>Ga0066388_100002045_pt1 | contig 12001 bp, 12 predicted proteins | sample PanSoiMetaGPlot6_FD_64539 | JGI IMG/M metagenome (GOLD analysis project Ga0066388, IMG submission 64539) | Tropical forest soil microbial communities from Panama analyzed to predict greenhouse gas emissions - Panama Soil - Plot 6 (Hybrid Assembly) | ecosystem: Environmental > Terrestrial >... | reverse complement strand
CTGGGACCAGAACGTGGTGGCCTACCTCGAGCTGAGCAAGATGCCGTACACCGGGTGCAACTCCCGGGGGCTCCTCCTCGCCCGGGAGAAGTCGATCGCCAAGAAGCTCCTCACCTACCACCGCATCCCGGTGGCCGACTTCGCGGTCTTCCCGCGCGGGCGGAAGGTGCGGCGGCCGAAGCGGCTGGCCTTCCCGCTGTTCGTCAAGTCGCTCACCCTCGACGCCTCGATCGGCATCTCGCAGGCCTCGGTCGTCGAGGACGACGAGAAGCTGGAAGAGCGCGTGCACTTCATCCACGAGAGCATCGGGACCGACGCGCTCGTGGAGCGCTTCATCGAGGGCCGGGAGCTGTACGTGGGCATCCTGGGCAACGACCAGCTCCAGGTGCTCCCGATCTGGGAGCTGTCGTTCACCAAGATGCCGGAGGAGCAGCGGCGGATCGCCACCGAGCGGCTGAAGTGGAGCCTCACCTACCAGAAGAAGCACGGGATCGTGAGCGGGGAGGCGAAGGACCTCTCCGAAGAGGTCGAGGCCCGCATCCGCGACGTCTGCAAGCGGACCTATCGCAACCTGATGCTGAGCGGCTGCGCCCGCATCGACCTGCGGCTGACCGAGGCCGGCCAGGCCTTCGTCATCGAGGCCAACCCCAACCCGCAGCTGTCCGAGGACGAGGACTTCGCCCAGTCCGCCAAGAAGGCGGGCATCGACTACGAGACGCTCCTCCAGCGCATCGTGACCCTCGGCCTGCGCTGGGAGCCCACGCGCCTGGGATGACCATGAGCGACCTTCGACGACCGGCGGTGCTGTTGCCGTTCCTGTTCCTCGCCGGGTGCGGCGGGGGCGGGGGCGACGGGGGCGGCCTCGTCACCGGGCCCCCCGACCCCACCTGCCCCGCGGCGGTGGAGTCCATCCCCAACGAGGGATGGGTCCACGTTCCCGAGGGCAGCGTCGTGAACTACCGGGCCAACCCGCCGGCCTCCGGCCCCCACTACCCGGTGTGGGCGCGCTACCAGGAGCACACGAGCGTGGTGGCCCGCCCGTACTGGGTCCACAACCTCGAGCACGGGGCGATCGTCTTCGCCTACCGCCCGGGCACCCCCGCGTCGACGGTCTCCGCCCTGCGCGACGTGTACCAGTCGTTGCCCAACGACCCGGCGTGCGGCCACAAGCGGGCCCTCATGGTGCCGGACCCCCTGCTCCCGCGGGCGACCGCGGTGATCGCGGCGGACTTCGTCGTCTCCTCGGACTGCGTGAGCGCCAACCTGCTCCGGGACTTCGCCCTCGGCCGCCGCGGCCTCGGCCCCGAGCAGGTCTGCGCCGACGGGACGAAGCCTTAGCGCCCTATCGCCGCGCCATCCGGGTAGCGGCGTTCCGACCCGCCCTCCAGCACGTCGGCCTTCGCGTCGTAGAGGACGGCGTGCACTTCGCCCTGCGCGGGGATCTCCTTCAACTCGTAGCCCCGCGCCTTGAGCAGGGCGAGCGTGTCGGGGGAGAAGCCGAAGCTCTCGTAGGCGATGCGGTCGGGCAGCCACTGGTGGTGGAAGCGGGGCGCGTCGATCGCCTCCTGCACGTTCATCCCGAAGTCCACCACGTTGAGGATGTTGAGGAGAACGGTGTTGATGATGGTGCGTCCCCCCATGGCGCCGACGGCGAGGAAGAACTGCCCGTCCTTGGTGAGGATGGTCGGCGTCATGCTCGAGAGCATCCGCTTGCCGGGCGCTGCGAGGTTGGGATCGGTGCCGATGAGGCCCTTGTCGTCGGTGAGGCCGGGCCCGGCGTTGAAGTCGCCCATCTCGTTGTTGAGGAGGAACCCCGCGCCGGGGACGACGATCTTCGACCCGTAGCCGTCCTCCAGCGTGAAGGTCATCGACACCGCGCCGTGGGCCTCGTCGGCCACGGCGAGATGGGTCGTCTGGCCGCTCTCCGCGGGCCACGTGAAGGTCGTGGGCGACGAGGCCGAGGCGCGGCTCTCCGGGATCGTCTTCCGCAGCTGCTGCGCGTACTCCTTCGAGGTGAGGCGGGCGACGTCGGCGGCGAGGCCGGGGTTAAAGTCGGGGTCGCCGAGATAGCGCGCGCGGTCGGCGAAGGCGCGGCGCATGGCTTCCACGAGCAGGTGGATCGTGTCGGCGCTGCCGAAGCCGCGGCGGGCGAGGTCGTCGCCCTCCACGATGTTCAGCATCTCCAGGAGCGCGGTGCCCCCGGAGCTGGGCGGGGGCATCGTGATGACCTCGTAGCCGCGGTACGTCCCGCGCAGCGGCGTCCGGCGCGCCGGACGGTACGCCTCGAGGTCGGCCCGCGTGATGAGGCCGCCGCCCGCCTTCATCTCCTTTTCGATGAGCTCCGCGGTCTCGCCCTCGTAGAACCCGGCGGGCCCCTTGTCGGCGATGCGCTCCAGCGTCTTCGCGAGGTCCGGCTGCTTCAGGAGGTCGCCCATCTCGTAGGGCACGCCCGCCCGGCTGAACTGGGCCACGGAGGCCGGATACTTCTGCATCTCCGGCAGCACCTCCTTGAGGGAGCGGGAGAGTCCGTCGGTCACCATGAAGCCATTGCGGGCCAGGAGGATGGCCGGCCGCACCAGCCGCGGCCACGGCAGCTTGCCCTTCTCCTTCCACGCCAGGTGGAGGCCGGCCACCGTTCCCGGCACGCCCACCGCGACGTGGCTCTCGTGGTGGCGCTGGGCGTCGTACACGCCGTCCTTCAGGAACAGCGTGGGGCCGGCCGCCGCCGGCGCGACCTCGCGGAAGTCGTAGACCACCGCCTCACCCGACGGCGGGCGATAGACGAGGAACCCACCGCCGCCGATGTTGCCCGCCGTGGGATGCGTGACGGCGAGGGCGAAGGCCGTGGCCACCGCCGCGTCCACCGCGTTGCCCCCGTCCCACAGGACTTCGACGCCGACCTGGGAGGCGATGAAGTTCTGGCAGGCCACCATCCCCTTCCGCGCGCGCACCGGGGAGGCGGCGGCCGCGGCCAGGGAGGCCGCGGAGAGGAGGACGAGCACGTGCGTCGGGCGGAGTTTCATGGGTCGAATGGTAGTCTTTACCGTGCTCGAAATCCTCGCCGTCCTCGCCGCCGCCGCGTCGCCTCCCGCGACCCTCCGCCTCGACTATTTCCACACCGGCGACGCGAAGGAGGAGCGCTTCGCCTTCGACGGCGTCGTCCGGGAGGGCCCCTGGCCGGGACCCCCCGACCGCCGGATCGACCCCACGGGCCTCGGCCGGTACCGCTTCGAGGTCCGCGACGCCCGGACGGGCGACGTGCTCTACTCGCGGGGATACGCGAGCGTCTACGGGGAATGGGAATCGACCGGCGAGGCCCGGGAGCGCTCGCGGGGCTTCCACGAGTCGGTGCGGTTCCCGGAGACGGCGGGGCCGGTGACGGTTTCGATCCAGAAGCGCGATCCGAACGGCGCCTTCCAGCCGGCGTGGTCGGTGAAGGTGGACCCGGCCGATCCCGCCATCGACCGGCGGCCTCCCGCGGGGGTCAAGGTGTGGGCGGTCGTGCGGAACGGCGAGCCGGCGGACAAGGTCGACCTGCTCCTCCTCGGCGACGGCTACACCGCGGCCGAGATGGAGAAGTGGCACGGCGACGCCCGGCGCCTCGCCGACACCCTCTTCGCGGTGTCCCCGTTCAAGGAGCACCGCGCGGACTTCAACGTGTGGGCGGCCGACACGCCTTCGGAGGACAGCGGCGTCTCGCGCCCCTCCGACGGCGTCTACCGGCGCAGCGCGCTCGGGGCCGCCTACGACGCCTTCGGCTCCGAGCGCTACGTGCTCGACTTCGACAACCAGCGCCTGCGCGAGGCGGCCGCCGCGGCGCCCTACGAGTTCATGGAGATCGTGGTCAACGACCGCAAGTACGGGGGCGGCGGCATCCACAACCTCTACGCCACCGTCTCCGCCGACAACGCCTTCACGCCCTACGTCTTCGTCCACGAGTTCGGCCACCACTTCGCGGGCCTCGCCGACGAGTACTACACGTCCCCCGTGGCCTACTCGGCGGCGGCCGCCGAGCGGCCCGAGCCGTGGGAGCCCAACGCGACGGCCGACCCCCGGGCGGCCAAGTGGCGCGACCTCGTCACCCCCGGCGTGCCCCTGCCGACGCCCTGGGCCAAGGAGGACTTCGAGGCCGCCCAGCGGGAGATCCAGGCCCGCCGCCGCCGGATCCGCGAGGAGAAGCGTCCGGAGGCGGAGATGGAGGCGCTCTTCCGGGAGGAGAGGGAGCGGATGACGCGGCTGCTCGGCGCCCCTCCCTTCGCGTCGAAGGTGGGAGCCTTCGAGGGGTCGATGTACGAGGCGAAGGGCTACTACCGGCCCCAGAGCGACTGCATCATGTTCACGCGGGACGAGGTCGGCTTCTGCGCGGTGTGCCGGCGGGCCATCGAGACGATCATCGCGCTCTACGCCCGCTGAGGCCGCAGCGCCCGGATATGATGGCTTATAGAGGTAGCCGTGGCGCAGCCGGTGCATGAGGTGATCTTCGGGGAGCTGTCGCGGGCGGGCACCGAGAGCGCGCTCCCGCCGGGCGCGGTGCTCTGGAAGGAAGGCGAGCCGGGGGGCTCGGTCGCCTACGTCATCGAGGGTGTCCTGGAGGTCGTGAACCGGGCCGCCGAGGATCAAGAGGTGAAGCTGCGAACGATGGAGGCGGGGACGATCGTGGGAGAGCTGTCGAGCGAAGGCGGCCCCCGGTCCGCCACCGTACGGGCCCGCACCACGTGCCGCATCATCAAGGTCCCCGCCGCGGACTTCCGCGCCCTGCTCCATCGGCGGCCCGACATCCTCGAGGAGCTATACCGCATCCAGGTCGAGCGCGTGCGCGACCTGACGCGGGAGGTCGCGAAGACCCACCGCCGCGCGATCACGGACCCGCTGACCCGGCTCTACAACGTCGGCTTCTTCCGCGAGCGGCTCGGCATCGAGGTGGATCGGGCCCGCGAGACGGGGGACCAGCTCTGCGTGGTCCTCCTCGACATCGACCACTTCAAGCACTTCAACGACACCCACGGCCACGAGGAGGGCAACGTGGTGCTCTCCACCGTCGCCGGGCTCATGAAGACCGTGGGGCGCCGGGGCGACATCCTGGCCCGCTACGGCGGCGAGGAGTTCATCGCGCTGCTCTACGGCGCCGGACGCGAAGAGGCGGCGCGGTTCGCGGAGGCGGTGCGCCGGGCGATCGAGGGCCACGCCTTCGCGGGCGGCGAGAAACAGCCGGGCGGCCGCGTCACCGTGAGCGCGGGAGTGGCGGTGTTTCCCGAAGACGCCGGTGAGGCGCAGCCCATCGTCGAAGCGGCCGACCGCAACCTGTACCGCGCCAAGGAGACGGGCCGGAACCGCGTGGTCAGCTCGCCCCCATGAGAGCCTCTTCCGCGCTCGTCCTCCTGGCGCTCGGCGGCGCGGCGGCGGCGCCGGCCGGCGACATCCCGAACGCGGTGGTCGTGCTGGAGGAGTTCAGCCGCGCCCGGCCCGACGAAGTGCCGGAGTCCGCGCCCCCGCGGTTCGTCCTCCTCGAGGACGGCCAGGTCTTCGTGGGCGGGACGAGCCACCTGGCCGCCGGCCGCCTCTCGTCCGCCGAGGCCAAGGCCTTCGACAAGCGCCTCACCGACGTGCGCAAGCTCCCGGGGCTGGCCGGTACGGTTCGTCTGGGCGGCGGGGAGGCCCGCCGCCGGCTCCTGCTCCGGAAGGGCCGGCCGGTCGACATGAGCGTCGTCGGCGAACCGTCGCAGGCGTCTCCCGCGCTCCGTCCGCTGGCCGCGCTCATCGAGGACCTCTCGCGCTTCGACCACGCGAGCCTGAAGCCCTACGAGCCGGGGAGCTACGCGGTGACCGCGCGGGAGGGCTCCCTGCCGGGAGGATGCCGATCCTGGCCCTTCCCGGAGCCCCCGTCGGAGAGCGTCTTCGCCCCCCGCGCGCTGCCGGGGGACTCGCTGCGCGACTGGCCCACGGGCGCGACTCCGGCCTCCGTCTGCGTCGGGGACAAGACCTACGTGGTCAGCTTCCGTCCCCTGCTGCCGGGGGAGCATCCGTGACGCCCCCTCGTCCGCTCCTTCGTTCCCCCTCGGCACGGAGGCCCGGTCCGTGGTATAGTCGCTTCCGGAGGAGACGATGACCGTACCGCGGCAAACGGGCCGCCGATGAGGCACGGCCCGCGACACCCGCGGCGCCATCGACACCCCCATCGACACGATCGGCCCAACGGACCCCATTCGCAGCAGCAGGGGCCGCGAGGGCCGCGGGATCCCCGCCAAGCCCCGATCCCGACCACCGGCCCGACCATGCCGGTCGCGGGGGTCGTGGATCTCACCGAGGGCAGCGGGGGGTTCCTGAGGCAGGCCGCCCAGAACTACCTGCCGACCCGCGACGACGCCGTGGTTCCGCCTTCGATTGCGCGGGACTACGGCTTGCGCGACGGCACGGAGATCGAGGGCCTGGCTCGTGACGGTGGTGGAGGGCGCCGCACACTGGTCGAGATACACAAGGCGAGCGGCCTGAGTCCGGAGGAATACCGGGCGCTGCCGCACTTCCAGGACCTCGTGTCGGTGAACCCCCACGAGGCCTTCCACCTGGCGGCCGAGCAGGGCGAGACGAGCCTTCGGGTCATCGATCTCATCGCCCCCATCGGCCGGGGCCAGCGCGGGCTCATCGTCTCGCCGCCGAAGGCGGGCAAGACGACGCTGCTCGAGCACCTCGGCCAGGCCATCGCCAAGCACCACCCGGAGGTCCACCTCATCCTGCTGCTCATCGACGAGCGGCCGGAGGAGGTGACCCACTTCCGGCGCGCGGTGAAGGCGGAGGTGCTGGCGTCCTCCGCCGACTCGGCGGCGGACGCCCACATGCGCCTGGCCAAGCTCGCCATCGAGCGGGCCAAGCGGCTCGTCGAGGCGGGCCGGCACGTGGTGATCCTGCTCGACAGCCTCACGCGCCTCGGCCGGGCCAGCAACCGGGAGATGGGTCCGGGCGGCCGGACCATGAGCGGCGGCGTCGACAACCGGGCCCTCCAGTTCCCCCGCCAGTTCTTCGGGGCGGCCCGCAACTGCGAGGGCAGCGGCAGCCTCACCATCCTCGCCACCACGCTCATCGACACCGGCAGCCGGATGGACGAGGTCATCTTCCAGGAGTTCAAGGGCACGGGGAACATGGAGCTGATCCTCGACCGGGCGATCGCCGACCGGCGGATCTTCCCCGCGGTGGACGTGCTGAAGTCGGGCACGCGGCGGGAGGAGCTGCTGTGCCCGCCGGAGGAGCTCGCCAAGCGGCACCTGCTGCGGCGCGCCCTCGCCGACCTGTCCACGGTGGAGGCCGCGCAGTTCCTGATCGACAAGATCCAGAAGACGCCGTCCAACGCGGCGTTTCTCTCAACTCTGGTTGCGCCTGCCCCGGTGAGACGCTTCCTGCGCTGATCGGCCGAAGGCTCTTCAACGCAGAGGCCGCCGAGACTCGCAGAGGCCGCCGAGAACGGGGAGGCATCCCCCGTTCTTTACTCAGCGGTCTCTGCGCGCCCTCTGCGGCCTCTGCGTTGAAAAAGGCGGTCCCGGCCTAGGCGCGGGCGACGGCTTGCAGCTCGGCCTGGTGGGCGAGCATGAACTCGACGAACGCGCGGGTGGCACCGGCGGGGAACCGGCCCCGGTAGATCATCGAAACGGCGCGCCGCAGCCGGTGGCCGGCGATCGCGAGGCGGACGAGCCGGCCCGCGGCGAGCTCCTCGCGCACGGCCCACGCCGGGAGCAGCGACACCCCGAGGCCCCGCTCGACCATCAGCTTCACGAAGAACGTGTCGTTCGACTCGAGGGCGAGGGCCGGCCGCACCCCCACCTGGTGGAAGAACGCGTCGGTGGACCGGCGGATCGACGAGCCGCGCTCGAACAGCACCAGCCGCTCGGCGGCGACGTCCGCGACGGAGACGGTGCCCCGCCCGGCGAGCGGATGGCCGGGCGCCGTCACCAGGGCCAGCTCATCCTCGAACAGCTCCCGCACCTGTAGCGCGGGCGAGTACAGGGGCAGGGCCGCGAAGCCGACCTCCGCGGCGCCTTCGAGGATGTCGGCGACCGTCTGCTCGGTGCTGACGGTCGTCCGGAAGGTCAGCTCGATGCGGGGGTGGGCCCGCATGAACGACTCGAAGAGCCCCGCGAACAGGTGCACGAACGCCTGCGTCGCCGCGGCGGCCCTCACCCGTCCGGCCGCCGTGCGTCCTTCGCCCTGGAGGCGCGCGCGCAGGGCCTCGGCTTCCTCGAGGATGCGGCCCGCGTGCTCCAGCGCGGCCTGGCCGCCCGCGGAGAGCTGCACGCCCCGCTTGAGGCGGACGAAGAGCGGCTCGCCGAGCTCCTCCTCGAGGGACTTGATCTGATGGCTCACGGCCGACTGGGTCAGCCCGAGCCGCTCCGCCGCCCGGGTGAAGTTCAGGGTCTCGGCGACCGCTCGCAACGTCCTGAGCTGGGACAGCTCCATCTAGACATGAGCATAATTGATTGCTGGCATTATGACAATGAATTTGACAGGGGTACTTGCACTACCTAACTTGGGAACATGAAGCAGTACCTGTTGGCCAGCGACTTCGATCAGACCTTGAGCTTCAACGACTCCGGGCACGTCCTGAGCGAGATCCTCGGCGTGGGCGGCTTCGCCGAAAAGGTGGCCGGCCTCGCGCGAATCAACCTCGTCCAGCAGGGCGGGGAGCTCGCCTATCTGATCCTCCACGACCCGGAGCTGCGCCAGGTGCGGCGCGAGCACCTGCACGAGGCGGGCCGGCGGATCCGCCTCAAGCGGAACATCCCGCTGCTCTCCCGCCTGCTCGCCGACGGGATCGAGGGCCACCGCTTCTCGTTCTACGTCGTGTCCGCGGCTCCCGAGGAGGTCATCCAGTCGGCGCTTGCGGACATCGTCCCGCCCGACCACATCTACGCGACCCGGTTCCACTACGACCCCGGAACGGGGGAGGTCCGCGCGATCCAGCGCGTCCCCGCCGGTTACGGCAAGGTGGCGGTGCTCGACGAGCTGCGGTCCCGGCTCGAGATCCCGCCCGACCGCGTCGTCTACGTCGGCGACGGCAGCTCCGACGTCCACGTGATGCTGCACGTCAACCGCCGCGAGGGCTACAGCATCGCGGTGTCCGAGGCCCCCTACATCACCCAGATCGCCCGCCGCACGGTGCTCGGCGACGACGCGCTCAGCGTGCTCGTGCCGGTGCTCGAGGACATCGCGGGCTGGCGCCGGAGCGAGATCCGGGCCCTGTTCGAGGCCCACGGCCTGCACATCCACGAGTGGGACCGGACGCGCACCGACCGCGTGACCATCCGCGAGCCGGGGGGCGTGAGCCACCCGGGGGCTTGACGGCTATCTAGAACGTTCTATATAGTCGCTAGGTGGCCCGCCAACCAGGTGCCAGTCGCGAGCGGATGCTGGCCGCCGCGGAAACGCTCCTCCGCGAACGCGGCCTCGCCGGCGCCGGCATCCAGCAGGTGGTCGCGCGCAGCCGCGCGCCCATCGGCTCCGTCTACCACTTCTTTCCGGGCGGCAAGACGCAGCTCGTCGCGGAGGCGCTCCACATCCACGGCGAGAAGGCACGGGCGCTCATCCAGGGAATGCTGGCCGACGAGACGCGGCCGTTGCCGGACCGGTTCCGGACGTGGTTCCGGACGGCCGCGGCGGGATTCGATCGGGCGGGTGCGGACAAGGGCTGTGCGATCGGGACGGTGGCCCTGGATCTCGACGCCCGGCACGAGGTGCTCCGCAGGCTCTGCCGGGACGCCTTCGATGGGTGGATCGCCTCGATCGCGCAGCAGCTCCCCTGGTCCGACGAGGCGGTCCGGCGATCTTTCGCGGAGATGGTCGTCGTTGCCGTCGAAGGGGCATTCGTCCTGAGCCGCGCGCGCCGGAGTGGAAGGCCGTTCATCACGGTCGGCGAATGGCTGGCCACGATTCTCGAGCGGCTTCCCGGAGATCCCGGGAGACGCCCGGCGGGTCCGCAAAGGCGCCGACACCGGGAGATGTCCCGGCGGCGGCGGCCATCGGGAAGGGAGGCCTGACATGGATTCGCTTCGCGGCAAGACGCTGCAGTGGACTTTCGCAGACGGGCCGGTGGCCGGGATGCAGTTCGAGCATACGTTCCACGACGACGGCAGCGTGACGTGGCGCATCCTCGAAGGCCAGGGAAAAGGGCACTCCGCCCGAGAGGAGCGGTACGCCGCGATGCCCGTGAGCGAGGATGTCTCCGTGGTGTCGTACCGGGGCCGGTCGGGCCACACGCTCACGGTGGCCCTCAATTTCTCGACGGGGCGAATGTTCGCGTTTGCCTCGAACAACAGCGATTGGCACCACCAGACGGGGACCTTCGAGGTCGTTCGGTAGCGGCGCTGAATTACAATCCGCCCCCGGAGGGCCCATGAAACAGGAGCGTCACGGGTGGCACTCGCCCCGGCTGGGCAAGGAGATGGCGGTGCGCGTGTACGGGCACTACGGCCCGCCCCTGCTCGTGTTCCCCACCAGCGGAGGCGACGAGAACGAGTACGAGGGCCAGGGCATGATCGGCGCCCTCGCCCACCACATCGACGGCGGGCGGGTGAAGGTCTTCTGCATCAACAGCGTCAACAACCAGAGCTGGTACGACAAGCAGGCCCATCCCCGGCACCGGAGCTACGTCCAGGCCATGTACGACGCGTACGTTGCCTTCGAGGTGGTGCCCTTCATCCACGACAGCTGCCAGACTCCCGGCATCCCGATCACCACCACCGGCGCGTCGTTCGGCGCCTACCACGCGGCCAACACCCTCCTGAAGCACCCCGACCTCGTGCGGCGGTGCCTCGCCCTCTCGGGCGTCTACGACCTCCGGCGGTTCATGGACGGGGACTACGACGACAACTTCTACTTCAACAACCCCGTCGACTACGTCTACAACCTGGGCGACCCGTTCTACCTCTCGCACCTCCACCAGGCCGACATCCACCTCGCCACCGGGAGCGGACCCTGGGAGGACAGCGGCCCCACCTACCGCATGGCCGAGGTGCTGCGATCGCGAGGCATCCCGCACCATCTCGACGACTGGGGCCCCGACGGCGGCCACGACTGGCCATACTGGAAGCGTCAGATGGACATCTACATCGATCGACTGTTTTGAGCCGACGGAGGTCGTCATGAACGATCGAGAGCTCTACGTGGAACGGCACCGGCTCGAAGGGCCGAAGTTCCAGCGCGTGCTGGCGGCGGTGCCGAAGGACCGGATCGACTACAAGCCGCACGAGCGGTCTCCCTCCGCGGCGGACATCATGTGGACGCTGGCGAGGGAGCACGCCCTGCTCTGCGGCATCGTCGACAACGGACGCGCCGACTGGGAGACGAGCCCCCCGCGCGGCTACGACGAGATGGTCTCGATGTTCGACCGGCACTGGAAGGACCTCGGGGACAAGGTCGCGAAGCTGGACGACGCGGGCTGGACCCGCAAGGGGCAGATCGTCATGGGCGGCAAGGTCGCCGGCGAGCAGCCGGTCGGCCAGTTCCTGTGGGCCTTCTTCCTCGACGCCGTCCACCACCGCGGCCAGCTCACGACCTACCTCCGCCCCATGGGCGGCAAGGTGCCGTCCGTCTACGGGCCGTCGGGGGACGAAGGCCCGCGCTGAGCGAGCCGCGGGGCGGCCCGCCGCGACTAGGCCCCGCCGAGCTTCCGGGCGATGCCGGCCAGGTCGACGCCGGTCGCGGCCTTGATCTGCTCGGTGGCCCCGATGGCGGCCTTGGCGAAGTCCTCGCCGGGCGCGGTCGAACCCGAGCCGGGCAGCACCGACACCTTCTTCACCGTGAGCGGGTGGCCGGTGCCCGCGACCTTGCCGAGGAGCGGGATGACCTGCTGGAGGGCCAGCACCTCCCGCGCGCCCTCCCCGGCGGCGGCGAAGGCCTCGAACACGCGCTTGAGGGCCTCCGCCTCGGCCTTCCCGCGCTCGACGAGGGCGGCGGCGTCGCCGCGGGCCCATTCCTCGCGGGCCCGGCGGTCGGCCTCGGCGGACTGCACGACGTCGGC
>Ga0066388_100002043_pt1 | contig 12005 bp, 10 predicted proteins | sample PanSoiMetaGPlot6_FD_64539 | JGI IMG/M metagenome (GOLD analysis project Ga0066388, IMG submission 64539) | Tropical forest soil microbial communities from Panama analyzed to predict greenhouse gas emissions - Panama Soil - Plot 6 (Hybrid Assembly) | ecosystem: Environmental > Terrestrial >... | reverse complement strand
TTCTTCTCTTGCTCATTCTTGGAAATTCTGTCCGGTCCGAATGGGAGATGGTCTGCGTGGAGGACCCGGATTATGTGACGCTAGTCAGCGTGCTCGCGTCTTATGGGCTCTCCACAGCGGCGCGTTCTGGGACCGGTGAGTTGAGCGCAACCGGAGGACCCTCGTCGCTGACGGTGCGGGTGGATAGCCGGCAGGCCCTCATCAATGGCGTGCGACATTGGCTCTCTTATCCGGTGCGAGAGGCTGAAGGAGGCCTCGCCATTTCGCGGGTGGACGTGACCCGAACCCTCGCGCCGGCATTGCGGCCGGAAGCGGTTTCGGGACTCGATCCGGTCACGACGGTGGTGCTCGACGCCGGCCACGGCGGTCATGACGGCGGCGCGCTCAGCCCTTTCGGCGATGAGAAGGATTTTGCGCTCGACGTGGTGGGACGGGAGCCCACGTCATTCCGCTCAAGAGCCCGCGTGAACAGGCGATTGGCCGCGTAGCGGGTCAGAGATCGGATAAGAAACAGATAAGCCTCGATCAGCCTCGGCTAACGCTCCGCCCGGTAAGGACGCTCTCGGTCAAGACGTCCTGAGCTCCATGTTCCTCCTCTCCCGAAATTGGTGCTGGGAAATGGATTCGGCTGACAGAATCCACTGAGCCCGGACAACGTGGCCTGGCATTGCGCGAATGACGTGAAGCTGCAGTCGGACCCGCTGTGTCCGGTCCCATAATTTGCGCACCAACTCTCCGCGGCATCCGCGCCGCCGGCCAGGGACGAACCGCAGCAGATCAGCAGAGCGAGTGCGATCGAGCGCATGGAATGCCTCCTTGGTGGCGTGCTACCGGAAATTCTAATGGTCGGTAGCTTTGCCGGCTGCTGTGCGCGCGCCGCGAGCGGCCACATCGCTGCGCCACCGAGCAACGTGATGAGCTCGCGTCGCCTCAGTCGATTGAATTGCATCCGCGCTGCCCCAGCCAAGGGTTCCAAAACATCATATCGGATTGGTGAGGATCAAGTCAGCGGCTTGCTGCGCTGCGGGATTTCGGCACGGCTTACCGCCGCTTAGGGTCTTTCACGTCATTCCCGCTATCCCGGCGTGTCCGGTTTTGCCCGAGAGCGAGCTGCCCTCCGTCCGGGATGCGATGCCCCGACGGAGCCCCGGAAACGGCCGCCCAGCGGTTTCTGCCCCCTTGTACGGGTGTTCCTGGACGTTGGGGAAACTGTGGGGTTTCTGGCGCATACCGTGGAAATTCCCATGAAACATGGTGGCGCTGTGGACTCCACCCGGCACGTGGGTGCCTTGGATGTGGGTGCTGCTAAGGCCCCCACGATTCGGAGGAGCCAAACAAGCAAGCGGTCGCGACCATCGGTCTCGACATCGCGAAGTCGGTGTTTCAGGTTCATGGCGTCGATGCAAAAGGCAACGTTGTCGTCCGTCGTCAGCTGAAGCGTCGGTATGTTTTATCATTCTTCGTAGAAACTGCAGCCGTGCCTGGTGGGCATTGAGGCCTGCGCCTCATCGCACATTGGTCGCGTGAACTCCAGGCGCTTGGCCATACTGTGCGTCTGATGCCGCCGGCCTCTGTGACACCTTACGTCAAGCGGCAAAAGAATGATGCTGCCGACGCTGAAGCCATCTGCGAGGCGGTCACTTGGACCAACATGCGGTTTGTCGAGACCGAGACGCCCGAGCAGCAGAGCTGCCTGATGCTCAATCGCACGCGCCATCTGTTCATCCGCCAGCAGACCGCGGTGATCAATGCGATCCGGGCTGTCGTTGTCGGTAACTCAAACACGACCGCCAACGAAAGCACGCGCCCTGCTCCCTGGACATCGCGTGGAAATGGCGCATTCTTCATCAACGGAGCCCGACCAAATTGACACGACACGTTGGGAAAAAACATCAAGTAAGCAATCGGCCATACCCGGTCAGCGGACTGCAGCGCCGCAGTGTCTGAAGGATCGCCCATAATGTGACCTGATTGCTCGTCAGCACGGCTTTGCCCAGTTCGTTTTCGAGTATGCTGACAAGTTCGAACGCACGCAGGTCCGTGCAACTCACGAAAATGGCCTGCGCGTCCGGTCGATCGACGCGCCGCACCAACTCCGCGATCTCCTCGAAGGTGGTTGGGCGCACGCTCGCACCGGAGCGACCGAGGCAGCCGCAAGAGAGGACGTCAACGCCACTGGCAAGGAAAAACTGCCGTTCGAGCTCGGCCACATCTTGCGGATATGGTGTCGCGAGAGCGATGCGCGTGATGACGAGATGCCGGAGCGCCGAGATCATGGCGCCCGATGTCGCGATAACCGGGCAGCCGACAATCTCACGCATCTCCGAGAGCAGTGCTGCTGTCGCCTCCGGCCCGTCGACGAAGGAGCCGGCTGTGCAGACATACGCGACGACATGAGGGGACAAGGTCGCCAGCAGTTCCGCCGCCCGCGTGACTTCCTTGTTCATGGAACGCAATGCGTCCGGCGTGGTGACATTCATGAATATGCGCGTCGCATGAAAGGAGATTCCTGGTGGCGCAACCCAAGCGAATTCTGGCTCCGTCGTCGTATTAACCGAAGGCACAATAAGGCCGACTTTAGCCCCATCGAGATAAGGGTTGGTGCGGACCTGATGTTCGATTGACGTTTGCGGTGTTGGGCTCACAGGCGCTCTTCCATCGCTTTCTTCCACTGTGGTTCCAGGGTCACGAACTTCCCTCCGAGGCGGGCCGCTGTTCGCGCGATCGTTCGCATCAAACACTCTACTGGATGACCGTCGGCGACCTTGCCTGGGACGAGGAAGCCATATGTCAGACGCAGGTCTGCGGCGAGCGGACGCACTTCGATCCCTTTGCCGCTAAATGAGCCGGCGAGCACAGGATCGGCAACCGTGACACCGAGGCCCCGCGCCGCGAGCTCGCAGGCAGTGGCACCGGAGGTCGTTTCGATGCGAGGGCTCAGCGCCAAGCCGACGCGCGCTACGGCCATATCGATTTGCGCGCGCAATAGCGTCGTCGGCCGCAACGCAATAAAACGCTCCCCCGCGAGATCCTGCAATCTCACGGTTCGCCGCGCCGTCAACGCATGATTCTCGGGGAGCACGGCGACGAGCTGCGTCTTGGCAAAGACGATCTGACGCAGGTCCGTCTGGGTGAAGGGTAGCGCGACCACGGCAAGATCGACATTGTCGCGCGTCATCCACAAGCCGAGCGCGCGTATGCAGATGTCGACGGCACAGTCGAAGTCCGCATGACGCGCCATATCCTCGATCGCCGCCGGGACCAGCGAATGCAGCTGAAACGGTTCCGCCGAGACCACGATCCTCTTACCCCGCTTTTCCTTGATGGCCTGTGCCGCGTCGCGCATGCCGTCGAGCGAGTTGAGAATAGGCTCGACCAGCTGGTGAAATTCGAGCGCCTCCGGCGTCGGGACGAGGCGACGTCCTTCACGCTGAAAAAGCTTGAGGTCGAGCTCGCGTTCGAGCCCCGAGATCATGCGGCTGACCTGTGGCTGGGTGCGCAACATAACGCCAGCAGCCCCGGTGACGGTCCCGGTCTGCATCACCGCGCGAAATGCACTCAGCCAGTCGATGCGCATGGCGGACCCGCCCTTAGAAGCGCACGGCACGAAGGCCGTAGATCCGGTCGATAACGATCAGCAGGGTCATGGTCAGGGCGACGGAGATCGTCGAAGCGGCTGCGGATGTCGGATCAAAATCATAGCGCAGATAGTCAAAAAGCTGGATGGGCAAGGTGCTGGTGCCGACCGGCTTGAGCAGGAGCGAGATATTGACGTTGTCGAACGACATGATGAAGGCGAGCAACGCCCCGGTGATCACGCCAGAGCGGATCAAGGGCAAGGTAATCCGAAAAAAGCTACGCGACGGAGTGGCCCCGAGCGTGCGCGCCGCCTCCTCCACGGACGGCGGTATGTTGTAGAGCGCCGAGGTGACCGCGAGAAAGACGAAAGGCAGCGTGATCACGACATGGCCGATGAGCAGCGGCAATACGGTGCGGGTGCCGCCGAAGACCTGATTGAAGAAGAACAGAAGGGCGATCGCGGTAAGCACTTCGGGCAGCAGGATGGGCGAGAGCACGGCGAAGCGGAACTGCTCGCGCCCGGCGCGCAGGTAGCGGACGTAGAAGATGGCGGCCGGCGTGCCGAGCAGCGCGGCGAAAAAGGCCGCCGCAAGACCAAGCCAAGTCGAGAACCAGAAGGCGTCGGTGAATTGCCTGGCCGCGAGGAACGCACTGTACCAGCGCAACGAAAAGCCCGTGGGCGGAAATGAGAGGTATTCGGCCGGATTGATCGAGGTCAAGACCACAATAACCGTCGGCAACAGTAGAAAAATGTAAACGGCGGATACAAAGCCGATCAAGAGCGGATGGCGCAAGCTCATGCGAGCCTCCGCATCGCGCGACGCGTGAGAAGAGTGAAGCCGATCAATACGAGAATGGCGGCGAGGGACAGAACCAGCGCGAGCGCAGCCCCGAAGGGCCACAAGAAGCCGCCGAGAAGCTGCTGCACGATAACTGTGACCATGGTCTGCACGCGGCCACCACCGATGAGCATCGGAATCACATAGGCGCTGGCGGCAAGCACGAAAACCAGAATGACGCCGGACTGAACGCCTGGCATGCTTAAGGGCAGGATGACGCGACGGAAGACGGTCACTTGCGACGCGCCCAGTGTGCGCGCGGCCTCTTCCAGGCGTGGATCGATGGCCTCGACCGCATTCATGATCGGGAGGATCATGAACGGCAGAAAGACGTGGACCAGCGCGATAATCACGCCGGTCGGACGATAAAGAAAGGGGATCGGTCCGACGCCGACCGCACGCAGCGCGTCGTTCACCAAACCCTGCGTCGCGAGCAGCACTATCCAACCGAAACAGCGGATCACGACGCCCGTCAGCAGCGGCGAGAGGACCGCCGCATAGAGGAAGCCACGCAGGTGCGATTTGGTGCGGGCGAGATGCAGTGCGGTCGGGTAGGCGAGCACCAGGCAAATCGCCGCCGTGATGGCGGCATAAAGCAAGGTGTCGGCCAGAAGCCCGAGATAGAGATGGTCACCGACGATGCGGATGTAGTTCTGTAGTGTGAATCCCGGCGCATAGATCTGCGTGTTCGAGGGCGTGCGCACACTCATCACCGCAATGGTGAAATACGGTACAGCAATAAATACCGAGACCAGGAGCAGCGCCGGCAGGGCGAATAACCAGTGGCGCAGCGGGACGCGGCTCGGCGGTTTCTTTGTCACGGCAACCACCAGGTCTTGCTTTCGTCAACGAGGAGGCTCACCCGCTCTCCCACCTGCGGTGCTGCATCGCCGATGGCTTGCGCGCTGACGAGCGTGCCATCGTCCAACATCACACGATAGTCGACGATATTGCCGAGAAAATGCCTTTGGATGATCCGACCATCGAGGCCATTTCCCAACGCGGTCAGGCGGATCGCTTCCGGGCGGACCAAGATGTGGGCCCTGATTTTGGCATCAATATCCGCCGGTCCTGCGCAGTGCAAGCGGCCGAACGCGGTCTGCACGACGAGACGCGCGTCATCGCGGCCAATCACCTCGGCAGGGAAAAGATTTGACTGACCAATGAACCCTGCCACCTCGCGAGTAGTGGGACGGAAATAGATGTCGTAAGGCGACCCGAGCTGATGAATGCGGCCCGCGAACATGACCACGATTCGGTCCGACATGGTCATGGCCTCAGCCTGATCGTGAGTTACGTAGAGCGTGGTAATAGCGACTCTCTGCTGCAGCGAGCGGATAAAGACGCGCATTTCGTCTCGCAGCTTGGCGTCGAGATTCGCCAGTGGTTCGTCGAGCAGAAGCAAGGCCGGCTCGATCACGAGCGCGCGGGCGAGTGCGACCCGCTGCTGCTGCCCCCCGGAAAGCTGGCGCGGATGTCGATCTTGAAATCCGCCAAGCTGGACCATGTCCATGACGGCATCGACCTTCGCGCGCGCGACCGCGCGGCTGAGCCCGCGCATCTGCAGGCCGAAGGCGACATTCTCCGCGACCGTCATATGCGGAAACAGGGCATAATTCTGGAATACCATGCCGATATTGCGCTCCTCGGGCGGGAGCGACGTCACCTCGCGCTCGCCGAAACGGATGATCCCGCTGGTCGGCACCTCCAATCCGGCCAGGCAGCGCAGCGTTGTGGTCTTCCCGCAGCCGGATGGTCCAAGGAGCGATACGAATTCGCCTTGGGCCACTTCCAGATCGAACGCTTCGACAGCCGCGGTCTCAGAATAGAGTTTAGTGAGCTTGCGGATACTCAGACGCGACATCGCACACTATTCCGCCGCCACACCGTGAAGTGATCCACCACGGGATGACGTCTCAGCAGCAACCATCGCGCGCAAGCCGATCGCGTCACCTTGCGGAAAACAGCCAAAGCGCGTCATTTCTTCCTCGGACGGGGCCTCGCAGGACCATTTGCGACTCGGAATCCAGCCGCACTGGCGCTTCAACAGCGCACCGTATTCCGCGCGCTTGAGGGCGGCGATGGCAACATCGATGACCGGGACACCGAGCGCCTCCTCAATCTCCTTGTAGAAACCGATCTCCATGGTGCAGCCGAGGATCAATGCCTCCGCGTGATCCTGTTCGACGGCCTTTCGGCCGGCGGCGATGAGACGACGCGATGTCTCAGCATGGTTCTTCTGGAAATCCGTAACGCCGAGATCGACGGGGTAGAGCCCGGTGAGTCGGTCGCCGTGACCGTAGCTACGCACGATGGCCTGCATCTGATGGACCCACTTCTGCCGGCCGACAATAACGCCGAAGCGATTCGCGAGCGTCGCGGCGATCTCGCAGGAAGCTTCGCAGGATGCAGTAACCACCATCTCTCCCGAGATTTCCCGCGCGTCGTGCAGGGCCACATCATAGAAGCAGCCGATCGCCAACGCATCGAACCCCTCTTGAGCTGCCGCCCGCGTGGCGCGTACGACACCGCGCGCCATCACCGCCTCGTAGGTTCGATATTCGGCGTTGCGGAAGTGGCCATCGGCGGCGGAGATCGAGCCTATATGCACCTCGGTGCCCGGCAGCTTGTATCTGCGCGCCATCTCAACAAAGGCTGCGAGCTCGGGCTCCGTCCTTTGCGTCACATTGAGATAGAGGACTTTGACAGGCGGGCTCACGGTGATCTCCTTCGATCGAGGCACGCTCTTAATTCTTACCCGATTGAATCACACCCTTAATTCTTACCCTCGCGTCATCCGATTCCAGCGTTCGATGACTGTATCTTTGACCTTGTTGGCAGCGACCCAATCGAAGGCCACGATCCTGTCGAGATCCTCGACCGTCAAGGGTTGCTGATCCGGCGGCAGCTTGACATTACGATTGACTGAGACGCCGGAGAATTCGCTGGAAAGCTTGGTCTGGACGTCTTCCGACAGCATGTAGTCGAGGAAGGCACAGGCCGCTTCCTTGTTTGGCCCCTTCTTCAGCAGGCTGAAGGTCTGATCGAACATGAACATCCCTTCGCCGGGCGCGGCCCAGGCGACCGGGATACCCTTCTTCTGCATTGCCAACGTCTCGCCGAAGTCGAGCGGGCCGGCAACGATTTCACCGCGTGTCAGCAGCACGGCGAGCGCGCCGGCAAGGCCCGCTTCAGGAAACGGCTTCAAACGTTCCATCTGCTTGAAGCCCACATCGAAGTCCATCGGACCGCTGCCATAGACTTTTGAGGTCATCATCAAGAACATGAAGCCAGCCGTATTGGTAATTTCATATAGGCCGACCTTGCCCTTGACGTCGGGATTGTTCCAGAGGTCCCTCCAAGAGCGCGGCGGCGTTTTGACAAGGTCTTTGCGATAAGCGATTCCGATTGGCGAAAACATCACCGTGACACCTTGACCGCCGGGATTGGCCTTGGGATGCACCTTGTCGAGGTTCGGCACTTTCTGTGCCGGCCACGGCTCAAAGAAGCCTTCGGAGCGCAGCACCGCGCCAACGAATTCGTTGGCCATTAAGTATGAGTAAGGCGGGTTATCCACTCCGCTTGCTCGGAGCTTGGTCGCGAAATTTGCGCCGAGACCGATATCGAGCACGGTCTGCATGCCGCTCTTCTTTTCGAAAGGTGGGATCAGCACATCGCGCCAGAAGCGCTCATAGCGACCGCCATAGGTCGGAATAACCAAGCGATTGTTTTGCGCAAACGTCGGACGCTGCCCGGCGATGAAGCCGGATGCAGCAAGCGCGGTCGTGAACCGGCGACGTGTCCACTCACTATTGCTTTGCATGTTGTCCTCCACAGTCGAGTCGTCTCTTCTTATGTCCTTGCGTAACCAGCTGACCGGTCGGCGGCGCGCGCTGTTTCCGGGCGCCGCTGCGGGTCGCCGTAGCCGCCACCACCAGGTGTGCGCACGATGAGACGATCCGTCGGGTCGATCTGATGGCTGCCCTTGCCGGGCAGCACGCGGCCGCCCTGCAACAGCAGTTCTCCAGGCGCGCCGCGATCTCCGCCGGCGCGGCCCCGCGCCGGATGCGCGATCCGGTCGAAGGCGGCGAACAGCGTGAACGGCGCGCCATCGAGCGTTCCGATCTCCATGTCCTGACCCAGGCCGCCACGCGCGGCGCCCTCGCCGCCCGAACCTTCGCGTAGCTCGCGTCGCCAGAAGACGAGTGGTGTCGCCGCCTCGACGATTTCGACGGGCGTGCCATGCACGGCGCTCGGAAATGAGGTCGCCGACAGCCCGTCGAGCTCTCGACGCGCGCCAGTACCGCCATTGGTGACGATCGAGATCGTGAAGCCCGGCGGCTTGCCGCCGCGGAGGGTTAGCGTCCACAATGCGGAGGCGCTTTCCGCGGGAACGCGGCCCGGGACAATCTGGTCGAGACAGCCGAATACGACATCTGGCAGAAGACCGCCGATGATGTGCCGGCAGGCGACCGGTTGCGGACGTTGGGCATTGAGGATGCAGCCTTGCGGCGCGGATATCTCGAAGGCGGAGAGCGTGCCCGCATTGTTCGGGACATCGGGCGCGACGGCACAGGTGAGCGCGTAGGATGTGTAGGCGGCCGCATAGTTGAGCGGCACGTTGATCCCAAAGCGGGAGGCCGCGGACGTGCCGCTCCAGTCAACCACCATGCGGTCTTCAAGGATGCATAAATTGGCGCGCAATTCTATGGGCGCTTCGAAGCCGTCGACGGTCATCGAAAACGACGCATCGCCCTTCGGCAAGGCGGCGATTCTCTGGACCATCGCCTGCCGGGAGCACTCGACAATGAAGTCTGCGAGCACATCGATGTCGGACGCGCCGACTTCGCGGAGAAGCTCAGTAAGCCGCCGCGCCGCGGTATCGTTCGAGGCGATCAGGGAATAGATATCGCCTTCGATCTCATGCGGCAGCCGGGAATTTGCCTTGGCGATCGCTAGCAGCGTCTCGTTCGTGCGGCCGGCGTCGATCAACTTCATGATCGGCACCGCAACACCCTCCATAAAGAGATCGGCGCCGTCAGGCGACAGACCGATGCCGCCCACGTCGGTCATATGGCCGGTACAGGCGAACAGCGCGATCAGGCGATCAGCGTAGAAGGCAGGGGTAAGCACGACATAGTCGTTAAGATGTCCAGTCCCGTGCCATGGATCGTTAGTGACGAAGACGTCTCCTGGAACCATCGTCGCGGCTGGAAACCGCTCGAGAAAATAGCCAACCGACCGCGCCATCGTGTTGATGTGCCCCGGGGTCCCGGTAACTGCTTGCGCCAGCATGCGCGCACGCGGATCGAACACGCCCGCCGACAAGTCTCCGGATTCGCGCACGATTGGACTGAAGGCAGTGCGCAGGAGCGTCTGCGCTTGCTCCTCGACCAATGCGATAAGGCGCGTCCACATGACCTGCAGCCGCACCGCACTTATGGCGCTGCGATTGCTCATGGCGCTCGACTTTCATCCATCTTGCGCTCGAGGATCAGATTCGTACGCGCGTCCATCGTCACGGTGAAGGCGTAGGTTGCCACCGTCGTCGTTTCATCCTCGACGACGAGAGCTGGGCCGGACACGAGAGCACCAGGACTGAACTGGCCTCGCTCGTAGACCGCGTAATCAATGAAGGCGCCAACACCCGCATCGAAGACCTCGCGATGGCCGAGTGGCTTCGGCGCAGCCGCTCGTTGCGCAGCCGTGATCGCGGTCGGCCGCCAGGTCTCGCGCGAGAGGTGCGCGTGCCAAGAGACGATCTCGATCGGCGCCTCCGGAATGATGCGGCCGAAGAGGGATGCGTAACATCCTTCGAAGGCGCCGCGCAGCTGCGTCGCGCTCGGCTGTTTGTCGTCGAGCGGCACCACCACTTCGTACCCCTGTCCGACGTAACGCATATCCACGTGGCGCGTAATCGTGATCTCGGCTTCCGCGAAATCGCCCAGTTCACGCCGGGCGGTGTGGCTGCGATGGGCCAGATCGTCGAGGATGCGGCCCACGATAGCTCTGTCGAACGCATCGAGGCGCAAGGGCCGGCTGATCACGATGTCATAGGCAAGCGGCGCCATGAGGAACCCGATGGCAGAGCCGACGCCGGCATTGCGCGGGATGATAACGCGAGAGACGCCGAGCTTTTCCGCAAGGCGTGCGGCATGCAGCGGCGCCGCGCCCCCGAATGCAATCATCGTATGCTCGGCGACATCTTTGCCGAGCTCCGCACCGTGCACGCGCGCGGCATTCGCCATCATCTCATCGACGACCTCAACCGCGCCGAAAGCAGCGCCAACTGGGTCCAACTGCGTCTCGCGGCCAATATGCGTGGCGAGCGCGTCGCGCGCGAGGCCCTCATCCAGGCGGATCACGCCGCCGGCAAAACGGTCTGGCGAGATTTTGCCGAGCACGAGATCGCTGTCCGTAACCGTCGGCTTGTCGCTGCCGCGACCGTAGCAGGCGGGGCCCGGCTCCGATCCGGCGCTGTGTGGCCCAACGGTGATGCGGCCCATCGCGTCGACGGCTGCGATCGAGCCGCCGCCGGCACCGATTTCGATCAGCTCCACCACCGGCATGCGCAAGGGTAGGCCACTACCTTTCCGGAAACGTGCGGCGCGATCAACTTCAAAGAGGCGCGCCACTTGTGGTGCACCGTCGGCGATGAAGCAGATCTTGGCCGTCGTGCCGCCCATGTCGAATGAGAGCACGTGCCGCTCGCCAATTTCTGCGGCAAGCCCTGCCGATAAAATCGCGCCACCCGCTGGACCTGACTCGACAAGCCGGACCGGTACCTGCTTGGCAAGATCGAGCGGCAGAAGACCACCGCCGGAAGCCATCAGCAGCACTGGACAGACAACGCCGAGGCGCTCCAGCTCAACCGCGATTCGATCGAGGTAAGAGGCGACGAGCGGCTGGATATAGGCATTGGCGACGACCGTAGAGATGCGTTCGTATTCGCGAATCTCCGGGCAGATATCGCTCGACAGGCTGATCGACAGGTCCTGGCAGCGGCCGCCGATGATGTCCCGGGCGAGTCGTTCGTGGCGCGGATCGGCATACGCATGAAGAAAGCCGATTGCGAGGCTTTCAATGTTATTGGCTCGTAGCGCATCGATCACGGAAGCCAATCCACGCTCATCAAGCGGGATCAGAACTTCCCCGCGCGCGGAGAGACGCTCGGCAACAGTGAAGCGAAATTCGCGAGGAACCAGCGGCGGACGCTTTTCAAGCTGCAGATCCGTGGGATCGTAACGGCCTTCGTAGCCGATCTCGAGGACGTCGCGGAATCCTCTAGTGGTGAGGAGCGCCGTCGGCGCGCCTCGGCGCTCGATCAGAGCATTGGTCGCAAGGGTCGTGCCATGTACAAACCATGACACGTCGCTGGGATTGATGTCGGCTTGATGCAGGATATCCTTGATCCCACGAAGGAGCGCCTGTTCTGGTGCCACGGGGGTGGTCAGTAGCTTGCGGGACCATCGCGCTGTACCGCGCTCCAGCACGATATCGGTGAAGGTCCCTCCGATATCGGCGGAGAGCCGTAGATCATCGTGCTGAGCGAGGTGAGCCATACCGCCCTGCGCAAAATTGGCGTAA
>Ga0066388_100002042_pt1 | contig 12008 bp, 10 predicted proteins | sample PanSoiMetaGPlot6_FD_64539 | JGI IMG/M metagenome (GOLD analysis project Ga0066388, IMG submission 64539) | Tropical forest soil microbial communities from Panama analyzed to predict greenhouse gas emissions - Panama Soil - Plot 6 (Hybrid Assembly) | ecosystem: Environmental > Terrestrial >... | reverse complement strand
TGACCGGTGTCGCGCGGTTCTTGTTCGTTCCCCTGGGGGAAGCGGTGGTGTTCGCCATGCTGGCTTCCTATTTGTTGTCGCGCACCCTGGTGCCGACCATGGCGAAATATCTCTTGCGCGGGCACGAGCAGGAAGTAGGACACATTCCCTCGCAGAGTCCGAATCCGCTGGTAAGGCTGCAATTCCGGTTTGAGCAGGCGTTCGAGAGATTTCGCGATGCCTACCACGGCTGGCTGCAGTGGTGTCTACATCATCGGCGCGCATTCATGATGGCATTTTTCGCAGGTTGCCTGGTTTCGCTTGTGCTGCTGATTCCGTGGTTGGGACAAGATTTCTTTCCCGCCGTGGACAGCGGACAATTCAAGCTGCATATGCGGGCGCGCACAGGCACGCGTATTGAGGAGACTGCGCGACTGGCAGATCTGGTGGAGCAGTATATCCGGCAACAGATTCCGCCGCGAGAAATTGCGAGCATTATCGACAATATTGGTCTTCCCTACAGTAGCATCAACCTTTCGTACAGCAATTCGGCGCCGATCGGAACCTCCGATGCAGACATTTTGGTCACGCTCAACGAGCACCATCGGCCGACCGAGAAATATGTTCACGATTTGCGAATGAGTCTGGCGCGGCAGTTCCCCGGGGTAACGTTCGCATTTCTACCCGCCGACATGGTCAGTCAGATTCTGAATTTCGGATTGCCCTCGCCCATAGACATCCAGGTCGTCGGTCACAACTTGGAAGGGAACCGCTTGTTTGCCGACCAGTTACTGGAGCGGCTGAGATATATCCCGGGGACGGCAGACTTGCGCATCCAGCAGGCGTTCGATCAGCCTTACTTTCACATCGACGTTGACCGTACGCGAGCCCAGCAGGTTGGCTTTACGCAGCGGGACGTCGCTACCAATTTGCTGATTTCCCTTAGCGGAAGTTTTCAGACGACGCCGACGTTCTGGCTCGATCCCAAGAACGGGGTGAGCTATTCGATCGCAGCGCAAACGCCGCAATACCGAATAGATTCGCTGCAGGCCCTGGAGAACATCCCGGTTACCGGGCCGACCAACCGGAATCCGGAGATTTTGGCCAGTTTGGCTTCGTTTAGCCGCGGAGCCGGAATGGGCGTTGTTTCCCACTACGACATTCAGCCGGTCATTGACATTTTCGGCTCGGCGCAGGGGCGAGACCTGGGCGGAGTAGCCCGGGACATCGATCAGCTCGTCGACCGGTTAAGGCCCCAGTTGCCACGCGGTTCCGAGATAATGATTCGTGGGCAGATTGAGACCATGCGTACGTCGTACACGGGCCTGCTGAGCGGCTTATTTTTCTCGATCTTATTGGTGTACCTGCTAATCGTGGTTAATTTCCAATCATGGCTCGATCCGTTCATCATCATCTCCGCCCTTCCGGCCGCGCTGGCGGGAATTGTGTGGTTTCTGTTCGTGACCCACACTAGGCTGAGCGTACCGGCGCTGACCGGATCGATCATGTGTATGGGTGTGGCCACGGCGAACAGCATTCTGGTGGTGAGCTTTGCCAAAGAACAAATGATCGAAGGGAAAGACGCTGTCAGCGCCGCCCTGCAAGCAGGCTTTACTCGCTTCCGGCCGGTGCTGATGACCGCCATGGCCATGATCATGGGAATGGTACCCATGGCATTGGGCATGGGAGAAGGCGGCGAACAGAATGCCCCCCTGGGACGTGCGGTCATAGGAGGACTGCTTCTGGCGACGGTGGCGACGCTGTTTTTTGTGCCGGTGTTTTTCAGCGTGCTGCACGGGTTGCGGATACGGCGGGCGGAGGTGCGGAACTGATTTTGTTTATCAAGCATCAATATTCGGAGTATTAAATGAGAGTAGACGGGGACGACGAGGTGGAAAGCCTGCCCCCTGGGCCCGCCATGGATCACGAGTTCCGCAGCAATCAAGCAAACCGATCAACGCCCTGGTGGCTGATCTTGATCGCGGCCATAACCGCAGCCGGCCTGGTGATTGGCGCGATTCTGCCTCGGATTCAGGCGCGGGCAAACTTGCGCCGGGAAACCAACGAGATGGCCGTGCCCACGGTGGCGGTAGTGAAACCGAAGCGCACGGCGCCTGCCTCGGAATTGGTTCTCCCGGCGAACGTGCAAGCTTTCGTGGATTCGCCCATTTACGCTCGCACGAATGGATATTTGCGCAGGTGGTACGCCGATATCGGCGCGCACGTCAAAGCAGGGCAGCTTCTGGCGGAGATCGAAACACCGGAGGTCGATCAGCAGCTAATGCAGGCGCGGGCGGACCTTGGTACCGCACAGGCTAACCTTCGCCTGTCGCAGATCACTGCGGAGCGGTATACCGGGCTGCTAAAAACCGACTCGGTTTCCAAACAAGAGGCGGACAACGCTGAAGGCGACTACGCGGCGAAAAAAGCTGCCCTGGAATCGGCGCAAGCGAATGTCAAACGGTTGGAGGAGCTGCAGTCGTTTGAGAAGATTTATGCTCCCTTCGACGGAATCATAACCGCCCGCAACACCGATATTGGCGCGCTGATCGATTCCGGCAGCAGCGGCGGCACCCGCACAGAACTATTCCATATCGCGCAACCCGGCAAACTGCGCGTTTATGTGAACGTGCCCGAGGCATATTCGCAGTCGGCCAAACCAGGCCTCAAGGCTGCTCTCACCGTACCGGAGTATCCGGGTCAGAGATTTGAAGGGACACTGGTACGAAACGCTGACGCCATTGATCAGTCAACAAGAACCTTGTTGGTTGAGATAGATGTGAATAATCCTACGGGAAGGCTGCTGTCGGGCGCTTATGCCGAAGTGCATTTCCATCTGCCCACTGCTTCCGGGTCGTTCATTCTGCCGGTGAACGCGCTGCTGTTCCGGTCCGAAGGACTGCGCGTGGCGACCGTGAACAAAGGGCACGCGGAACTAAAGCCGATCACCATTGGACACGATTTCGGATCAGAAGTAGAGGTAGTTGCCGGACTGGACGGAACTGAATCGATCGTGGTGAACCCACCCGATTCGCTGGTTTCGGGCGAAGCTGTGCGGGTGATACAGCAGTCAAGCGGCAGCGAAGAGGCGCATTGAGCGAGGGAAAGCAAGAGCGATGGCTAGCCAGATTCCACCCTCGACTGTTTCTTCTGGCAACCATGGCGCTGGCGGGGTGCGCCGTCGGGCCGCATTATTCTCGACCTACCACAACCGTTCCTCCAGCATATAAGGAGATTCCTCCAGGCATGACCTCGGCTCAGCCGGCCGATCAGCTGGCACGCGGCAAGTGGTGGGAAATTTACGGTGATCCTCAGCTCAATCGCCTGGAGGATAAGATCAAGGTTTCCAATCAGACCCTGAAAGGGGCTGTGGCGCAATTCGAACAAGCGCGGGCAATGGTGCGCTTCGAGCGCGCCGATTTTTACCCCACCGTGACGGCGGGCGCGGCGGGTTCCGCCAACCGCCTATCCAGAAACCGTGCCTTGGCCTCAACCGTCTCGCCAACGAATTACAGTGACATACTGATGCCCTTGGTGAGTGTCTCCTATGAGCCGGATCTGTTCGGGAGTGTCCGGCATACGGTGGAAGCCGCGCGAACCCGGGCACAAGCAAGCGCTGGAGACTTGGAAAATGTGAGCCTCAGCTTGCATGCGCAGCTGGCGGTGGACTACTTCCAACTCCAATCTCTCGATGCCGATGAAGCGGTACTGAATTCAAGCGTGGCTACTTTTGAAAGGGCACTGGAATTGACCGAGAACCGCTATAAGGGCGGGGTTGCGTCCGCCGTTGACGTGGCACAGGCCGAGACGCAACTGGAAACGACGCGCGCACAGGCGATTGACGTGCGGGCGGCGCGGGCGCAATTCGAGCATGCCATAGCGGTGCTCATCGGAGAGCCGGCATCGTCTTTCAGTATTCCGAATTCCCCTCTGGAGCAGACGCCTCCTCCCATTCCAGTAGGACTCCCTTCCGAGTTGTTGGAACGGCGTCCGGATGTAGCCGCAGCGGAGCGCCGAGTGGCGTCGGCTAACGAACAAATCGGGATAGCCCGCGCCGCGTACTTCCCATCCGTCAACCTTTCAGGTAGCGGTGGTTTCGAGAGCGCCTCACTGACAAACCTGCTCTCCGGACCGAGCGGGTTCTTTATCGCTGGAGCTTCAGCCTTGGTAACGGTTTTCGATGCCGGGCGGCGGCGTTCCGTCTCAGAGCAGGCGCAGGCCGCCTATCAGCAAAATGCGGCGAATTACCGCGAGACTGTCCTGAACGCGTTTCGTGAGGTGGAAGATAATCTGGCTTCCTTGCGCATCTTGGCTGAGGAAGCCAAGACGCAGCAGGCGGCGGTTGCCGCGGCTGAGCATTCTGTCGACTTGTCTACCAACCGCTATAAGGGGGGAGTGGCCAGTTATCTGGAGGTTACGACTGCCCAGGGAATTGCTCTGTCGAACCAGAGGCTGGAAGTCGATATCCGGGGGAGGCGCATGACTTCCAGCGTTCAGTTGATTCAGGCGTTGGGCGGCGGGTGGAGGGCTACGGAGCTGCCGACGGGTAAGATTCCAAATCTGCCGGCTTCCTCCACCGGTCAATAGGCCGGCTGGCATCGATGCTCTTCTGCCCCAGTACCCCCCAACCCAGCACGCTCACCGGTTGAGCTGCTGGCCTATTTCGGGCTCTGGCTGTTGTTGTTCGGGACACTCTGATTTGGTGACGGGCAGGTTTCCGATATGGTCTCTACCTGGGTCACCATGATTTCCTGAGATTGGTTGTTGGCTTCGCTAGAGGCTTCGCCGCCGGTACTGTTGGTAGGGTTGCTGGCCGAGCTGCCACTGGTCGAGGTCGAGGTGCCTTGGACGCGAACCCGGTGTCCGACATGCTGGCTAAGGTCCTCGGAAGAATTCAGCTTTACGGGCTGACCGGTATCGGGTTGGAGGAAGTAATCGGTCTGCTGCCGGATTACGCAGCCTTCCAGGTTGGTCGGGCTGCTGGCGGTAGTGCCGGACTGTGCCATGGTGCTGCTGGTGGCCGGGTTAGCCTGGGTAGAGGTCGATTCCTGGGTATTGCTTTGGGTGCTCGAGCTGGAAGTGGGAGAAGTGACTTGATTGGTCGAACCGGGACTAGGAGTAGTATCGCTTTGTCCCCAGGCTGCCAAAGTGACGGCAATAACCAAGGGCAACGCGAACGAGAGTAGTCGCTTCATAGTAGGTACCTCGGAGTTATCGGGATTAAGCTACGATGGCCCGGGCGGGAGGCATGGTTTCCCGGTTGGGCCCAAAAGGGTTTGCTGTTTCCACTAATTCAGGAACTAGGCTAAAATATCGAACGAGGGATGCTAATTATGGAATGGACTACCCCGGCGTTTGAGGAGATCCAGCTTTGCTGCGAGATCAACTCCTACGTCAGCGCTCAACTCTAAATCAGGCCAGATGTATGTAAAGCTGCTGGGAACCGCTGCCGGCGGGGCCTTCCCGCAGTGGAATTGTGCTTGCCGCAATTGTCGGCGACTGCGCGAGGGCGGCTTCCAGGGAAAAGCCCGTACGCAGCTGCAGGTGGCCATCAGCGCAGACAACGAGAGTTGGTTCCTGCTTAACGTCTCCCCTGATGTTCGTTCACAAATCGAAACCAATTCCGTCTTCCAGCCGCGGGGCACACCTCGAGGCACACCCATTACGGGAGTGGTGCTAACTGGCGCCGATCTCGATCAGGTGCTCGGGTTGCTCATGTTGCGGGAGTTTCAGCAGTTTCAAATCTACGCAACTGAGGCAGTACAGCGGATTCTGCGGGAAGATAATTCGATGTTCGCTGTGCTGAACCGCATTCCCGATCAGGTTACATGGCAGAATATCACTCCCGGCCATCTGTTCCATTTGTCGTCGGGGCGCGAAAAGACGGGTCTGTCGTGTACTCCGGTGTCGCTGGGCGAGCATTTTCCCGCGTACATTTCAGACGATCGACGACGGCATATTCCGAGTGGCGAAACACTGCTGGGGCTAATAATTCAGGGTGAGTCGGGGCAGCGGCTGGGATACTTCCCTGCTGTTCCCGAAATCAGTCGAGCGCTTCTCGAGGAGCTTGCCGAGGTGGATGTCGTTTTGTTCGATGGCACTTTTTGGGTGGAGGATGAGCTGACTAGAATCGGTGGAACCAGGCCGGGCGCGGGCGCAACTGGACATATTCCGGTATCGGGATCCGGGGGCAGCTTGCAATTGCTGTCGGGAATAAAGGCGCGAAAGATTTATGTCCACATAAACAACACCAATCCCATGCTAGACGAGTCGGGGGCAGAGTATCAGCAGGTGCGTGCGACGGGATGGGAGATTGGCGAGGATGGATGGGAATTCAGACTGTAAGCGCACAAGAGGCGCCGTTGACAAGAGAAGCATTGCTGGCGCGCATGCGTGAAATCGGCCGCGAGCAGTACCATCATCAGCATCCGTTTCACCTGCTCATGCACCAAGGCGAACTCAGTCGTGGGCAGTTACAGGCATGGGCGCTGAACCGTTATTACTACCAGAGCGCGATACCGAGGAAGGACGCGATCATTTTGTCCCGCAGCGAAGACGCCCAATTTCGCCGGGTTTGGAGAAAACGAATCGTTGATCATGATGGAGATGGTATCGGCGAGGGTGGTATTGAGCGCTGGATTCGCCTGGCGGAGGCGACGGGGCTATCCCGCGAGCGGGTGATGGGGGGCAGCGAAGTCCTGCCGGCGATTCGATTCGCCGTCGACGCCTACCTGGACCTGGTTAAGGCGCGGACCTTTCTGGAGGCGATCGCCTCGTCGCTCACGGAATTGTTCTCGCGTGATCTGATTGCCTTGCGGATAGACGCCTTGCGACAACACTATTCATGGCTGTCGGGCGGGCTCGATTACTTCACCGCCCGGCTGGAGCAGGCGCCTGAAGATGCAGCCTTCGCCTTCAATTATGTTGCCGAGCATGCTCGAACGCGGGCCGATCAGGAACTGGCGCTCGGTGCGCTGCGAACTAAATGCCATATTCTTTGGGCGCAGCTGGACGCGCTGTATTTCGCTTATGTTCAACCACGCCAGGTGCCTCCGGGAGCCTTCATTCCCGACAAGGAGTGGTAAGTTGCCAAATCCAGAAGACACAAGCCGGCCACGGCTGGCAGCCGGCTGCCGATGGGCGGAAACGAATGCAAACGAGCGGACGGTATTGTTCCCCGAAGGCGCAATCGTCATCAAGGGCACGGGGCGCGACATACTCGAACACTGCGATGGACAGCGCACATTTGCCCAGATTGTGCAGGAACTCGAGGCGTTGTACACACTCACCGACGTTCAAAAAATCAGGAAAGAAGCTGGCAATTTTCTCGCGCAGCTGCGCGAGAAACGAATCGTGGACTTCTGATGTCTTTCGTACCTCTCGCACTGATCGCGGAACTAACTCATCGCTGTCCGCTACACTGCGTGTACTGCTCGAATCCCGTCGAGTTGCAGAAATCAGCATCGGAGCTGAGTACTGAAGAGTGGAATCGTGTGTTCCAGGAAGCGGCAGCTCTCGGATCGCTTCATGTTCACCTCACTGGCGGGGAACCGCTGGCGCGCGCCGATCTCACTCGGTTGATCGCCGGCGCGCGAGCGGCAGGACTGTACACAAACTTGATCACCTCAGGGATCGGACTCTCCGAAAAGCGGCTGCAAGAGCTGCTTGGGGCAGGATTGGAACATATCCAGCTGAGCTTTCAGCATTCCCGGGAGGACGCGGCTGATGCTGTCGCCGGAACCCGCAGCCACGCTTTGAAAGTCGAACTTGCTCGTCTGATACGCAAGCAGCCTGTTGCCTTCACCGTGAATATGGTGGTGCATCGGCAGAACCTGGATTACCTCGAGGAAATCCTGGCGTTTGCGGAACAGCTTCAACCGGATCGGCTGGAGATTGCCAACGTGCAGTACTACGGATGGGCATTGCCCAACCGTGATTTCCTTCTGCCCACACGAGGGCAAGTGGAAAAGTCCATAGGAATGATTGCGGAGGCGCAGGAGCGGCTGCGCGGAAAGATGAGGATCGATTATGTTGTGCCGGATTTTTACGCGCGCTATCCCAAGGCCTGCATGGGCGGATGGGCACGGCGATTGATACTGATCGATCCGGCGGGTCGTGCTCTTCCTTGCCACGCCGCCAGTGTGATTCCCGGGATCGAATTCGAACATGTGCAGCGACACTCGCTCGAGTGGATCTGGCGAGAGTCGGCTGCCTTCAACAAGTTTCGTGGCGAGGACTGGATGGCCGAACCTTGCCGCAGTTGCGAGCGGCGCAGCCAAGACTTTGGCGGGTGCCGCTGCCAGGCATTCTTGTTGGCCGGTGCTGCGAACGCAACTGATCCTGTCTGTTCGCTTTCCCCATTCCATGCGGTTGTGGAGAAAGCGTTACAAGGAAGCAATCGAGTGAGCGACAATATGCATGGTAGGTCGCCTTCCTCACAAACTCAGCCTTGGTCCTATCGCTTGAATCCCAGATGAGCTAGATGGCAATGTTTGTGCAACGAGAAAACAGGAACATTGACCTTACTGGCAATTAAGCCGCGCGGGTAGCCGGACGGCAGCGGGGAATGGCCTGCCTGGCGCGCCTGCTTCGGTTACGCCGAGCTCTTCAGGTCGTCCGGCTCGATGTTCTCGTCGCGCTCGGGAGCAACGTCCTCAGGACGACGGTACTCGTTATGTGTGTGAACCGGCCTTTCGGGATGGTCAGCCGCATCTTCGGATCCCTCGACGGCTTCGGCTTCCGACGCCTGGTCCGTATCCGCAAGTTCCTCGACGCTCTCCTCCGATGCATCCTCGACCTGCGAGAGATCTTGTGGATCACCGGACTGGCCGGCGCTATCCGGGCCAACTTGCCCAGGATCGTTTCCTAAATCGTCTAACTGAGCTTCGTTGTCTTCGTGCCGGTCTCGCATTGGGCCACCTCCGAGGGGGCCTTACACAGATTTGGATGCGCACCAGGCGGCCCGAGTGGTACTTCGCGATTCCATCTGTGGAGTAGACAGTCAAAGCAGGAGGTCGACGACCTCCGTGATAGCCTTTCTCTTCTCTCTCCCCAAAGCTTATGCCCAACACACCAACGCCCCTTGACTTGCAGCAAGCCGCCAGAGAAGTGATGGCTGAGTACGGCTTCGATCCTGATTTTCCGCCTGAAGCCGAACAACAGCTGGCGAAATTACAGAACCGACCGCCGGACACCTCGCCCAACGGCAAGATTCGTGATCTGCGGAACCTTCTTTGGTCGTCGATTGACAATGACACATCGCGTGATCTGGATCAGATCGAAGTTGCCCAACAAATGGCCGGAGATCAAATGCGCATCATGATCGCGATCGCCGATGTAGATGCCTTCGTGCCGAAGGACTCACCGATTGACCAACACGCCGCCAGGGAGACTACCACCGTCTACACGGGCGTGAGAATCTTTCCCATGTTGCCGGAGAAGCTTTCCACGGGTGCAACTTCCCTACTGGAAGGCGCCGATAGGCTTGCGATCATCATCGAGTTTGTCGCGAATGCGGACGGGACGATCGACTCGAGCGACGTTTACGGTGGGGTGGTAAGAAACCGGGCGCAGCTCACCTATGATGCCGTGGGAGCCTGGCTGGAGGGTCGGGGACGGGTACCAGCGAAGATGGCCAGCTCCGCTGACCTACAACAGCAGTTGCGTCTGCAGGATCGCATTGCCCAGGCCCTCCGAAATCAGCGGCACCAACATGGTGCATTAGACATTGAGACCACGGAAGTCCGTCCGGTTATCCTTAACCAGAAGATCGTGGATATAGCCAGGCAGGAGAAGAACCGCGCCACCGAGTTGATCGAAGATTTCATGATCGCTGCCAACAGCGTCGTCGCCCGCCGGCTGGGAAATGTTCCCTCGATCCGGCGCGTCGTGAAAACACCGGAGCGCTGGGATCGAATAGTCCAGTTGGCAGCAACTCACGGCTACGAGCTTCCCGCGCAGGCCGATTCGAAAACGTTGAATGATTTCCTGTCCAGCAGCAAAGTAGCTGACCCGGATCACTTCCCCGACCTTTCGCTGGCGATCATCAAATTGATGGGACCGGGTGAGTATGTAGTCGAGCGGCCGGGAGATCCCGGGCAGGGACATTTCGGTTTGGCGGTTCAGGACTACACACATTCGACAGCGCCCAATCGGAGATTTGCCGACATCGTTACCCAGCGACTCATCAAAGCTGAAATAGGTGGTAGGCCGGTGGGGTACTCTGAAGAAGAGCTCGACGGAATCGCCCAGAATTGCACGCGTAAAGAAGATGCCGCAAGGAAAGTGGAGCGCGAGATGTCTAAACGCATGGCAGCTGTCGCCATGAGCGGTCGGCTTGGCCAAGACTTCGACGGCATCGTGACCGGAGTCACGTCCCATGGAACATTCGTTCGGGTTCTCCACCCGCGGGTAGAGGGCATGCTGGCACGTGGAGGGCAAGGACTTGATGTCGGCGACAAACTTCGAGTGAAATTGCTGCGCACTGACCCGCAGCACGGCTACATTGACTTCGAGCGTGCCTGAACGGCGGTCAAGAGGATTTGCCGAAACGGTAACCCGGCTTCAATTCGCAGCGATATGCCTTATTCTTTTGCGCATCCACTTGCGCCGTGCAATCTGCCCAATCCAAGATCAGCGCTGGCCCCAGTGGAAAGACAATGGTTTCGCCGTTGAGTTCGGCCTGCAGGGTTACCCCTTCGGCATTCGCCGGAACTGTGAAGTTCAGGGCTCGCCCGAGTACGAAGGGATGAGACTCACGGACGACGTCGCTGATCGCGGGATGAATCACTTCGGCCTCCACCAGGAACACGGCTGTATCCGACCAATTTTTCGCGGTTACGTGGATGGTGGGTCCGCCTCCCGAAAGAGATCGGTCATCGATTCGGGTGAAAGGACATGGCCCGGCAATGCAAGAGGCGCGCGCATTCCGGAACTGGTTTCCTGGCCCTGCCTCGAGGGAGATCGAGCTGCTCGATGCTTTCCATCTGCCGTCTGGAGAGCAGGGATCATGCCCGTTGCACGGCACATTCCCCTTGTTCGCAACCTCGAACGTCCGGGCTGCACTGCCCACGTTCGCGGCGGTAACGCTTTTAATCGAGTATCGAACCAGTACGTTGCCGATTGTGACTTCGGGCCCACTTGGTTGCGGGATTGCTTCTCGGTGAAGCGCTTCCATGTGGAGGACGTATAGCTGATCCCCGACATAATCAGTGACGCTTAGCGGTTGGTAGGCCGGGTGACTTAGCTGGAAGATGACCGACCGTCCGCGGCGAATATCCCGGGGCAGCGTGAGCGTGAAAAATCCGGCGTTATCGGACTTGCTTTCGGCTAGAGGAGCCGCGTTCGCACTCTCCTTGCTGAACAGACGCGACAAGTCGGAGGGGGGCACGGCCGATGACAAACGAATGGCGATGTGGGCATCAGCTATCGGAAGCTGCCTTCGAGGGTCGGCATCACTGGTAATCACCGCCCCTTTAAGAACCAAGGGCTTGGTTTTGAAAACACCCGCGATCCACATGCCAGCCACGGCGCCGGCCAGGAGCAGAATCCCCCCGAAAAGACCAAGCTTGGATCTTCGTTTCATTTGTTCTCTATGATAACGAACGGGCCGCTCCGATACTGCTCCTGCAGGCGCGAAATCATTTAAGATCGTGGAGTGCAGGAGAAAGTACTCTATGGCTTCCGCTCCCGCCGTGATTTCCTCAAATCGCTGGCGGGCATGGCGGTGGGGATACCCCTAGCGGCGTCGGCCTCGCTTTTTCCTCTTGCGCACGCTCAGACCAGTGCGGCTCCACGCTCCGGGCAGCCGGCGAAGCCTGTATTCTCCGCCCAGGACGATCAGTTGCTCGACGACATGGAGCGACTGAGTTCGTGTTTTTTCTGGGAGCAGGCGAATCCGGACACCGGTCTGGTAAAGGATCGCTGTAACGCGCGAGACGCTATCTCGGACAAGAATACGGTGGCCAGCATTGCCGCTACAGGATTCGGATTGACCGCCCTGTGTATTGCCGTGCAACGGCAATTCCTTT
>Ga0066388_100002041_pt1 | contig 12008 bp, 15 predicted proteins | sample PanSoiMetaGPlot6_FD_64539 | JGI IMG/M metagenome (GOLD analysis project Ga0066388, IMG submission 64539) | Tropical forest soil microbial communities from Panama analyzed to predict greenhouse gas emissions - Panama Soil - Plot 6 (Hybrid Assembly) | ecosystem: Environmental > Terrestrial >... | reverse complement strand
CTATACGTACATGCCGCAGAGTTTTCCATGTCGTTAACTGCAGTTGCCGCGATTCAAGTTTCGTTGTGAGCCGGGTCGTCGGCTGTTTATCGTCAGACTAAGACGCTACGGCGTACTCGCCCTCATCTTGAAGACGAGCGGTCCGAGCTTTCCTTGCTTTGTATACAGCGCGAAAAAACAAGCCTTGCTTGGTATACGAAGCAAGCTGAAGGCTCCCTCCGCGATCCCCCCTAACGCATCTATTTTGCCTCGCGTTGACGGCCCCATCTCAAAAACAAGGAGTGTCACATGAAATCCAAGAGCATCGCGCTGTTGGCCCTGTTTGTTTTCGCTGTCGTTGCCGCTCCGGCCGTAAGAGCCTTGCCATCAGCGTTCGACGGGACGAGCCCAATTCCGCCAGATGGCTTCTTCGACGGGACCAGTCCCATTCCGTCAGATGGGGTTTTCGACGGGACTAGCCCAATTCCGTCGGACGGGCGTTTCGACGGCACCAGCCCAATTCCGACGGACGGCCGTTCCTAGCTCCATCGAGGTTATTACAGGTTACAAGTTACCTGTACGGTCCCGGCGTCTTGTGCTAGAGTACCCGCCATGTTCGGCTGGGTACTCTCCCTGACGGGTGTATTTCTCGAGTTGCTGATTCTGTGTCGGGCCTCCAGCTCTGGCACGCTTCGGCGATACCCCTTGTTTTACTCATACCTGGCCTTGGTCTTTTTGGCGGACGTCTATCGGGATGTCGTTTTTTTCTTGTACGGGGACGTCGCCTTGCACCTGCCGGTCTACCGAAATCTGTACTTCGCTACCGAGTTCCTGAGCCTCCTCGTCGGCTACGGCGTGATTCTCGAGGTCACCCGCAAATCGTTTGAGCCCTACGCCGGCGCAGAGAGGTTCTCTCGATATCTGGTTATTGCGATCTTTCTCGCCATATTTGGCTATGTCGGCATCAAGACCGTTGCCTCCGCCGGCTGGGCTCCGGCTACCAGTCTCCGCGAATTGGAACGCGACCTCCGGGCTGTACAGGCTCTCGTGATTGCTGGTGTGGTGGCCATCGCCCTGTATTACGGTATTGAAATCGGCCGCAACATCGGTGGCATCATGTTGGGCTATGGTCTTTACACGGCCAGTACCGTGTGTACGCTCGCCCTGCGTTCCTACGGCGGTCCCCTCGCATTAGGGATCACCTTCTCGATTCAGCGGTACTCCTATCTGTTTTGCCTGATCATTTGGGCTGTGGCCCTTTGGTTTTACCAACCCAACCCGGTGCCCGACACTGCTTTGCGCCTGGAAGCGGACTACGAATCGCTCGTGGGCCGCACCCGAAGCGTGCTTGGCTCGATGCGGTCGCTTCTAGAGAGATCCGCCCGCCCATGACCTCTCTGATCATCTTTCTTGTTCTGGGCGCCAGCCTTCTGCTGCTGCTGGTATTTGCGCTTTCTCGCCGCCGCTCGCCCGCGGCCGGGAGTTCCGAGGCCTTCCTTGACGCGCGTCAGGCCCTCAGCGCTCTGCAAAACGACCTTCTCGCCGCCGATTTAGTGCGCCGACTTTTTGCGAAAGACGACCTTGACTACATCCTTCAGTTCACGCCGGAATCTGTCCAGAAGCTCTTCATTCAAGAACGCCGCAAGGTGACTCTTGTCTGGGTCCGGCAGGTTCGCAAGGGCGTTATGAGTCTCCGAGCCTTTCACCGGGGCCAGGCGCGCCATTACGCTCGCCTCCGCTTGGAGACAGAATTCAAGTTGGCTGTCAGCTTTGCGGTTTTGCTCCTCGCCTGCCGGGCGCTCGAAATCGCGCTCTACTTCAAGGGCCCCTATGCCGCTCCTCAAATTGTCGGTCGTACGGTTGGCGTGGCCGGTCGGCTCTGTGCGATCTCGGAGAAGTCCCTGGGCTTCCTGACCCCGGGCAGCCTGGGCGACCTTACCCGCGGCGCGGCTGGCGAGCAGGCTAAGGTCTAGGCTCTATGGAATACGTAACTGGAAAGATGGCGGTTCGCGCGGCTGCAGACGACATGCGGGCGCGCACCCTTTCCGGCATTCGCCGTCCCCTCGACCGCCTCATCTACTTGGCGTCACTTCGCGACTACAATACCGGTCTTTACTACCACGACGGCCTCGCCACGCGTTTTTCCCTGGATGTTGCTTGCGAGGCTCTTGCCGAGTGCCACAGCCAAGTCTTTCGTGAGCTTTGCGCCGCGTCTCTCGAGGAGTTGGTGCGACAGTTGGAAGGCTACGTGGACTCGACGCACGCGGCCCGTGGCGATTTTATTGCGGCCTGGCAGGGGCTGGAACCTTACCGCGTGGCCGTTCCCGTGGAAACTGATCCCGTATCAGCTGAGCTTTTCTTCTCGAATCTCAGGGTCGCCTTGGCAGTCTTGCAGACCCGTCTCCATGGCCATTGGGCGGCGCCACCAAGCGCATCGCCACAGCCGTCACCTGCCCAATAATCTCTGCCTGGTCCGGAAACGCGAACTGGCGGGTACTGCAGGCCGAGAGTGGGTGCGGAATCAGCGTGATTTGCGAGCCTCGCACCTCGCACCACGCGCACGCGTAAGAATCGCGCAATTCAATGAAGTAAATGGGCCTGTCAAACTCCGTCCGCCACTGCGACGGCGGCACGCGGCTCGCCTCGCTGTCAATCTGTACGAACGAACCTGGCCTCAGCAGCGGGTACATGGTGTAATCCTGCAAGCCGATGTAGCCGTATTGGCAGTGCCGGACATCCAGCTTCTGAATCAGCGAGATAGGCACCTCGCCCCACACTTCCACCAGCCGTGAAATCAGGCTTGTCTTGTCCAGACTGAAACCGCGGTCGAAGCGCACCGGAAAAGTAACGGATTTCTCCGGATCGAGCGGCTCAATCGAGGCCAGATGCGTATGCTGCAGCGGCAGCGAAACCTGGTACATCGCACTGCTGTCGAGATCCACGCCGAACACGCTCAACAATTCCGCAAACTTTGTCCGGTAGATGACGCTCAGGCTGAACAACTTGAAGATGCTGGGTACCGAGACGCGATTTTCGAGCTGCGTAAGCCAGGCGTTAGAAATGTAGAACTCCTCGTTGTCCCGGTCTTCCGCGATCTTGCGGCTGAGCTCTTCCACGTCGCGCGTGGTGATACCGAGGCGGCTGCGCAGCTCCTTTAGTTGCTCACCCGCTCGTAGTGGAATGGCCATTCGCTCTTGTTCCGAATTGTTCCAATTCGATATGTCTAGAAGCAGACTGACTTGCCTGCTTACAAATCCGAGCAGGTGCCAGTTCCCCAAGTCGCCGCATTCTACCACTCGGTCGGGTTCTCGGCTCAGTCTACCCCGAAAAACCGGGGGCCGGGCCGTCCCAGTTTCGCCCCAAGGTGCCTTGGGTACCACGCTCAAGGCCCGCAAAACATTACCAAACGCGCCCCTGCGGCACCAGAGCAGGGCTGCGATAGACTTGTCTGTCGGTCCTACTCGGCGATCCCAGCAGCGCGTCGTATCGGCGGCCGAAAGGGCTTGCTTACTATTGCAAGCAAGGTTGCCTTCCTGCTTTGGGAAGCCGCCTGCAAGCCCACTATGCGACTGTGCGTCCGCAACCGACCTAATTCTCTACGAGAGGGAGTTAGGGCCCCCGGTCACGCCACATTCCGCGGACGCATCCAGGGGGGCCCTTGCAGCCATGCCGGGGCCCCAACAACTGCGCAGTTTCCGCAGCCGGTACCTGCCGGTTAGATTAACGCATTAGTTAAATTCGCCTGAACAGGGCGGGTCAAGGAGCTATGGCCGAAACACGAGGGAACTACTCCAGGTCCACGCCTGACGCCGGCTCGCGTCATGCCGAGCGGCGCTCCGTTCCGCGTTACCGTGCCGCGGCGGGCGTTGAAGTCTTCGATCCTCTGGCGAATATTCGCACTCTTGCGCAGCTTTCCGAAATCAGCCTCCACGGGGCCTACATTACCGGACGGGAGCTGCTGGAGCAACACGCCGTTTTTCAGATGCGGATACTTTCCGATACCCGCGTCATCGAAGTTTGGGCCCGCGTGGTCTATGTGCATCCGGGAACCGGCGTGGGCGTTTCGTTTCTCAAGGTCGACGAAATCCACAAACACTCCCTCAAGGCATGGCTTGCCGAACTAGCCGCGGCTGCCGACTGCTAGAGCTCGGTTCTTGCGGCAACTCACTGATTGCGGGGCGGCTTGCATCGTTACCTAGGCGGCGGGCAGTTGGTTGTTTCGTATCACTTCTCTTTTAGCTTGTGGCCCGGCAAACGCGACTGTGCCAAGCTGGTACCAATCTTTCCCGGGGTGGGGTGCAATGGGCGGACTCTCGACACCTGGCTCTTCGGGCCCGTATCACGAGAAGCGAGAAGTCCCGCGCTTTACCTTCATCGCCAGCGTTGACATCATGGAGGCGCAGACGGCCGCGCGCATCTCCGGCCGAATCTCGGAGATCAGCCGCAAGGGCTGCTTCGTGGACGTCCTGAACACGCTGCCGGTAGGAACTCAAATTCAGCTCACCATCTCGCGCGACCAGGGCACATTTGTTACGCCGGCTCGAGTGATTTACGTGCAGGACGGCATGGGAATGGGCGTGGCTTATTCGGCGACGGCTCCGGAGCAGCTCCACATCCTGGATTCGTGGCTTGCCGAAATATCCGCCTAGATTTTCAGTCCTCAGAGCTATCATCGTGTTTGGGCACTTCAGTAGCGCACGCCAGATCACTTCGCATCGGGTCGTTCTGTGACGGCTTTGTCGCCACGCGGCGGCAAAGATTTCTTCGCGCCGCCTGTCGCTTCTGATTTCAGCAACGCTTCGATGCTCGTGTACGCGTAGATCGTCGGCGCCCGATCCTGCATCAAGCCGCCCGTGTCGGCCGTCGGGCCGTAGTTGCTGTGGAGGTCCCTCCCGAGCATCCGCAGCATTGCCATCTGCTGCCCGCGGTGGTGTGACGAGTGCGTCAGCCGCCGCACCATCACCCACGCACGTGTCCGCTTCACATCGAAAAATGTCGTTTCGCCTTCGAACCACGCTTCATCCTTTTCCCGCAGCGCCGCCAACCGCTTGCCGCTGTCCTCGGCATAGCGCTTGATGAACTCGAGCCGCGTTTCCGGTGTCGGCAGAGGCGGCGCGCCCACATCGATTCCCAACATGCCTTTGAACCATAGGTTCTCGCTTACACATTGGTGAACCATCTGTTCGTGAACGCTGCGGCCGCGCGAATCTCCTGCGCGCGGACGGACCGGCAGGTCCGACTCCTTGAATTCGCTCCACACACTGAGGACTTTGATCCGCTCGGTCTCATAGGTTTCGACGAGAAAATCGTATCTCATAGCGCGCCTCCGAGCGCGAAGCATAGCAGAGAGGCGCGACGATGGATTTGAATCGCGCTGTCATTTTGAGGGGGCTCCGAACCACGGCGACGTGGCGGCCAAATGGCCGGTAATGGGTGCGCGGCTTTTTGCATTACACGAGTCGTACAAAACAGCGGGTTTATTTACGATTAGGATTTCGCTATGTGGCGCGTTTTGTGCGGGTTGACCGGAATTTCCAATCTTTCCATTTACGATTAGATTTTCCGGGCGCCCGAAGTTGGAGTCGGCTGCCTCAGGGGCTCAAGCCCATCTCCCTTGGGGTCTTGGATGTCGGAGCTGAAGCTCCGATCTCCCAGTGCCGGGGTCGCGGTGTCGTTGGGTGCTGGCGGCGCGGGGAGCTGTTCGTAGCGGTTGGTGATGATGACTTGTTTCGAAGGGTCGACCCACTTGCCGTCGTCGTTGATCTGGGCGTAGGCGCGGACGATGGCGTCGGCGGAGGGCAGGGAGCGCTCGGCACGCTCGATGATGAATTCGAGAGAGTGGTGGAGGTTGCCGGAGCGGCGCCGGAAGAGGCAAGTGGAGTGGGCGTGGCGATAGATGGAGGCGAGAGGGACGCCGAATTCGCTGTCGATGTTCTGAGGGCAGTGCCAGTGGAGGAAGCAGCGGTCGATCGTGTCGCGATCGGGGTGACTGCAGACGAGGCACTTGCGGGCGTGGCGGTCGGAGTCCGGAAGGCGCTGAGGACCGAGCTTGGAATTGGCGCGATTTGCGGCGGTGTTGGCTGGTAGTTCATAAATCTCCTGCGGCTCCTGTGAGCCGGCTCCTCTTTCGTTTTTGACTTCATCTTGTGGCGCGAGAGATGCGCCAACTTAAAAACGAGGAAAGGTAGCATGGCGATGGAAGGTCGTATAGACGTGGTGAAATACGGTTCTAGCACTGGTAGAACCGGCTAGCGCGGGTGAGAGCGAAACGGAAAAGCGATTTCAGATTCGAATGGCTGTGTTGACACCTTCCGAAACTCGACAGAAAAGCGGATTCCTCCATTTTGTTTCTGTGTCTTCGAGGCCGTGACCCGCGAGACGCGGCCGCGTCGGGATGACAATCTTTTTGGCTGGCTTTACGGCGGGGTTGAAACCCCGCCCCTCCCTCGGGCCTTTCCGTACGCCGGTGCCTTCGGGACGCAAGACCGTAGGAAGTCAAGGGAGTTATTTGGGATTTCAGATTTCAAAAAAGAAGCGGTTATTCTGAGACGTGCCTGAAACTCCAGACGCACAGCCCACGACACCGCCTCGGAGAAGTGCGCTCCGATTTTTTGTTCGGTGGTTTCTCATCGGAGCAGTGCTGCTGTGGTCGCTTGCTGCGCTGATCTTGGTGGCTGCCAAGTGGATCGATCCGCCGACCACGGTGGTGCACGCGGAACGGCGCGTCCAGGCCTGGATTCACCACACGCCGTATCACGAACGATACGAATTCGTTCCGCTGAGCCAGATTTCGCGCGATTTCCAGCATGCGGTGATCGCCGCGGAGGACGGGCGCTTCTACCAGCATCACGGATTCGACTGGAACGCGATCCAAATCGCCACGGACGAGGACCTGCAAGGCGGGCGGATTCGCGGCGGGTCCACGATTACGCAGCAACTCGTGAAAAACCTGTTTTTCGGGACCGGCCGGTCGGTACTGCGAAAGGGCGCCGAGTTTACGCTGGTGCCGGTGGCGGAATTGGCCCTCGGGAAACAGCGGATTCTGGAGCTGTACCTCAATGTGGTGGAATGGGGCCCGGGCGTGTACGGCGCAGAGGCGGCGTGCCGCTACTACTATCGGACGTCGGCGCGGAATGTCGACCGCGAAGAGGGGGCGCGGCTCGCGGCGGTTCTGCCGTTGCCGCTGAAGCGACGGCCGGAGCGCATGAATCATTACAGCGAACTCATTTTGGAGCGGATGCGGCAGGTGGGGTGGTGATTGGGGTGTGGTGCTCGGCGGCTGAAGCTGCCGTCCTTTGCACGCTCATACGGGCGCAGGGCTGAAGCCGCGCCCTGACGACAAGCCGGCAAGACCCACCCTTCGCGCAAGAGGCGCGCGAAGAGGGGGGCACCCGGAAGACCAACCGCAAAAGCAAAAGGCGGCGGCAGCGAGGCGGACCGACCAACTGGATGCTTGGGGTAAGCGACTCAGCAAGGCGGCGGAGGGCCGCCGCACTCCGTAGAACACCTGCGTTTCGTGTTGGTGGGGCCTTACGATATATTCTTCAACGTGAAAAAACGAAAACGAGTATTCAGCGGGATGCGGCCGACGGGGAAGCTGCATCTGGGGCATTACTTCGGGGCGCTGCAGAACTGGGTGCGGATGCAGGACGAGTACGACTGCCTGTTCTGCGTGGTGGATTGGCACGCGCTGACGACGCATTACGAGGACACGTCGTCGGTGGCGCAGAACACGCTGGAGGTGGCGACGGATTGGCTGGCGGTGGGGCTGGACCCGGAGAAGGCGACGCTGTTTGTGCAGTCGAGCGTGCTGGAGCACGCGGAGCTGCACCTGCTGCTGTCGATGATTACGCCGCTCGGCTGGCTGGAGCGCGTCCCGACTTACAAGGAGCAGATTGAGAATTTGAAGGACCGTGATCTGGGGACGTACGGGTTTTTGGGTTATCCGCTGCTGCAAACCGCGGATATTACGCTTTACGACGGGGAACTGGTGCCGGTGGGCGAGGACCAGGTGCCGCATATTGAGCTGGCGCGGGAGATTGCAAGGCGATTTAACACGCATTTCGGATTACAAGTCGACCGAGAAGCGATGATCAGCGAAAGGAACATTGAGGCCGCAACAGCGCTGTACACCCGCTTGGTCGTGAAACCTCCTCAGGGCTATTGGGAAAGCGCCGTCGGGCCGCAGCAAGCTGCCGAACTGGAGTCGGCGATTCGTCGATATGCCGCCGGCATCGGCCTCGAGAATTTCTTCAAAGAGAACTCAAGGACTAAGGACTTCGTCCAGCGGCGACGGATTCTCAGCGAGCCGGAATCGCTGCTTACGGAGACACCGAGGCTGCCGGGGACGGACGGGCGGCGGATGGCGAAGAGTTATGGCAACGCGATCTGGCTTTCGGATCCGCCGGAAGAGATTCGGTCGAAGGCGCGGAACATGATGACGGACCCGCAGCGGGTGCGAAGGACGGACCCGGGGCGGCCGGAAGTGTGTCCTGTGTTTGCGTATCACAAGTTGTTTTCGACGCCGGAAGTGATTGCGTGGTCGGATCAGGGCTGCCGGACTGCGGGGATTGGGTGCGTTGAGTGCAAGAGCGCGATGGCGGACGCACTGGTGAAGTGGATTGAACCTGTGCAAACACGGCGGAAAGAATTTGAAGCGCAGCCGCAGAAGGTGTGGGATATTTTGGACGCCGGATCGGCGCAGGCGCGAAAGATGGCTCGGCGGACGATGAAGCGAGTGCGCGAAGCGATTTTCAAGTGGGGGGAGGCGAGGAAAGCCTAGGGTCGAGAGTCGAGAGTTGGTAATTGAGAGCAAGACCCCCCTCTTCGCGCAAAAGGCGCGCGAAGAGGGGCACCCGGAAAGGCAACTGCAAAAGCCGGAGCGCGGGCTCTTTGGCTTCGGTTGCTCGCTCGGGATGACGATACTGGTCGGATCGTCAGATGAGGCAAGGAGAGTTGAGAGTCGAGACATCCGGTCGCCGAGGCGACCGGATGGGTTCGGGATGACACGACAGGTGGAGCTATGAGCAACGGGTATCACATCGCGCAGATCAATATAGGACGGATCAAAGGGCCGCTGGATGGGCCGGTGATGGCGGGGTTCATGGCGCGGCTGGATGAGATTAACGCCCTGGCGGACGCGGCGCCGGGGTTTGTCTGGCGATTGCAGACGAACGAGGGCAACGCGACCTATTTTCGGCCGTTCCCGGAGGACGACATGTTGCTGCTGAACATGTCGGTGTGGAAGTCGATCGAATCGCTGCGGCACTACGTGTACAAGACGATGCACGCGGAGGTGCTACGGCAGCGGGAAAAGTGGTTTGAGAAACTGGACCGGGTATACATGGCGCTGTGGTGGGTTCCGGTGGGGCACATCCCCGGGATTGACGAGGCGAAGAAGCGGCTGGCGCATCTGGAGGCGCACGGGCCTACGCAGTTTGCGTTTACATTCAAGCAGACGTTTGATCCGGATGAAGAATTTCAGCGGGGAATTGACTGGACGGGATTTGTGCCGTGCCCGGCGGGATAGCAGGAACGAGGCAAGGAGGCAGGGAAGCGGAGGAAGCAAAGGAGACCCAGAGAGTCAGGGTAGAAGGCTTTGCGAGTCACGAATCACGAGTTAGCAATCATGGAGGTGCAGTAAAATAGGCGCACGAATGGCGACACCATACCGAATCCATTTGCCGGTGTATGAAGGGCCGCTCGATCTCCTGCTGGATTTGATCCGCAAGCAGGAGATGGACATCCACAATATTCCCATCGCGAAGGTCACAGAACAGTACCTCGATTATCTCCACCAGCTAGAAAAATTGGACATCGACGTGTCCGCGGATTTCATTTACATGGCGGCGACGCTGATCCACATCAAGAGCAAGATGCTGCTGCCGCCGGATCCGCTGGCGGGGCCGGACGCGGTAGAGGATCCGCGGGAGGAACTGGTCCACCGGCTGCTGGAGCACGAGAAGTTCAAGAATGCGGCGCAACTGCTGTACCAGAAGCAGCAGGTGGAAGACCACGTGTGGTCGCATCCGGACCGGACGCTTTATACCGGCGAGGATGTGGAAGGCGAATTGGTGGTGTCGCTGGTGGATTTGGTGAAGGTGTTTCAGCAGGTGCTGGAGCGGAAGAAGGAAATACCGAAGTTCGAGGTACACCACGAGACGGTGACGATCGCGCAGATGATGGACCGGTTGAGGACGCGACTGATGGCGACCGAGGAGCCGGTGTCGTTGATCGAATTTTTTGAGACGTGCGCGACGCGAAACGCGATGATTGTGGCGCTCCTGGCAGTGCTCGAAATGGTAAGGATGCAGGCGGTGCTGCTGGTGCAGAGCGAGCTGTTCGCGGATGTCCGGCTGAGGAAGCACCGGATGTTTGACGCGGTGTTTGCGGGCCCGGACGCGATGGCGAAGATTGAGGAGCAGTACCTGTAGGGCAGGCGCGGCGGTGCATACGTACCCTTGTTGGTTACACTGAGATTCTTCGGGCATCCTCGCCGGATGCCCTCAGAATGACAAAGCGCTCAAGACAAGAAGGTCGAGAGTTGAGAGCAGGCTTGGGAGCCGGAAACGAATGACCCCAGAAGAGATGAAGGGCGCGCTGGAAGCGATTATTTACGCCGCGGATGAGCCCGCGACGCTGGAGCAGATTGCGAGGGCGCTGGGAGTGGAGAAGGCGGAGGCGCGCGCGGGGCTGGATTTGCTCGTGGCGGCGTATTCGACGGACGACCATGGGATTGAAGTCCGCAAGGTGGCGGGCGGCTGGAAGATGTACACGAAGGCGCAGCACCACGATGCGGTGCGGCGATTCATCAAGAGCATCGCGCCGCCGCTGCGGTTGACGATGCCGGCGCTGGAGACACTGGCGGTGATCGCGTACAAGCAGCCGGCGACTGTGCCCGAGATTAACGAGATTCGCGGAGTGAACGTGGGCGGCGTGATCAAGACGCTGCTCGAAAAGCACTTGATTACAACGGCGGGGCGCAAGGCGGTGATCGGGCGGCCGATTCTGTACCGCACGTCGAAGCAATTTTTGATGCGGTTCGGGCTGTCGGATCTGGACGAGCTGCCGAGCCTGAAGGAATTTGAGGCGCTGGCGCAGGCGGCGCTGGGGTCGGATGAAGGCGTGGCGCCGGCGGAGCCGGATGGCGTGGAGGAGCCGAGCGCGGCGGAAGCGACGGATGTCGCGGGCGGCGAATCGCCGGTGGCGGAGGCGACCGCCGAGGCTCCGCCGGACACGGTGGCGGTTACGACGAGCGCGGTGGCAACGTCTGACGCTACGGTGGAAGCGAAAGAGGAGCAGTCGCGCGCGGCTTCAGCGGGTGGACCTTCAGAGGGCCAGGCGTAATTGCCTTGTTGTAGCGGCATGCGCGCTGGCACCGTGAGTTTGTTACAATTCGTTCACTTCCATGGCAGGCCGTCCACCGCAGTTCGGTTCGTGGTTCCCTCGTCCGACGCCCCCACGCGATGACGTTGCTGAAGCTGCGCAGGTGCAGCAAGTCGAAGCAGCGCCAGGCGAGGTTTCGCTGGATGCTGTGATCCGGGCACAATCGCTGGCGCCGCATGTAACGGAAGCAATCACGAGGTTGCAGAACGCGCTTTGGTCAGTTGCAAGCGAGCTGCAGCGCGTGGACCCCGGCAACAAGGCCGTCGACGCCGCCAAGATCGCCCTTAATGAAGTGCTGGAAATTTTTGTCGATAACGCCCGCTCGCACGACCGTCCATAACACCATGGCGAAACACTTTGGTTTCGTCGCCACCGGCGAAATCGTCCACGTGTTGCTGGAGACGTACGCGGCAAGTGATGCGATGAATCAACTGATTCTGACGCGGCTGAATCCGCGCGCATGGCGGGCCAAGGTTCCCGGCACACAAGGAGGCGGAGGACGCACGATTGCGGCGATTTTCGCGCACGTGCACAATGACCGCCTGGTGAAGCTTCGACATTCCGCGCCGCATCTGAAGCGCCCAGCGCCTGTCGATCCAGCACGCTGCACCGTCAAGCAAGCCGCAGCGGCGCACAAGAAAAGC
>Ga0066388_100002040_pt1 | contig 12008 bp, 11 predicted proteins | sample PanSoiMetaGPlot6_FD_64539 | JGI IMG/M metagenome (GOLD analysis project Ga0066388, IMG submission 64539) | Tropical forest soil microbial communities from Panama analyzed to predict greenhouse gas emissions - Panama Soil - Plot 6 (Hybrid Assembly) | ecosystem: Environmental > Terrestrial >... | reverse complement strand
CAACCTTGATCGCTCGCATTTGCTCCCCTCCACCAAGATACTCACCAGAAGATCTCGGGCCGCGCCTGATCACGTCGCGCGCCGCACAAGGCCGCGCTGGCGCGCCTTGCCACGCTCCACATGATTCAATTCACATCGTGTACTTGAATTCCAGAACCCCGATTGCCGCCACCGGCAGCCCGCCCCGAGAATTTTCTTCTCGATGAGAATTTCTTGTCGATCGTTCGGGTCGTTCGCGGGTAGCTTAGTAGCGGGCCCCAAGAACACGACTCGTTCACAATCACGTGTCGGAATCATGGCAAAATCTGCGGCTTTGTGTCCGACAGCTGTGTTGCAACCAGCGAGCGACCGCCAGTACATGCGGCCCCTTATACCTTCCATGCTATCGTGATGGTTCCCTGCCGAAGCGACACGCAAGCCCATGAAGATCGCCGTTCCCGACCTGATTTCCAATTCGTATTTCCCCGCGGCCGCGGCAGTCGAGCTCGGATTCTTCAAGCAGGAAGGTCTCGACATGACGCTCGAGCTTATTTTTCCGGTGAACCGGACGCTCGAGGTGCTGCGCGATGGCGGCATCGATTTTGTCGGCGGATCGGCGCACAGCGTGCCGTCCGCGTTTCCGAACTGGAAGGGTGGCAAGCTACTCGCGGCACTCGCGCAGAACACCTACTGGTTCCTGGTGCTGCGCACCGATCTGAAGGCCAGAAAGGGCGACATCAGCGCGATCAAGGGATTGACGATCGGCGCAGCGCCTCTTGTCGACCTTGGGCTCAAGCGCCTGCTGATCGAATCCGGCATCGATGAGCAGCGCGACCAAGTGAAGATCTGCCCGGTGCCCAGCGAGTTTCTCGGCGAGACCAAGAATTTTGGCGTGGGCGCCGCCAAGGCGCTGCAGGCGGGCGCAATCGATGGCTTCTGGGCGAACGGCATGGGCGCTGAAGTCGCGGTTCGCAGCGGCGCCGGCACGATCGTGATCGACGCGCGCCGCGGCGACGGGCCGCGCAAGGCGATTCACTACACCATGCCGGCACTGATTACCTCGGACGCCGTGATTGCCCGCGACCCCGAGGCGGTCGCGGCCGCGGTGCGAGCGCTGGTCAGGACCCAGCAGGCGCTCAAGGCCGACGTGAGCCTCGCGACCAAGGTCGGCCGCGCGCTGTTTCCTGCGAAAGAAGCAGAGCTGATCGCCGACATCGTCGAGCGCGACCTGGCGTTCTACGATCCGGCGATTTCGCGGGAGTTCGTCAACGGCATGACCGAGTTCCAACGCCACATGGGTCTTTTGACCGGCGACGTATCTTACGAAGACATCGTGGCAACGCGCTTCAGCCAATACTGGAAGACAGGCGCGTCCTAGCGCTCTATTCCGCGGCACGCGACGCCGGCACATCGAGCGTGAGCCCGGCCGCCAGCGCATCGTCGCGAAATGCCTTGACGGCGTCGAGCGAGAGCTCGGCCGCCGAGCGGGTGCCGAGCGCCGGCAGCTTCTTGAGCACGTCGGCCGGCGCCGTGATGATATGACAGCCCATCGCATCGGCCTCCACCACGTTGAAGGCCTCCCGCGTCGAAGCCCAGATGATCTCGACGTTCGCGGTCTTGCGGGCGCGCCCAACCGCATCCTGCATGATCGGCCGATAGTCGACGCCAAAATCGGCAAGCCGCCCGGCGAACACCGAGACGCAAGCCGGCGCGCCGCCCGCCAGCGCATCGACCGCACGCGCGACCTGATCGGGCGTGAAGATCGCCGTCATGTTGATCTTGACCCCGTCGCGCGAGAGCGCCTTGACGGCGTCGTAGAGCGGCTCGCCGCGCGTCGTCGTCACCGGCAGCTTGACGTGCACGTTGCGACCCCAGGTGGTGATGACACGCGCCTGCGCGACCATCTCCGGAATGTCGTCGGAGAACACCTCGAAGGAAATGTGGCGATCCGGAACCGCGGCGACCAGATCGCGCGCATAGGCGGCGTAGTCGCGCACGCCCGCTTTCTTGAGCAGCGACGGGTTGGTCGTGAAGCCCCTGATCCAGGGTTGCTTCGCCATGTCGACGATTTGCGCCTTGTCGGCGCCGTCGGTGAACAGCTTGACCTTCAGATCCGAAAGCTTGATCGCCATGCATCACCAATGGAAGGGTTCGCGCCAGGAGCTATAGCAAACCGCCCGCTTCGTCGCACGTCGAGATTCGGGGCCTGTGGAACACGGTTAAGCCAGCTCAAGCTCGCAGCAGCGAGCGATAGAGCCCGCCGACCGCCTGCTTGATCGCATCCTCGGTGAACTGCTCGCGCACCCGCGCGGAACCGGCGGTGCCGAGGCGCTTGCGCAATGCCGGATCGCCGGCGAGCTCCACCAGCGCTTGCGCGGCTGTCTCGATGTCGCGCGGCGGAACCAGGATGCCCTCCTGGCGATGGCGCACCAGCTCGCGGCAGCCGGGCGCATCGGTGGTGATGATCGGGCGGCCTGCTGCCGCGGCTTCGAGCAGCGTGCGCGGCAGCCCTTCGCGGTAGTACGACAGGAGCAGCGCCACATGATGCTCGCGCCAGACCTTGGCGACATCGTCGGTGCGGCCGTGCCAGGCGATCCCGGGCTCACCCGACCACTTTCGGAGGACCGCCTCGGATATGGCGTCGCGGTTCGACGGATCCGGCGCGCCGAACAGATTGAGCTCGATCGGCGCCCCAAGCGCACGCGCCCGCCGCGCCGCCTTGACCGCGTCCGCGATCCCTTTGGCTGCGATCATGCGCGACACCACGGCAATCTTCACCGGGGGAGCAGCCGGCTCGGGCTGCGCCGGAAAATCCGCCGGATCGACGCCGGCGCCGCCGACGATCGTCACTTCGGGACCTGCAGGATCGAGTTGGAATTCACCGGGATCGTCCCGGTTCTCGAACAGGAACCGCGTCCGCGGTCCGCGCAGACGGGCAATCGCCAGGCGGATGAACGAACGCACCAGCCGAACCCCAGGACCACGCTCGATCCAGAGCTGGCCAAGGCCAGTGGGCGCGAGCACCAGCGCTCCCGCCCCGGCCGCGCGCGCCGCAAATCCCCCAAGCACGATCGGGCGCAGCGCAATGCAATGCACGATATCCGGCCGTTCGGTGCGCACGATCCGATAGGTGCGCATGATGCTGCGCAGGCCCTCCAGCGCGCCAAGGCTCCTGCGCTCGCTCTCGAGCGGAATGACGCGTAGACCTTCTGCTCTGAGCCGGTCTGCATGGTTACGAACGCGCGCCGCTACCATGACCTCGAAACCGGCTTCCCGAGCAGCCCGCGCCATGGGTAAGAAGTGTGACACGAAGAACCAATCCTCAGTAACCAAATAGAGGGTTTTCGCCATGCGGTGGTTATGGAAGATTGAGTATGAAAGTGCAATTGTGCCACCCTGAGTGAATAGTTCTCCCGATGGCTCCGATGGATTTGCCCATTATTCCAGTCCTGATGTGCGGTGGCGCCGGAACGCGGCTGTGGCCGGTTTCGCGCGAGAGCATGCCCAAGCAATTCGTCCCTTTGATCGGGCCACACTCGACCTTTCAACAGGTGATCGAGCGGATTTCCGATCCGGCGTTGTTTGCGCGACCGATCGTGATCACGAATGCGGACTTCCGCTTCATCGCGGCGGAGCAGATCCGCGAATGCGGCGCTGAGGCCGACATCGTGCTGGAGCCGGTGCGCCGCGATTCCGGGCCGGCGGTCGCCGCCGCCGCCGCGCTTGCGGCCGCGCGCGATCCGCAGGCGGTGGTGCTGGTGCTGGCGGCTGACAACATCTTCCGCAAGCCCGAGGAATTCATGGCCACCTGCCGCCAGGCGGCCAAGATCGCCGCCGCCGGCCGCATCGTTACCTTCGGCATCAAGCCCACATGGCCGGCCACCAATTACGGCTACATCCGCCCCGGCCGCATGCTCAACAGCGGCGCCGCGCTCACAGTCGATGCCTTCGTGGAGAAGCCCGACGCCGCGAAAGCCGCCACCTACGTGGCCGACAACTATCTCTGGAACAGCGGAAATTTCATGTTCCGCGCCGGCGTGATGCTCGCCGAGATCGAGCGCTTCGAGCCCGCCATGGCGGCTGCCGCCAAGGCCGCGGTCGCGCAGATGACGCGCGACCTCGATTTCCTGCGGCTTGCCGAAACTCCCTTCGTGTCGGCGCCCAAGAAGTCGATCGACTATGCGGTGATGGAGCACACCAAGCTCGCCGCCGTCGTGCCGGGGGATTTCGGCTGGTCAGATGTCGGCAGCTGGAGCGCGGTGTGGGACATTCTCGAGCACGATGCCGACGGCAACGCGATCGATGGCCCGGCCATCTTGCAGGACAGCCGCAACACGCTGGTGCGTTCCGATGAGACGATCCTGACCACTGTCGTGGGCCTCGATGACGTCGTCGTCGTCACCACCGCCGATGCGGTCCTGGTCGCAGCACGGCAAAAGACCGAGAACGTCAAGGCGCTGGTCGAGCGGCTCAAGACTCAGAACCGGCGCGAGGCCGTCGAGCATCGGCGCATCTACCGGCCGTGGGGCTATTATCAGAGCGTCGACACCGGCACGCGCTATCAGGTCAAGCGCATCGTGGTCAAACCGGGCGCCAAGCTGTCGCTGCAGAAGCATTTTCATCGCGCCGAGCACTGGGTGGTGGTGCGCGGCACGGCGGAGGTCACTGTCAATGCCGAGGTCAGCGCTGTGCACGAGAACGAATCCATTTATGTGCCGATCGGCAGCGCTCATCGGCTGGCCAACCCGGGCAAGATCGCGCTCGAGCTGATCGAGGTGCAGGTGGGCAGCTATCTCGGCGAGGATGATATTGTGCGGCTGGATGATGTTTATGCGCGGAAGTGAACTGGCCTATCGAATCTAATTCGGCATCGCCATCGGGGCGGGCCCGAAGGCAAGCTCTCCTAAGACTTGCAAGCGACTAGAACCTTGGACCCGGCTCAGGGACCCCGGCTGCATCCGCAGAAATCATTGCGCACTGCAGAATCATTGCGCACTGGTGATGGCGGGCGTAATGAGAATTTTGGGTATAATCGCACTTCCGGATTTGACTTGGAAGCGGAGATTAGCTCATTTAGGTAGCGTGGTAAGGGTCTCAGTCATTATCCCGGTCTACAACCGCCCGGAGCTTGGTGAGCGCGCCGTTCGAAGCGCGATTGCCCAGCGGGTCGAGGAAATGGAAATTATCGTTGTAGACGATTGCTCCAATCCTCCATTCCGGTTGGCGCCAGATATTGCAGAAAATCCGCGTATTCGCCTCGTTCGGAACGAAACGAATGGTGGCGCGAGCGTAGCGCGCAACAACGGTGTGGCCGCAGCGAAGGGAAACTGGATCGCCTTCCTTGACTCCGACGACTATTGGCTCGCCGACACCTTGCGCCCCCGGTTGGAACTCGCCGAACAGGAATTCTCGGCAGAGAATGACGTAATGACAACCTACGTGGCGGGTTTCGTCGTCAACAATAAACTTACCGGTCGCCGGCAGGTGCGAATTCCGGAAGCAAGCACTCGCCTAGCCGATTTTGCGAGCGGCTGCTGGTTTGCCCCTGGATCGACGGCGCTGTGCCGAAAGGAAGCCATACACCGAGTGGGGCCGTCGGACCCAACGCTGTGTCGGCTCGAGGACCTTGACTGGTTCCTCCGCTTTGTGCTCGCCGGCGGGAAGCTCAGGGTCTGGCAGCAGATCGTAGCGGTGATCGAGACGGGCCCGAAGCCGCGTCCGGCCGACCTGGAGGACAGCGTCCAGCGCCTCAGGGCAAAATATGTGGCCGCGAGCAGTCCTCACAAGCTTCCACCTAAGCTCGTTCGGCGGATCGAGGCCTACTTCGACGTCGAACGAGCGTCGCTCTTTGCTGCGCAAGGTCGCTGGCTCCGCACGCTCTCCTATCTCAGCCGTTCGGTACTACGCGTGCCTCGTCTCACCGTGCCACTCCGTCGGTTCTGGAAATATCAGGCGCTGCCGCAACGGCTCGAGCCGGCCAGCTTGCGGCCATCGGACGCCATCCGACTTTGAGATATCAAGCTCCAGCAGCGACGACGTCTTCGGTTAGCTCGGCTATCCCTGAACCGCGGCACCGATGAACTTGGCCAACCAGGTGCTCGGACGCTTAATGTCTCGATCGGCGTCAGGCCAGTTCGCTTCACCAGCGCAAGTTACAATCTTCGAAAAGACGGTGGGCCTTCTCGATCTGGGCGCGCCGTGCCACTTCCCAGTCGGTCAAATCAGGATTTGCCGCGAGCCTATGTGCCCAGCGCTCCGGCAGAAACTCGCCCAACATGATAGCACACCAACGTAGCGCGATCAGCGGCAGCAGTGCCTTCATGCGCCGACGCGTGGCATCCCCGACATGATCGATCACTCTGTTCAAATAGATCTCCTGCTGGTTCCTGGATAACTGCATGCCCGGATGGAAAATGAAATTACCAACACTCGTAATCGGATCATCCCAGCCGAAGTATTCGAAGTCCACGAACCATAGTCGCCCGTTGTCACCACGAAGCGCGTTGTGCGCTCCGTAGTCGGACGCGATCAGAATCTGAGCATCGCGCGGCAGATCGGAGTCAAAATCGATATCGAGGTCGGCATAAATCTGGCGAGCAGCGCGCTCGAATCTGTCCAAGGCCGGCTGCAACGCACCATCGAGAAGTGCAGCGAGATCCCCTACACTATCGCGCACGCTGGCAAGGCGATCGAATCGTGCGCGCGTCTGGGCAATGATCCTCTTTCCCGAGACGCACGCCTCGGCAGCAGCTCCAATGTCGCGACGCGCCTGTCCGTCGGCGAGGCAGGCGAGCCGAGTCTGGAAGTTGGCGAACTCTTCAACTTCGGTGTCAGTCAGATTGTCGATGCCGCGGCCTTCGATCCACGAGAGTAAGCTGATGCGCTCAACCGAGTCGCTGGCAATCAAACGAGGGGTCGACAAAGGTCCCACACGCTCGAAAAATTCGAGCGCGCGTTTTTCGGCTCCTTGCCGATCTCGATCGTCCGCACTTGGATATTTCTTAAGTGCAAAGTCGCCATCGGCAGTTCTTACTCGGAAGACCCGGCTGTTGCCCCCCTTACGAATCTCTTCGATCGCATGTACGGCAGCTGGCGAAAGCCGCACTGCCGCATCACGAATAGAGTGGGCAATGTCCGAATATTGCGTGGCGGATATCATTCCAACTTGCTGCCAATTCGATCGCACCCTGGCTCTTGCCGCGAAATAGGATCTTCCGACAGGTTACAGGCATCTGCGGGTGCAACAAGACATCGGGAAGATCGTCGATGAAGACATCGCACTCGAGTGCACAAACACGGCGCACCTTATCTTCCCGAGTGTCCTCGAAAAATACGTTCTCTGGCCGCAAGCCAAACCCGGCGCTTTCGAAAAATCCATGTCTCACCATCCACTGAAACGCACAGTCCCGCAGGTTGGCATCATCATGATGCGCGAGCAACGTCTTGTGACTTACGATATATACATCAACGCCTTCAGCTCGGCGACAAACTCCAAAGAATTCGCCTACGCCCTCATACAGTTCTGCGTTCGTAATCCTGCGTCCGTATACTATTCCCTGAAGCTTCTCCCACAGGTAGCCGTCTGGTCGTTCGGACATTAGCCATGCTTTCACGGCCACCTTGTCGCCGACCATGTCCGCTGGCAGTAACCCCTCTTCCCTTCCGACCAGAGCGAAAGCGAGGTCATAGTTGACTAGCGTGTTGTCAAAGTCGATGCCGATTCTCATGCCGGGGACGTATCGCGAAAGCTGCTGAACACATCTGTGAGGACCTGGCCGGCCGAACTGATCGCTACGCCATGCGCCAACGCCAACTTGCGCGCATCAATTGCCGCATAGCGGTGCCGAAAGTTCGCCGGAACTTGCGCCTCGGTCACGTCCTCTCCCAACACAAGATCGCGCGGCAGGCCGCAAATATCGGCCATGAGTACCGCAGCTTGGTAGTATGGCAGCTCGTCCGACGACGACAAGTGCCAAACACCCCGCTCGCCGCCGCTTCCTAACCTGATCACTGCATCTGCAACTTGCGCGCCCGTGACCGGCGCGACCGTCATATTAGTCGCAGCGACCGCTGTGACTCCCTTCCGCAGGTTCTCATACCATTCGATGAATACACCGACTGGGCGTCGCCCAAATACCTTGGTGACGCGCAGCACCGCCCCCGGCAATCCTTCGTTGGTAAGTGCCCGCTCCACTTCGAGTTTCTGGCACCCATAAGCGTTCTTTGGTCCGACAGTCGCCGACTCGTCAGGCATTGGGGTCTCACCATCGAACACCTGTGCACTCGACAAAAACACGAGGTGCGTCCCGGCTTCGGCGAGCCGACGCATCAGCGCAAGCGTCCCCTCGACGTTCACATTTCGCGTCAGGTCGGGCGCGCGTTCGCATGCGCGCATGTTCGTAATGGCAGCGCAGAAGGCCGCCCACCGAAAGCGCGATCCGTCAAGAACACCGAAATCTGGTCGTTCAAGATCAAACGAGAGCATTGAGCTCCCCGGCCGACGAGATGTGGCAACAATCGACATACCGGCGAGGCTCGAAGCACATGCCAAATATCTGCCGATTAAGCTATCGCCGCCGACGATCAAACCATCCCAGAGCATTTTGCTCCCTGACATCACCGACATCCCGTCAGGCCAGTCGCAGTTCCTGCATCCTCTTGATGTTGAAATAGCGCGGATCTTCCAAGGAATTTGGCAGCTGTCCGCCTCGAAACGCATCGATCAAGTCGCGGACCGCCCCGTCGATCGTATGGCTCGTAGTGAAACCCAATTCCCTGTGGATCTTTTTGGATGACACGTGATATGAGCGCGGATCATTCGTCGGCTTTACACTAATTGTTACGCGGTTTCCGACGCGATTCTGGACCATCTTAGCGAGTTGCATGACTGTGTGATTTTCGTCGCCCGCATTGTAGACGTTGCCGTCGATCTTTTCTGCTGGAGCCGCCAGCAGCAGTAGATAGGCGCCGACCATATCGCCAATGTGAATATTCGGCCGCAGCTGGGCACCCCCGAAAACGGATATCTCACCTCGGTTGTAGCCTAGGTTCGTCAGTATGTTCACCACGACATCAAGGCGCTGACGTGCGGAATAGCCGCAGACAGTTGCCGGCCGCACCGAGACACAAACGAAGCCACGCTCGCGCTCCTTGTCCAGTAAGTCTTCGCATTCGGCTTTAAAGCGGGAGTAGTCCGTGAGCGGCTCGCGCGACAGTTCCTCGGTGACCTCTACACCTTCCTTGACTCCATAGACCGAGGACGATGACGCATAGATGAATCGCTTCACGCCGGCATCTCTGCTTGCCCGCACCAGGGGCACGAATGCATCGAGATTGATTGAACGCCCGAGCGCCGGGTTTAGCTCGAACGAGGGATCATTGGAGATGCAGGCAAGATGAATTACTGCATCGCAATCATCGAGCGCACGTTTGACATCGGCAGGATTGCGGATGTCGCCTCTAATCTCGCGGAGATGCTCGTTGCCTCGACAAGATGCAAGGACGCCCTCACCATAGATGTAGAGGTCAAGCACCGTCACGGCATAGCCGGTCTTCAGAAGCGCAGGGACAAGCATGGAGCCGACATATCCGGCACCACCAGTGACCATGATGCGATTGATGTGGGGATTTTTGTTCATCATGGGCGGCGTCCGATGACCAGGTCTTCGCTTTGAGCGGCACCGCGCCCGTCACGCTCCATTGAGTAATCAAGTATGGCGTGGCAGAGCGTGAGATGGGCGATCTCGACAAAACCATAAAAACGGGATCGTACAAAGAAATTCAGGTCGCCCTCTGAGCGTAGAGGATTATCAGCGCTGAATCCACTTAGCGTAACGACCTTGCAGCCGATTTTGCGCGCTGTCGCGACCGCGTTCAGAATATTGGATGAGCGCCCAGACGAACTGATCGCAACCAACAGATCTCCAGCGCGGGCATGAAACTCAATCTGCTTTGCGAAGACCTGATCATATCCGTAGTCGTTGCCTAGGCAGGTCACCATACTCCCGTCATTCATGGCGAGCGCGCGGAGATTGCCGTTTTTGCTATAGTCGGTCGCCATATGACTGGCGATGGCCGCGCTGCCGCCGTTGCCGACGAAGACCAGCTTGTAACCATCGTCGTGGACGCGCCGCGCCGTTGCCGCGGCCCAATCGACGGCCTCGTCGACGTGCATCTGCTTGCCGCTTCTGTCCGTGGGCTCCACTGATTTGACTGCCGTACTGAGCGTATCCATGTAGCTGTCGACGCGGAACACAGCTCCGTTGGCCAAAGCTACGCGCGTTTGGCCGACTGACATTGATCTCCCATCCATATGCGCTGTCATCGATTAGTGCTCCCATAGGTGCGGGCAAGTAGACATCAGCCGGTCCAAGCAAGCGGCAGTCATTTGAGCGCGCGTCATTTGAGAAGGCTCGTCAAATATTTGACGACTTCGGCACTGGAAATCTGGTGTCTCTGTCCAACAATGCGGACCTTCATGGCACCGACTGCATTGCCGACGAAGGCCGCGAGGAACGGATCGCAGCCGGAACCGACGAGTGGTGCCGCGACCGAGAAAAAGGCGTCACCCGCGCCGATGGTATCGATCGCCTCATCGATCAGCGCTGGAATTCGATGCAAAGCGCCGCAATCCTTGGCAACGAGACAGCCAAGCTTGCCGTGCGTGATGATGAAGTTTCGGCAGTTCATCCGCCGTTTTAGCTTTTCACATACGATCCGCTCGATCGGCGAGTTGCGATCGGCAACGGCTAATCGCGCTTCCGGTTCGTCGATACAAACGAGATCGGCACGAGGATATTTTGTGACCAGGTTGTATCCACGGTTTGCGCTATTCGTCTGCGCATTGACGGCGAGGAATTTGGCCTTGCTGCAGAGGATGTCGATCAACGTTTCATCAATCATGCCATGGCCAAAATCATTGACGATGACCACATCATAGTTCTCAATCTCCTTCTCCACCCAAGAGTTGAGCTCATCCTGCGTTTCAGGGGGGAGGAGTGCATCGGCCAAATAAGCGACCTCGATCAGCTTCTTGATGTAGCCAGGGTCGACCAATCGGCTTTTTACCGTAGTCTGAGCACCCTCGCGGAAGAACGGCACGAGGTTGATGTTCGGCGCGAGAGAACTGCGAATGAACTCCTCGTGGCTTTCTGTGCTTCCCAGCAGCGTAACCAAATCTACCGAGCCGCAAAATTGCGCTGTCAGATTGGCCGTCGCGAGAACGCCGCCACAAAAAACCTCCCGCTCGCGATAGCGGGTTGCAATGATGTTTTCTTTGGAAGGCTTGCCCAAGGGCTCGACGTACACGTATTCGTCCAGAATGCTGTCACCCACGACGAGACAACGCGTGTTTTGCAACGCGCGCAACGGTGCGAGCAACTCCTGCAACGAAATTCGGCTGCGAAGATCCTTCAGATATTGGTTCGCTTCGTCCGGATACAGCTGAAGCACGCGGTTCGCAAGGCTGGAAGAACTGAATGTGATATCTTCCGTGAACACGACCTTCCCACCATGTCGTTCGACGCCGACGCGCTCAGTCGTAATCCGCCCAGTGACGTCGTTTTCTTCGACACTGTATTCGGAGCCCTTCAGATAGATATCGGGCCTTATCTTATCGATGACGTATTCCGCGCCAGGGTTAGAGGAAATTCCGACGAAATCCACCGACGCCAAGCCCGCGAGCATCTCGGCCCGAAGCTTTTCCGAGAAGATAGGCCGTCCGGGGCCCTTATTCACCAACAGATCGGTCGTGATAGTTACGATCAGGATATCTCCGTGCTGCTTTCCGATGTCGAGATGGCGTTTGTGACCGATATGGAGAATGTCAAAGACCCCATGCGCAAGGACAATCTTGCGTCTCTCTCGCCTCGCCCGCTCGGCAATCGCCTCGAGCTCGTCAATCGATTTGATCTTCTCGAACATGCGATCAACCATGCTACGCACGTGGGCCAAGACAGTTGAACCAGTCGGCCGTGGCGACAGCGATCGATTCCGGTGTCCAGACCGGAGCGTCACGCCAATAGTCGATG
>Ga0066388_100002039_pt1 | contig 12010 bp, 9 predicted proteins | sample PanSoiMetaGPlot6_FD_64539 | JGI IMG/M metagenome (GOLD analysis project Ga0066388, IMG submission 64539) | Tropical forest soil microbial communities from Panama analyzed to predict greenhouse gas emissions - Panama Soil - Plot 6 (Hybrid Assembly) | ecosystem: Environmental > Terrestrial > Soil... | reverse complement strand
CGATCCTGACAAAGCGCCAAAACCGGCGCCGGCCAGTCCTCCGACGGCCATTCCGGCAAGCGGATTGAGCAACAACAACCCGACCAGGGCGCCGACAAGCATCCCGCTGGTGGCGCCGCTCGCGGCACCGAAGCCTGCCAGATTCATCGCTTGTTTGACCTGAAGCTTGCCAGCTTCAGTGTGCACGACGACACAGGCATCCTCAAGATCGATGAGATGTTCCTGCTGCATATTGCGCAGCTTCGTCAGAACGTCATCCGCGGTCCCGACGCCATCAAAATCGAGGACTACAAGGTCACTCATCCGGGTTGACTCCTGGCATTGCGGACAGAGCCCATTTTCAAACGATCCGGGTGGGAAACGTGGCCTGAACAGATTCGGTTGCGCTGTCTGGGAAAAAATTTTCCGTTTCTGGTGTTGTCCGTAAGCAGTTCATCGACGACGCCCAAGCTGCGCCCAATCCATGATCCACAACTTCGGTGGCGGACCACCGGTTCAGAACGATCCCAATGCCGAACCCAGTGCGATGACCGCCACGAGGGCGATAAGCGCGCTGACGATCGCCACCATGAGAATATCCAGGTAGCTCTTGCCATGGGTTGATCCGCAGATGGCTAGCAGCGTCACGACTGCGCCATTGTGCGGGAGGCTGTCGAGCGTGCCCGCGCCGATCACCGCCACGCGGTGCATGAGCGCGGGATCGATGCCTTGCTCTGCGGCGATGCGCGTATAGGTCTCGCCGAGCGCGCCGAGCGCGATCGTCAGTCCGCCCGAGGCCGAACCGGTGAGAGCGGCGAGCACGTTCGTTGATACAGCGAGGGAGACCAGCGGGCCTCCCTCGATCGACAGCACCCAATCCCGCACCATGGTGAAACCCGGCAGAGCTGCAACGACCGCACCGAAGCCAACCAGGCTCGCAACACTGAGAGCGGGTAAGACGGACGCATTAGCACCAGCGCCCAGACTCTCGCGCAGCGCTGGTAGCCTCCCATAGTTGAGACAAATCACCGTCACAATGGCTGCGGCAAGCGCGACCACGACCGCCCACACGCCTCCCACCGCCGCCAGCGAGGTGGATCCCCAGCGCTCTTCCGCCAGAAACGAAACGTCAAGGCGCGGAAGTACAAATATCGACATCATGAGATTGACACACACGACCGTGACCAGTGGCAGCACGGCGAGCAGGATGGGCGGACTCGAATCGCTGTGACGGCCATGAATGATCTCCGCGGGATCGAACTCGCGGGCCAGCGTCGCACGTTCGCGGATGATTTCATTTTGAGTGGCGCTTTTCAGGGCATCGGTTCCAGCGCCCGCCTCAGCCCCATAGCTTTCCCCGTTGAGGCGGGCAGCGGCTTCAGCACGCTTCAGCCACCAGAGGCCAAACCCTAACATGATGGCCGAAGCGATCACGCCGAGGCCTGGCGCGGCGAAAGGCGTGGTGCCGAAAAACGGCATCGGGATCGCATTCTGGATCGCCGGTGTCCCCGGAAGCGCCGACATCGTGAAGGTGGAGGTGCCGAGCGCGAGGGCCGCGGGCATCAGACGGTGCGGAATGCGCGCTGTCTGAAACAACGCCTGAGCCATCGGCGCCAGCACGAAAAAGGCAACGAACAAGCTCACTCCGCCATAGGTGACGGACGCACCTGCGAGCACCACCGCCAGGACGGCATGGCGTGGTCCCAGCTTATCCATCATGAACTGCGCGATGGCCGAGACCGAGCCGCTGTCCTCCATCAATTTGCCGAACACGGCGCCAAGCAGAAAAATGGGGAAGAACTGCGCCACAAATTGCGCGGTGCTTCCCATGAAGGTCTGCGTCCAACTGGCGAGAAGCGGCTCGCCCGCGACCGCCGCCGCGACGAGCGCCGCGGCGGGTGCCAGCAGGAGCACGCTCCCGCCCCGATAGGCGAGCCAGATCAGAAAAAAAAGGGCAACGAGGATGCCGGAAAGCCCCATGGCATCAGACGCCCTTCAATAAGACGTCGAGGTCGAGCGTCGAGCGGCGCCCCAGGTCGTCTATACTGCGCTTCAAGAACGCCTGCGCCGAACGGCGCCCCTTGTCGCGCAACATGCACAAGAAATCCCACTCAACGATCAGTTTGGAGGACGCGCTGAGGTTCGTCATCACTTCATTCGACACGGAGTGCACGCGCATCTTCGACCACCTCTCCCCTTCCTCATGTCCAGGATCGGCGACCCGTCGCAGCAACGCGATCATGCGCAGTTCTTTCAGCAGTACGGCGTTGAACGCAACCTCATTGAGGCGATTGAGAATATCGCTCGCCGCGCGCGGCGTGCCTTTGCGTTCGATCGGATTGATTGGGATGATGATGGTATCTTGGGATGCGGTTTCGCGCACCAGCGGCGTGATGGTCGGGTTGCCTGAGTAACCACCGTCCCAATAGGCGTCGCCGTCGATTTCTATGGCCTGAAACATCGTGGGTAGGCAGGCCGACGCGATAAGCACCTCGCCCGTAATCTCGCGATTTCTAAAGACGCGGGCCCGGCCGGTTGCGACATTTGTGGCGGTGATGAAAAGCTTGATTGGCGACTGTGCGACCCGCTCGAAATCTATGACTTCTGCGAGAATATTTCGCAGGGGATTCCATTCACCGAGGTGGAGGTCGTAGGGCGAAAACAGACGCGACATGATGTCCAGGCCGACCCAGGCCAGCGAATTGTCGAGTGTCCAGCGACCCAGAAGAATATCGATCGGGCCGCGCTGGACGGGGCTGAAGCGACCAGCGTCGGAGACGCGGCGCCAAAAATCCTCCAGAGCGCTGCGGGCGCCGAGGTGCCCGCTCACGGAGTGTCCGTGAACCAGGACTGCCGCATTCATGGCGCCTGCCGAGGTGCCGGAAATTCCCGCGATATGAAGCCAGGGCTCTTCCAGAAGACGGTCGAGCACACCCCAGGTGAACGCGCCGTGAGCGCCGCCGCCTTGCAGCGCGAGGTCAATCGAAAGGGGATCGCGATTATGGTCGGAGGGGGCAGCCTGCATGGTGTCTCGCGGAGCGGAACGATGTTGTGACGCTCGCCAAAGCTTGCACCGCAATGCTCAACGAGGCACCGTCGACGGATTTGATTGATCTGGCATGAGTCCTGAAAAATGAACGCGGTCATATCGTTGAGGTTCCGCCCGCGCCCGGTGCCACCGGACGTTGGGCTCTGCTGGCGGGCGACCGCAAGGGGCGCCCTCATTGGCGCTAACTTACCGGAATTGGGTTTTGATAGGCCCGTTTTCTAGGTGGCTCACGCAGGTGGCGTTGAAGGGTTGTGATGGCGGCGTGCAATGTTTGCAGGCCGGGTTTGGGGCAATCGCGTTGATGAGCGCCGCGACGATCAAGCGCAGCAGGCGCCAAACGCCGTTTTTTACGCGGCCGCCCGGCGGGGAGAGTCACCGAGATGGTCCGGCGGCTCGGCTAACAGTGCCAGCAAAAGATTGCAGAGGATGTGCGCTTTCGCACTCCTTTGATCGTCGCCCGGCGGCCCCACGAGGCCGACGCAGCTCTTGAGATGCTTGAAGGCAATCTCGATGCGCCAACGCAATCGATAGAGCCCACTGATTGCCGGAAGCGGATATTCATCGCGATCGAGCGACGTGACGATGATGATCCTTTCGGCCGCGATCAGTGTCTCGGGCCGCAAATTGCGGCCCTTGTCGCGGGCGTGGCGCTTGAGCTTGTCGATCGAAAGGTCGCGGGCCTGCTTGGGTTTGCGGATCGCCACCCAGACGCAATGCGATGGGCTGTTTCGGCGAGCCCTTGATCCAGATGGGGCGATCGATAAACCCCTTACCGCGCGCCTTTTTGAGAAGCGGGATGAGAGCGAGGCGGTTTGCTGTCGGGCCAGCGCGCGTTGTTCCACCCGGCGCGCACCACGATGTCGGCACCGGCGTCGAGCACCTCCACGATCCGGTCACGCTGCAGATACGCGCCACCGGCCGCCGGTTTCACCTGCGGCCCGCCCAGCCTTTGCAACTGACGTGGCGTCGACCAGCCGGACCGGTCGGCCCTTGGCCGCAGCCACGCCGGCCTCGCCGGCGCCCGCACCGAACAATCGACAGACCCGTTGTTCGAGCCACTCCGTTGAGTTGCGCAGCCGCTTGAAAAACCGCGACGCTCGACAACGTGGCCAGCCCCATCGCTTCCGCTCACACAGCCGTCAACCGCAGCCCCCGGCAATAAGCCAGCACCAGCCGCAACTGATCCACTGCGCATTTGATCTTGCGCGCTTTTTGGAAGGCGCCAATTCCCGCGTCTCCTCCTCAAGTAATTCCAGCGCCGCCCAACCGATCGATGGTGCGCAACCAGTCGGTGTTCGAAAGTGACTCGCGATTCATCAGACCTGAGCATCATAATAGATTCCAGGGCACAAGGGGGGGATGTTAGCGCCAATGAGGGGCGCCCTACAGGGCGCGTTTCAGGTCTGAAAAGACCTCGGCAACCACCACCAAGTCACCGGTGTCGTGACGCCACATGTAGACAGCGGGGTCGTACAGCCGGCCTTCTTTGAGCAGGATCAGGCAGTCGGAGGTACCGTTGCTGGCTATGGCGAGTGCGTTCTCCGGCCAGCCCCGCCACTCACGCATAAGCCTGGTCTCGTACAGGATGTCATTGCAGGATCGCTTCAGGCGATTGCGATCAGAATTGTCCCGGATGGGATACAGATGCCAATAATCGCCGTCTGCCTGCACCGCGCCGCCATTATCTTTCATCATTGCGTGCCGATAGGAATAGGGAAGCTTCGCTCCCAGCTTCTCTTCCGCGGCGACAATAAAGCTCTGATCGAGGCTAAAGGGCATCCTGGCACACTCAAAGATACGGGGCCTTGAACTAATTTCCGCGGCAGATCAGCTATAGCGTGGCTGGGCGCGTGCTAAAAGCGCGAGCCAGGAGAAGAATCGAAATGCTGACAGCCTATCCGGCCTCCGGCCGCATCCTTTCGGCCCCCAAAAGTGGAGGGGGAAAGGGTGGGGACGCGCATGCCGCGCACAAAGTCTCATGGTTCGACCTTCTCAATCCGACTCCGGAGGAGAGCTCCGTCGTCGAGCGCGACTGCGGCCTCAAGCTACCCTCGCGGGAAGAATTGAGCGAAGTGGAGACCTCGAGTCGCATCTCGGAAGAAAATGGCGTTCTGTTCTTGAGCATGCCCCTTGTCTCCCATGTGCATGCCGTCGAGGAGGCGCCGTCTCCGATCGGATTTGTGCTGTCGAAGGACGTGCTTGTCACCGTGCGCTATACACAATTGCGTGCGTTTGAGACGGTGGCAGCAAAATTCTCCAAGAATGACACGCTCAGGTCGAGCGTCGAGGTGTTCGCCGCGCTTGTCGATGAGATGGTGGATTTGAATGCAGATTTGCTCGAAGGCATCGCTGCAGACCTCGATGCGGTGTCGCGATCGATCTTCGTGAAGACGCGGACGAGGCAGCGTCATCTGACGCGATCCAACGCTGCCCTCCACCGCACCTTGATGGACGTCGGCAATGCCGGCGAACGTCTATCGCGAATTCGCGGCAACTTGTTGGGTCTGCAACGGGTCGTCCCGTTCGTCTCCGAGCCCGAGCGAGACTGGATACCAAATGACGCGCGAACTCGTCTGAGGGTTGCTCATGCGGATTTGGCGTCGTTGACGGACTACGAGACCCGCATCTCGGAGAAGGTTCAGTTTTTACTGGATGCGGTACTGGGCTTCATTACGACGAAGCAGAACGATCTCTTCACCGTGTTGACGGTTGTTTCAGTACTCGGCATTCCGCCGACCCTGGTGGCGAGCATCTATGGAATGAACTTCAAGAATATGCCCGAGCTCGAGTGGGCGTGGGGCTATCCATACGCCCTAGCGCTGATTGTGCTCAGCACGATCCTGCCATTTCTGTGGTTCAAGTGGCGAGGTTGGCTGTAGCAAGTTCAACCGGTTTCGACTAAGCGCGCGTTTGCCCACCCCACAAGTGTTTCCGGTTGATCGAAATCTGCGCTAAGGTTGCTCCGCAGAAATGGCGCCGGCAAATCATGGATGGCGCCGGAGCATGAACGTGCAGCGGCATTGTTCCATGGGCTTGTTGGCGCTGGCGGTCGCGCTGCTTCCTTTCCAGCAGGTAGTGGCGCCCGCAGCAGCGCCCGCTGGGGGCGATCGGCAAAATGCTGCGGCCATCCCGGATTTCTCAGGAATTTGGGCCCACCCCTACTTTCCGGGCTTCGAGCCGCCGGCGTCGGGGCCCGGGCCGATCGTCAACAAGTCGCGCCGGCCGCGCGACGGCGTCGGCAACGCCAATCAGTTTGTCGGCGATTACGACAGTCCGATTCTGAAGCCCCAAGCTGCCGAAGTCGTAAGGAAGCATGGCGAAGTCTCAACAAGAGGCGAGACCTATCCGACCCCGAGCAACCAGTGCTGGCCCTCGGGCGTCCCCTACATTTTTTTTCAACATGGCATGCAGATGCTGCAACTGCCGGACAAAGTCGTTTTCCTCTATCTGCGCAATCACGAAACGCGTGAGGTGCACCTGAACGAGCCCCATCCGGCCCATGTGACGTCGTCCTGGTACGGGGATTCTGTCGGCCACTATGAAGGCGATACGCTGGTGGTCGACACCATCGGCGTCAAGAGGGGACCGTTTGCTATGGTCGACATGTACGGCACGCCCTTCAGTCCCGCGCTCCATGTCGTGGAACGCTACCGGCTCATCGATTATGCAGAGGCAAAAGGTGCGATCGAGCGCAACAGCAAAGAGAACATTCGTTTCGGCCCGGGCGTCCAGTCGTTGGAATTCGATCCCGACTATCGAGGCAAGCATCTGCAACTCGAGTTCACCGTCGACGATGAAGGCGTTTTCACCATACCCTGGTCCGCGACGATAACTTATGCAGTCCCGTTAGGCCTCTGGGAGGAACATGTCTGCGCTGAGAACAGGCTCGGGTACTTCTCGACCGGGAGGGAGGCGGCGGTTCCGACTGCCAACACGCCGGATTTTTGAGCAGCGTCAGCGAAACCGGGGCGGCATTGCCGCTGCTGATCCCAAACACTTGATCCGATTGCCTTGATAAGGGTGTAGACGCCAGCTCGGAAATCCGCAAAATTTTCGCTCACTTGTACATGGAGTCGGCCGTTTGAACGGCTTGCCGCGCCCGGCGCGGCCACAACAGAGGGGGAGGAGCAGCCAGTCGATGATTGCGATTGTTCGCACCGCTCTGCGGCGCCCCTACACCTTTGTTGTTCTTGCACTCCTCATCGTCATCGTCGGGCCGCTCGCTGCGCTACGAACCCCGGTTGATATCTTTCCGGAAATCCGAATTCCGATCATCGCCGTGATCTGGCAGTATACCGGGTTGCAACCGGATCAGATGTCTGGGCGCATGACGACGCAGTTTCAACGCGCATTGACCACCACTGTCAACGACATCGAACACATCGAAGCTAACTCCTATACGGGCCTGAGCATCACGAAGGTGTTCTTTCAGCCGGCCGTAGATATCCGGATCGCAAACGCGCAGGTTACAGCAGTGTCGCAGACGCTGCTCAAACAAATGCCGCCCGGCGCCACGCCGCCCCTGATCCTGAACTATAACGCGTCGACGGTTCCGATCATACAGCTTGCCCTCTCAGGCGAGGGCATGACCGAACAGCAGCTCGCGGATATCGGTCTCAACGTCGTGCGAACCCCGCTCGTCACCGTACCGGGCGCGGCGATCCCCTATCCCTACGGCGGCAAAGCGCGGCAGGTTCAGATCGACCTCGACTCAACTGCGATGCAGGCGCGTGGATTGTCTGGCCAGGATGTTGCCAACGCGCTAGCTGCCCAAAACATCTTGACCCCAGTGGGCACCCAAAAGATCGGCGCCTTCGAATACATGATCCAGCTCAACAACGCGCCGTCCGCGCTCGAGGCGTTGGGCGACTTGCCGATCAAGACTGTGAATGGCGCGATGATCTATGTCCGTGACGTCGCCCAGGTGCGCGACGGCAATCCGCCGCAAATCAACATTGTGCACGTCGAAGGCAGCCGCTCTGTGTTGATGCAGGTACTCAAGAACGGCGCAGTTTCGACGCTTGATATCATCGCCGGCATTAAGGAGAAGGTGGAACAGCTCAAGGCAATCGTCCCGAACAACCTTAAGATGTCATTGATCGGGGATCAATCGGTGTTTGTCAACGCAGCTGTGAGCGGCGTCATCCGCGAGGGTGTCATCGCGGCGGCTCTGACGAGCCTCATGATCCTTATCTTCCTCGGAAGCTGGCGATCAACGCTGATCATAGCAGTCTCAATCCCGCTGTCGGTGCTCGGTTCAACCGCAGTGCTTTGGGGGTTGGGAGAGACGCTCAATATCATGACGCTGGGAGGCCTCGCGCTTGCGGTCGGAATTCTCGTTGACGATGCGACGGTAACGATTGAGAATATCAATTGGCACCTCGAAAAAGGCAAGGAAGTCGAAGCCGCAATCATGGATGGCGCTGCCCAGATCGTCACGCCAGCCTTTGTTTCACTCCTTTGCATCTGCATCGTGTTCGTGCCCATGTTCTTCCTGCAGGGCGTCGCGCGATTCCTGTTTGTGCCGATGGCGGAAGCTGTCATATCGGCGATGGTTTGCTCCTTCATCCTGTCGCGCACGCTCGTTCCAACAATGGCGAACTATCTTCTTCGCAAGCACGCGCCACGTGCTGATATGCTCGGGCTCGAGGGACCCGTGCCGTACTCGCCCGGTCCGTTAGTGCGTTTTCAACGCACCTTCGGCGCAGGTTTCGAGCGCTTCCGCTCCGCCTATCGCGACGTTCTGTTGCTAGCCCTTCGTCACCGTCCGGTTTTTGTGACCTTCTTTCTTATGTTCGTAGTTGTCTCGTTTGCACTGACACCATTCTTGGGTCGCGACTTCTTTCCATCGGTGGATGCGGGCCAGATTCTAGTGCACGTGCGGACGAGGGTGGGCACGCGTGTGGAGGAAAGTTCCAATCTGTTTGCCGAAATTCAGAAAGCTATTCGTCAGATCATTCCGTCTCGGGAACTCGCCGCATTGGTTGACAATATCGGGGTGCCGGTCTCGGGCATCAACATGACATACAACAACACCGGTACGATCGGCTCGCAGGACGGTGACATTCAGATCAAACTTGCGCACGACCACCGCCCAACCGCGGACTATGTCCGCATCCTGCGCGAGGAACTGCCGAATCGGTTTTCCGGAACGACCTTCTCATTTCTGCCTGCGGACATCGTCAGCCAGATTCTCAACTTCGGGGCTCCGGCGCCGATCGACCTGCAAATCAGGGGACCAAATCTCGCCGCGAACTTCGCTTACGCGCAGAAACTTTTGCGCAAACTTCGCCATGTCCCTGGCATCGCGGACACACGCATCCAGCAATCCATCAACAGCCCGGGATTCAACATTGAGGTGGATAGGACACGTGCACAATACGTGGGCGTCACCGAGCGCGACGTGACCAACAGCCTGGTCGTTAACCTCGCCGGCAGCAGCCAGGTCGCGCCGACCTACTGGCTAAACCCGGAGAACAACGTCTCGTACTCGATCGTGATGCAGACACCGCAGTACCAACTCGATTCGCTCGGCGCCTTGAGGAATCTGCCGATCACGGGCCCGACAGCCCCGGCGCAGACACTCGGTGCCATTGCAGACATCACCCGGTCGACCCGCAGCGCGGTCGTGTCTCAATACAACATCCAGCCGCTGGTCCAGATATACGCCACGACGCAAGGGCGCGACCTCGGTGCAGTCGCCGCCGATGTGCAGAAGGTGGTGGACGACATTGCGGGTGAGGTGCCCAAAGGTGCTCAAGTCTATCTCATTGGGCAGGTTCAGACGATGAACAGTGCCTTCTCCGGGCTACTCTTCGGACTGGCCGGAGCGATCGTACTGATCTACCTCTTGATCGTCGTCAACTTTCAATCATGGGGCGACCCATTTGTAATCATCACTGCTTTGCCGGCTGCTCTCGCCGGCATCGTATGGACTTTATTCGCCACGCAGACCACCATGTCGGTCCCCGCCCTCACCGGCGCAATCATGTGCATGGGGGTCGCCACCGCCAACAGCGTCCTCGTCATTAGCTTCGCACGCGAACGCCTCTTTCAGCTCGGTGATCCGGTTGTCGCCGCCCTTGATGCGGGATTCGTGCGGTTCCGCCCAGTCTTGATGACCGCACTCGCCATGATCATCGGGATGGCGCCGATGGCGCTTGGCCTCGGCGAGGGCGGAGAGCAGAACGCGCCGCTCGGCCGGGCGGTTGTCGGTGGTCTTGTTTTTGCCACCATAGCAACACTCATGTTCGTGCCGGTCGTCTTCAGTATCCTGCATCAACGCGAAGGCAGAGGGACTGCCCCGGCGGTCGGAGGCCCGAATGTCACTTGAGTCCGTTCAAGCTGCCTCCTTGCCGCCGCGCGCGTCGCGTCGGGCGCTGCGACTGGGCGCCATCGCAGCAGCCATTCTCGCCGCCATAGTCGTGGTTGTCGGGATCACCACGCGCAAAATGGCCGACGCGCGCTTAGTCGAATGGACCGAAAGGCAAGCCGTGCCGATGGTCTCGGTTGCAGTTCCCGATACCCGTGGCAACCGAACAACGCTCGATCTGCCCGGCCGCCTCGAAGCTTATGCTCAGGCCCAAATCTATTCGCGCGTCTCCGGCTACCTCAAGATTTGGACAGCCGACATCGGCTCGCCGGTCAAAACCGGGCAACTTCTTGCGGAGATCGACGCACCGGATGTCGATCAACAGATCATGCAAGCCCAGGCCAATGTCGCCAGTGCCACGGCCAACGCGAGTCTGGCCGACGCAACGCTTCAGCGCGGGCAGTCGCTGGCCCAGTCGGGCGCCGTGTCCAAACAGGATCTCGATCAGAGGGCGGCCGATTTCGCCAATAAGCAAGGGCTAGTCAAATCGGCACAGGCCAATCTCGACATGTTGCGTGTTTTGGAAAAGTACAAGCGGATTGTCGCGCCGTTCGACGGGCTCGTGACCGCCCGCTCGACCGACGTCGGCGCACTCATCAGCGCTGGTGGCAATGGGCCGCCGTTGTTCGTCGTTTCGGATACAAGCAGACTGCGTGTCTATGTCAACGTGCCGCAGAACTACGTGCCCAGCATCGAAATGGGGACAAAAGCGGAGATTACGGTTCCGGAATTTCCGAGACGGAGCTTCTCAGCGACCGTCGAAGCCTCCGCACGGGCCGTCGACACCGCGTCCGGCACCACACGGATGCAGCTCGTCGTCGACAACGCGAGCGGAGCTTTGATGACGGGCGCTTTTGCGAATGTTCGCCTCGAACTGCCCCACCCGGAAGTGGCCATCAACGTCCCGGCGAGCGCACTGATTTTCGATCAAGGCGGGTTGCGTGTCGCAACGATTGGGCCGGAAAATCGTGTTCTCCTTAAGACAGTGACGATCGCCCGGGATTTGGGCAAAGTGGTTGAGATCGCGACAGGGCTCGATGCCCAGGATCGGGTCATCGAGACTCCACCCGACGGAATCGCGCAAGGCGACGTTGTGCGCATTGCTGGAGCTGCCAGCACGCCTTCCGAGCCTGAGGAAGCTTCTGCGAAGCACGTGCCGGGCAAACCTCCAGGCTGAGAGAGCCTGCATCGAGCCCTTGCTGGAGCCGCTTGCCTTTCCGGTTGCTTACATTCCGCCGGGCGCTCGTCGGGCTCTGTTGCTCAGCACGGTACGTACCACCGCAAGAAGTGAAGGACCGGGGAGTATGCCTGATCCAGGCCTTCCAGAACGACCAGGCGGTCGTGCGATTCGATCTCAAGTCGGTCGAAATGGTCGAACTTGAAGTGGGTGGCTGCTTCTAGGGACTGCAGCGACTTCGCTCGCTCCGTCCAAAAATCCTTAAACATCCAGTGTGCTTTGATCACGGATTGGTAGCGTACGAGTTCGCGGATGTCGTCATCGTGCTCGGATAGCAACCGTCGATCGGTGAACCAGTAGTGCTGCCCTTTAGTTGAATCCACGCGGACAATGGCCGTTTCCTCTGGCTCCATGATCGCGGCCACCCCCTCGG
>Ga0066388_100002037_pt1 | contig 12012 bp, 7 predicted proteins | sample PanSoiMetaGPlot6_FD_64539 | JGI IMG/M metagenome (GOLD analysis project Ga0066388, IMG submission 64539) | Tropical forest soil microbial communities from Panama analyzed to predict greenhouse gas emissions - Panama Soil - Plot 6 (Hybrid Assembly) | ecosystem: Environmental > Terrestrial > Soil... | reverse complement strand
CATTCGCTGCCAGCCCGGACCGGCGATTTCCAGACACATCCCGCGTAAATCAAATGATAAAGGCCGAAGGTAAGTCCCATCGCGAGATTGGGAACGAGCGGGCTCGAGTAATATTCCAGCTGACGCGCAGTCACCATCATTCCCGCAGCCGTGATCAGAAAAGCCCACCCCAAAAACACGAGAGATCGTGGTGCAAAATGCTGGGTTGCAATCAGAGCCAGCCCATAAAATCCGATCCAAATGCGCACCAGCAAAAGCTCGTTATCGGCTTCGTAACCGTCGTAAAAAAACCAGATGGTGGTTGCAGCGGGAAAGATGAGACAGGGAAGAATGGAGCGAAGAGCCAGCTTCATGGACGGCGAAATGAAAGGCCGCCCGTCGCGCTGCGCTTTGCGCCAGACAAAAAATGAATTCAGCGCGAGCACAATGGCGAGGGCGCCCAGCCAAAGTGCAGCGAAGTCGCGGCTGGAAATGTGGCGCATCACTTCCGGAGCGATTTGCGCCCAATGACGCTCGCTCACCCAAATTGCCGAGGTCAAGCCGAGTGCGATCAGGCCGCCGATGAGAGCGGTGGGGGCGGAAATGGCGCGGTAAATGGTGGCGCGTTCCATCAGGGTTCGAATGACCCGCAAATGCTCCTCAGCGCGCGCGCGTTCCTCCATTTAATTTACTTTGTAATACAAAGCTCGATACCTGACAAGCTAAATTTTTGTCGACCCCGCAAAGCGCCGAGCCGCGCAGGCGAGACATCCCGCGCAGCCCGAAAGCCATTGTTTCGCCCTCACCTCAATCCTCTCCCCGGGGAGAGGAGGACGGGGAAGCGCCAGGTGAGGACTCGTTTCGAGCGGCGATTTCCACGAACTCGCTCCTCTGCCGAAATGTCGCAGACTCAGTTACAATGGCGACGGAACGTTCATCAAAAAAATCACGATCATGATCAGGCCGATAAAAAGCTTTGCGATCATCCCGGCGAAGCTACCCAGGAATGTTCCCCACCCCGCCCGGCCGGCCTTCACGATTTCTTTCCCTCCAATCAGTTCGCCCGCGATCGCGCCAATCACCGGGCCGACAAAAAGCCCGAGTAGCCCAAAGAATAGTCCCATGAGCGCGCCGGCGGCGCAGCCAATCAAACCCCATTTTGTCGCGCCGAAACGCTTTGCGCCCATGTAACCGGCGGCAGCATCAATTGCGTAGGTAAACAGCGTAAGAACGAGCATCGCGATGAGCGCGCTCACGCCAAGGCTGCGATCGCCTCCCAATACCACTCGATGAATCACCGCCGCGGCCAAAATGATCGTCGTTCCCGGCAAGACCGGAATCACGGTGCCGATCAATCCGAGCGCCATCACCACGATCGCGAACAGCCACCAGAATATTTCCATTCGTGGGCCAACCGTGATCTGTTAATTGTGAATCGGCAATTTACGTTTTCGTGATCTTTTTGACCAGGCAACTGTCGCTTCTATACTGAACCTTCCATGCCACTTTCAGTCGGAACGAAAGCCCCGGATTTCACGCTGCCAACCAAAGCGACAGACGGGCCAAAGCAGATCACGTTGAGTCAGAATTTCGGAAAACGAAATACCGTCCTCGCCTTTTTTCCGATGGCGTTTACCAGCACGTGCACGACGGAAATGTGCGGTGTCAGCTCCGATCTTGCCGCCTACGCAGAGATGAACACCACAGTGTATGGCATAAGCGGAGATAATCCGTTCGCCCAGGAAGCCTGGGCACGGAAGGAGTGCATCGCCGTCACACTATTGAGTGATTATGACCATCAGGTCGCGCGCATGTACGACGCTGTTTACGACACCTTTCTTCCGCAAATCGGACTCGGCATGGGTGGCGTCCCGAAACGGGCAACCTATGTGATCGATCGCGCTGGGGTGATCCAATACGTCGATTGCAATGAGGATGCGCGGCTAGTACCCGATTTTAACAAAGTGAAAGCGAAACTGGCTGAACTGAAATGAGCAACAGCGTTACGGACGGTGAATAACGAATTCAATACGCTCCAAAAGTTCGATGCCGGAAAAGGTCGCGAAGGCTTTTTTCACTCGCTGCCAGAACTGGAAAAGCAGGGCGTCGGAAAAATTTCTCGTCTTCCCATCAGTATTCGCATCGTGCTCGAATCGGTCCTGCGAAATTGCGATGGCAAAAAGGTGTGCCGCAAGGACGTCGAGGCGCTGGCGAATTGGAACGCAAATAAGCCGGCCAACGAAGAGATCCCGTTTGTAGTCGCGCGAATTGTTCTTCAGGATTTCACCGGTGTACCGCTGGTGGTCGACCTGGCGGCGATGCGCAGCGCGGTCAAACGCGTTGGTGGCGATCCAAAAATTATCGAACCGCTGGTCCCGGTCGATCTGGTGGTCGATCACAGTGTTCAGGTCGACTTTTTCGGATCAGCAGAAGCGTTGCGATTGAATTTGGAGATGGAATTTAAGCGTAATCGCGAGCGCTATCAGTTTTTGAAATGGGGTCAGCAAGCGTTCAAAACATTTCAATTAATCCCACCCGGCATCGGGATCGTGCATCAGGTTAATCTCGAGTACCTGGCCAAAGGCGTGCTGGCTTCGCAATTTGAAATTTCGAATCTGAAATCTCAGATTTTCTTCCCCGACACACTGGTCGGGACCGATTCCCATACGACGATGATCAACGGTCTCGGCGTTGTTGGTTGGGGCGTGGGCGGAATCGAAGCTGAAGCCGGGATGCTTGGACAGCCAGTTTACTTTCTCACTCCGGAAGTTGTCGGAGTGCATTTGACCGGAAAGCTCCGCGAAGGCGTCACGGCAACCGATCTGGTCTTGCACATCACCCAGATGCTGCGAGCGCAAAAGGTCGTTGGAAAATTCGTCGAATTTTACGGCGAGGGCGCAGCCTCATTGCCGGTGCCCGATCGCGCCACGATCGGAAATATGTCGCCGGAATACGGCGCCACCATTGGTTATTTCCCGGTCGATCAGGAGTCGGTGGATTATTTGGGTGCAACCGGTCGCAGCGAGGAACAATGCGCCGCCTTCGAGAATTATTTCCGCGCGCAGAAAATGTTTGGCATGCCGCGCCGGGGCGAAATCGATTATAGCGTCGAGTTGCAATTAGACCTTGGACAGGTGCAGCCAGGCGTTGCCGGACCGAAACGTCCCCAGGACCGGATCAATCTTCCCGATCTTGGCCAAACTTTCCGGTCACTTCTGCAACAACCGGTTAAGGATGGCGGCTACGGAAAAGAAAATGTCGATCTCTCGACCAGACATCTCGTGCAATTGAATGGGAGCGCACCGACTGATGGCAACATGCCGTCCACGGACGAAGGGTTGGAGATCGCGCCGGCAGAAGAACGGAACAAGCTGGAAATGATAAGTAACCGGCCCACCCCAGATCCGGCCAAAGAATTGGAAGCGGCCGATCCATTCCATCACGGTGAGAGCAGAATCGGGCACGGCAGCGTTTTGATCGCGGCTATCACCAGTTGCACGAACACCAGCAATCCGAGCGTGATGCTGGCGGCGGGCTTGCTGGCGAAGAAAGCGGTCGAGCGCGGCCTGCGCGTCGATCCGGCAGTAAAAACCTCTCTCGCTCCAGGGTCGCGAGTCGTTTCGGATTACCTAACGAAAACTGGACTGCAAACTTATCTCGACCAGCTCGGCTTCAATCTCGTCGGGTATGGTTGCACGACCTGCATTGGCAATTCCGGTCCACTCCACCCCAAGATCGAGAAAGCCATTCATGATCACGATCTGGTTGCCGCGTCCGTCCTTTCCGGAAACCGTAATTTCGAAGCACGCGTTCATCAGAACATCAAAGCCAATTTCCTGATGTCCCCTCCACTGGTTGTCGCGTTCGCACTCGCAGGTCGCGTCGATCTCGATATGACCAAAGAACCGATCGGCACGGACAAAGACGGAAACGAAATATTTCTGCGCGACCTCTGGCCCAGCTTGACCGAAGTGCGCGACGCCATGCAATCCGCTCTCACGCCGGAAGTTTTTCGAAAACTTTATCGCGATTTCGCCGATCAAAACCCGAAGTGGGACGAAATTCCCTCCAGCACGGGCGACATTTATCAATGGGACGAGAAAAGCGACTACATTCACGAACCGCCATTCTTTGAAGATTTCTCGATGAAGCCTGGAAAGATCGAGAACATTGTCGGGGCACGTGCGCTGGGGATTTTTGGCGACTCGGTCACGACCGATCACATTTCGCCGGCAGGTGCAATCAAGGCGAGCTCACCCGCGGGGCGTTATCTCATTTCGCGCGGGATTGAGCCGGTGGATTTCAACAGCTATGGCTCACGACGCGGGAATGATTTGGTGATGACCCGCGGCACGTTTGCCAACGTGCGAATCAAAAACCTGATGGTACCTGGAACTGAGGGAGGCGTAACGAAGTATTTTGGGAAACCTCGGCAACGTGCTGATGCCGGGAGCGAGCAGATGTCGATTTTTGACGCCGCGATGAAGTATCAAAAAGATAACGTGCCGCTCGTGATCCTGGCCGGGACCGAGTATGGCACCGGATCATCGCGTGATTGGGCGGCAAAGGGAACGCGATTGCTCGGCGTAAAAGCGGTCGTTGCTTCGAGTTTCGAGCGAATCCATCGATCGAATCTCGTCGGCATGGGCGTTCTGCCTCTGCAATTTGCTGAAGGCACAAATGCGCAAACTCTGAAACTTGATGGTTCAGAAACGTTTTCGATCACCGGTTTATCCGATGCAATTGAACCGGGAATGACTGTGACCCTGAAGATCGAGCGAGCGAACGAGAAAAGCGATTCCGTTCCCGTTAGCTTGCGAATCGATACCCCGATCGAAATCGACTACTACCGGCACGGCGGCATCCTGCAATTTGTCCTGCGCCAGTTGCTCGGAACATAGGCATTCCCGCCTGTGCGCACAGCGGGCTTTTAGCCGGCAGAAGGGAAACATGCTTCGAGCCTGTTTGGCGCACAGACTTGGAAGTCTATGTTCCGCCACAAAGGCATTTGGAAGAGAAGGGCTACTATTCCGGTTGCACCCTATAACGGACGGCAATTCGTTCTCCTTCCGGCACTGGACTAAGATCGGCGCGCTCCGTTGCCGTCATCCAATCCGACCATGCTTCATCTTCTTTAGTAGGCTTCGCGCGGAGCTTCAGCTTGATAAACTGGCTGGCGCCGCCTTCGCTCTCGATGGAAACCAGGAGATCGCGGTTAAACGTTTGGGAGAGCAGAGACGTTTTGCCGGGGACAAAAGCGTAACCATCGCGAATTGCGATCTTATCGTAATCAAGCGACGCATAACGATTGTCGCGGTCGTTAGCGTAAAGACTCGCGTGCAACGTCTGCACACTTGGCTGTGCCGGCAGCTTCAGCGTCGGCGGAATCTTCAACTCGAACTCGAGCGCAAGGGATTTACCGTCGAGTGTCGGTGGATGATCCGCTACCAGATAAAGAATGCCCGAAACGATTGCCGCGAGGCTGATTGTAATCCCGAGCGCAGTTCCCTGCGCCTTCGCGAAGCCGCTGAATCCCGTTCCGCGACTGAGCAACGCAACGACCAACCCGATGATTAAGCCAACGATGAACCCCAATGGCGCCAGCGCGAAAAAGATCAGCATCCCCCGTCCGCCTTCGAAATCTGAAACGTGATACAGCTCCGTTAAGTAGACCGAAGCTACGGTCGAAAGAATCGCTCCCGCGATCGCTGTCAGCAACGCGATCGCAATTGCGCGTAATGCCTTCACCTGGATTAAGTCGTTGGCTGTTGTCGAACGGTCGTCTCGGATTTCGAAACAGCTACAGGCTGGTTACAATATTCCGAATACTGGTAGTAGTAATACTCCGGCAGGGAAGTATCAACAAAGTTTAGGATTATTCCGGGCACGTTGACTTGGGGACAATACAGTAATTCCAGCGCCTTCTTCGTCAGGCGAGCGGAAGTATGCGATAGGCGGACGATAAGCAAGGTAGCGTCGACCTTCGGCGCCAGACTCGTGGTATCGTCGGTGGCGAGACGGGCGAACTATCGATAATGATGTAATCGTAGTGATGATAGATATCCTTTAAGAATTGATCGATAGAATCCCGGAGCAAGTGTTCTCTCGGCTGGGCCAGGGCTTTCCCGGCGTAAGCAAAAACAAACCTGCGCGCGCTCAAAAAGCCGACCTACGAGACGACGCGTCCGGCCATCCTCTCGCTGTTGGTTCGACGCAAGTCTCGCACGTGGTTCGGTTCCGATATACCGCCGTTTCGTTTCCAGCTTTTAGGCGGCGCCTCCCGTGATGGTTAGCCAGAGAAGTAATAAAATTCAAGGAAAAGGCGGCATGATTCCAAGTAAGATTTTACCGGAAAAACATAATCGGTAGGGTGGCGTACTCTAAGCTTCACCTGCCTGTATGCGCCGTGCGTCCTGGCTTGAATTGGCTTGCCCGAAGATTGTCGGATCAGCGGTCGCTGTCACTCTTGCGATTAGCGCATTTACGACACTTTCGGCCATTCATGGCAGTCCAACTGCCAGTGGCACGGAAAACACGGGGGGCGGGGTCAAAGGCCAGACTGCCACCAAATTTCTCGTGATGGACCACGACACAGTCAGCTCTCCGCTGCCCGAAGGCGACACGACCTTTATCATTTTCCTCGCGCGGAGTTCCACGTTCGACCGGTTCACCTTCATCAACGAGAATAAGCCGGTTCGCGGCGAATTCAGAATCGCGGTCGCAAACGAGAAGCTGTCCGCCAACAGCGACAAGTGGACGTCGGTAGAGGGCGCGGTGTCATTTAAGCGCAAGCGTCTCTTCAATGTCTCGATGCTCGGAGTCGAAGCCAAATATGTCCGCCTCACCTTTCACGTTGAGCACGAAGAAAACGTTGGATCGTTGAACGCCTCCGAGGCTGTCGCGCTCAATCAAAGCCGTCTGCGGCAGCTGAGTTACAGAACTGAGAGCAGCGAACGACAAGCTATTCAACTCTGTTCCGAAATTTGAAAAAACCATGGCCATGTTTTCCATAGATTTCGCCGGCAAACGCATTTTCTGTTTTGATTCAGCGGCCGATTCACCAAATCTTCACCCCCTCGCGTTAGCGGCACAGAATTAGCTTTTTCTGGGCTGGGCGTCACTGGCGCGGCGAATGCGAGCAACTACGGCATCTCATATCCAGACGCGGCAGCGACGGAAGCCGACCAAAAAGATTTCCCGCAAACGGAAAAATAATGAGAACCAACAGAAGACTGCGCGGAAAACCGCTCCGGCGAAAGATGCGGATTATCATCAGTTGGTTGCCCGGGCTACAAACGATGCAGTTCGGGATTGGGATTTAGCGAGCGGCGACCTCACCTGGCCGCAGGGACTCGATACGCTTCTCGGTTATTCCCCGGGTAAATCAGATCAGACGATCGCGTTCTGGCAACGGCAGATTCATGGCTCGGATCGTTCGCGCACCGCGGCGTCTATTCGAGACGCTATCAAATCCAAAGCCGAATATTGGTCGGGCGAATATCGTTTTCGACATGCCAAGGGACATTACCTTCAGTTACTGGAGCGCGCTTTGATTGTCCGCGACAGCCGTGGATCCCCGGTGAAATTCATTGGCGTCCTAATGGATGTGACCGCGCGCAAACAACTGCATGATCAACTTTCTCACTCCCAAAAAATGGAAGCGTTCGGTCAACTCGCAGGCGGTGTCGCTCACGATTTCAACAACTTCCTGACCGCGATCCTCGGCTACAGTGACCTGCTCGTTGCTGAGGTCGAGGGTCGCGGAACGGGAGCCAAATACTTGAGTGAGATTCGCAGTGCGGCTGGACGCGCCGCGTCACTAACAAAACAGCTCCTCACCTTTAGCCGTCGCGAGCCATTGGAACCACGCGTGCTGGAAGTGAACAAGCTAATCCACGATCTGGAGCGCTCGATGCTTCGACTGCTCGGCGAAAACATCTCGGTCCTGTGCGAGCTGATCCCGGAGAAGAAACACATCAAGGTGGATCGGGATCAATTCACCCAGATCATCATTAACCTCGCCGTTAACGCGCGAGATGCGATGCCGGCCGGAGGGACGTTGGTGCTAAAGACCGAGGCGATTTCTACCAATGGCGAGTCATCAACTGAATTGCCGCCGGGAAAATATGTGAGCATTAGCGTGATCGATAACGGCATGGGAATGACGGATGATGTAAAAAAGCATCTTTTCGAGCCGTTCTTTACCACCAAGGACGATCGCCATGGCAGCGGGCTGGGCTTGGCTACCTGTTATGGAATTGTTCGCCAGAGCGGCGGACACATCGTTGTCGAAAGTGAGTTCGGAAAAGGTACCGCCGTGCACATCTACCTCCCGGAAGTTCTCGCGCCGCCGCCGGCTCCCTACCGCAAACGCCCGAAATTGCCCAAGGGCACGGAGACAATCCTGGTAGTCGAAGACGACATTAGCGTGAGGCATGTCGCGGTGCGGACATTGCGGATGCTCGGATACAATGTCCTGGAAGCATTTCGCGCCGACGAAGCCAAACGCCTGATTCAGTGCAACATCGTCAACCTCGTCGTTAGCGACGTCGTGCTGCCTGATATGAGTGGATGCGACTTCGCCGACTGGACGCGAACCAATAGCCCGTCCACGCAAATTCTGCTCACCTCCGGCTACTTGCCCGAGATAACTCTCGACACGCCAGCGAGCGATCTGCCTTTTCTGTCGAAACCATTCGATCCGGAACAGCTGGCAGAAACGGTGCGAGCGTCGCTTGACGGTATCGTTGTTAGCTGAGTCGACCCTAACGCTTCGAAAACGTTGCCGCACATTTAGGCGCGGTGTATGCAATCGCGTGGTCAGCTTTGCCGACATTGAAGACGCGCGCGAACGAGCCAAGGGCGCGGTTTATTACTCTCCTTGTCTGCCCTCGATTCCGTTGAGCGATATCACCGGGATGGAGATTTTCTGCAAGCTCGACAACTTGCAGCGCACCGGGAGTTTTAAGGAACGCGGTGCGCGCAACGTGCTTGCGCAATTGCCCGGGGATCAGAAAAAGCGAGGCGTCATTGCGGCGTCAGCCGGGAATCATGCCCAAGCGCTCGCTTATCAGGGCAAGCTGCTCGGCATTCCTGCGACTGTGGTAATGCCGAAGCACGCTCCGCTCATCAAAGTGACTACTTGTCAGAAGCTCGGTGCTCGGGTCGTTCTGCACGGTAAAGATTTTGCCGAAGCCAAAACGCGCGCGCACGAAATCGGCGATAAGGAAAAAATGGCCTACATCGACGGTTACGATGATCCGTCGATCATCGCCGGTCAGGGGACAATGGGCCTGGAAATTCTGGAGCAGGTTCCTAATGTCGATGCCTTGATCGTGCCGGTCGGTGGGGCCGGATTAATCGCCGGCGTTTCCCTTGCTGTGAAAACGAAACGCCCAAAAGTGAAAGTCATCGCCGTGGAAGCGGAAAACGTCGCCAGTTTTTCCGCTGCATTAAAAGCGGGAAAGCCGACGCGGATCGAAATGCAACCGACCCTCGCCGACGGTCTCGCCATTCCACAGGTCGGCAAAAATGCATTCGAGATTGCAAAATCGCGGGTCGACAGGTCCGTCATTGTCACCGAAGAAGAAATCGCACTTTCCATTTTGCGAGTCGTTGAACTGCAGAAAGGTGTGGTGGAAGGCGCCGCCGCCACTCCTCTTGCTGCCTGTTTGTCCGGCGATCTAAAAAGTCTCGCCCGCAAACGTGTCGTACTTTTGCTTTGCGGCGGAAATATCGATCCCAACGTCTTGAGCCGCGTCATTGAACGCGGGCTCGTCGCCGACGGACGTCTTTCCCGCTTCACCGCGGTGATTAGCGATCGGCCCGGTGGTCTGGCAGATCTGACCGCGCAAATCGCTGCCAGCGGCGCCAGCATCAAACAAGTGGTGCACGATCGCGCTTTCGCCGGCTCTGATGTCTCGGCGGTGCACGTCCTTTGCACGGTGGAAACACGCAACCGTGAGCACCTGGCCACGCTGCTAAAGAAGTTACGTGAGAGTGGCGTGGAAACCTATGATCCGCGCTGACAATACTGTCATTCCGAGCGCAGTCGAGGGATGCCGGGGAAGTTACCTTTAAGGTTTCGCACCGGGATCCCTCGACTAACGCTCGGGAGCGCGTCACTTGAAGCACCCATCGTGCTCCGTAATCTTTAACGATGCATTCGGGCGAGACGGAGACGATTGAAAAACCGGCAGCAAAAAGGCAGGAGCCATCTGCGCCAGAGAACTCCGTCGCACCGATAAATGCCTTCACCACTTTCGCTGACCGCCACATTGGCCCGAGTCCGGAAGAGACAGCGCAAATGCTACGCGAAGTCGGCTTCGCAAACTTGGGCGCGCTCGTCGATGCCACCGTCCCGAAAGACATCCGTTTGGACCGCGTTCTCGAGTTGCCTGCGGCAAAAAGCGAGAATGACGCCCTGGCGGAACTTCGTGACGTGGCGTCGCAAAATAGAATTGCGCGCAATTTCATCGGTGCCGGATATTCCGGCACCGTCACACCGCCGGTCATTCAGCGGAACGTCCTCGAAAACCCCGGTTGGTATACTGCCTACACACCATATCAGGCCGAGCTTGCCCAGGGTCGTCTCGAAGCACTGGTCAATTTCCAAACCATGGTCACCGATCTCGCCGCACTCGACATCGCCAATGCCTCGTTACTCGATGAAGCGACGGCCGCCGCCGAGGCGATGGCCCTGTGTCATCACGCCACCGCCGACCGCTCCCGTAACAAATTTTTCGTCGCGGACAATTGTCACCCGCAAACCATCGAAGTCGTGCGCACTCGCGCGAAACCACTCGGGATTGAGATCGTCACCGGCGATTTTACCGATTTCAGCTTTGACGATTCGGTCTTTGGCGCACTGGTGCAATATCCCGCAACGGATGGAGCGATTTACAATTACGAAAAGTTCGCGGAAACGGCGCACGAGGCGGGCGCTTTGTTCGTGGTCGCGGCCGATATTCTCGCGCTCACTCTTTTGAAACCGCCGGGAGAATTCGGGGCGGATGTTGCGGTTGGTTCCACGCAGCGTTTTGGCGTTCCTCTCGGATTTGGCGGACCACATGCGGCTTACATCGCGACTCGCGACCAGTTCAAACGCCATCTTCCCGGCCGATTGGTTGGTGTTTCACACGACGCCGAAGGGCGTCCCGCTTATCGGCTGGCATTGCAAACGCGCGAGCAGCACATCCGGCGCGACAAGGCGACCAGCAACATTTGCACTGCCCAAGTCTTGTTAGCTGTCATCGCCGCGATGTATGCGGTGTATCACGGACCTAATGGATTGCGAGCCATCGCGCAACGCGTCCACGAATTTGCGGCCAAACTCGCGCAAGGTTTACGCCAGATCGGTTTCAAAATCGCTCACGAAAATTTCTTCGACACGATTCGAGTCGAACTTGGGCAGGGTTCAAGCCGTAATCTGAGCGAACGTGCCGCCCGTGCCGGCTGCAATCTGCGCGTCATGAGCGATCACTCGATCAGCATCGCGCTCGATGAAACGACGACCGATTCGGATATTCAAACCCTGATGTCGATCTTTCGTGGCACTGCAGTTCGTGATTACGCAGATGAGAATCTCGATTCGTCTTCATTCCGCATTCCGCTAAGCCAGTCCGGCATCGGACCCGCAATCCGCAATTCTCCTTTCCTCACCCATCCGGTTTTCAACACTTATCAGAGCGAAACCGAAATGCTTCGTTACTTGCGCCGGCTGGAATCGCGCGATCTCTCGCTTTGTCATTCGATGATTCCGCTCGGGTCCTGCACGATGAAATTGAACGCGACCGCGGAAATGTTTCCGATCTCGTGGCCGGAATTCGCCCAGCTGCACCCATTCGCGCCGGATTCACAAACCTCCGGCTATCGGGAGATGTGCCATCAACTCGAGCGCTGGCTCGCGGAAATTAGCGGTTTCGCCGCCATTTCATTGCAGCCCAATGCCGGCTCGCAAGGCGAATTCGCCGGTCTGCTCGCCATTCGCGAATACCACGCCTCGCGCGGCGAAGCGCATCGCAACGTCTGCCT
>Ga0066388_100002036_pt1 | contig 12013 bp, 14 predicted proteins | sample PanSoiMetaGPlot6_FD_64539 | JGI IMG/M metagenome (GOLD analysis project Ga0066388, IMG submission 64539) | Tropical forest soil microbial communities from Panama analyzed to predict greenhouse gas emissions - Panama Soil - Plot 6 (Hybrid Assembly) | ecosystem: Environmental > Terrestrial >... | reverse complement strand
CAATGCCGGCGTTCTGTTTGATGTCGTCGCCGACGTTGTAGATGGTGGTCAGCTTCGGCTCGCGCTCCATGCCGACGCTGACGTTCGGCTCCCAGGTGAGCCCGCCCTCGGTCGAGCCGCCGAGCACCATGGCGACCGCGCCGGCCGGGCTTTCGGTGTTCTGCACCTTGTAGTCCTTGTCGGCCGTCATCTTGTGGAACGCTGCGAGCGCGTGCTTGGTCACCCGGAACGCGCCGGAAGAGAGGATGGCCGAGAGCGTCTTGCCGCGCAGGTTGTCGACCGTCTTCGGGCCGCCCTGCATCGCCACGATGTAGAGCATGTCGTAGTCGGTCACGGTGCTGATGAGCTTCAAGGGCACGCCGGCGAGATAGCGCGCCGCCCAGGTGTCCCAGGCGCCAATGCCGAGCTCGAACGTGCCGGCGGTGAAGTCGTTGTAGTAATTGGTGACCGAGACATAGGAATTGATGACGTCGATGTTGACGCCGTGCATTAGGTCGAAGCGCTTGGCCGCCATGTACTCGTTGAGGATCACGTTGAACCCGGTCGCGAGCGTCACGTAGGTGACCCGCGGCAGCGCGGCTTGTCCGCGCAGGATCGACGGCTGCGCGACCGCGGCCGCTGCGGCAAGCGCCCCTTTGAGCGCGCTACGGCGCGAGATCGATCCGGTCATCAGTTCCCTCCGAGCATTCGTTATTGGTTTGACTTGATCTAGCGAACCACTGCCTCGTCGCGCCAGCGTAACAGGTGGCGCTCAAGGAGCCCGACGGTCGCCTGCGCGGCGAGGTTGATCGCGATCAGCAGCACGGTCCAGGCGATCACCGATTCCATGTGGAAGGTCGCCTGCGCGAGTCCCATCTGCGCGCCGATGCCGATGGCCGAGCCGATCAGCTCGGCGAAGATCAACATGCGCATGGCGTAGCCGACCGTCGACTTGGTGGTCATCAGCACGTAGGGCACGATGTGCGGGAGGATGAGATAGTGCAGCACCTGCCAGCGGCTAGGCCGGAAGCTTTCGCACATCTCGAGCCATTCCTTGGGCATGGCGCGAATGCCGTCGTGAATGTTGAGGCCGTAGATCGGCACCACGATCACCACCAGGATGAAGAACATCCGCAGTTCCGGGTTCTTGAACCAGAACACCGCCATCAGCATCCACGACAGCGCCGGAATGCCGGTGTCGATATAAACGAGCGCGCGCAGATAGGGCCGTACCGACGGCATGGTGCCGGTGATGATCCCGATCGCGGTGCCGAGTGCGATCGACACCAGCAGAGAGATGATCAGCCGTAGGATGGTGATCAGGATCTGATCGTAGGTGGTGATCACGCTTTCAAAGAGCGAGCGTACGACCGAGACGGGTGAGGGCAGGATGTAGGCCGGGATGAACGCCGAGCCGATCTGCATCAGCACGACGATGACGGCGATGACGACGATCGTCGCGAACTGGTCAGTCGCAAACCAGGGGGCGCGCGCGTCGGAGGCTTTCGCCGGCGGATCGGCGGAGAAGGGCATGGGGGCGGCCCTCGGGCAGGGCTCGTTGAGCTCGGCGGTCATCCTCTCCGGAGTTTTGCGCGCGCGCAGCTCCGCCTCGTTTTCGATGCTCGTAGTCTGCGCCATCGGCAGATGAATACCAACCGCGATTTTGATATTCTGAATCACGTTTTATTATCCGGTGCCGCCAGCCGGCGAGAGAGCCGCCGCATGCGCAAAGCCAGGTCCACAAGCGCCCCGACCCGCCGGGTGCTCGAGAGTTTCGACGAGTTCGGCGGCGACAAGCAGTTCGCGACGACGCTGGCGCGCGGGCTCGAGATCCTCCGCTGCTTCGCGCCCGAAGGTCCGGTGCTCGGCAACAAGGATCTCGCCGAAGCGACCGGCCTGCCGAAGCCGACGGTGTCGCGCTTCACCTACACGCTCTCGCGGCTCGGGTATCTGAAAGCCGATCACATCTCCTCAAAGTATCAGCTCGGCGCCGCGGTGCTGGCGCTGGCGCACCCGCTGCTCGCGACCATGACCCTGCGGCAGGTCGCGCGCCCGGCGATGAAGGAGCTCGCCGACTACGCGGGCGGCTCGGTGTCGATGGGCGTGCGCGACCGGCTCAACGTCGTCTACGTCGAGACCAGCCGCTCGAGCTCGATGTTCTCGCGCCAACTCTCCGACATTGGCCTATCGCAGCCGATCGCGGCGACCGCCATCGGGCGCGCCTATCTAGCCGCCTGCACGCCGCCCGAGCGCGAGGCGCTCCTGAACGAGATCAAGATCAAGACGCCGGAGAGCTACGAGCACCACCACAAGAAGATCATGCAGGCGATGAGCGACTTCGAGCGGCTGGGCTTCTGCATGTCGTGGGGGGACCTGCGGCGCGACGTCTATGCGGTCGGGGTGCCGCTGCGGCTTCTGTCGAGCGGCGAGATTGTGGTGTTCAACTGCGCGATGCTGGCGCTGCTGGTCAAACCGGCGAAGATCCGCGCCGACATCGGCCCGCGATTGGCCGCCATGGTGCGCGGGCTCGCTGCGATATAGCAAAATCGCGTTCAGAATATCGAAAATGCTGCTTGCGGCCGGGTCGCCGCCGCGCGCACTCTCGGCATACTGCCGCCGCTCGCAGATGCCGGCGCAGGGAGGAGACATGAACGGGACCGCCGAGATCGCGCTCGCCAACGTGACGCGCCGCTTCGGCACGGCGGTCGCGGTGCAGGATCTCACGTTCACCGTCGCTGCGTCGGAAATCGTCGCGCTGCTTGGCCGCACCGGGGCCGGCAAGAGCACAGCGATGAACCTGATCATGGGCAACCTCAAGGCGACGAGCGGCACCGTGCGGGTCGCTGGATTCGATCCCTTCGCCGAGTTCGACCGCCTGCGCGGCAAGCTCGCGGTCAGCTTCCAGTCCGACCGGCTGCTGCCGTGGCGCACCGCGGTCGAGAACATCGCGCTGGGCTTGCAGATCCTGCACGTGGAGAAGGTCGATGGCCGCCGGCGCGCCAGCGAGTGGCTCACCCGCGTCAAGATGGCGGGCGCCGACGACAAGTATCCGTACGAACTCTCGGGCGGCATGCGCCAGCGGGTCTCGCTTGCCCGCGCGCTCGCAGTCGATCCGGAAATCCTGCTGCTCGATGAATCGTTCAGCCAACTCGATCACGTCACCTCAAAGACCTTGCGCCGCGACGTGTCGGAGCTGGTGCGGACCTTGGGCAAGACCTGCCTCCTGATCACGCATCGCATCGACGACGCGCTCGAGATGGCGGACCGCATTCTCGTCTTGGCTTCGCCGGCGCGCGTGATCCTCGAGATCGCCCCGACCGCCGCCGACCGGGCATCGCCGACCGCGCTCAAAGCGCTGCACGACAAGATCGCCGGCGCGATGGGCGAAGACGAACACATCACCCACTGAAGAAGAACGGATCGGACCATGCTGCGCGCCGCCGACAATGACCTTCTGACGCGATCCGACGCCGGAACCGGGATGGGCGAGCTCTTCCGCCGCTTCTGGCTGCCGGCGCTGCTGTCCCAGGAACTGCCCAAGCCGGATGGCCCGCCGATGCGCCTGCGCATCATGGGCGAGCACCTGCTCGCGTTTCGCGATTCGGAAGGGCGTGTCGGCTTGATCGAGCCGCAATGCGCGCACCGCGGCGCCAACCTGTTCTGGGGCCGCAACGAGCAGGGCGGCATCCGCTGCGCGTTCCACGGCTGGAAGTATGACGTTGGCGGCCACTGCCTCGAGATGCCGACGGTGGCCAAGGACAAGGCGTACGAGAAGCAGCGCGCGGAGCTCAAGTTAAAATCCTATCCGATCCGCGAGGCCGGCGGCTTCATCTGGACCTACATGGGCCCGCCCAAGCTCATGCCGGAGATGCCGCGGTTCGAATTCATGACCCTGCCGTCGGCGCACACCTTCGTGTCGAAGAAGCTGCAGCAATGCAACTGGGCACAGGCATGCGAGGGCGCGCTCGACACCGCGCACTTCTCGTTCCTGCACATGTCGGTCGGCGACGACGAGGACGAGCAGGCGATGATGAAGATCATGCACCAGTCGGAGGCGGCGGCAAGCGGCGACAAAAGCCGCGTGCGCTGGATGAAGAAGGACGGCGTGCCGCGCTTCACCGTGACCGAGCACGACGCCGGCCTGTTGATGGGAGCTGCGCGCACTGCCGATGGCGACGATCTTTACTGGCGCATCAGCCAGTTCATGCTGCCGAACCATGCGCTCGCGCCGAGCGCGTTCCCGGGCGAGAACTATCACGGCCAGACCTTCGTCCCGATCACCGACGAGCTGTGCTGGATCTACTGCTACACCTGGAACCCGGAACGCCCGCTGACCAACTCGGAGCGCGAGCGCTTCAGCAAGGGCCACACGGTGCATGCGGCGGTCGACAAGAACTGGGTGCCGATCCGCAACCGCGACAACGATTACCTGATCGACCGCGAGGACCAGAAATACCGCACCTACACCGGGATCGCGGGCGTATCGGAGCAGGATGCCTGCATCCAGGACAGCCAGGGCTTCATCGCCGACCGCACGCGCGAGCATCTCGGGCCGACCGACATCGGCATCGTGCGTTTTCGCCGCGCGATCCTCGATGCCGCCAAGAACCTCGCCAAGGGCAAGGAGCCGAAGGCGGTTAAGAAGCCCGAGAGCTACATGCTGCGCGCCGGCGGCACGGTCGCGCATGCCTCCAAACCGCTGGCCGACGTGATGGTGGCGCGGTTCGGCGATCCGATCGGCCGCGTCCACGCGCAGGCGCACTGACGATGTGGTGCGTGCTGAGAGTCGGTGACTGCGCCGCACGCTCGGCGTCATCGCCGGGCCGGCCGAAGGCCGAGTCCCGGTCATCCGGCTCCGAGGTCGGCGCCGCCGACGGCCTCGTCGAACGCCTCAACGCGCTGGCGCGCTGATCATGGCGCGCAAGCTTAGCCGCGAGACCACGCGCGCAATCGAATGGGACTGCACGCAACTGCTCACGCGCTTCTTCAACGCCTTCGATGCATGGCACTATGACGAGATGGCGGCGATGTTCGCGCCCGACGGAGTCTGGCATCGCGCCAGCCAGGAATTGCAAGGCGCGGCGATCCTGCTGGCGCTCAACGCGCGTTCCTGCACCCGGAGGGTGCGGCACGTCGTGACTAACATCCAGGTCGACGTGCGCGATGCGTCCAATGCAGACTTTATCCTGTACGTAACCGCCTACATGCACGACAGCGGCGTCAAGGCGGTCAAGCCGCCAAAAATCCAGTCGCCTTATCTGATGCTGGTCGTGCCGGGCACGCTCGTTCGCGCGGGCAATGGCTGGAAGATCGCCCGCATGAGCATGAACCGCGAGTTTGAGTTCTAAAGGTCTTTGTGCGGCGGGCGTCAGCGCCTCAATGTATCTCATCCGCGCGGCTGAACGCCTCGCGCAGCGTCTCGACCGAAAACCCGGGCTTGCGCGCCGCGTCGAGCAGAACCTTCTCGCGACGCGCCAGCAGCGCCGCCGCCTCCAACACTTTTGGCACGCTCGCGTGCGGAATGACGACCGCGCCGTGCCGGTCGGCGTGCACGAGATCACCGTCAACGACGATCATGCCGGCGATGCTAACTGTGCCCCCGATCCCGACCACGTCGACGTGGGCGTGCGAGGGCATCACTGAGCCCGCGAGCACGAAGAAGCCGGGCGCCCAGGCATCGATGTCGCGCACCGAGCCATCGGTGACGACGCCGGCGCAGCCGAGCGCCTTGTGCACGTTGGACTGAACCTCGCCCCAGAACGCGCCGAATCCGCGATCCGGTCCGTCGACGTCCTGCATCACCACCAGGCTCGGCAAAGGCTTCTCGGCGACATGCGCGTAATATTTGAGGCGAAGCTCGCGTGCTTCGTCGCGGTTCCTCCGGTGCGGCTCGCGCGCGCGGATCGTCGCGGTGCGCGCATAGCCGACGACCGCCTTGGTGCCGGGGATCGGTGCTACGAGCGGCCGGCGGTTGAAGCCATAGGCGCGCCGCTCCGGCGTCGCGATCTCAAGCGCGTTGCAGATCGTCGGCGTGTCGAGGGCGCACAGCGGTTCGAGATCGGCGCTTGTAAGGGCAGCCATGGCAAAACTCCGGCGTTGTTGAACGGAGAGACTGTCCATCAGCCGGACCGCGGGCGCAAGCGCGGGCGCATTGTCGGCGCGCAGGCGAGAGCGTATACGGCCGCAATGAGTAATGAGACCGCCGGCCTAACGCCGCCGGCCCCCGCCGCCGATCCAAATGCCGAATGCCCGCGCTGCCGCAAGCTGCCGGCGCTGTGCGTATGCGAAGGAATTACCCCGATCGACAATCAGGTTGCGTTGCTGATCCTGCAGTATCCGCAGGAGCAGGATCGCGAACTCGGCACCGCGCAGCTCACGGCGCTGCATTTCAAGAACGCGCAGCTCAAGATCGGCCTGTCGTGGCCGAGCCTCACCAAAATCCTCGGACGGCCCGCCGATCCGCGGCGCTGGGCGATCCTCTACCTGGGCTCGGTCCGCGCCGCCGCCGTGCTGCCCGATTGCGACATCGTGGTCGTCAACCGCAAGGGCAACGCGGTCGACGGCCAAGACGCGGCGCTGCGCGGAATCGAAGGCATCGTGCTGCTTGACGGCACCTGGAGCCAGGCCAAGGCGCTGTGGTGGCGCAATGGCTGGATGCTCAAGTGCCAGCGCGTCGTGCTCGGCCCAAAGCGGCGCTCGCGCTACGGCCGACTGCGGCGCGAGCCGCGCAGCGACGCGCTCTCGACGCTCGAGGCCGCGGCGATGCTGCTGACGCGGCTCGAAAACAAGCCGGAGATCGAAGCCACGTTGATCGCAAGCTTTGAGCGGCTGCTCGCACGCTATCGTTCGCTGCACCTGGGTTCCGGCGCAGGGCACGGGCGGTGAAAAGCAAGGCGAGCGACGCCTTGCTGGCCCCGTAAATCTCCACCATCATCGCGGCACGGGCGCGCGCGGGATGGATTCGGAATGAAGTCGATCAGACGTATGTTCGATAATTCGAGCGGGCTGTCGCGGCGTGACGTCCTGTGGACGGGCGCCGCCGCCCCTGCATTCCTGGCGCCAGCCCTCGCGAGGCTTGCGATCGCACAGAACCACGGCGACGGCGGCAGCACGGACATGCAAGGCAACACCGGCCGCGGCGTCCCGCGCGCGCCCTACGACAAGAATGCGGCGCTGATTAGCCTGAGGTGCGCCGCTCGGCGAATGGCGAACTGCGCACCAGTTTGCGCGTCGGCTACACCTACAAGGACATCGGCGGCTATCGCCTGTCGCTGCGCTCTTATGAAGGCACGATCCCGGGCCCGACCTTGCGCGTCAAGCCCGGCGACATGCTGCGCATCCGTCTCACCAACGCGCTGCCACCCAACCCGGACCCGACCCCGGTCGACATGTCGCTGCCGCATTATTCGCGCCCGCCATGAGAACGACCTTAACGTCGCGCTCGAGAAGCATCCGCTGCACGCGATCGCGTATGACGGCATCCGCCGGTCGCAGATTGACCGGCGCGACAACTTGCTGATGGCGCCGGGCCAGCGCGTCGACGTGCTGGTCAAGGCGGCCGCGCCCGGCACCTACTCGCTCGCGGCGATCGCTTACGATCAGGGCTATCCCTCGCCGGTCGGACCGCCGGCGATTTTATCGTTGAGGGCGCACCGCTGGAGATGGGGCTGCCGACCGCGCTCAAGCCGGGGCCGCTTGCCGCCATTCGCGATGCGGAAATCACCAACAAGCGGCGCCTGACGCTGTCGCTCGATCAACCCGAGTATCCGCCCGCCGGCAATTACCAGGAATTCGCCTACATCATCTGCGGCGTGCGGTTTGGCCCCAACCGCGTCGATCAATGAATTTCGCTTGGTGCGGTTGAGGAGTGGCTGGTCGTCAACGAGGATAAGGGGAACGACTATATCTTCCATGTCCACACCAATCCGTTCCAGCTGGTCGCGGTCAACGGCGAGAAGCTCGCCGTGGCCGACTGGCGCGAACACGGTGGTGGTGCTGCGCGACGGCAGCGTCACGCTGCGCTCGCGCTTCCTCGATTTCACCGGACGGTTCGTGTTCCACTGCCACACGATGAACCACGAGGAACTTGGCATGATGCAGGTGGTGGAGGTGTATAAGGCTTAAAAAGCGCGCGGCGTACGGAACGCCGCGATTCACGGGGGGTGCCATGAAGACGCGTTCACTGACGGGTGCTGGGGCGATGCTCGGTGTGGTCATCGCCGTGTCGCCGGTCGCCACTGCACAGGCGACCGAACTGCAGATCCTGGCGGGCGGCGGCATGACCGCCGCGCTGCAGGAACTTGGTGCGCAATTCCAGAGCACGTCCGGTCACAAGTTGGTATTTCGCTTCGGGACCACGCCAGAGCTGATCAAGATGGCGACGGCGGGGGCGATGTTCGACCTTGGGATCGTGCCGCGCGAGGTGTTCGAGGATGCAGCCGCAAAGGCCGAGTTCGCTCCCGGGCCGACGACCGACGTCGCGCGTGTCGGACTCGGGGTTGCGGTGCGCGCGGGCGGCGCCAAGCCGGATATCAGCACCCCGGATGCGCTCAAGCAGACGCTGCTCAACGCCCAATCGATCGCCTTCATACCCGAGAGCGCTGCAGGCGCGCAGGTGCTGCGGGTGTTTGAGCGCCTGGGCATCGCCGACGCCATGAAGGCCAAGACCAAGGCGCAGACCGGGCCGGCGCAGATCGTTCACGCGGTCGCAAAGGGCGAGGCCGAGCTCGGCGTGTTTCTGATCAGCGTCCTGACCGCGCCCGGCATCGATCTGGTCGGCCCATTCCCGGCCCATCTGCAGGAAGAAGTCGTCTATACGGCAGCGGTCGCCAAAAACACCAGGCAAACGGATGTCGCCAAGGCATTTATCGCTTATCTGATAACGCCGGCCGCGGCCGCGGTGCTCAAGGCCAAAGGCCTGACGCCGGGCTAAAAATCTGAAGCATGATCTTGTCCGAAAACCGGTGCCCACTTTTCGAGATCATGCTTTTGTTTTGAGCGTGTCCTTTTCCCAACCGGCTTCCACTTTTGCGGGACACGCTCTAGTTCATCCCCGCGCGACGGAATGCGTCCAGATAGTGCTCGCGCTCCGCATCGTGCTGGATCGGCATCTCGTCCGCGAGCCAGGCCAGCGAGATGTTGGGCTGCGCGCGGCGCAGCTCCTGCAACGCCGCTTTCGCGACGTCGTCGTGACCCGCCATGGCGGCTGCGGCGGTCAGCACCCGATGGGCGCCAACGAAATCGCCGCGCTGCCGGATACCCTCGCGCGCGAGCCGAATCGCTTCTTCGTAGTTGCGCGCGACGAAATGCGCATAGGAGGCGATGCCGTAATAGACCGCGGAGAACGGGTCGCGCGGGCTGAGCCGTAGCGCGCGCTGCGCAGCGGTGATTGCGTCCTCGGCGCGCCCGCAATAGGCCAGCGCCAGGCCGTAGTAGCCCTGCGCCAGCGAGAAATTGGGATTGAGCCGCAGCGCCGTTTCGAATTCGGCGAGCGAATCGTCGAAGCGCCGCTTGAACAGGTAAGCGCAGCCCAGCGCACAGTGCGCCCAGGGATCCTCGCCGTCGGCGAGCGTCGCCGCCAGCGCCGCGCGCTCAGCGCTCGGCGCCGCCGTCGCCATGTCCTCCCAACCCATATGGGCGGAAAACGTGTGGCTGGTGGACAAGAGCCCGAGCGCCTGGCCGTAGTTCGGATCGATCGCGACCGCCTTCTCGAGCAGCGCCTGCGCCACCACGTTGTCCTGCCGGGTCACCCGCCAGTAGTGCGAGAGCGCCCGCATCACGAGATCCCACGCGTCCATGTTGTCCGGCAGCTTGCGCCGGGCACGGAAATCTTCCGCAGCGTACAGCTTCGGCTCGATTGCGGCGACGATCGCTTCGGTGATCTCGTCTTGCACCGCGAACACGTCCGCGAGCTCGCGATCGTAACGCTCCGCCCAGAGGTGGCTGCCGGTGGTTACATCGTTGAGCTGGGCGGTGATGCGTACGCGCTCGCCGCTCTTTCGCACGCTGCCCTCGACCACATAGCCGACGCCAAGTTCCGCGGCGACCTGCTTGAGCGGGACGGGCTTGCCCTTGTAGACGAACGAGGAGTTGCGCGCGATCACGAAGAACCAGCGCAGCTTGGACAACGCCGTGATGATGTCCTCGCTGATGCCGTCGGAAAAATAGTCCTGTTCGGGATCGCCGCTCATGTTGGTGAACGGCAGCACCGCCAGGGCGGGCCGGTCCGGCAGCGGCAGCGCCGGCTCGCGGACATCCGCGGAGGCGCCGGACGCATCGTGTGGGCCGGTCTCCTGCGTATGGACGGCGCCGACGAAGCGAACGCCCTTGCGGGCCACCGTGCGGATCAGGGTCTGCTTGTCGCCGCTGTCGCCAATCGCCTTGCGCGCGGCGTTAATCCGGCTGCTGAGCGTCGACTCCGACACGATTCGGCCGCCCCAGACCGACGCGATGAGATCGTCCTTGCTCACCACGCGGCCGCGGTTCTCGACCAAATAGACCAGCAGGTCGAACACCTGCGGCTCGACCGCGATCGGCTCGGACCCGCGGCGCAGCTCGCGCTTATCGGTGTCAAGCGTATGGTTGGCAAAGGAAAATTGCACTGTCGTCGCCCAGCCCGGCGGCGTAGACCGCTCTCAAGGAATAATCAAGGCGATCTCAAGAACAAATCAAGCACCACGCAAAGTCTTAACGTCGCACGCACGGCATTCTCCGCCAGCGTCGATCGCGCTCAAGCGATCGAAATGCATTGGAGCTGACCGTGAGCAAGGCGCCGACAGAAAGCCCAGACATCCGCCGCCACCCGGACGGGTCGATCGACATCGATTTCTATCGCACACGCGCGGCCGCGCTCCGCGGTCAGGCGAAGCGCGATGGCGTCACGTTGAAAATGGCGAGCGCCGGGGTGTTGACCGTGGCCGGCGGGCTTGCGCTTGCCGCGCTGGCTGCGGCGCTGGAGCAGCACGCGCCGGCTGAGCGGCGGCTCGCACAGCTGAGCATGCAGCACCGGGGCTCCTGGCATGCGCTTGGGCTCGAACGAAGCATCATCGCTCGGGCCCACGCGACCTGGGAAGCGAGACCCTGACAACAGCAACACATTGAACCCGAGGTAAGACCATGAGCCGGTTCATCGCCTTTCTCTACGGACTAGCGTGCTACGCGCTGTTCTTCGTCACCTTCCTCTACGCCATCGGGTTCGTCATGGATCTCGTGGTGCCAAAAACGATCGATTCCGGGACCGTCGTCCCATCGGCGCAAGCGCTGATCATCAACCTGCTGCTGATGTCGGTGTTCGCCGTTCAGCACAGCTTGATGGCGCGCAAGCAGTTCAAAGCGTGGTGGACGCAGTTCGTCCCGCCGCAAGTCGAGCGCAGCACCTATGTGATGCTCTCGAGCCTCGCGCTCGTCTTGCTGTTTTCGCAGTGGCGCCCAATGCCCGTACCGGTCTGGCAGATCGCCGATCCGTATCTGGCGGTGGCAGTAACAGCGCTGTCGTTCGTCGGCTGGCTGATCGTGCTGACCAGCACATTTCTGATCAATCACTTCGAGCTGTTTGGACTGCAGCAGGTCGTCAACAATCTGGCCGGACGTTCGGCGCCGGCTACGCGCTTCCGCACCCCGCTCTACTACAAGTTCGTGCGGCATCCGCTTTACCTCGGTTTCATTATCGCGTTCTGGGCAGCGCCGACGATGACGATCGGGCGGCTACTGTTTGCAGCGGTCACCACGGCCTACATCTTCGTCGGCATCCTCTTGGAAGAGCGCGATTTGGTGGAGCTGTTCGGCGACGAGTACCGCCGGTACCGACAGCGCGTATCGATGCTGGTGCCCTGGCGGAAGTCAGCCTGATCAGCAGGTTGTGATCGCAAGCGCTGCCGCGTCCGCCAATCGAGGGACGCGGCGCTAGGAACGGTTTGTCAGTTTAACGCCGTCTTGTCCGCCACTTTGCGCGGACGGGCGAGCTCATACGGAAGGACGTCATGGTTCATCAGGGAAGCTGCTTTTGCGGTTCAGTCAAACTGGAAGTCACCGGATC
>Ga0066388_100002035_pt1 | contig 12017 bp, 12 predicted proteins | sample PanSoiMetaGPlot6_FD_64539 | JGI IMG/M metagenome (GOLD analysis project Ga0066388, IMG submission 64539) | Tropical forest soil microbial communities from Panama analyzed to predict greenhouse gas emissions - Panama Soil - Plot 6 (Hybrid Assembly) | ecosystem: Environmental > Terrestrial >... | reverse complement strand
CGCAACGGCCGCTGGATCGCCGGCGCCATCAATTTCATCGGCTCGGATGCGCTCTACGGCCGCCACTGGGGCGCGATCGAGCACCACCCGTTCCTGCATTTCGAGATCTGCTACTACCAGGCGATCGACTATGCGATCGAGCACAAGCTTCGCCGCGTCGAGGCCGGCGCCGGCGGCCAGCATAAGATTTCACGCGGCTATATGCCCGTGACGACGCGGTCGGCGCACTACATCGCCGATCCGGCCCTGCGCCGCGCCGTTGCCGACTTCCTCACCCACGAGCGCGCCCATGTCGCGGCCGAGGTCGACGAGCTTGCAGACGCCGCGCCGTTCCGCAAGGAGTAACGCCGATGACTTCGCGCGCCGACGCCTTCCCCCGGACCGCCCACGTGGTCGTGGCGCTGATTGTCAGCTTTGCGCTGTTGGCGCTAATGGTGTTCTGGACGGTCGCCTATCTGCGCCAAATTGCCGGCGGGCTTGAGCCCTTCGATCTGCGACCGTTCGGCTACACGGTCGAAGAGGCGCGCACGCTCCTCCACGCGCTCAGCGACATCGGCCGCCGTTACTATGCCGATGTGCAGTTGCAGCTCGACACCGCCTTCCCGGCGCTCTACGCGCTTTCGCGCGTCCTTCTCCTGTTGTGGCTGACGGCACCGGGACGCACGGCTGAGAAACCTTGGCCGCTCGGCGTCCGCGCCGCGCTGCTCGGGCTACCGATCCTCGCCGCCTGGTTCGACTATTTCGAGAATGACGGCATTGCCGCAATGCTGACAGCCGGGCCGGAGGTTGGCGCCGATGTCGTCGCACGCGCGAGCTTCTGGACACAGGCCAAGTGGATTGCCGTCCTCATCACGGAGGCAATCTGCGTGAGCCTCCTCGCGCTCGCCTTGATGCGTTGGCGGCGCCGACTAAGGCTGACCTAGCCATGCCTTTTCGGAAAGGGGTCGCCAGCGCGGCGGCCCCTCCCCGTCTGTCAGGCTCTGCTCAGCCGATGTATTCGACCCGTTTCTGCTCCGCCGCCTCAGCAACGGTCGCGGGTTGCGCCGGAAGCTGAAGCACCACCGCCGCTTGCCCATCGCAGAGATCGGTCAGGAGGACGATCGTCCCATCGGGAAACTCGAGCGCATCGTGGTGCGCCCGCGGCATATCCTTGTTGATCTGCCGAAAGATCGCGGTCTTGAAGTCGACGAAGTGCACCTCCGAGCGAGGGCCAGACGGCGGCGTGAAAGCGATCTCCTGGGAGAACGCGAGCTCCGTGCCAGGGAGAACGCAGACTGCCGTCGTCGGGTTTTCGGGCGCGGCAAACCCACGCGTACCGGTCCCGAAATTGCGTGTCGTCAGCTTGTCGCCGACTTGTGCAGCACGCGATCGAACATGGTGCAAGCTATAGTCGCACATGCTGAAGAACTCCTCATCTGGAACCCCCCAACGCCCCAATCTTCTCAAGCAAAGATGGTGCCAGTGTGATCAAATCTCCGCGGTTCGGCCCGATTTAGAATCATTCCGGCGCGAGGCTTGACCGGGCTTCGGCCACCTGCAATCGAACAGGGCCGGGAGGGACGCCATGCCTGCCTACGATTCGAACAATATTTTTGCCAAAATTCTGCGCGGTGAAATTCCGTGCCACAAAGTCTTCGAGGATGAGCGGGCGTTGGCCTTCCTCGATGTCATGCCGCGGGCGCCTGGCCACACGCTCGTGATCCCTAAGATGCCCGTGCGCAACATTCTCGACGTCGCTCCCGACGACCTCGCTCATGTCGTGAAAGTGGCCCAGCAAATCGCCAAGGTAAGCGTGGATGTGTTCGGCGCCGACGGTGTCACGCTTCAGCAATTCAGCGAGAGCGCCGGAGGTCAGGTCGTGTTCCACCTTCACGTGCACGTGATCCCGCGCAAGGAGGGCATCGCGCTGAAGCCGCCGGCGACGGTCAAGGAATCGCCGGAGGTGCTCAAGGAGCAGGCAGCGAAGCTCGCAGCGGCGCTGGCCTAGGCGTCGTGGCATGAACCGCAAGGATCGGCGGGCGGCTGGCAAGGGCAGCAAAGACGGTGTCCGGTTCGTAGCGCCGCCCGCCCCTGGCGCGCTCGCCGGCAACTTGTTCGCGGCGGCAGCATACCATTTCCGCACCGGGCAGATCGCCGAGGCCGAACGGCTCTGCCGCGATGTGCTCACCTTCGACCGCGATCACACCGATGCTCACCACCTCCTCGGCATGATCGCGTTTCGCGTCGGCCGCCATGACGCCGCGATCGAGCTCATCGGCCGGGCGCTCGCGCTTAACGGCCGTAACGCCGACGGTCATTTCAACCTGGCGCAGGTGCTGCGCGCGGTCGGCCGCCTCGACGAGGCCGCCGTCCACCTCGCGCAGGCGACCGAACTGCGCCGTGATTACGCCGCCGCGCATCTCGTCCTCGCCGACATCTATTTGCAGCAGGTTCGGTTCGGCGAGGCCGTGCCGCGCTACCAACGAGCGCTCGCGCTAGCGCCCGGACAGGCGGAAGCGCATAGCAATTTCGGCGTCGCACTCGCCGGTCTCGGCCGCTGGGACGAGGCTGCGGCACAGTATCGGCGCGCGCTCGTACTCAAGCCGGAGCTCGTCGACGTCTATCGTAATCTTGGCCGCATTGTGCTGGCACAGGGCAATGTCGCCGAGGCGCTGGCGCTTGTCCGCCGGGCGCTGGCAGTCAAAGAGACCGACGAGGCGCGCGCGCTGTTCGTGCAGTGCGTCAAGCAGCTTAGCCCGGCGGAGTTCGACGACGATCTGCGCGGTCTGCTGGCGCGAGCCCTGTCGGAAGGCTGGAGTCGACCAAGCGAACTGTCGGCGCTCGCCGGCGAACTCGCGATCCGCCACGGCAAGCGGATGCCCGCGGACGCCGCGAACGATCCGCTTCTGCGCGCGCTCATGGAGTCCGCTCCGGTGCGTACGGTCGAGCTCGAACGCAGCTTGACCACTGCGCGGACGGATCTCGTCCGCCGCGCAGCGGCTCATGCCAGCGCCGACGATCGGCAGCTCGGGGTGTTCTGCGCGCTGGCCCGCCAATGTTTCATCAACGAGTATGTCTTCGCCTGCGACGCGGACGAGCTCGCGCAGGTGCAAGCATTGCGGGATGATCTCGCAGCCGCCATCGAGTCAAACGCGGACATTCCGTTGCTGACATTGATCGCGGTCGCAGCCTTCATGCCGCTGCATTCGCTCGCGGGTGCGCAGGCGCTGCTGGAGCGGCCTTGGCCGGCCGCAATTGGCGCCCTGCTCGATCAGCAGGTGCGCGAGCCGCTGCAGGAGAGCGATATCCGGGAATCGATCCAGGCGCTGACGCCGATCGAGGACGAAATTTCGCTCAAGGTCCAGCGCCAGTACGAAGCGATGCCCTACCCGCGTTGGCTCAAGGCGGCGCCGACCGGTCAGCCGACCACGATTGAATGGTATCTACGGAGTCAATTCCCGGCGGCGCCGATCCGCGTCTCCGCATCGCGTAGCGGCCTCGACGTGCTGATCGCCGGTTGCGGCACCGGCCAGCACGCGGTCGAGGCCGCGCAGCGGTTTGCCGGCGCCCACGTGCTGGCCATCGACCTCAGCCGCACCAGCCTAGGCTACGCGCTGCGCCAGACCCGCGCGCAAGGCATTGGCAACATCGAGTATGCGCAGGCCGACATCCTCAAGCTGGACTCGCTTGCACGCCGATTCGATCTGATCGAGGCAGGCGGCGTCCTGCATCACATGCGCGGCTGGGCGGAGGGCTGGCAGGTGCTGCTTACACTCCTGCGACCAGGCGGCTTCATGCATGTCGGGCTCTACAGCGCGCTGGCCCGTGCCGACATCCGTGCCGCCCGCGCCTTCATTGCCGAACAGGGCTATGGCGGAACCGCCGACGATATCCGGCGCTGCCGGCAGGATTTGTTGAGCTTCGATGAAGGCTCGCCGCTGCGCGACGTGGCGAGATATCCCGACTTCTTCACCACCAGCGAGTGCCGCGATCTCCTGTTCCACGTTCAGGAGCATCAGCTCACGATCGCCGAGATCAAGGCGTTCATCGCGGCTGAGCGCCTAAGCTTCATCGGCTTCACCGGCGAAGCCGCCCTCGCCTACCGCAGGCGCTTTCCGAACGATTCCGCCATGACTGACCTCGACCGGTGGCAGCAGTTCGAGACCGAGAACCCGACGCTGTTCTCCGGCATGTACCAGTTCTGGGTGCAGAAGGCGTAAGCACCGCCGCGGTCAAGAGGGGAACAGCAGCCCGCCCAGGATCAGCGCCGCTTCGCCGGCGACGAGCCCCGCGAACACCGACCGTCGTAGCAGGAGATAGGCCAGGTATCCGCAGCCGATCGCGGCGAGCCGCACCAGGAGGGGCACCGCCGCGAGCGCACCGGGCGGCACCAGCGTAAGCTTGGCGATCACCGCCGCAAGGACCGCGACCGCGACCGCACGCACCCAGATAATCACCTCGGAATCCTCGTGAAGGCCGCGTCCCACGACGAGGCCAAGGAGGCGCCAGACTTCGTTGGGCAGAAAGCCGACGACCACCAGCACGAGATAGGGTGCAAGCTCAGGGCTCATCATGTCGCTCCGCGCAACCGTCGAACCGCGTAGGCGGCAGAGCCGGCGATCACGCCAGTCCAGATCAGATCGAGACCGACTTGGAAATAGACGAGGAGCGGACTGATAACGAGGCCAAGCGCGAGCGCCAGCCGGTTGGCGAGGGTCGTACTATTGCGTGCGGTCGAAACCAGGAATGACATCGGCGTGAGAAACAGGAGCGAGGCTGTGAGCAGCGCCGGAAGCGAAGCCGCGAGATAAAAGCCGACGACCGAGCCGATGTGTCCCGACAGCATGAAGCCGATCGCGAGCCCATTGCAGAACGGGATGCGCCGCTCGCGCGGCAGCGGCGGCAACAGGCGGAACGACTCGACCCACATGCTGGCGGCAGTGAAATGTGCGGGGACCAGGAGATCAGAGAACCGCGTGCGCGGCCCACGCAGGAGCGGCAGCAGCGAGACCACCATCGGCAGGAAGCGCACGGCGCTGAGAAAGACCGCCAGCGCAACCTCGAACAGCGCCGCCCCAGTGCCAAGCGCCGAGATCACGATCACCTGCGCCGGCCCCGCCCAGATCAGCACGGTGGAGGCCATGAGCCAGGGTAGGCTGAAGCCGTAATCGTGGGCAAGCGCGCCGATCCCCACATAGGTCCCGATGAGGACAAGCGCAAAGACCGAGCGGAATGAGGCCAGCAATCCCGCAAGAAAGGCCGCGGCGGACGAATGGCTGGGGACTTCGGTTGGCGCGGGCGGCACGGGGATCGCGGATTCTGCTGGCCACCCGTCTCCCATAGAGTGGACGCGAGCGCAATCGACATGCGGGACTGCGCGGCCGCATGCATCGCGCACGTGCATTCGTGAGGAGGCGATCGAACGGGCCTAAGCGTTAGACCTTGACCAGCGGCACCTTGGGTACCGACCCGCGCGGCGACGGCGGCCCGCCATCGCCCTTGGGGCCGGGGGGCCGGCGGCGAGGCGTCCCGGGACGGCGTCGCTTGACGCGTGCCGGGACCTTTTCGGGCTTCGGGGTCACCGGTCCATCGGGGAATTCGAAGCCAAGCTTGGTTTCGCCGGTCTCGTCCCTGACCAAGGCGACGCGGACATGCCCGCCGGCCTTCAGCTTGCCGAACAGCACCTCGTCGGCGAGCGGCTTCTTGATCGTTTCCTGGATCAGCCGGGCCATCGGGCGGGCGCCCATCTGCTCGTCGTAGCCATGCTCGATCAGCCACTTGGTGGCCTCTTCGCTGAGCTCGATGGTGACCTCGCGGTCGCCGAGCTGCGCCTCGAGCTGCAGCACGAACTTGTCCACCACCTTGGCGATGATCTCAGGCGTCAGGTGCGCGAACGTGATGATCGCATCGAGCCGGTTGCGGAACTCGGGTGCGAACATCTTGTTGATCGCCTCGAGGTCGTCGCCTTCGCGCTTGATGCGGGTGAAACCATAGGCCTGCCGCGCCAGATCGGCGGCGCCGGCATTGGTGGTCATGATCAGGATCACGTTGCGGAAGTCGACCTGCTTGCCATTGTGGTCGGTAAGCTTGCCGTGATCCATGATCTGCAACAGCACGTTGAACAGGTCGGGATGCGCCTTCTCGATCTCGTCGAGCAGCAATACGCAGTGCGGGTGCTGGTCGACGCCATCGGTCAGGAGACCGCCCTGGTCGAAGCCGACGTAGCCGGGCGGCGCGCCGATCAGCCGCGACACCGTGTGCCGCTCCATGTACTCGGACATGTCGAAGCGGATCATGTGCACGCCGAGCGCGGTCGCGAGTTGCTTTGCCACCTCGGTCTTGCCGACGCCGGTCGGGCCGGAGAAGAGGTAGCAGCCGATCGGCTTCTCGGGTTCGCGCAGGCCGGCGCGGGCGAGCTTGATCGAGGCCGCGAGCGCGGCGATCGCCTTGTCCTGGCCGTAGACGACGGTCTTGAGTGTCTGGTCAAGGTGCTGGAGCACCACGGCATCGTCCTTCGACACGGTCTTCGGCGGAATCCGCGCCATGGTTGCGATGGTGGTTTCGATCTCCTTGATGCCGATGGTCTTCTTGCGCCGGCTCTCAGGCAGCAGCATCTGCGCGGCGCCTGATTCATCGATCACGTCGATGGCCTTGTCGGGCAGCTTGCGGTCGTGGATGTAGCGCGCTGACAGCTCGACCGCGGCGCGGATCGCTTCGCCCGTATATTTGAGCTTGTGGTAATCCTCGAAGTAGGGCTTGAGCCCCTTCATGATCTCGATCGCATCCTCAACCGTCGGCTCGTTGATGTCGATCTTCTGGAACCGGCGCACCAGCGCGCGGTCCTTCTCGAAATATTGGCGGTATTCCTTGTATGTGGTCGAGCCGATACAGCGCAGCGTCCCCGACGCCAGCGCGGGCTTGAGCAGATTCGATGCGTCCATCGCGCCGCCGGAGGTCGCCCCGGCGCCGATCACGGTGTGGATCTCATCGATGAACATGATGGCGCCCGGATAGGCCTCGAGCTCCTTGATGACCTGCTTGAGGCGTTCCTCGAAGTCGCCGCGGTAACGCGTTCCAGCGAGCAGTGTGCCCATATCGAGCGAGAATACCGTCGCGCCTTTGAGGACATCGGGAACCTCGCCGTGCACGATCCGGCGCGCGAGTCCTTCTGCAATTGCGGTCTTGCCCACGCCGGCGTCGCCAACGAACAGCGGGTTGTTCTTCTGCCGCCGGCACAGCACCTGAATAGTGCGGCTGATCTCGGCTTCGCGGCCGATCAGCGGGTCGATCTTGCCGTCCCTCGCCTTCTTGTTGAGGTTGATGCAGTAAGCTTCAAGTGCATCGCCTTTTTTCTTGGGCTCATCGCCGGATTTCGTATCGGTCTCCTCCTCCACGCCGCGCACCGGGCGCGATTCCGACATGCCGGGCCGCTTGGCGATGCCGTGGCTGATGTAGTTAACCGCATCGTAGCGGGTCATGTCCTGTTCTTGGAGGAAATAGGCAGCATGGCTCTCGCGCTCGGCAAAGATCGCGACCAAGACGTTGGCGCCGGTCACCTCCTCCCGCCCTGATGACTGCACGTGGATCACGGCGCGCTGGATCACACGCTGGAACCCGGCGGTAGGCTTGGAATCCTCGTTACCGTCGCTGACCAGGTTCTCAAGCTCGGATTCAAGATATGAAGTGAGATTGCGGCGCAGCTTGTCGAGATCCACGTTGCAGGCCCGCATGACAGCGGCCGCGTCCTGATCGTCGATCAGCGCCAGCAGGAGATGCTCGAGGGTCGCGTATTCATGATGCCGCTCGTTGGCCAGCGCCAACGCGCGGTGCAGGGACTGTTCGAGGCTGCGCGAAAATGTCGGCATGTCACGTCTCGTTGCAACTCCGTATATGGCCCCGGTGTTCCCTCGTTTCCATGGTGGTTACTTTTTTTCCATTACGCACTGCAGAGGATGCTGGTGTTTGCGGGCGAAGTCCATCACCTGCGTCACCTTCGTCTCGGCCACCTCATAGGTGTAGACCCCACATTCGCCAATTCCGTGGTGATGAACATGCAACATGATTCGGGTCGCAGTCTCGTGGTCCTTGTTGAAAAACCGCTCGAGCACGTGAACCACGAATTCCATTGGCGTGTAGTCGTCATTCAGAATGAGTACGCGATAGAGGCTAGGCCGCTTGGTCTGCGGCTTGGTTTTGGTGATGACCGCGGTCCCCGGTGACCCTGGCTCGCCCCGGCGCTTCTTATCGTCATCCGCCAGCCGGGGTTCCAGCCCTCCGGTTTGGCCGCCGGCGGCGCCCTCACGGTTCTCTCGGGTCACGGTTCTGGTGCGAACAGGGCTCATGGCAGGGCAACGAGGACGGGTGATGGCGGTTCACCCCGCTATCATAGTGACCGGGAACGCGCCGTGCCAGACCGCTCCATTCCCCGTTTTTAGCGGGTTTCGGGCCAGCCGATCGGGTCGCCAGGCGGCACCCGACCCCGTTCTGATCGATCCCAATGGTATTGAAGTGCGGACAATTCACAATCAATTTGCAGGCAATTTTCAGGATTTCTATCACAAAATCTGAATTGGTTTGTCGGCATGATCGCACCACCACGAGAACTAGGGAATTTCCCGGGCTGGAGGCGCGCACGGAGAAAGTCTGCGTCAACGCCAAGGCCGACAATATCGGGATCTACTCGATCCCAGTGATCAACGGCAATTGGACGCTGGCTGAAGAACTGCGCGACCAAGTCTGACATGTATTACGAGGTTACGCCGTCGTCCCAGCTCAGCATCGTGTTCGGGTCGATTGACAAGAGCGTCGCCAATCTACGGATCACGCGCGGCTAAATCGACGCTCGCTAGTGAAAGACGTGCACCGCCAGGATATGAACCACCGAAATCGGCACAAACACCGCCGCCATGACGAGGATAACGACGACCGTCACGGAGTTCTGTTGAAGCCATTCCGATAGCATGCGACCGCCCAGAGCTTTGTCGAAGCGAGAAAACGATCTTAACGGTTTATCACGCGGTGCCGGGAATTGAGCAACAGAGATTTCGGCGTTCATCGAGAAAACAATCGGAAATATTGTCGAAGAATCGATGTTCGGTACCGCGTTTGTGGCGAGGTTTATCCAGTTTTGAATCAGGGCTCCGCAGCGCCCCTCCCCCGCGCGGGTCGCGCATTCATGACACCGGGCGCCGTTACCATGACAATATCTTGGCTTGGTGTCCGACGGGTTGCGCAGACGACACGTCGGTTACCGGGGCTTAACGTGGCAATCGTGTCGAAGTTTAGCGGGTTTTCGGACCTTGTGTTTAGGACTGGGGCCACCGTCGCCCTTTTCAGGTGAGCACCATGGCCCCCGAAGCTTTTCTCAACACTCGGCGTAAGCGCTAGCAGGAGTTTCGCTCCGCATGCGGCGGCAACGTCGTCATGACCTTTGGGCTCGCGACCATCCCGATCATCGGTTTGACCGACGGCAACGCGACGCTACTGCAGAACTGCACCACATACCCGACGATATACTACGACGTGCAGCACGCCAGCCAGCTCAATAGCGTGTTCACGGCGATCGCGCGGAACCTCGCCAACCTGCACATGGCGAAATAGCGCCGCCCGCTCGGCGTCCGCCCTCACACCTGCAATGACAAAAGCCCGGCCTTTGCGCCGGGCTTTTGCTATTTCAAACCTGCCGGCGCGATCTACTTCACGGACGCCTTGGCGATGCAAGCCTCAAACGGCCGGTAGGCCTCCTGCGCGAGGCCGGCATAGAGCTCGCCGAACTTGGTCGCCTGAGCAACGAACTGCTCATAGGACGCCTTGACGTAATCGCTTTGCACCTCGACCGCCTTGTCGAGCGACTTGGCGCTCAGCAGCTTCTCGGTCGCCGCGGTGCCGTCCTCGAACAGCTTTTTGCCGTAGTCCGCCATCTCGACCGCGATGCTCTGGAAGCCCTTCGACAGGACCCCGAGCGATGCCATGGTCGCGTCCATGTTTTCCTTCCCGAGCTTTTGCATGTCCTCGAAATTTTTGACCATAGGGAGTGCCTTTCCGGCCCGATTGGCCACCTGCTGCTGTGCCAACATTGGGCCTCGCATAGGCCCTGCCGGTCGCCTTACGGCCGGCAATCCGACATATATTGCACTGCACAAAAATGTCAAGACCTATTTGTGCGATGCAATATAGACCGCAATGTCAGCCTTAACGCTTTGGCAATCGCCCTCGCCTAGCCTCTCCGACACTGTGCTCTTGCGGTAACGGTCGGCCCCGGTTCGGCGCGGCTGTTTTCTGCCGAAGGGTGAGGGGAGTTGGTGGACGGCTTGCCAACGAGCTGCCGTCCGTCCGAAAATCGCCGCTTTTGGTCCCTTCCTTCGCGCGCGAAAGCATAAGAACACCAGGGACGGGTGCTCGTGGGAGGGCACTTTCGCAGGATCGAGGACGGGGGATTCTTGCATGTCGTGGATGCGGTGCGGAGCCCCTTACGGGCTTCGTTGGGGCTTTTTCTCGCTGGTCACAGTCGCCGCTCTGATCGCGCTATCGGGCGAAGATGCCAACGCGCGTCGAAGGAATTCGGGAAGCAGCTACAGCCCTCCCTATGCGGCAATCGTGGTCGATGCGAAATCCGGCGCGGTCCTGCACGCGACCAATCCCGATGCGCTGCGCCATCCGGCCTCGCTGACCAAGATCATGACGCTCTATCTGCTGTTCGAACGTCTCGAATCCGGCAAGCTCAAGCTCGACAGCCCGCTCAAAGTCTCCGAACACGCCGAGGATCAGTCGCCAACCAAGCTTGACCTGGAAGAGGGCGAGAGCATCAAGGTCGAGGACGCGATCAAAGGTATCGTCACTCGCTCCGCCAACGATGCGGCCGTCGTCGTGGCGGAGGCGCTCGCTGGTTCCGAGGAGGAGTTCGCCGCGCTGATGACGCGCAAGGCGCAGGCGCTTGGCATGACCAAGACGGTCTACAAGAATGCCTCCGGTCTTCCCGACGACGATCAGGTGACCACCGCGCGCGACCAGGCAATCCTCGGCCGCGCCATCCAGGAACGTTTCCCGGTCTACTACAAATATTTCCAGACCCGCTCCTTCGTGTTTCGTGGTGAGACGATCAGCAATCACAATCACCTGCTTGGACGCGTCGAAGGCGTCGACGGCATCAAGACCGGCTTCATTCGGGCCTCGGGCTTCAACCTGGTGACGTCGGTGCGCCGCGACAACCGCCATGTGGTCGCGGTCGTGCTCGGCGGCGCGAGCGCCTCAGCCCGCGACGCGCGTATGCGCCAGCTGATCAGCGAGCACCTTGCCTCGGCTTCGACCAAACGCACCGCGCCGTTGATCGCGGAGGCGCCGGCGTCCAAGGTCGTCGAGCCTGCACGCGCTGTCCAACGTACCGCGCCGCCAGTTGCCGAACCGCAATCGCAATCGGGCAAGGACGGCGAGCGCTTCGGTCTTGCGAGCGCGAGCAGTACCCCGGTGCGGCTTGACGCACCGGCGCCCGCAACAGCGCCGCCGGCCGCGGTCGCAGCCCCGGGCTCAAACGATCCGATCCGGCCCGTGCTGGTGAAGACGCTCAATATCAAGCCGAGCGGCGCGGTCCACACCGCGGCGGCCGCGCCCTCGCCGTTCGCCGGGCTGCCGCGCGCGATCGAACAGCCACGCGCCGATGACGCACCGGCCGCGGCGAAGGCAGACTTGCCATCGTCTCCGCCGGGCGCTCGCCCCGGCGTGCTCGGCACCCTGCCGGCGACAGCCGTTATAGCTGCGGCTGCCGAGCCCGCCAGTGAACCTGCAGCCACACCGGCGAAGCAGCCGGTACGCAGCGGCTGGATGATCCAGGTCGGCGCCTATCCCGACGAAGACCTGGCCAAGCAGCGGCTCACATTGGCGAAGAGCAAAGCATCGCGGCTACTGTCGGCCGCAGACCCATTTACCGAGCAGACGGTCAAGGCCGGCACGACCTACTATCGCGCCCGCTTCGCGGGACTCGACAAGGATCAGGCGGAAGCCGCCTGCAAGTATCTCAAGCGCAACGACGTCGAATGCATGGC
>Ga0066388_100002033_pt1 | contig 12019 bp, 10 predicted proteins | sample PanSoiMetaGPlot6_FD_64539 | JGI IMG/M metagenome (GOLD analysis project Ga0066388, IMG submission 64539) | Tropical forest soil microbial communities from Panama analyzed to predict greenhouse gas emissions - Panama Soil - Plot 6 (Hybrid Assembly) | ecosystem: Environmental > Terrestrial >... | reverse complement strand
CAGTTCCGCCGGGCCGCATGCGCGAAATGCGCGACTTGCGTCAAGAACAACCGTGGCCCAGTGCTTCCCAAACTCATGTGATATCCTGACGCCAGGAGTCAGGCACCCGACACATCGGCCTTGTTCGGAACTGCAATCCTGCGGGCCAGTTAAGGCCTCGAAGCCCGCCATTGCAAATGACGCTTAGGCGCGCGCAGTGCGTTGCGTCGCGTGGCTCGCTAAGGCGGACCAATTTCATGCTTGACTTGTCAGATCTTGCGCGCGCTCGCGACCGCATGGTGAAAGCGCAGGTTGCAAGGCGCGGCGTGCGCAATGCCCTCGTCCTTGCGGCGATGCGTCACGTGCCGCGCGAACAATTCGTGGAGCAAGGCTTCGAAGAGTTCGCCTATGAGGACAATCCGTTGCCGATTGGTGAAGGTCAGACGATCTCACAGCCCTACATTGTAGCCCTGATGATCGAGGCCGCCGAAGTAAAGCCTGGTGACAGCGTGCTCGAAGTGGGCGCCGGCTCCGGCTATGCGGCGGCCATCATGAGTCAGATTGCCGACCGCGTGTACGCCATCGAGCGCCTTGGCTCGCTAACGGAAGCCGCGCGCAAGCGCTTTCAGAAGCTGGCCTACGACAACATCCATTTGCGTTTCGGCGACGGCACGCGCGGCTGGCCGGAAGCCGCGCCATTCGACGCGATCGTGGTGTCAGCTGGAGGGCCGACAGTTCCGCAAGCCCTCAAGGATCAGCTCGCGATCGGCGGCCGCCTCGTCATTCCGGTGGGCGGGCAGGAACGCCACCAGGATCTGCGCAAGATTACTCGCAAGAGCGAAAGCGAGTACGAGGAGGAGAGCCTCGGCGCTGTCGCGTTCGTGCCGCTGGTCGGGGAAATGGGCTGGGCCGAAGCCGATCGCCGTCCTGCTCCTGATTTCGTTGCCGAGCTGTCGCGTCGCCGCGGGCTCGCCCGGATGATCGCAGACGCATCTGAGCCGTTGCCCGACCTGGACGATCCTGCATTCGGGCGCCTCTTCGAACGCTTTGCCGATCGTCGCGTCGTTCTCTTGGGTGAGGCGACCCACGGCACGTCTGAGTTCTACCGCGCTCGCGCTGCAATAACCCGGCACTTGGTCGCGAGCCATGGATTCACAGTCTTGGCAGTCGAGGCCGATTGGCCGGATGCAGCCGCGATCAACCGCTACATTCGCCGCCGATCGCCAGTTGCGCACACCGAACCGCCATTTCAGCGCTTTCCGACCTGGATGTGGCGTAATACCGAGGTTGGCGAACTGGTCGACTGGATGCGGGAGCACAACAGCTCAATCGCACAACCTGATCGACGCGTCGGCTTCTATGGTCTCGACCTTTACAACATGAGCGGCTCGATTGCCGCTGTGCTCGACTATCTGGACAAGGTTGATGCGCACGCAGCAGCCGTCGCGCGCGAGCGCTACGGCTGCCTGACGCCTTGGCAGAAAGAACCATCGACCTACGGTCGCGCCGTGCTCACGGCCGGCTATCGCAAATGCGAGCAGCTCGTCGTTGAACAATGCCGCGACCTCCTGCAGCGGCACCTCCAATACGCCGCCCGGGACAGCGAAGCCTTTCTGGATGCGGCGCAAAACGCGCGTTTGATCGCGGCGGCCGAGCGGTACTATCGCGTCATGTATTACGGCGGCGCCGAGTCCCGGAATTCGCGCGACGCGCACATGTTCGAGACGCTCGAGCACCTGCTTGACGCGCGCGGCGCGAAATCAAAGGCAATCGTCTGGGCCCACAATTCCCACATCGGTGACGCGCGCTACACCGATATGGGGCTGATGCGCGACGAGCTGAACACTGGCCAGCTCTGTCGGCAGCGGTTCGGCGATGCAGCTGCGCTGATCGGCTTCGGTACCCACTCCGGCACGGTGGCGGCAGCTTCTGAGTGGGGTGGCGAAATGCAGCTCAAACAGATAAGGCCCTCTCATCGCAACAGCTATGAGCGGCTCTGCCACGAATCGGAGGTCGCCAGTTTTCTCTTGGATCTGCGCTCAGCCCGGTGCAGGCCACTGCGCGAGCGGCTCTTGCAGCCGCGCCTGGAACGCTTCATCGGCGTGATCTATCGACCCGAGACCGAGCTGCACAGCCACTATGCGGAAGCCTCCTTGCCGCAGCAGTTTGACGCATTCGTCTGGTTCGATGAAACGCAAGCGGTAACGCCGCTCGGGGCTCAACATGCCCGACCGGAAGCACCCGAGACTTATCCTTTCGGACTGTAAGCGGAACTCCCTTGCCTCCCCGTTTCAGCGTCATGCATGCGCGCAAGCATGCGTGATCCGCGCTGATAAAGGCCACCGAGCATGCCGTCCCGGCCCACCATTGCCGTCTCGATGGTGTGACCATTCGCGAACACCACAACGAGTGAGATTGCACCGGCCTCGGGAAAGTAGGCCTTGGTGAGGAGATCGCCCCGCTCATAAATGATCGATTGGGAGGTCAGCAGCACCTTTCGAAGATGGCGCCGAATTAAATCAAATGCGGGGCCTCGAAGCGAGTACAGCAACAGGTTCGCGGCGGGACTCCCGGCTGCCGCGGATCGCCCCGCGGCAGCGCCTTGGTGTGTAGAATTGTCCGAACCGTAAAGCACGATTCCAACCCGCTGTACCAGCAGTAGCCCATCGCGCGCATCGACGAGTGACGGCAAGCTCGGCTAAACGACGGCTCAGCCCGCAAACGCCGCGCGGGTTTGCTCGATGACCTCTTCGTGCGTTTTCGGCTGCGCGGGAAGCTGAAGCACGGTCGCGACCTGACCCTCGGATAGTTGCGTCAACAGCACGATCTGCCCACCTGGCAGCTCCAGCGCATCGTGATGACGGTAGGGCACGGTCTTGTCGACCTGCCTGAAGATGGCGGTTCGATGTGTCTCGGTCGGCACACTGGCCATGATCGGCCGCTCGAACGCGAGTTCGGTGCCCGGTATCAGACACACGGCTGTGGTCCGATCATCCGGTGAGCAGAACCCGTGCGTGCCGGTTCCAAAATTATGAATGACCAGTTTGTCCGCTACCTTCGCTGAACGTGACCGAACGTGTTGTAAGCTATAGTCACACATGGCTCTTTACCTCATGCTACTCGATGACCCTATTGTACTAACAATCCGGTCGTGGTCCTTTGGCTCCAAAGTTGGCAACCCGACTTAGGACGTCCCGCACTTGATCCCGCTCTTGGGCTTGCGGTCGCGTCGGAACCGACAGAGCGACGACAAGGTTCTCTCTCTCTCTCGCACGCAGCAGCGTGGCCGATCACAAGCCGCTAGTACTTACTGTTGTGATATTCTGTCCGATGCATCTGGTCGGCAAGACACTCAAGACCAGCCAGCATGGTCAGTTTCTAGGACACAGGTCTGCACTTGGCGCGCGGCGCTTTGGACAGCCTGATTCCCTCAACTCCTTGCCCATCCATGCCATCCGGCACGCGCCGTGACCGTTGTTTGCTGGCAACGCGCGGCCGCGGAAGCAGTACCTCTTTTTCGTCCGGTGCAAAGACCCGGAGCGAGAAATAGCCGACTGTTACGCGCAGTCCCTGCTCAAGGGGAACACGCGGCTGCCAGTGGAGCAGCTTCTCGGCCTTGCGGATAAGTGGCTTGCGACGCTTGGGATCGTCTTGTGGAAGCGGATGGTAGCGAAGCGTGGAGCGCGATCCGGTCTGATCAATAATGAGCCGAGCAATCTCGCCGATGGTGATTTCGTGCGGATTGCCGAGATTGCAGGGGCCATCCACCTCGCGCCCGCTCTCCATGAGCAATTCAAGCCCGTTCAGCAAATCGTCGACATAGCAGAACGAGCGGGTCTGGGTGCCATCGCCGTAGATGGTGATTGGCTCATTCCGCAGCGCCTGGACAATGAAGTTAGAGATTACCCGCCCATCGTTTTCCAGCATGCGCGGGCCATAGGTATTGAAGATGCGGGCGATCCTGGCGTCGAGGCCGAACAGGCGGCGATAGTCGCAAAACATGGTTTCCGCGGCCCGTTTGCCCTCATCATAGCAGGCACGCGGCCCCAGAGTATTGACGTGACCCACATAGTGTTCCGCCTGAGGATGGACCTCGGGGTCGCCGTACACTTCACTGGTTGAAGCCTGCAGGATGCGAGCCGATTTTTCCCGCGCGAGCTCCAGCATGTGATGTGAGCCGAGCACGCAGGTCTTCATCGTGCCGAGCGGGTCTTTTTGGTAGTGCACCGGGGAGGCCGGGCAGGCGAGATTGTAGATTCGGTCGATCGGCTCAGCGAGCGACAAAAGATTGCAGATGTCATGCTCGATGAATCGGAAATATGGATGATTCATCAGCGGACGGATATTGGAGAGTCGACCGGTATAGAGGTTATCGACGCAGATGACGCGTTGTCCCTTTTGTACCAGACGATCACAAAGATGCGACCCGATGAAGCCTGCGCCTCCCGTCACCAGGACTGTTGTCGGCTTCGCTGTGCGCCTGACGTCGGATGTCCATGTCAGCATTTCAAAGTCCTAGTTGGTATGCAGTTCGACCGTCTTCATGCGGCCATTGCCCGATCGTGGGCGTTTCGGTGAGACAACCTCCCCGTAGTAGTCCTCGAGCTGCCTCGCACGATGTTCAGGCGTGTGACTCGTCAGCAGCCGCTTGCGAGCGGCCGCCGCAATGCTCCGGCGACCCTCCTCCGGTAGTTCTTCGAGCACGTGGATCACCTGCTGCGGATTGTCCACGACCACGATTTCCTCGCCCGAGGTGAATATCGAATCGAGGCCCGCCCAGCGGTCGGTGATGATGGGGACGCCGCAGGCCGCTGCTTCGAACAAACGGACACTCGGCGAGAAGCCCGCCGACACCATATCCGCGCGCGTGATGTTCAGCGTATAGCGCTGCTGCCCATAGAAATTCGGGTGCTCGGCCGGTGACACATGCTCGATGCGCACAACATTCGTCGGCCATCGCACGCTCTTGGGATATTGCGCCCCAGCAACCACAAACTGCCGGCTCGTCAGGCGGTTCGCCGGTTCGAGCAACAGCTGTTCGAGCGCCAGCTGACGGTCGGCGCTGTAGGTGCCGAGATAGCCAAGTGTCCACTTGGCCGGCAGCTCGCACTGCGCATGCACCTCGGGATCGGCAGCGCAATAAAGCGTGCGCGCGCGCGGGCTCCCGTAGAGATCCTCTATGAGGCCCAGAGCCGGCCCGCCCGTAAAGGAAAGATAAAGGTCGAAGCGCGGTATCAGAGCCGACGAAATGTATCCGACGTCTCCCGCTTTTAGGCCTGCCAGGGTCACGGGTGTGTCGATGTCATAGAACGCCGTGACCCCAGGGGCACAGCTCGTGATCCAATCGGCGAGTATGATCCCGTCGGGAACATAGGAGCCGAGGATCACAAGATCGGCATTGGCAACGAGCTCCTGGAAGCGCAACGATACTTCTTTGAGCTCGCTATATAGCTCAACCCGACAAAAAGCGGGAGCTTCCAGGTCGCGATGTTCGCGATACCACGGCACGTCGCGTTCCAAAAACGTCACTCGATGCCCACGGGCCTTAAGTGCCTTGGTGAGCGCGCGATAGGTGACGGCATGACCGTTCCCCCACGACGAGGTGATTGCCAGACCGAATATGACGATGTTGAGAGTCATTCCGCCGCCTCGCCTTTCAACGCGCTGCCGTTCAAGACATGATCGACCTGAGCGGCGCGGTTGGTGTAGGTGTGGTGCGCCAGAATGCGCTTGCGAGCGGCGTTCGCTATTCGTTGAGCGTCCGCGGCGGTCAGCGCCGCCAGTGCGGCCGCGACTTCGGATCCATCGTTCGCCACGAGGACCTCGCTACCGGGATCAAGGAATAGCTCAATCCCCTGCCAGCAATCGCTGATGAGACAGGCACCCGCACCGGCCGCTTCAAAGACACGGGTCGGCGGCGAGAACCCACAACGCGCCATGCTGTCGCGATTGATATTGAGGGTGGCGCGTCCCGAGCAGAAGAAGGCGTTATGCGCGCTCGTGCCCACGTGGCCGATGGCACGCACATTCGCCGGCATGAGTTTGTCCTGCCAGCCCGAACCACCGAGCAGGAACCGGTACTCCGGCAACAGCGCCGCCGCATGCAGGAAGAATTCCTCCACGCGCGCCTCACGGTCTGGAAGCCGATTGCCAAGAAAGCCAAGGTCGCAGGCAAGATCGGACCGCGGCGCCACCGGGTGATGCACATCCGGATCGAGCGCGTTGTAGATCGGCAAGCAGAGGCGCGCACCGACGCGCTGATAGCCAGTCACGACGGGATCGCCGCCGCCGTAAGTGAGCACTGCGTCATAGCGGGGAATGGCACGCCGGAGATGGTGATCGGGCCTCGCTGCAATCGCATCGAGCGTTGCAGGAGCATCGACGTCCCAGTATACGGCGAGCGCCCAGGACGGAACGGCATCTGGAACGGCCTGCTCCAGCTCCACATCGAAAACGCCGACACCGCTCGCCTTCACCAGCAGATCGCACTGCCGCGAGGCGGTCGCCAGCGATGACTGCCAGCCCTCGGTGGTTGCCGGATAGACGACCACCCTCGCCCAGTCGGGATCGGCCATGTCGCGATTCTGCTGGCGTTCGAAGGCATCCGGCTCGTAGAACGTGATGTCATGACCGAGCGCCGCGAGCGCCTTGAGCAAGCCGCGATAATAGGTGGCGGCTCCGTTCCAATAGGACGAGACAAGGCTTGACCCAAAGAATGCGATTCTCATGACACCACCGCTTGCCGCTCGGGCACGGCCGAGTCGGCCTGCACTGGTCTATGTTTGCCTTTGATGGATTGGACGATCGCTAACAGCGTGAGCACCCGATGGGCGCAGGTGTGGTGCGAACGAATTGCATTCAGGCCGCTCTCGACCAGACGCCAGGCGAGATCATGGTCGGAGAGCACTGCCGAGATGGCATGCGCCATGTCGTCCTCGTCGTTCGCCATCAAATAGCTGTCAGGCGGAAACAGCTCCTCCTCATCCGACCAGGGTGAGCACACAAGTGGAATGCCGCAGGCGAGCGCTTCGAAGACGCGGATGGTGGGAATGCCGGGAAGCGCAGTCGCGTAGGGACGCCGTGGCACATGGGCGGTCACCCGCGCGCGCGAGAAGGCCTGCGGGACGCGGTGATTGGGGAGCCAACCCGCATAGTCGATGCCGCGAGCGGCAAGGAGAACGCGGGCGTGAGTGGGATAGCGGACGCCGTGAATGCGCGTGTGCAAGCGTAGCCGCGTAGCGGGGTTGATCAGGAACGTTTCGAGCTCGCGACTGCGCTCGTCGTCCCCCCAGTTTCCGATCCAGATGAGATCGACATCCTTGCCCAGCGAAGGCAGCGGGTGAAACAAGGCCGTGTCGGCCGCCTCGTGCCAAGTGAATGCTCGCCGCGCCCAACCGCGCTTGAGATAGATTTCACGCAGCACCTCGCCGAAGGCAAGGACGGCGTCATAGCCTTCGATGTCGAGCAGGCCCAATTCCCCGGGATCAGTGACCGCGCGGTGATGGGTGTCGTGAAACAGCAGCGTGTAGGGTGCTCCTGCGATACGCTGTCGTCCGAGCGCCGCGATAAGCGCAGGCGAATTCCACTCATGCACCATGACAAGATCAGCACCGTGCGTTGCCTGCTCCAGGTCGAGAGTGTCGTAGCGATAGGTGTGGATCGCTATGCCTGGTATCAGGGCGGCGGTTTCCGCGAAAACCGCGCTCCCGCCATCCGCCAGCGCATTGGTGCGGCTCCAGCCGTCCTCAGGCTCGTAGACGGTCACCTGATGCCCCAACTGGATCATTTCGCGGGCAATCCCCCGCAGGAAATGCACGTTGCCGTGGTTCCAGCACGACAGGATGGACTGATAGAAGAGAACGAGCTTCACGCTGGCACTCCTTCGCTCACGACCGAGTGCGCAACTTTTTTTACGGCCTGGTTCGCCATCGTGCGATAGAGCTCGCGATATGCGTCAACCATCCCGTCGAGTGAGTAGCGTCGCACCCGCATCAACGCGGCACGCTGCATCTGCTTTCGCAGGCCGTGCTCGCGAGCTAATCGCTGCAGTGCCTTGCAAAATGCACGTCGGTCGTGCGGCGCAACAAACAATGCGGCGCCCTGCCACAGCTCGCGCAAGCTTGGGAGATCGCCGAGCACCAGGGCACAGCCGCACGCGGCCGCCTCCAGGCCTGACAATCCGAACGGCTCGTACACTGCGGGCGCGGCGAAGATCGCCGCTCGTTGCATCTCCGCCGTCAGCTCGGACCGCGACAGAACGCCGAGCCACGTGAGGTTTGCCACATCGGAGCGGCCTGAACCGCCGGGCGAGGCGACCGGACCCGCAACCCGCACCTGCCAATCGAGATTGGGCGCGATAGCCGCGAGTGCGGACAGGTTCTTCGCCTCGTCCCAAAGCCGGCCGGCCGCGAGGATGAACGGCTCCTTTTGGTGTGTTGCAGGCTGAGGCTTTGCGCCATTGTGTATCACACGGCCGGGGGTCCGCACCGGATAGAGCGCTTCGATGGTGTACCGAAATGATTCGCTGGGGGCGCACCACATATCGGCTGCCGCAAGACCAGCAGCCACGGCCTGTGCGTAACGACGCCAGCGCGGGTCGTCGGGCTCGCCGCCGCGACAGGTTCGCCACCAGGACCGCACACAGGAATGAGCAACGACGAGTATAGGCGCAGGCCAATCAAAAACGGCTTCGCGGTAACTGTTGAGATGGACGACGTCGGGATGCACGCGCTGTGCAATGCTCAACAGGCGGTCGCGCGCATTCGCAATGTCCGATCCTTCGGGGTCCATCCATTCCAGAGCAAGATCGGGATTCTCGATGCTAAGCCCGGGGATATCGTGCAACGGCGCGAGCTGATCGGTACGTGGAGCCGGACCCATCACGACCAGTGTGACCTGATCGCCGCGCTCGCAGAGCGCGCGTGACAGCTCCGTTGCATAGGTCCAGACGCCGCCGACGGCATCAGCAGTGATCAGAATGCGACGAGTCGAGGGAGCCATCATGGCGTCGCCTCCAACTCAAGCTCGCGCAAGTTCCGGGGGCGCTGCTCTTGTACATCGCTGAATTGCTCGAACAGCGACAGATAGTGATCATGGGCGCGCTCCCAGGCCAAATCGTCGGCTTCACCCCACAGCCGCCGATAGTCGGGCGAGCCGGGATAGGGGAAGAGCGGCACTGGGTCGTTCGCCCAGATCCCGGCGGATCGCATCTGGGCGCGCCAGCGCTCGACCACCTCGTCCTCGTCCTGCGGGACTTCGATCAGGTTGGCCTGCACGAACGGAATGTGGCGCTTGGCTTCGATCAACCGTTCAGCGAGCTGATCCGTTGTCATCTTGCAGCGCTTGGCAAGGGCTGCCCGCCCTTCGACGGTCAGGCTCTCGACACCGCATTCGACTGACACGCAACCCGCGCGACCAAGAAGCTCGAGCATCTCGGGCTGCCAAAGATCGATCCGGGTCTGCACTCCGAACTTGAGCCCGCGGCCGACAAGCCCGCGCAGCAGCTTCTCGTTCGGCAGGAAGATCTCGTCGATAAAATAGACGTACTCGATGCCTTGCTTCTGCAGGAGCCAAATCTCCTCAAGGATGGCCTCCGCGGGACGCCGACGATATTTGTTGCGGAAGTTCTCCTTGGCACAGAACGTGCAGCTATAGGGGCATCCGCGCGAGGCTTCGACTTCGGCTGCCGGACCGAGAGGCTCAGCATCAAAGCGATGGTGGTGGTGAGCATGCCGACGGATCATTGCGTCCGGCCATACCAGCGCCGGCTCATCGATAAAGCTGGTCGCTTGCGGTCCGCCGATCACCCGGATGTCGCCGCCGTCGTGAGAGCACGTCCCTGGGAGGTCGCGCTGATTGCTGGCGAGCCCAGCGAGCACATCTTCGCACTCGCCCATGACAACGATATCGGCTCCGAGCTTGTGCAGCGTGGAGCGCGGGCTGGTCGAGCCATGTGGGCCAACGGCTACGACTAGCGCGGTTTCTTCGCGCAGCGCTCGGATGAGCTGCTGCGGCACCCGCAGCTCGGGAGGGGCGCAGCGCCAGAACAGATAGGTCGGCGCTGTCGTCACAACTGTCATGTCGGGCGCGAACGCCCGCAGCTCGGTTGCGAGGTCAGTATGCGACAGGCCGAACAGATGGGCGTCGAGGAACAGCGTCGCGTGTCCGGCCTGGCGCAGACGTCGCTCGGAGAAACCGAACTCCAGGGGCAGGTGCGGCGAACGGCAGCCGAAATAGATGCTGCCATCAAAGCTCCAGGGCGGGTTGATGAGGGCGATCCTCATGCGTGCACCCGCTCAGGCTGTGTGACAGTTGCGGCACCGAAGCGGCGCTCAAGCCAGGCATCGAGCGTGCGCAAGCCCTCGCGCAGGCTCACGCGCGGCTGCCAGCCAAGCGCATCCGAGAGGGCGCGAATATGGGAGACGTACCAAGGCTGGTCGCCGGGCCGCCAGGGCGCGAATGTGATCTCCGGCCTCGTGCCACGCAGCTCAGTAATGAGCTCGATCAGCTCCAGCAGGCTGACAGTGTTTTCCGTCCCGCCACCGAGATTGAAGACACGGCCGCTGACCTCATCGATGTGATCAAGCACAGTGATCCAGGCGGCCACCGCGTCCGAGACATGCAGCGCATCTCGTACCTGTAAGCCGTCACCGTAGATGATGATCGATTTGCCGTGCAGCACCCGCAACAGGAAATGCGCGATCCAGCCCTGGTCCTCGGTGCCGAATTGGCGCGGTCCGTAGATGCAGCTCATCCGTAGCACCGCCGTACGCAAGCCGAACACGCGCGCGTAGTCGGTGACATACTGATCGGCCGCACCTTTGGAGCAACCATACGGGCTGTGGAAGTCGAGCGGGGCATTCTCCGGAATGCCCCAATTGAGCTCTTCCCGCGTCGGGACATAGCGTGCGCCTTGGCGCTTCAACGACTTCTGGTCGAGCAGCCGTCCATAGACCTTGTTGGTGGAGGCGAACAGGACCGGCGCCGCAGAATTCGTGGTGCGGACGGCCTCCAGCACATTGAGCGTGCCGCGTGCGTTGATCTCGAAATCCTCAGCCGGTCTGTCGAGGCTTGTTGTCACCGCGACTTGGCCGGCAAGATGCAGGACCGCCGATGCATCGCGGACGGCACGCTTGATGGCTTCCGTGTCGCGAACATCCACGGTTTCGATCTCGATGCGCTTGCCGTGCCGCCGCTTGAGCCAATGCGCGTGTTCCTCCGCACCACTGCGGCTGAGATTGTCCGCAATCCGTACCTGCTGTCCGCGCGCGGCGAGCGCGTCGGCTATGTTGCATCCGATGAAACCGCTGCCGCCGGTGATCAGTACCGGCCCAGGCCCTGGTTGTAGCGTTGCCTGCTTGACAATCATGCGACCAGCCCCCGGGTTTCCAGCTCGGCGGTGGCGCGCTCAACGTGATCGTCTGCGACCTGACTGGAGAGCCAATCCGCAAGCTCTGCGAGGCCATCCTCGAAAGCGACCAGAGCTGCGTAGCCTAGCCGGGCGCGGCTGCGCGTGATGTCGGCAAAGCAGTGGCGGATATCGCCGGCACGATATTTGCCTACAACGCAGGGTGTATGCTGCGAGACACCCGTGACGCGGGCGAGGTCGGATGCGATTGACAGAATCGTGCGGCTCTGTCCCGAGCCGATATTGAACACGCAATCGACAGCCGCCGTGCTCTGGAGTGCCAAAAGACAGGCCCGCGACACATCGCGGACATGGACGAAATCGCGCATTTGACGGCCATCCTCGAAGACCAGCGGGGGCCGCCCGTTGAGCAGCCGCGAGGCAAAGATCGCGAGGACACCGGTGTAAGGGTTCGAAAGTGCTTGGCGCGGCCCATAGACGTTGAAGAAGCGTAGCGCCACGGTCGGAATGCCGTAAGCCTTGCCGACGATCAGCGCCATGCGCTCCTGCACATACTTGTTCAGGGCATAGACCGAGCTGAACGAAGGCTGCTTGCTTTCGGGCGTGGCAACTGGAATCAAAGTTTCGCCGTCACCGTCACACAACTCCCAGCGCCCGGCGCGCAACTGGTCG
>Ga0066388_100002032_pt1 | contig 12021 bp, 12 predicted proteins | sample PanSoiMetaGPlot6_FD_64539 | JGI IMG/M metagenome (GOLD analysis project Ga0066388, IMG submission 64539) | Tropical forest soil microbial communities from Panama analyzed to predict greenhouse gas emissions - Panama Soil - Plot 6 (Hybrid Assembly) | ecosystem: Environmental > Terrestrial >... | reverse complement strand
AGGAGCCGACGTCGTGATCGGCTCGCGCGACCAGGACCGGACCGGGATGCCGTGGCTCCGCCGAGCCACCAATTCCGTCACGACGTGGTTCGTCTCGTGGCTCGCGGGGAAGCCGATCCAGGACAGCCAGTCGGGCTACCGCGCGATCCGTTCCTCCGTGCTCCGCGCGGTGCGCCCCCGGAGCCGCCGGTTCGACTTCGAATCGGAATTCCTCATCGCCGCCGCGAGGCGAGGCTTTCGGATCGGCGCGACCCCGATTCCCACCCTGTACAATGCTCCGGGGAGCCACATCGATCCCATCCGGGACACGTTTCGGTTCGTTCGCCTCGTGCTGAGGCACTGGATCCGCTGATGGACATCCTCGTCACGAACGACGACGGCATCCACGCCGCAGGGCTCCGCGCCCTCGCGGAGGCGCTGCGCCCCCTGGGACGCGTGACCGTGATCGCTCCCGACCGGGAGCAGAGCGCCGCGAGCCACGCGCTCACCCTGCACCGGCCGCTCCGGATCAAGAAGGTCGAGGAAGGGATCCTGAGCGTGGACGGAACGCCGACCGACTGCGTGCTCCTGGGCGTGCACGGCTTCCTACGAAGAATGCCGGGGCTCGTGGTCTCCGGCATCAACCACGGTCCCAACATGGGAAACGACACGAGCTACTCCGGCACGGTCGCGGCGGCGATCGAGGGCACCTTCCTCGGCATCCCTTCGGTCGCGATCTCGCTGGCCACGTGGAGCGAAGCGGACTTCGCTCCCGCGGCCGCGGTCGCGCACGAGCTCGTGAAGCTCCTCCTGGCGCGGGGCATCCACACGGGCATGTGCCTCAACGTGAACGTGCCCCCGATTCCGCGCGCGGAGATGAAAGGGGTGCGGGTCACGCGGCTCGGCAAGCGCGTCTACCGCGACGTCATCGTGGAGAAGACCGACCCCCGCGGAAAGCTCTACTATTGGATCGGCGGGGAGGACCCGACCTGGGAACCGGACGAGCTGAGCGACTTCAACGCCGTGAACGAAGGCTACGTCTCGGTCACCCCGCTGTCGCTCGAGCTGACCGACTACAAGGCGGTCGTCGAGATGGAAGGATGGGGGCTCAAGCTTGCAGGCACGACCTGACTATGCGATCGCGCGGAGGCGCATGGTGGAGGAGCAGCTCCGATCACGAGGGATCACCGATTCCCGCGTCCTGCGCCTCATGGCCGCCGTGCCCCGCCACCTCTTCATCGATCCCACGTTCGCCAACCGCGCGTACAGCGACCACGCGCTCCCGATCGGGCAGGACCAGACGATCTCCCAGCCGTACATGGTCGCCCTCATGACGCAGGCGCTCCGCTTGGAGGGGGACGAGAAGGTGCTCGAGATCGGCACCGGAAGCGGGTACCAGACCGCGATCCTGGCGGAGCTCTCGGACCGTGTGTTCACGATCGAGCGGATCGGAGCGATCGCGGCGGCGGCGCGCGAGCGGCTGACGGCGATGGGATACAGCAACATCATCTTCCGCGCGGCGGACGGGAGCGTGGGCTGGAGGGAAATGTCACCCTTCGACCGGGTGATCGTGACCGCGGGATCGCCCAAGATCCCTTCCTTCCTGGAGGAGCAGCTCCGGGTGGGAGGCCTGTGCGTCGTTCCGGTCGGAGATTCGACGAACCAGAATCTGGTCCGGATCACCCGTGCCGACGAGGGATTGCGGGAGGAAGTGCTCTGCTCGTGCACGTTCGTTCCCCTCATCGGACGCGAGGGATGGTCCGCGGGGGAGGCCGGTTGACCGGCCGAATGTCACGTTGGTAGACTCCCGGCGAGGGAAATCCCGGTCCCTCCATCTGCGTGACCGCGGTCTGTGTCGGGGCGTGGCTCAGCCTGGTAGAGCACCTGGTTCGGGACCAGGGGGTCGGAGGTTCAAATCCTCTCGCCCCGATGTTCCAGAGACCGCCGCCCGCTTCGGGAGCCGATGGGGATCCGGCTCGGCTCTTTCTCCATGACGCCTGCGAGCACCGAGCGCCTGATCGCGTACGTCGAAGGACGCGTCCAGGGGGTCGGGTTTCGCGTCTTCGTCTACGACCTCGCGTGCTCGATCGGTGTCGCCGGCTCGGTCCAGAACTGTCCGGACGGCCGCGTCCGCGTCGAAGCGGAAGGTCCCCGGCCCAGCCTGGATCGGCTCCTTCAGGCGCTGCACGAGGGTCCTCCCGCGTCACGCGTCACGCGGGTCCGGACCGAGTGGCACGAGGCGCGGGGGATGATACGGTTCACGGTTCTTCCTCGATGAACGAGCGTATGCGACAGGATACGGACGGATTCGTCTCGGAGCTGACGGCGGCGATGCGGCGCGGGCTCGAGCGCGGCGCGCTCGAGGCGGACGAGATCGAGGCGCTCCTCCACGCGCCCGATTTCGACGCGGGTGCCTTCGACATCTTCCTCGCCGAGGCGCGTCGCCGCGGGGTGCGCTTTCCGGAGGACGGCGCGGAATCCCCCCAGGAGGCCGAGGCCGCCGCGGACCACACGATCAGCGACATCGAGCGCCGGTATCTGGCCGAGATCCAGCGCTACCCGCTCCTCCGCCGAGAAGCCGAGCAGGAGCTCTGGGCCGCGATGCGCGCGGGGGACGAGAACGCGCGCAAGGCACTCATCCTCGCCTACCTCCGCCTCGTCGTCTCGCTGGCGCGGGCCTACCGGAATCGCGGCGTCGAGTTCCTCGACCTCGTCGAGGAAGGGAACCTCGGGCTGATCGCGGCCGTCGACCGCTACGACGTGGACCGCGGCGTTCATTTCAGCACCTACGCGACGTGGTGGATCCGCCAGGCGCTCGCGCGCGGGGTCGCCAACCAGTCCCGGACCGTGCGGATTCCCATCCACGTGCTCCAGATGGTCCGCCGCTACGTGGCGACCGAGCGGAGGCTCGAGTCGGAGCTCAGGCGGCGCCCGGAGATCTTCGAGATCGCGCGCGAGCTCGCGCTTCCTCTCCCTCGGGCGAATCGTCTGCGCACGCTGATCCACGCGATCCGCACCCTCGACGTGGACCTGGGAGGCGACGCCTACCACGGCTTGATCGACAGCGAGGCCGTGGGGCAGCAGCCCACCATCGACGAGATCGTCGAGATGCAGATGCGAAACCAGCACCTGGACGAGCTCCTGAAGCGGCTGTCGGGCAGGGAGGAGGCGATCCTCCGCCTCCGGTACGGCTTCTACGACGACAAGACCCACACCTTGGCGGAAGCCGGGGAGCAGTTCGGCCTCTCCCGCGAGCGCATCCGCCAGCTCGAGCAGCGCGCGCTCATGAAGCTCCGCCAGCTCATCGATTCGGATACGTCCGAGTCCGCCTCGGTCCACTGACCGAGGCCTCCTTCTCCTTCTCGTCGGACTCGCTTCCTTCGCCGTTCTGATCCTTCGACTCCTTCGCCATCTCCCGCCGCGCGAGCCACAGCCCGGGGAGCATGGGAAGCCAGAGGGTGAATCCCCGGAGAAGGAGCGTCGCCGCCACCGACGCCTCGAACGGGGCGCGGAGCAGGCGAAGCGTCCCGACCGACCCGGCCTCGAACGGACCGACCCCTCCAGGGAGGAGGCTCACGGTCGCCACGATCGAGGCGAGCATGAAGCTCGCGAACACGGTCTGGACGTCCACGTTGACGCCGAGCGCCAGGAACATGGCCCGGAGCGTCGCCGCGTCGAGCAGGAAGATCGCGAACTGCAGCACCGCGGCGACCGCGTGGAGCCGCCGGTTGTGGAGCGTCTCCCGCGGCGCCTTCTCGATCGCCTCGAGCACCGGACGGAGCGCGCCCAGGCGGCGGATCCAGTGGGGCACGTTGTAGGTTCCCCCGCGGGTGAGCCAGACCAGCGTGACGGGGATGACCGCGGTGATCAGGGAGATGATCGTGACCAGGGTCAGGATTGCGCGGCTCAGGTGGCTCCGCATCCAGAGGATCACGAGGCAGATCGCCACGCCGAACGCGTACGCCATGTAAAAGCCGAGGAGGCTCACCACGACGACTGCGGTGGACACGCCGACCGGCACCCCGCGCCGCTGCAGGGCGCGGACGATGAGCACGGTGCCTCCGACGCCACCCGTCGGGACCACCTGATCGATGAAGAGCTTCATCAGGCCCAGCGGCACGAGGGAGCGCATCCGCACGTCGTGGCCGGTGCGTCGGAGCCCGAACTTGAAGATGAGCGCGGTGCAGAAGTAGGTCGCGATCTGGAGGATGCCGGCGACCGCCAGCCAGATCGGCTCCGCCCGCCGGATGAGATCGGCGAACCGCTGCGACTCGCCGTAACGGAGCGCGACGGCGATCAGGAGGGCGAGCAGGAGCGCGCCGGGAAGCCATGTGGCGCGGAGCCACTTCTTCGTGCTCATGCCGCTCGGCCCCGGGGACGCATCGCGGGAGGATAGCATCCGTCCGTACCACTTGAGTACCGCTTGACGGTGGCCGGGCGAGACGATACCTCTGGACCCTTCGAGGGCATCCGTTCGGCGGTTCACGATCCTGGAGGGGTCGCATGCGTCCGCTCATCATCTCCAAGGCCTGGACCCAGGCCGCGGTACTCGTGTTCCTGTTCGGCTTCTTCGTGCTGGGGCTGCTCGCGCTGCGCACGTACCAGGACCAGCCTCCGATTCCCGCGCGTGTCGCGGGCCCCGACGGCACGGTCCTCTTCACCCGCGCCGACGTGCTCGCGGGCCAGCAGGTCTTTCTCAAGAACGGGCTCATGGAGTACGGATCGATCTTCGGCCACGGCGCCTACCTGGGGCCGGATTACACCGCGGACTATCTGCGGCGCTCCGCCACCCACGTCCGCGACGCGTTCGGCGGGGTCGACTCCGACCGGGCCCGCCAGCACACGATCGAGGTCTTCAAGCGGAACGCGTACGACCCGAGGACCGGCACGCTCACGCTCGACGCCTCGCAGGTCTCGGCGCACCTCGAGGCGGAGGGGTACTACCAGCGGTTCTTCTCGGAGCCCACGACCCGCTTCGGGCTCCGGCCGAAGGCGATCACCGACCCCGAGGATCTGCGCCGGCTCACCGCCTACTTCGCGTGGACCGCGTGGGCCGCCTCCACGCTGCGTCCCGGCAAGCCCTACACGTACACCAACAACTGGCCGCCGGAGCCGCTCGTCGACAACAAGCCCTCGGCCGACGTGGTGCTCTGGAGCGTCCTCTCGCTCATCGCACTTCTCGGCGGGATCGGCATCATGATGGCCGCGTTCGGACGGTGGCGATTCCTCGGATGGCACGGCCGCGAGCAGGAACGGCTCGTGTTCCGTCCCCCCGGTACGGTGGCCCTGACGCCGGGGCAGCGTGCGACCGCCTGGTACTTCCTCGTGATGGGCGTCCTGTTCCTCCTCCAGTCGCTCCTGGGAGGCTCGGTGCAGCACTACCGCGCGGAGCTCGCCGGATTCTTCGGCGTGGATCTGGCGCGCATCCTCCCCTTCAATCTCGCGCGCACCTGGCACCTCCAGCTCGCGATCTTCTGGGTCGCGGCGTCGTACCTCGCGGCGGGCATCTTCGTCGCGCCGCTCATCGCGGGGCGCGAGCCGCGGGGGCAGCAGGTGCTCGCGTACGGTCTCCTCGCCGCCGTCGCCGTGGTGGTCTTCGGGAGCCTCGGTGGCGAGTACCTGGGCATCCACGGCAGGGCGGGGAAGCTCTGGGAGTGGTTCGGCAACCAGGGATTCGAGTACTTGGATCTCGGCCGTTTCTGGCAGGTCCTCCTCTCGATCGGGCTGGCGCTCTGGGTGGTCATCCTCTACCGGGTGCTCCGCGACCGCCTGAGCGGCGAGCACCGCGGCAACATGCCGTGGATGTTCTTCTACGCGGCGCTCGCGATTCCCGCCTTCTATGCCGTCGGCCTCCTCGCGCGGACCGGCGCGCAGGTCACGAGCGCCGAGTACTGGCGGTGGTGGGTGGTCCACCTCTGGGTCGAGGACTTCCTCGAGCTCTTCACCACGGTGATCGTGGCGTACATCTTCGTGCTGCTCGGGGTCGTGCACGAGAAGGTCGCGCTCACGCTCGTCTATCTGGACGCGATCCTCTACTCGGTGGGCGGGGTGATCGGGACGATGCACCACATGTACTTCAACGGGATGCCCGTCGAGCACATGGCGCTCGGCGCGGTATTCTCCGCCGCGGAGGTCGTGCCGCTCACGTTCCTGACGATCGAGGCCTGGACCTTCCTGCAGCTCGGCGCCGTACAGGTGGGGCGCACGGGGGGCCCGTTCCCGCACCGGTGGGCCGTCATGTTCCTGGCCGCGGTCGGCTTCTGGAATTTTCTCGGCGCGGGGATCTTCGGGTTCCTGATCAACCTTCCGATCGTCTCGTACTACGAGATCGGCACCGCCCTCACCTCGAACCACGGCCACACGGCGTTCATGGGGGTGTACGGCATGCTTGCCGTCGGGATCGCCCTCTTCTGCCTCCGCTACCTCATTCCCAAGGAGCGCTGGTCCGACGGTGCAGCGAGATTCTCCTTCTGGTCGCTGAACATCGGCTTGGCGTGGATGTCCTTCGCGACGCTGTTCCCGCTGGGCGTGCTCCAGCTCTACCACTCCGTTCAAGCAGGATACGTCGAGGCGCGCTCGCTCGAGTTCCTGACGAGTGGCATGGCGGTCTGGATCGAGTGGATACGCCTGCCGGGAGACGTCCTCTTCATCGCGGGCACGCTTCCCATCGTGTGGATAGCGCTCCAGGCCGTGCGGCGCCGCCGCGAGATCCGGGTGCTCGAGGGGGAGACGGCGCCGCTCTTCGTCGAGGCCGCCTCGTGAACGCCGAGGCTCTGTTCGTGGCGGGGTACGCGGCGGTCCTCCTCCTCATGGCGTTCGTGATGGACTGGGCGGCGCGCGCCTCGCACGAGACCCTCCACCGGACCAAGACGATCGGCTTCACGTACCATCCCCACCTGAACGCGTGGCGATGCTCGGAAGGGACGTTCCTCTGGCATCACGAGACCGATGAGGCCGCCCGCGTGGTCCGCTTCCGCGGGAAGGCGGAGATCTGCAACGCCTGCGCGCTCAAGCCGGTCTGCACCGACTCGAATACCGGCCGAACGCTCGTCCGGCCGCTCGACTCCTGGCCGCACTCGGAGATGGCCCGCTTCCAGCGGGTGCTCTCCTTCTGCCTCATCGTGCTCGCGGGGGTGCTCTCGAGCGTCGAGATCGCTCGGCAGCCGGTCGTATCGGTGAAGGGCGCGTTCGCCGGCTCGCTCCTCGCCGTGGCGCTGCTCGGTGTGCGGGAATGGGGACGGGTGCGCGCAGTGAAGACACCGTGGGGGGGAGCGACACGTTCCGCGCGAAGGACTTAGCCCGGTTTCGCCAAGCCGCACCAGCGTTTTTCGCCTTCCCGGGGTATCCTCATAGGAGGGGCATTCGTCCCAGGAGGAGCACGATATGACGATTCGAAGAACGCTATGGGTGGCCCTCGCGGTCCTGGCTCTGGCGGGCATCCGTCCGGCGCCGGCCCGCGCGGTCACACAGATCTACGCGAACATCGACTTCTACGACGCGCTCTCCCCGTATGGAGAGTGGGTGAGCGTTCCGCGCTACGGGGACTGCTGGGCCCCGTACCATCAGACGAGATACTGGCGGCCCTACACGGTCGGCTACTGGGTGGACACCGACTACGGATGGATGTGGGTCAGCCAGGATCCATGGGGCGGGCTGCCGTACCACTACGGCCGGTGGGTCTACGACTACGACTACGGCTGGGTCTGGGTGCCGGACGACGACCTCGTCTGGGCCCCCGCGTGGGTGGACTGGCGGTACAGCGACGACTACGTCGGGTGGGCGCCGCTTCCACCGGAAGCGGATTGGGGAGGCAGCGGGCTCACGGTCAGCGTCACCTATGTGAGCCGCAGAATTCCCACGACGGGGTGGTGCTTCGCCCCTCTGCGCACGTTCGGAACCAGCCGGGTGCGCTACAGCATCCTGCCTCCGACCCGGAACGTGACCCTGCTCGCGCAGACGAGGGACGTGACGCGGTACGTCTCGTACAACTCGATGCCCGCGGAGCGGGGACTTCGCACCGACCTGATCGAGCGCGCGACCGGCAGGCGCTTCCAGCAGTATCGGATCACCGACGCCCGCTCGCCGAACTGGAAGAGCGTGAACATCCAGGGCCGTACCATCGAAGCCTACCGTCCGAGGATCCGCGGCGCGAAGGAGCGCACGCAGCGGTTCGTGACGGAAGCCCGGGGCCGAGGGGGTGCCCGCGGCTCGACGGAGCGCCAGCAGGCGATCGAGCGGAGGAACGACCAGCGGATTCGTCAGGAGCGCGACGCCGCCGAGCGGAACCAGCGCGTGCGGCGCAACGAACAGCGCGTGCGCGATGCGGACATGCGCCGCCAGCGCCAGGAAGACATGCGCCAGCAGCGTGAGGCCGAGATGCGGGCGCGACAGCGCGGGGAAGAGCGGCGCGGCTACGAGCAGCGCCGAAAGGAGGAGACGCAGCGCGGCGGCGGAGGGGGCGGAGGCGGACAGTACCAGCGCCAGGAACGCGGCACCCCGCCCAATCAGGGCCAAAGCCAGCGCGGCGAGGACCGCGGACGCGGACAGCCGCAGGGTCGCGGACGCGGCAAGGGACCGAATCAGGATGAGAACAAGGGACAGGGCCAAGACCAGGGACAAGGGCAAGGACAAGGACAACAAGATCAGAACGATCAAGAGAAAGGGCACGGCCGAGGGCGCGGGCACGACAAGTAAGCGCTACGCGGCGTTCTTGCGCGGTGTCATGCCGACGAACGCCACGATGACCGACCTCAAACGCTGCTTCGAGAGGGCCGGCTTCACCGACGTGAAGACGGTCCTCTCGAGCGGCAACGTGCTTTTCTGCGCTCCGGCGGCTCCTGCCGGATCGATCGAACGCCGAGCCGAGACGGCGATGCAGCAGCATCTCGGACGAACCTTCCTCACCATCGTGCGACCCGTCGACGCGCTCCGCGCGCTCGTCGAGTCCGATCCCTACGCCGATTTTCGCCTGAAGCCCGGATCGAAGCGGATCGTCACCCTCCTGCGCGGCGCGCCGAAAGGGAAGCTCGACCTCCCGGTCGAGCTCGACGGAGCGCGGATTCTCTACCGGAAGGGAAGCGAGGTCTTCAGCGCATACACGCGGACACCGCGTGGTCCCGTCTTCATGACCCTCATCGAGAAGACCTTCGGCAAGGAAGTCACGACCCGGACGTGGGAAACCATCACACGGGTCGCCCGCGGGGCGTAGGTCTCAGGCGTGGAATTCGATCTCCAACCCCACCTTCAAGGCGATCGGCTCGAGCTTCGTCCGCTCGTCCCCGCGGATTTCGACGCCCTGTTCCAGGCGGCGAGCGATCCGCGGATCTGGGAGCTGCACCCTGAGAGCGATCGATATCGGCCCGAGGTCTTCCAGCGATACTTCGACGGGGCCATCGAATCGCGAGGCGCCTTCGCGATCGTGGACCGGAAGTCCGGCAGGATCATCGGGAGCTCGCGATACTGCAATTGGAAGCCCGCCCAGCGTGAAGTGGAGATCGGCTGGACGTTCCTGGAGCGCGAATTCTGGGGCGGGGAATACAACGGGGAGCTCAAGGCGCTCATGCTGCGACACGCGTTTCGGTTCGTCGACCGGGTCGTATTCGTCGCCGGCGAGAACAACCTTCGATCCCGGAAGGCGCTCGAGAAGATCGGCGCCCGGTTCCTGAGACGGGGCGAAGGACGCGCGCGCGACGGGAGCGTCGTGCGCAACGTCGTCTACGCGATCACGCGACCCGAGAACTAGTCTCGCATCGAGGTGAGACGCCGGTATACTGCCGCCATGTCGCGGGTATCGGCTCTGTGTCTTCTGCTCGCCCTCGTCTCCGGTTGTTCGTCCTCTCGTGTGTCAGAACCTGTCATCGATCCGGAGGCGGTGCTCGAGAAGGATCTGCCTCCTCCCGAAGCCACGCCCGTCGAGATTCGATGCCGGGCCGAGCGCGACCCGCGCACGGGCGACTACGCGTACGTCTACACGGTCTCGAACGGGACGCCGTGGCGGATCACCGATTTCCACATCGGGTTGACCGCGAAGCAAGGCCATCCTGCTCTTCGGCAGCGCCCCCTCGGACTCACCGAGGACGGCCGCATGCCCGGCGACCGCTATGACGCACCGGCCGGATGGGCGCTCCTCTATGAACGAGGCTCTTTGGGATCACTGACGTGGACCGCGCAGGACGACCACGCCATTCTGCCGGGGGAGTCGCTCACGGGGTTTCGCGTCGCGGTGGCGGCGAGAGATGAGGCATACGAACGGTCCGGCTGGGTCGTGATCGTGACGGGGGAGCCGGGAACCTACACGGGGACTCTCGGGCGCGCGGAGGACATGCCGCCTCTGGGTGACCCGGTGGATCGGCTGGGCCGCCTTCGGATCTCGCCTCGCTTCAGCCGAGGGGACGTGACAGTGAGATATCGAACGCACCCGAAGGCGCGCCCGATCGTGGCCGTGCTCGACTCGCGCGGCGAGGTGGTTCGAAAATATCCGCAAGACAGGCGGAGGATCCGCGAGCGCCAGATCGTCTGGGATCGGCGCGACGGATCGGATCGCTTGGTGCCTCCGGGTGATTATTACATCCGAGTACGATATGGGTTCACGGAGCGGTACGGGCGGGTGACGTTGGTGGAGCGATGAATCGGACCTGGATCGCGGTCTTCCTGTGTCTGGCCCTGGCCTGCGCGCCGTCCGAGCGCCAAGAAACCAGCCCCGCATCTCGACTCACGCGCTTGGGCCCGGGGTCTCTTTCCGCGTTGCGCGATTCGTTCAATCGATCGGCCGACCGGGCCAGGATCATCCTTCTCCTGTCGCCAACGTGAGGAACCTGCCTGCGGGGGGCCTCCGCGGTCGAGAGCATCTTGAAGCGGCACACGAGCGATTCCGTGCGCGTCTTCGTCGCGTGGGAGCCGATTCTACTCAGCGATTGGCTTCGTCCCAAAGACGACACGCTCGTCGGAAAGATCGAAGACCCGCGCGCCTCGCACTTCTGGGACCCGGGGAAGGTCCTGTCGCACGCCATCCTGGCCGCGCCTTGGATTCGGAAGCACGCCGCTCCCACAGGCTTTCGGGGCGAGGTTTGGGATTGGATCGCCTGCTACCCGCGCGGGGCGCGCTGGGACGTCGTGTTTCCGGAACCCACGCTGCAACGATTCCCGGTCGAGGCAAGCGATCGCGATCTCGAGCCATGGCTCGCGTCGCAGGGCGGAAACCAGCCCTGAACGGCGCCGACTGCGAGCGCGGTAGGGCCCTTCCTCGAAGCTCGCCCGCCGCGGGTGCGCACGGTGTACTATCCCCATCCCGTGCGCCCCCGTAGCTCAGGTGGATAGAGCAGCGGTTTCCTAAACCGTGTGCCGGGTGTTCGAGTCACCCCGGGGGCACCAACTTCTGGGCTTCCCTCGTCTTCCTCGTTTTCGACAGCTCACTGCTCGGTGCAATGGTATCTTCTCCGCGAAGGCGACCAGGAAGTTACCCACCTCTAGGACCACACCACGAATCGGATGGGGGAGAAGGCAAAGGAGAAGAAGCGCAAATCCCGAGCGGCCGCGCCCCGCGAGCCCAGAAATCCCCTCGCAGGAGTCCCCTGGCTTCCTGCGGCGATCGCGCTCGCGACCCTCGTCGCGTTCGCGCCGGCGATCGGCAACGGTTTCACCGAGTGGGACGACCCCGTGTATGTCACGGGAAACCATCAAATCCGCGATTGGTCCTACCGGAGCGTGCAGGACGACTTCACGAGCTTCGTCCTCGGCAACTATCATCCCGTGACGCTGATGTCCTTGGCGCTCGACTACCATTTCTGGAAGCTGAATCCCAGGGGATATCATGCCACCAACATCGCCCTTCACGTGCTCAACACCCTGGGCGTATACGCGTTCATTCTTCTTCTGACCGGTTCGCGGGAACTCTCGGCCATCACTTCGCTCTTTTTCGGGATCCATCCGCTCCACGTAGAGTCGGTTGCCTGGGTTTCGGCACGTAAGGATCTCTTGTACGTGCTGTTCTATCTGGGGGCATGCTTGGCCTATCTGCGGTGGCTCGCGGGGGGTCGTCGGAGT
>Ga0066388_100002031_pt1 | contig 12025 bp, 10 predicted proteins | sample PanSoiMetaGPlot6_FD_64539 | JGI IMG/M metagenome (GOLD analysis project Ga0066388, IMG submission 64539) | Tropical forest soil microbial communities from Panama analyzed to predict greenhouse gas emissions - Panama Soil - Plot 6 (Hybrid Assembly) | ecosystem: Environmental > Terrestrial >... | reverse complement strand
CCGTGACAAGAATGACTCCGGCGGAAATCCTTTCAAAGCCGACTCCTAACTATACTGAAGAAGCACGCGCCAAGCGGATTGAGGGCGAGGTACTTTTGGAAGTCATATTTGAAGCGACTGGCAGGCTGCGCGTGTTAAGGGTCGTAAAAGGGTTGGGGCACGGGCTGGACGACTCCGCGGTCCGAGCGGCAGAACAGATTCGATTCAAGCCGGCGCTGAGAGACGGTCAGCCGTCAGACTCGACGGCAGTCGTGCACATCATTTTTCAATTAGCTTAGTCAACTGCAGAAGGTCTGTATGCGAATGCTTCGGTTGGGTTCGACGCTGTTTTTCGGTTTTCTACTTCTGACCTGCAGCCCCGTAGCGTGGGGTCAGGTTCCCTCTTCTAATCCTGAGGCTACTGGCGATGCGAAACAGCTGCCGAGTCCCAATGCGCAAATTTCCGAAGGAACGCCCACCCCAGCTTTGACGCTGAACGATGTGATGGATCGAGTCGTAGAGCGCGAACATTACTTCATGGCGCAAATGCGTCACATGCACCCGTTGGTGGAGACGTATCTGCAGGATCTGAAGACAGACGCCACCGGCGATACGACTCCGATCAAGGATCAGTATTTTCTGGGCCGCCTTGATATGACCGATGGTCCAGAAGACACCTCATTCGTAGGTCAGCCTGGTTTCGGACACCGCATGCTGACGAAGCTCACCGGGATTTATTCACTGCATTACCTTCCGTTGGGATTCGCGCAAATGGTCGTTTTGGACAGCGATTTCCAGAAGAAGTATTACAAGTTCAATTTCGTCAGGCGAGAATTTTTGGGTGAAGTGCGCTGTCTGGTGATCGATGTTCAGCCGCGGGAAGAAGAGAAATCCGTTCGATTTCTCGGCAGAATCTGGGTCGAGGATCAAGGATACAACATCGTCCGGTTCAACGGTTCCTACTATCCGCAACCAAAGATCAATTTCTTCTTTCACTTCGATAGCTGGCGCCTGAACATGAGGCCGGGAACCTGGCTCCCCGCCTACGTCTACACAGAAGAGTCGAATCTGAAGACCAGCTTGACCAAGACATTGCATTTCAAGGCTCAGACACGTTTGTGGGCCTATGACTTGAAGGGATTGTCAAAGAATGAGGAGTTTACACAGATTCTGGTGGATTCACCAGAGTCGGTGAAGGATCAGAGCGATGCTGCAGCAGATGCGAGTCCGGTCGTTGCACAGCGCATGTGGGAAAGGCAAGCCGAGGAGAATGCGGTCGAACGTTTGCAGAAGATTGGCTTGCTCGCCCCCCCGGGTGAGTTAGATAAGATTTTGACGACTGTGGTCAACAATCTTCTCGTCACGAACAATATCGATCTGCAGAGCGACTATCACTGCCGCGTGTTGTTAACCTCGCCACTGGAATCGTTCACCATCGGGCACACGATTGTGATCAGTCGCGGGCTGCTGGATGTGTTGCCAGATGAATCATCGTTGGCGATGGTGATGGCGCATGAGCTAAGCCACATTGTCCTTGGGCACCCTTTTGATACGAAGCTGGCGTTCAACGACAAACTCTTCTTCCCAGACGACGAGACCTTCCAGCGCATCAATTTCAAGCGCAGTGCGGCTGATGAGGAAGCAGCCGATGCCAAGGCTTTGGAACTGCTGAAAAACTCTCCGTACAAGGAAAAACTTGGCAACGCCGGATTGTTTCTGAAGGCGTTGCAGCAAAAGGCACCAGACCTGCCGAAACTGATCAATCCACATCTAGGAGACAGATTTGTGGGAGGCAAGGCGACTAGGATGTCGACGCTGTTGGCATCGGCGCCCGAACTGGATCCGAAGCGGCTCGATCAAATCGCGGCACTACCTCTTGGAGGACGAATCAAGGTGGATCCGTGGAGCGATCAAGTGGAACTCTCGAAAGCCAAGCCAGTGGCGCTAACCTCCGCCCGAGAGAAAATGGAATTTGAAATCACGCCCTTTTTCCCGTATTTGACTCGTATCCAGACCGATGGCGAGAAGGTGGCGCTTCAGACGACATCAAGAGAGAACGCCGCAGCGAAGTAACTGTCGTTTGAAATAGGCGAAAGGAAGGACCGCGGCAAAAGACTAAATCCTTTTGCCCTGGTGGTTTCCGGAAAAAAGAACAAGGTCGCTATTGGATAGCGCTGCCAACTTGAGAGAACACGTTGTTGGCGTTCGATCCGATGAGGCGGACGGTGCCGACGACGATGACCAGAATTACAGCCAACATCACCGCGTACTCTGCAATGTCCTGACCACGTTCATCATTCCAAAGTTGTTGTAGGCGTTTTACCACGGGCTCCTCTTTTAGTCCTTCTGAAACCTGTTTTCGAACCCTGCTTTCTCCAAATCCCGACGGGGACAAACCGTTCCCAATGGACACGCGGCCCCCCACGGTGGGTTCTTGAAAAACTATAATATCTAGAGGAACAGTAGCCAATGGCACATAAGTGCCACCCGGGGCCAATAGTCACCCTGCGGAGGTGACCAGCGTCACGCGATGCTTTTTAGCGGTAGGGCCTGATTTACTGCAAACAAAGCTAGTTCCAGGCGCGTCGAGACACCAAGCTTGTCAAAAATGTTACTAAGATGATGCTTGACCGTATCTTCACTGATCTTGAAGTATTCGGCGATTTCCTTGTTTGAATATCCGGCGACCACTGCCGAAACGATCTCAAGCTCACGCGGAGTGAGGCCGAATTTTTTCTGCCGTGCCTCGTCGTGTGAAGACTGCATCAGGGTCCGGAGATATTGAACAAGGTTGGAGACACTCTCGCGGCCTACCCAATACTCACCGGCCATCACAGTTTGGATCGCCTTTAGCAGTAGCTGGGTAGCCGAATCTTTAAGGACAACCCCGCGGGCGCCCAGTTGCAATGCTTCCACGATCTGGCTCTTCTCTGCAGCAGCGGTCAGCAGGATGACGCGAACGGGAGTCGAACTGCCCGGAGCGCTTAGTTCGCGAAGAGCTTCTAACCCCGGATGCTTGGGCATGGCCAGATCCAGTAAGAGAATGTCAGGCTTCAGTTGACGCGCCAGCTTGACTGCTTCCGCGCCGTCCGAAGCTTCGCCGATGACTTTCATCTCGGCTTCAGCCTCAAGCAGGCGGCGGAGTCCATCGCGAAAAATAGGATGGTCATCGGCTATGACCAGGCGAACCTGTTGCGGCTTTCTAAAGTTCATGCGGCACATCCCCGTCTCGAGGTACGGTAACCTCTAATCGCGTTCCCTGACCGGGATTCGATTCTACCGTGAGTTCCCCTGCAATCAAACCGACACGTTCCTTGATGATCATGGGACCTTTTCCGGACTCCTCAATCTGCTGTTGATTGTAGCGGCCAGTAAACGGAAAGCCCTTGCCGTCGTCTTCCACAATGAGATTCCAGTTGGTTGCACTCGATGCCAGACGTACGAGCGCGTGGCGCGCACCGCTATGCTTTCTGACGTTGACCAGCCCCTCCTGAACGATTCGCAGAATTTCACGGCACACGCGTTGTGGCATTTCCAGGTCATCAATGTCTGTGACGAAGCGCGCATTGATGCCAGTCTCGCGCTGAAAGCGCTCGACAGTATCTTTGAGCACGCCGAGCAGGCGTTGCGAATCGACATCGATAGCCTTCATCTGCTGCATAAGTTCGCGCAGCTTGAGGACCTCTTCGCGGAGTAAGCTCTGAATTCGCTCCAGTTCTCCGCTGATCGGAAGGTTGGCTTCCGCTTGCCGGCGCAGGACATCCACCTGCATTTCGACTGCGATCAACGACTGAACTGCACCATCGTGAAGCTCACGAGCAAAGCGCGCACGTTCTGCGGCAGAGGCGCGCCGTCGCAGACGATGGAGCAGGTAAACATTGTAGATGGCGGGTCCGACTTGACGAACCAGATCGAGAACGAAACGAAGTTCCTCCTGTTGCTCGCCGGGCAATGCAGGATCGAATACGAAAACGCGCCCGCGCCACTCCGTTCCGAAAAGGAAAGCGACTGTGACTAAGGAAGTGAATGGCTGGGATTCCCGAAGCCGGGCGATCGGAGTGAGATCCGTAACCGGGATCGCATGGCCCGATTGGTCTAAAGCCAGTGTGGTCCACCGATCCTTGTTAAATCCGGCGAAACACACTTCTCCAGGGAAATGATCCAGATAGTTGGTGGTACCACGTACCCCGGATTCGAGCCATCGAAATTCAGAGTGTCCGCCGTCGTTTGGTTTGTCTAGCTCACCGGCAAACACGCGCTTACTGTGCACTTCTTGGGAAACAACCATCAAGCGGGAGGCGCCATACATGGACATGAATTCATTGAAGATCTGCTCAAGGGTGCCAGTAAGACCAGCTTCCACACGAATTCTCGACAGAGTTTCTGTGATTACGGCTTTTTCGGCGCGCAAGTGTTTTTGCCGCTCCGCGAGATAACCGAGCAGAAGCCCCATCACGATGAGGTAAACCGACAGCATGAACAGGGGTTCCGGTTTGAACTCTCTCACGTTGATGTGGAGACCGGTCAACACCCGCAGGGTGAGGGAACCCTGCGGCCAGACGTGCAGCACGATCAGGCTCTCGATCCACAGTAGAACCGCTTCCGCGACGGCAGTGGCGAGAGTCTCGCGGAATCCCCAGCGATAGGCGGCCGCCGCCAAAGCGAAAAAGAAGAAGAGAAAGAATGGGGTTCTAGGACCCTCGGCAAAGATGGAGATTACAGCCGGCCAAACGATGTCGCCCGCGTGCACCAGGAACCGAAAGGCTGATGTGGATTGTTGGCGCCTCCGCAGCAGCATCAGGATCAGGATGCCGTTGGCCATGTAAAACACGAATAGTCCATAGGCAGCCCAAGAATGTCCCAAAATTTCGTTGGGATCCATCCGAATGGCGACGAGAGTTGAGACAGCCAGGAAAACCCGTGCGGTCGCGAGCCATCGCTCGATCCGCCGCGTTTCGCCCGGATCGGGCGGAATTCTCATTCTCCAGGATGATTGATAGCCTTCGGCTTTCCGGTTCACTGGGACCCTTTTCCCGTCCACTGGGAATTACCGCATATTATTGAATATAAGAACCTAACGGGCAAGAACCTATACATGGTGGGTTTTCGTTTGCCGTTGAGGCCCGCAGTGCACGTTACTCCGGTAACCACTGTTATGTTTGTTTCCCGTCTAGAATGACCCGGAGGAGTGTCTTTGAGCACAGTTTCCAAATTGTGGCTGGGAGCGATCGGCATCTTGATGGCTGCGCAAATCGCAGCCCCACTATTTTTGGATCGCTCTGTAGGGCTGACCGCTTTCAGTGACATCGTTCAGTGTCTGGTGTTGAGTTCGGCAACTGCCGCATTTGTGCCGTTGATCTTGAGATCAGCGGGACGTATCCGCCTTTTCTGGTCACTCATCACGACGGGGCTTAGTCTGTGGTTGGCCTATCAGCTGTTTTGGACTTACTACGAGGTGGTCCTGCAGCGTGATGTTCCGGACCTGTGGCTCTGGGACGTCGTGCTTTTCCTGCACATTGCGCCTCTCATGGCCGCGTTGGCGTTGCGTCCCCATTTGCCACGAGATGAGTATTCGGGGCGGGTAGGACGTCTGGATTTTGCCCTGTTATTCGTCTGGTGGTTTTATTTGTACGTCTTGATTGTGATGCCTTGGCAGTATGTTATGCCCGATATCGCGAACTACAATCGCAACCTGAACAATTTGTATGCGGCCGAGAAGTTGGCATTCCTGCTGGGTTTGCTGGCCTGCTGGCTCACCGGCAAGGGCCAGTGGCGAAAACTCTACGCGTGGCTATTGTGGATGAGCGCGTTGTATTCCGCCGGTTCGGCTGTGGCGAATTGGGCCATTGCGCGAAAGACGTATTACAGCGGAAGTCTCTACGACATCCCGCTGGTGGCGTCGATGGCCGGGCTAAGTTGGATTGGGCTCAGTATCAAAGTCGAAAAGCCAGATCAGGAAGCGGCGGGGACTTCGACCGCTTATGGCGTCTGGGTCGCCCGCAGCGGCATGATCGCCGTGTTTTCCCTGGCATTGTTCGCGGCCTGGGCCATTTCAGACGCGGATGTACCGTCAAGAATAAGCCTCTTCCGGCTGGCGCTCACGTTCTTGGCGGCATTCTGCATGGGGGTGATGGTACTGGTTCGGCAGCGGATGCTGGATCGTGAACTGGTTCGGTTGCTCGAGCGCTCGCGCGACAACTTCGACAATTTGAAGCGGCTACAGGCGCAGATCCTGCAATCGGAAAAGCTGGCGTCCATCGGGCAACTTGTCGGTGGAGCGGCGCACGAATTGAACAATCCGATCACGGCGATGTTGGGATACTCCGATCTGCTGCTGAATACAAAGCTTACGCCGGAGCAACAGCCGCTAGCCGCAAAGATTGGACAATGCGTCCGACGCACGAAATCTCTCGTGGCCAGCCTTATCAGCTTTGCGCGGCAGACGCCTGCAGCGAAGACTCCGCTGGACTTGAATACGATAGGACGGACGGCGGTAAAGTTGACCGAGCCGCAATGGCAGGCGTTAGGAATCGAAGTTCGGACAGAGTTGGATCGGCAATTGCCGAAGGTCCTGGGCGATTCGAATCAACTGCTGCAGGTCTGCCTTCAGTTGGTCGGCAACTGTCTGCACGGGTTAAGTGAACGTGGTGGCACAGTGCTGAACGTTCGAACCGAACAAAGCGGAAACTTGTGCATACTCGAATTTGCTTGTGAAACGTTTGCAAAGACGGGCTCCACCAATCAGGCTTCATCTTCGATCGATGAGGTAGATAGCTTAGGACTAGCGGCGTGTCTTGGAATTCTGCAGGAACATCAAGGTCAAGTGCGCCGGGAAGAGAGGGAGGACCGCCATCTTGTGCTAAGTGTCGCGTTGCCTGCTGCGAAGATGGCCGCCGCAAGCCCGAAAGAATCTACAGTGCCGGTGCTGTGGCAATCTCGACCGTACGCTTGAGTTGCCCGCAAGCAGCGTAAATGTCTCTCCCACGTGGACGACGCACGAACGCTGGAATTCCAGCCTGAATCAACACTTGCTGAAAAGCCAGCACCCGGTCCATCGAGGGAGTCGAAAAGTGAATTCCGGGACCAGGATTGAGTGCAATGAGATTCACTTTGGCTTGAATCCCGCGAACCAATGCCACGACTTCGCGTGCGTGCTTCACTTCGTCGTTCACGCCATTTAGCAGCACATATTCAAACGTAATTCGTTCGCGATTGCGCAGCGGAAATTCCCGAGCGGCTGCAATCAGCATTTCCAGATTCCACTTGCGGTTGATCGGCATTAGGGAATCGCGTGTTTCGTTGTTCGAGGCATTCAGAGAAATCGCGAGCTTCGGGCGAACAGACTCTTTTCCGAAATCGCGGATGCGAGGAACGATTCCTGCGGTCGACACCGTCATTCTGGACTCGGCAACGCCAACTTCTCCGACCAGCAATGTCACCGATTTCATAAAGTTGTCGTAGTTGAGAAACGGTTCGCCCATCCCCATGAAGACCAGGTTGATCCGATCCTGTGGAGGCGACACGTTTTGGTCTTTGATTACGGCGCAGACCTGGCCGACAATCTCGCCAGCAGTGAGATTGCGTTTGACGCCGAGCAAGGCCGTCAGACAGAACTGACAGTCGACGGCACAGCCAACCTGGCTGGAAATGCAGATGGTGGCGCGATCCCAGCGGCGGGGGTTATCTGGGGTGGACTCGCCTGCTTCACTCCCATCCCCGCTTTCTCCGCCATCACCTTCGGGCATCCACACCGTCTCGACGCTCTGTCCGTCTGAGAAGCCCAGAAGATAGCGCACGGTGCCATCCTGGGAGACGAACCTCTTTTCAATGTTTGGAAACCCGACTGCGAAAGCCATCTCGGTCAGCTTGGAACGAAGCTGACGTGGAATGGTCGAGATTTCGTCGATCGAATCAACCCGCTGACGGTAGACGGCTTCGAGAAGTTGTTGAGCGCGGTAAGCAGGCTCGCCGACCGCTTGCATTATTGAAATTAGCTCGGAACGCTCCATCCCAAGCAACGAATTGTGAGCGGGATTATTCAAGAATGGCTATTTCCATTATCTGCAACGAAAACCCGGCTGGCACAACAGGAATATTGTCGACAGGGGCTATGCCACATTGCGTAACTTGTTGAATACAAAGGTCTAGACTATTCCCCTGCGCAGCTGCGTTGCCTATGTAAGAATAGTAACGATTCCTTCACCAGCGCGTCTACTTTGGGGTTTCGGAAGTTTTCATAGCAGGACAGCATTCATGACCAAAGAAGTTCGAAATATTCGTCGTCAAAAGCTCGCCAACGGGCTCACCGTGATTACCGAGCAAATGCAGCACATTCGGTCTGCTTCGATAGGCATATGGTTGCAGACTGGATCTCGTGATGAGGACCCGGAGTGGAATGGCATTTCCCATTTCATAGAGCACATGGTCTTCAAAGGGACCAAGCACCGCACCGCGGAGGAGATCGCCCGACAGGTGGACTCCATTGGCGGCAATATGGATGCTTTCACTGCCAAGGAATGCATCTGCTTCAATGTCAAGGTTCTCGATGAACATATTCCGACTGCGCTCGACATCTTAAGTGATTTGGTGCTCAACCCGATATTTGATGCCTCGGACATCGCGCGCGAACGCGGCGTGATCATGGAAGAGATCAAGATGGACGAGGACAATCCCGACTATCTTGTTCACGAAATCTTCACGCAGAATTTCTGGAAGGATCATCCACTCGGGAAACCGATCCTCGGAACCAAGGAAACCGTGAAGCGTTTTGAGCGCGATTCCGTGCTCGATGCCTACGCGCATCGGTTTGCTCCAGGAAACATCATTGTTTCTGCGGCGGGCCATCTGGACCATGATCAGTTCGTAGAGTTGGTGAAAAGGCATTTTGAATACATGAAGCCAGTTTCAAACGGCTTCCACTCGTCTGCACCCAAGACTTTCTCGCGCATTATTTTGCGGAACAAGAAGGCGCTCGAGCAGGTACAGTTGTGCATCGGCGTGCCGGCGCATCCGATTGCACACGAAAAGAGGCATGCTGGCTACATCCTCAACACCGTACTTGGCGGTGGCATGAGTTCGCGTCTGTTTCAGAATATCCGCGAACGACAGGGACTGGCCTACTCCATTTACAGCGATCTGAACCCGTATCGCGATACGGGATGTCTGGCGGTATATGCCGGTACTTCGCTCGCGTCTGCCGCCAAGGTCGTGCAATCGGTAGTGGAGGAATTCCGCAAGCTCAAGAGCGATTCGGTTCCAGAGGAAGAATTGCGCCGCTCCAAGGCTCAGCTAAAAGGGAGTCTGATGCTTTCACTGGAATCCAGCACTTCGCGCATGTCGAATCTGGCGCGGCAGGAGATGTATTTCGACCGGTTTTACGATCTCGACGAGCTGATCGAGCGGATCGAAGCCGTGACAGCAGAGGATCTCGCTAATTTAGCGAACGAGTTCTTCAAGCCGGAATCTGTCGCCGTCACAGCATTGGGGAACCTCAACGGCTTGAAGCTTACGCGCGACCAGTTGGCCTGTTAGCGCGCCACTTCCTTCATCCCACTACATCCGGCGTCTGTCCACAGTGGTGCGCCTGGTTTCATTTGGTCTCAACGAAAACGGCTCTCGCGATCATCGGCGAAATCGTTCTCGGCACGCATTTCTGGCTCTTGAACTACATTCGCGTTCGACTCTGGCTCTAGATACTTCCGCATACATTTTGGGCATGGGACGTAGCCTTCGCGGATCGCTTCTCGTGCAGTCAATGTCCGTTCCTTATCTTTATTACGAATGAACTCGCAGCCCGGTACATGAAATTCTTTTTCTCCTTCGGAGACCACGACCTTCATATCAGGCGGTATCTTGGCGACCCATTGTGCACGGTCCGAATGCAGTTGGACGGCCTTAATCAACGAATTTCCCCAGCGTAGTCCGCCCGCAAAGAGCGCCAGTGCCGCGATCGGGATGAGCCATCTGGACCAGGCCCAGCCACGGCCCTGTGCGCGCACAGTCTGGGAAATCCGCTTCTCGAGCCTCTGCCCAAATCCCGACGGCACATCGATCATGCGCTCGTCACTGTAAAGACGAATCACGTTACGTGTCCCATCGAGCACAGATCTGCAGCGCTGGCAACTATGGAAGTGATCGTCCATCGCTACCCGGACTGCCGGTGCAATGTCACCCTCAACGTAATTGGAGATTTCTTTCCAGACCTGATCGCAATTCATCGTTTCGTGGTTCACCATGGCTTTGTTCCCTTCTCGAAGGGCAAGCGGCTGAACCATCCCTGGTCCCACCCTCCGGCGAGCAGATCGCGTAACATCAACCGCGCTCGCAGCAGCCGCGTCTTTACCGACGCCACGGAAATGCCAAGGGCTTCGGCGGTTTCCTGAATATTCAGTTGCTCCATGTCTCTGAGAATGAAAACCTCACGGTACTTCCGATCCAAGCTGGCGAGTGCTTCTGCCAGTTTCTGGCGGACCTCTTTTCTCTCGAGAGCTTCCGACGGGATCTCCCGCCAGTCCGCGAAATCCCGGGGTGTATATTCGCCTTCGTCGTCGCGATGATCATCGATTCCTTCGATCATGCCTGCTCGCTCTCTTCGCCGGCGCATTAGGGCTTCGTTTACCGTGATCTGAATCAACCACGTGCTGAATCGCGCCTCGGCGCGAAACTGGCGGATGTTTGCCAAGGCCTTCAACATGGCTTCTTGCGCAACGTCCTCGGCATCCGTCTGGTTTCGCAGGATGGCCATAGCTGCAGCGTAGACTCGGCGCTCATAGGGGCGGACGAGTTCATAGAACAACTCGTGATGACCGCGCTGCACCTGCGCAATGAGATCTTGCTCGCGGGTTCCTGAGCCTGGATCGTTTATGACAACATTCAATTCGGCCATCTAGCCTCGCCGCGTCAGTGCCGTGTATCTCTCTTCCAACCAGTCAGTATAAGCATGGAATTGTTCCCGTCAGTCCTGTTGTCAGGGTTTCTCCATGAGCTTCGAACTCGCCATTCGAGAACTGTCCTGATCGGTCTTCTTTGCCGTGCAAATCTGGAATACCATGCCCATTCTTAAAATGAGATTCGTAAAGTTCCACAAAGTTACGCGAACCTGAGCTGTAGGTCGAGGTGCACTTCAGGGGTGCCTTGTCTCGAGAATTTCGGGGGTTCATGACTGGTTTTGGGGTGCCTTTCAGGGCATACTATGCTGCGTTGCCTGTATAGCGGGCACAGTCCTATGCGCGGTCCTATTCGGTCAGAGATACCGAAAAATCGCCTATTGCCAGGTGGCTCGTCTGCGCAGGAGCCGAAGCAGCGACGCCTGATGGTAGCGGCGCTGATGTTGCTCCTGGTGTCGCTGGCGTTCGTTCTTTATCGGGACCACGATTTCTGGTTTCCGGAGGCGGAAGACGCTACCGACCGACCCCTGGAAGCGCCGTCTCCTTTTGCGGAAGCTGCAGCCACGCCCGAGTCCAAGCCGTCCACGATTGTGCATAAGAAGGTGCACTCGCGCCCAGCGCAACCTCCAGCGGTTGAGGACTCGGCGCCGCCTTTGACCGTGACCAGGACAGTATTGCCGCCGCTGGACGTCGAAGTCGTGGCGGGAAGCGCGCACCATACGCTGCGTCCCGGCAGTAATTCCGTCCGAGTTGATATGCAACCGGAAGAGAACGCGGACTCGGCGCCACCTAGGCCATCGATCCGGGAGAGTGAAGTTCCGGCCAACATCACGATAAGCGCCGCCGAGCGTGCGGCTATTGCGGCAGATTCATCGCGTGTTGTCGCCCATTCAGTGCAGCCGGGGTATCCGATGCTGGCTCGTCAAATGAAAGTGCAGGGAGCTGTCACCTTGCACGCATTGATCGGGCGAGATGGCTTGATTCAAGACCTCCACGTGCTAAGCGGGCCGCCGATCCTTGCCAAAGCCGCTCTCGAAGCGGTTCGGCAGTGGCACTTCAAGCCGCACTATCAGGGCGCTGAAACCGTTGAAACTGAAGCCAAGATTACGGTGAACTTCACAATCTCAACCAACTGATATTGTCCCACAGGAGGACCGTTT
>Ga0066388_100002030_pt1 | contig 12030 bp, 10 predicted proteins | sample PanSoiMetaGPlot6_FD_64539 | JGI IMG/M metagenome (GOLD analysis project Ga0066388, IMG submission 64539) | Tropical forest soil microbial communities from Panama analyzed to predict greenhouse gas emissions - Panama Soil - Plot 6 (Hybrid Assembly) | ecosystem: Environmental > Terrestrial >... | reverse complement strand
TACTGGCCGGGCGCCGCTTACTCGTCATATCGGCCACGCGCACATCGAAATGCTCGGCCACCCGCCGCTGAATTTGTTCGATTGTAATGGAGTGTCGTCCTTCTTCCTGCAAAATATCTTTCAACAAATGCTCGACGACTTCCTGTGTGAGCTCCTTTCCACTGAGCGATGCAAACGACGCTACCCGCATGAGAGCGCCTTCCAGGCGACGGACATTGGTGCGAATGCGGCTAGCCAGAAACTGGAAAATGTCGTCGTGCAATATGATCTGCATGGTGCGCGCTTTCTTCCGCAAGATCGCCAGACGCGTTTCCATGTCGGGCGGCTGTAGCTCTGCAGTCAATCCCCACTCAAAGCGGGAAACAAGACGGTGTTCGAGGTTTGCAATTTCAGACGCCGGCCGGTCGCAGGAGAGCACAATTTGTTTATGTCCATCGAAAAGCGTATTGAACGTGTGAAAAAATTCCTCCTGCGACCGTTCTTTGCCTCCGAGAAACTGAATGTCGTCGATCAAAAGGAGATCGGCCAGCCGATAGCGCTTCCGGAATTTGACCAAATTGCTGTGCTGGATGGCATCGATGAATTCATTGATGAAGAGCTCGCTTGAGAGATACATCACCTTCATGTTTTTGTTTTTCGCCCAAACGTATTGGCCGATCGCCTGCATCAGATGCGTCTTGCCGAGACCAACGCCGCCATAAATGAAAAGCGGATTGTAAGTGCGCGCGGGTGCCTGAGCGACAGCGAGTGCCGCTGCGTGCGCAATTTCATTGTTCGGGCCGACCACAAAAGATTCGAACGTGTTTCGCGGATTGAGTCCGAGGACGCTTGCGCTGCCTTTTGCGCCAACTGATGGCTCCGGCGAAATCTCTTTCAGGACAGGTAAAACCTCCAACGGCGTTTGCCCTGCGGTCCCCGAGGGTGAAGCAAACTTCACCGCACGCGGGCTGCCGAGCGCGCTAACGATAGCGTTCTGCAACGCGGTTATGTAGTTACTCTCGATCCAAAACTGATAAATGTTATTCGGAACACGAAGCGTGAGCGATTTATCAGTCGCTCCTACTAGTTCGACGGCAGAGAACCAACGGTTGAAGCTATCGGCGCTGATTTGGGGTTTGAGGGCGGCAGCTAATCGCTGCCAGAGCTGGGCGCATTTCGTGTCCATAGCAAGTTGTTAACAGTGTTACACAATTGCCACACAGGCCTGTTCCCGGGAAAATCGTCTCGTAGCACCAAGGTCACATCGTCGTCGTCGCGGGCGCATTTTCCCTAGGAAATGCTCAGTGAAAATGCCGGAAACGCGTAAATACGAGGCGAAATTGGATCCTGTAGCGTCCAGTCGCGAAGGGGCGACGGAGAGACTATCATTCACAGGAGCTGTTTTGTTCGAAGGGTTTTGGGAGGGCTTCATTCGCGCATCTAAAAGTTTCTGAGAAATGTTCACAACTTATTCACATCCGCTCCCGTCGCTGTCCCGCCAGCGGGCTTGAGACTAGAAACCGCCGCCAAAATCGACAAGAAAAAAATGAATTTTATTTTTAGCGGCTTAAAAAAAATTCTTGACTGAAAAATCAAAATGAGCGTCCCCCGGAGTAACGATAATTTGAACCGTCACTGAGGGTCGACCCCTGAAGTTTCGTCAGTTGACCGATCGGCGTGTGCACGCATTTTTTCCACTCCAGCGTGCTTGAGGGAACGTTCGGCGAACCGAAAAATGCAGACACGCAAACGCAAATGACGAGTCGCAAAACGAACGGCGTCATGTTCTCTATGCGAGGTTGGGATATCCGTCCCACTGTCTGCGCCGGTTTGATTGCTCTCCTTTTGTCGGAGTCATATGTCCCGAAAACCCTCGCGGCAGACGAGCTGTTGCCGCCGTTCGGTTTTCGCTGGAACGACTCCATGGCGCGCGTGGAAGCGATATTGCATGGCGCGAAGGCCAAAATTGTATCGCGCGAGAAAAAAGAAAATCGCGAGGTATGGACCGTAGAAGGGCTGGTTCATCCTGGATTGAAGCGCACTCTCTTTACATTCAGGGCGAGGGGACTCATCGGAGTAGAACTGCAGTATGAATATCCGGAATGGAATATCGAACGTTACAACCAGCGCATGGGAGAGATTCGCAAATATTTCGATGAAAAGTACGGAACGGGAAAATTGGTCTCCCGTTCTCGCGATACAGACACTGACGTGATCCAAACGCTGGTTGGCTATCAATGGATGGTCGGCGCGACCATGCTTGAGCTGTTTTATTTCTCAGCGCAACACGACATGCTCGTTTATCGGACGATCAGTGTGGATTACAAAGCCCTGTAGCCGTTTTGCTCGCGCCGGCGACCGAACGCATTGCTGCACAGGAGGTCACTAAGATCGGGCTGACGTCGCTACAGTTGCGCGGCGTCCCCAACAGACGACGATTACAACGTCGTCTCGGTCACAAGCGACTGCTCTTCTTCAGGGCGAATTCGCTTGCCGCGCCTGGCCTCCTTCTGCAAGCGTTTCAGCCGACTCGACAAGGCGGCTTTTGCCGCAGAATTCATGCGATCGATAAAAAGGATCCCATTAAGATGATCGACTTCGTGCTGGATCACCCGCGACAACAAACCGCTTGCTTCGATCTCGATATTGTCGCCTTCCAGAGTTTGCGCGCACGCAATCACCGACTTCAAACGTTCAATGTCGGCGGAAATTTCTGGGAAACTTAAGCAGCCTTCCACCCCCACTTCGGTTTCGCCGCGCAATTCGATCTCAGGATTGATTAAGACCAGCGGCATCGCAATCTCTGGAGCGATATCTTTGCCATTCAACTTCATCGTGCTTGGCCGATCTTCGACCTGTGAAACGTCGATTACGGTGACTTGCAAGGCTTCGCCAACTTGCTGTGCTGCCAGGCCCACGCCATGCGCAGCATACATCGTCTCGATCATGTTCGCAGCGAGCTCGCGAATATGATTGTCGATCCTCTCGATCCGCTTGCCTTTCGCCCGCAGGATCGGGTCGCCGTACTGCACGATCGACAAGATCATTTCTCTTCCCGGGTAAAGGCCGGCAAATTTCGTACCCCGGCAAGTTTTAACGCATCCATCACTTTGATAATCGCGCCAAATGAAGCCTTTTTGTCTGCTTGCAACGCCAACGTTGATTTGCGAGCATCAGGTAAATCGCGCACCGCACCTTCCAGCGCGTCCACTCTTATGGCTCGTCCGTCGAGTTCGATGTCGTCATTTTCATCAACGCTGACAATCGCGTGTTCGAGTTCAGCGGGCAGTTTCTTCGCTGTTTTGGACTCCGGCAGATTGATCTGAACCTCCGGCTGATCCTTCTTAAATGTCGTCGAAACGACAAAAAAGATCAGCAGAATGATGAGAATATCGACGAGCGAAACAATGATAATGAGGGGCGCTCGCCGTTTTCGCACTGCAAAATTCATCGCTTGGGATGCGCCGCGGGTCTCACGCTACCGGCGTCGATAGCTCAGTGGCAGATGACGGTTTTGCTCTTTCGAATTCACGCGACGGGCGACCATAATAGAATTTGTTAATTAATTCGACGACCAATGTCTCCATCTCCACTGACATCACTTCTACTTTTCTTGAAAAATAGGTGAACCCGATCAACGTGGGCACGGCGATCGAAAGTCCAAAAACAGTGGCATTCAGTGCTTCGGCAATGCCGAGCGCGATCTGACGCGTGTCCGATGCGCCGGTGCTTAAACCAAGATGCGAGAAAACGTGCACGAGTCCCGAAACTGCGCCGATCAAACCGAGCAATGGCGCGATTCCTACAATGACCTCCAGAACGATGAGACCTCTCTCCAAGCGTACCATCTCGTGACGCGCACGCGTTTGAACCACTTCCACGTTTTCCGAGCGCGGCCCGCGCAAGTGTTGCAAGGCGACACGTGTGATCTGCGCGAGCGAGGAGCGATCATGATGCACGAGACGCGAGAGCCGCTCAGGACTCCCTCCTGGCACCAAACGTTCTATTTCGTCCTCGATCGCTGGTGGCATCACCTTTTTCTCTCTCAAGGCGAGACCACGTAAAATCATTGTCGTCACAGAGACAATCGAGCAGGCCAGCAGCGGCCACATAAAAAGGCCGCCCCTCTGGAAGAACCCAAGTACGATCTTCAGGGTCTCCGGAGTTTGAACATTCATCGCGGCGACAATCATCAATTTGGATAGATGGTGAAAGTGAATCCGTCCACTTCCAAACCTTCGGACGGCAATGTGTTCGCGACATCCTCGGGAATCGGGGGAAGGTGTGCCTCCAACACCGATTGCAGGCAAACATTGGCAAATGCCTCGTTCGAACTGTTCTCAGTAATTTTCAGATCTTTCACTTGTCCGCTTCGATCAATGTAAAATCGAAGCCGCAGGGTACCGATATTAATTAAATCACGCCTGTGATCCACATAAGCATACCAGCGCGAACCAACTGCATCTTTCAGGATTTTCTCGTAGCGGCCAAGCGGCGTGCCCAAGGCATTAACCGAGGAACTCCCGCGATTGGTAATCTTCCCCGAGATATGAGTTCGTTCCTTCCACGGCCGATACGAGGATTGCGTTTGTGCCGCAGCCGATGGCTCGATTGCCGGAGTCGCTCTCGCGGTTAACATGGCGAATTGTTCCGCTGCGGTAACCGGACCGGGTTGCGTTTGCGGCGCTGCCGAGGGATTCGGATTTGCCTGCGGTACTGCACTCGGTTGCGGTTGCGCTCCATTCATTTGGAGCGAGTAGGCTTGTGTTTCCAAATCGACAGACGGCCGATCTTTTCCCGTTTGCGACGGTAGCGGCGCTTCGCCATTTGCAGGAAGCTCGCTCGCTGCGATGGAGTTAGCATTGGATTCAAACGTTTTTTCCTTCGGTGCCTCCGCCGATTTTTTCGACTCATCGGTCTCGATGAACGCGGGGTTCTTCGAGACTGGTGAAAGATCGACAAACGTCAACTCAACCGGCTTTTCCTCGAACGGAACGGTTGGCGACAGAACTCCGCTTAATGCAGCGAGCAGGCAAGCCACTGCCAAATGAATGAGAATCGCCGCAACTAACGCCATGAAAACGGTCGGCGTATTGTATTCGTGGTCGAGCGTCCGGCTGCCTGGCCGAGCGAACATGATATCAGCCGTCGTCATGGGAGCCGTCTGGTAATAATGATAAACGGATTCAGGCTCAGAGCTTCCTCAATTAAAGCTTCAACATTATCTCAGCCTAAGGCCACTGACAACTTACCCTACTAGGGGTCCTATTCTTGTCATTGTTCTTGCGTGGCCGGCATCATACCGGCGACTTTCGCCAGATCGCGCGCGCGTAATGAAACAAGTATTGCTGCGCGTAGCCACCGTGTTCGCCAAAATAGCCTTCGGAAAATTCGCGCAGCCGCGACATGTTCGATTTTCGTGCCCGTGGAAAATAGTGATGTCTCAAAACACGCTCAATCCAGACATCGATCGGAAAAGCGCGCAACCTTTCATACGCGAAAAGCATCACACAGTTAGCAATCTTTGCGCCCACGCCTGGCAGTTCACAGAGCTGATGATGAAGTTCGGCATCGGAAAGTACTTGCCAGGCATCGAGATCTGCTTCGCCCGAATCAACCAGCCGCGCGGTTGCGAGCAGATGCGCCGCGCGATAGCCGAGCGCGCATTTGCGCAATTCCTTTTCGGAACTTTTGGCCAGGCGCTCCGCGGAGGGAAATGTGTGGACGAGGCAACTGTCGGCGCCCGAGGAACGGTCCTCTGGCAAATCGGCCTTGAGCGCGATGCCAAAACGTTCGCGCAGTGCCTTGGAAATTTGCCGGATATGCACGACCTGTTTCATCGACGAACAAATGAACGTCGCTAGGCATTCCCATTTTGGCTGCCGAATAATCCGCAAGCCGCGACAAAATTCGCGCGCCGCGTTCATGATCTGATCATCCGGAAACGATGCACAGATTTCTGGCAGCCGATGATCGAGAGCGAAATAATGCTCGATGGTGACTTGCGCATGTTTCTCCGAATAGCGGCTGGAAGCCGCTGCCACTCTTGCGCGCAAAACCTCACCGCGCTGCTTCACATACGTTGGGATATCGCCAATCGTTCCCAGAAATCCGTTGCGGATTCTCTCCCAGTGAAAAACCTGGCCCGAATTGAGTGTCATCGCTAGATCGAAGTCTCGCGGAGGAATTTCCGTAATCTTCATCGTGATCTGGTATCGAAATATCTAGGATTCAGCATCGATTTCGAACACGAGCAAGAGAAAGAGAGTGAGATAATGTGTTTTTGTCTGTGTTCGTGGATTCGGCTGGCTCGCCAGAGTGTCTGTGGCTAAATAACCGGCGAAATGGACGCGCGCCTCGGAATCGATACCGGCGTTTTGGTTTTTTATTTCGTCGTCATTATCGCAATTGGTCTGTTCATGGGCCGGCGCGAACGCGATCTGGCGGATTTTGCTCTCGGGCGCCGTCAAATCGCGTGGTGGGCCATTCTCGCATCGCTCATCGCAGCGGAGACAAGCGCTGGCACTTTTTTTGGCACGCCGGGCGAAGGTTTCACTTTTCGAAATTACACTTATCTCCAGCTCGCTCTCGGCACCATCCTGGCGCGCATTCTGGTCAGCTACATTTTCATCAAACCGTACTATGACTACAAAGTTTATTCGATCTACGAATACCTGACAGCGCGTTTCGGCATCGGGACTAAGAACGCAGCCTCAGCCGTTTTCCTTTTCACACGATCGCTCGCGTCGGGGGCGCGTTTGTATGTCGCGGCGATCGCCCTCGCACTCGGCTACGAAATGATTCGTGGCGTCCGGCCTAATCAGACTGAAACGCTTTTCATCTACGTCGGCGCAATCGTCGCGATTGTGCTTTTGACTGCGATCTACACGACACTCGGCGGCATTAAGGCAGTTATCTGGACGGATGTCATTCAGGCGTCGATCATGATCGGCAGCGCACTGACTGCTGTGGCTTTGCTTTATTTTTCGATTCCGGGCGGCTGGCACGAAATCGTGCAGCGTCACGGTGGATTTCACGTTTCGGATTTCATCACGAGCGGGTTGGACCCCGCCAAAAGCGGTTGGCAGAAAATCAAAGGCATGTTTGCAATCGAATACACGATCTTCGCCGGCCTAATCGGTTCCACTTTTATGACCATGTCCACGCACGGCACAGATCAGGATATGGTGCAGCGGATGTTGACTGCGCCGGATGTGCGTCGTAGCCGGCGCTCGATCATCATGTCAGGTCTCGCCGATATTCCGATTGCTTTCACTTTCCTTAGCATCGGCGTGCTGCTTTGGGTCTTCTATCAGACACATTCCGATCCAGCGTTGCCGAAAACTCCGAACGAAATTTTTTGTCACTACATTCTTTACGAAATGCCGGTCGGCATTCGCGGCTTGCTTCTGGCCGGAATATTCGCGACCGCGATGGGTTCGCTCAGCACGGCTTTAAACGCCCTGGCGACGAGTTTCACCCGCGATTGGTACGAGACCTATATCAATCCAACGTCGACATCGGCGCAAAGTTTGGGGGCGGTGCGCTGGGCCACGGTTGGGTTCTCTGTCGTCATGATCATCGTGGCATCAACGACCGCCTACATGGTCATCGTCTATCCCAACGTCCGGATCATTCCCATCGTACTTGGGATCTACGGTTACACCTACGGCTCAGTGCTAGGGGTCTTTCTGGCCGGTATGCTTACAAAATCGCGCGGCAATAATCGTGGTAACATCATCGCCATGATCACCGGGTTCATTGTCGTCGCAATCTTAAGCGGCCTTCCCAACAACATCGCTGGAATTTTCGGCGGTAAGGTCTACACGCAACCGAGCTGGCTGCCTGTGATGGAATTTCCGTGGTGGATATGCTTCGGCACTATCGTTACCTTTTGCGTTGCGATCTCATTCGGAACCGGCCGCGAACATCGTCAAGCAGCAGCGTGATGGTATTTAGAGTTGACCGACCCGGCATCGCTGGGATTCTTTTCACTCCACCTTCAAATTAACCAAATCCTATGGCCCACATCGTGACCGAGAAATGCAACGGGTGTAAGTTCACCGACTGCGTAGAAGTCTGCCCCGTCGCCTGCTTCTACGAAATGGACAACCAGGTAGTCATTCATCCGGAAGACTGCATTGATTGCATGGCATGTGTAGAGGTATGTCCCGTGCATGCCATCTATGCCGAGGCCGACCTCCCTCCGGAATTCACCAAAGACATCGAATTCAACGCGACTCAGTCCCACCAGATCAAGGACTCGGGCGCGGAGGCGATCACAGTTAAGAAAGAAGCGCTGCCCGGTGCCTTGGAGCGAAAAAAAGCCCTGGGATATTGAGTGATCAGCCCAGCGCTGCGCATTTACATCCGCAGGTTGAACAAAATGCGGCCACCATAGCCGCCGCTATAGCTTTTTATCTTTCGCCAGCTTGATTCCTAAATCGCGCAACTGTCGGGGATCGACTTCCGTGGGCGAGTTGGTCATCAAGTCCATGCCGCGATTGTTTTTGGGAAATGCCATCACGTCGCGAATGCTTTGTTCAGCAGCGAGGAGCATGACCAGCCGGTCGAGCCCAAGGGCTATTCCGCCATGTGGCGGCGCGCCGAGCCGCAGCGCGCGCAGCAAATGACCAAATTGTGATTGTCGATCTTCCGGGCTGATCCCGAGGGCCTCGAACATTTTCTCCTGCAACTCGGGCTCGTAAATTCGCATACTCCCGCCGCCGATCTCAACGCCGTTCAACACGATGTCGTAGGCGTCAGCGCGAACGTTCGGGAATTTCTTCGCTTCAAACAGTGGCATGTCCTCGGCTTTTGGTCGGGTAAACGGATGATGCATGGCGTTCCATTTGTTCTCTTCGGGACTCCATTCAAACAGCGGAAAATCTGTGACCCAAAGAAAATCCCAGATGTCAGCAGAAGGCGTGAGCTTTTGCATTTCTGCGACGCGCAGCCGCAACCGGCCAAGCACTTCACAAGCGATTTCCCACTTGTCTGCGCCGAAGAAAACGCAGTCGCCTTCTTCGATGTTCAGCTTCGATTGTAGTGCCGCTTTTTCGGCATCAGTAAAAAATTTCACGATGGGCGATTTCCATTCGTCGTTTTCAATTTTGATAAACGCAAGGCCTTTCGCGCCGTACAACCTTGCAGTTTCCATTAGTTCATCGGCCTGCCCGATGGTAATTCCGGCAAAACCTTTTGCGTTGATCGCCTTTACGACGCCACCGGCATCGAGCGCACCGCGAAACACTTTGAAACTGCTGTTTCGGAAAATTTCGCCAAGATCGACCAGCTCCATTCCAAATCGCCGATCGGGTTTATCGCTGCCGTAGCAATCAACCGCTTCGCGATAAGTGAGCCGGTCAAATGGCGTTTTGATTTTGATATTGCACGCTGCTTTAAAAATCGCCGCCAGCATCCCTTCCGTGACCGCAAAAATATCGTCGGGCGTGACGAACGAAGCTTCGATATCGATCTGTGTAAACTCCGGCTGCCGGTCGGCGCGCAAATCTTCGTCGCGAAAACATTTCGCAATCTGGAAATATTTTTCCACGCCAGCGACCATGAGCAGTTGTTTGTATTGCTGCGGCGCCTGCGGCAGCGCGTAAAACTTTCCAGGTGTAAGCCTGCTTGGAACTAAGAAATCGCGCGCGCCTTCCGGCGTGCTTTTGGACAGAATGGGCGTCTCCACTTCGACATAGCCCTCGCTATCGAGAAAATCGCGCGTCGCTTTCGCGACTCGATGGCGCAAGCGAAGATTGTGCGCAAGCCGTGGCCGGCGAAGATCGAAGTAACGGTGCATCATTCGTAAATCTTCATTCTGCGGCTCGGCATCGATCGGGAAGGGCAGTGTGTCGGCCCGATTGAGAATTTTCAGGTCGCTCGGGATGATTTCGATGTCACCCGTGGGGAGATTCGGATTCTCCGTAGCTGGCAGACGGGCAGCGACGCGACCAGAAACTTGGATGACGTCTTCGCTGCGCAATGTATGCGCCTGCTTCGCGAGTTGCGCATTTTCCTCCGGGCGAAACACGATCTGCGTCAGCCCTTCGCGATCGCGGAGATCAATGAAAATGACGCCCCCATGGTCGCGCGTGACATTGACCCAGCCGGCAAGGGTGACCTGCTTGCTGACATCGGCCTTGCGCAATGAATTGCAATCGTGTGTGCGAAACATGGGATGCCCAAAAGTACCGCGTCATTCTGGGCGAAGCGAAGAATCTCGCAAGCGCGCATTAGCGCAGCATAGGTTCGACGCGCAGGATAAAATCGTCTTTTGGGATGAGCTGCTGCTCACCGGTTGTCATGTCTTTTACTTTCAATTGTGGCCATTCGTCGCCGAACAAAACTGCAACGCGCGCGCCGAGTTGCTCGGCCGTTTGGAATTGCTTACCGACCTTTTCGCTTGTGAGCGGGTAATCGACGCGGTAGCCGCGATCACGAAGCTGCTGGATTTGTGTCAACGCGTCGGCACGGCGTTGTTCCTTGGCAATCACGACGTAGATGTCGATCTTGCTGTCGCGCGTGATTGCGTTCTGCATCGCTTCACGAGCACGCGGGATTGCATCGATTAATTCGCGAAGCACAACATCGCCCATCGCGAAACCGAGTGCGGGCAGGTTCACTGAGGCGTCGCTCAATTGAGCAACCAAATTGTCGTAGCGTCCGCCACCAGCAATTGCGCGCAATTTTGTCTTTCGGCTAAAGACTTCGAAAACAATTCCTGTGTAATACGCAAGTCCGCGCACAATGGACAAATCAATCTCCACGTAAGGCCTTAGTCCGCGCGGAATTAAATAGTCATGGAACAGCTTGTGCAGATTATAGAGAGTTGTTCTGTGCAGGCTTAGAGACTCATCGTGTCTGGGCTCTTCCAGAAGTCGTCGAGTCTTTTCAACCCAACTCCAAACGTCAGTCACCGTTGCACCAAACTCTCTAAGTTGGTCGTTCGTATTACGATCTTCCTGCCTTTCGATTTTATCGAGAGTTTCTAGGAAGCGCCGAAACTGCACATCGTTAATGGACGAAGTTGGCTGTCCTGGATTGAGCTTCTCTAAGACAAAGCTTAACCAAACGTCTCGGCTGCTAATGCGTATGACAAAATCCTCATCAGTGAAACCAAACTCTCGTAGTAAGTCGATCAGCAGAGCAATCAACTCACTCTCGGCAGCGACCGAAGCTTCGCCGACGATGTCACAATTGAGCTGAAAATGTTCCCGCAAACGCCCGCGCTGTTGTTTTTCGTAGCGGAAGAATTGGCCGACAGAAAACCATTTGAGTGGTTTTTTGAATTCGCGTTCATGCGCGGCCACCACGCGGGCCAGGGTAGGCGTTAGCTCGGGACGGAGCGCCACTTCGCGGTCGCCTTTGTCTTTGAAGTTGAAAAGTTGACCGACAATTTCTGCGCCGCTCTTTTTTTTGTAGAGCTCTGTGGCTTCGAGCGGAGGCCCTTCCCATTCGACAAAACCATAGCGACGGGCGACCTTGCGCCACTGCATGAAAATATAGTTGCGCTTTGCGCAGTCCTCAGGGAGAAAGTCGCGAAAGCCCGGTAAAGTCTGCATAGAGGTGGCGCTATGTTACCCTGGCAGTGGAAATGCGATTACGCCTTCGGAGACGACCATGGGGGGCGGAAATTACGATATCAAGGCAAAGCCGAGGAACCTCCGGCATTAAGGGGCCGGAGCCATTCACGATGAAGAACATCCATTGAATCAAAGCAGAGGGACAAATATGAAACAAACGAGATTAGTGAAAATATTCATAGCAGGCGTGCTTTTTGCGGTAGCGCTCGGCATCGCATTGGCACAGGAAACCGCTACCACAACAACCGTGGACCCAGTGACCGGCACAACGACAACCGCCACCACCTCGACCGCAGGCACGATCACCGCTTACACGCCGGATTCGGATTATATCATGTTCCGAACGGCGCCGGAGGTGGCACCGGTGCGGTATTACTACACGAAAGATACGACTATTGTCGATCCAGAGGGTCACATCGTAACCTGGTCGGCAGTGCGGCCGGACATGCCGGCGACCGTGTAT
>Ga0066388_100002029_pt1 | contig 12031 bp, 13 predicted proteins | sample PanSoiMetaGPlot6_FD_64539 | JGI IMG/M metagenome (GOLD analysis project Ga0066388, IMG submission 64539) | Tropical forest soil microbial communities from Panama analyzed to predict greenhouse gas emissions - Panama Soil - Plot 6 (Hybrid Assembly) | ecosystem: Environmental > Terrestrial >... | reverse complement strand
ATCCGATGAGAACGCTCTCGGCGCCGCCGAGTCACACCGAAATCAAACAATCACGCCGAACTGACTACGCGATCTACGCCGATGGCCTGGTCCGGCATTACAACGGCAGCCGCGCGGTCGACGAAGTCGACTTGCGGATCCCGGCCGGCGAGATCTACGGCTTCCTGGGTCCGAACGGAGCCGGCAAGTCGACGATTGTGCGCATGTTGTGCACCCTGCTTGCGCCGACCGGAGGGCGCGCGCTCGTCGCCGGCTATGACGTCGCCAGCCAGGCAGCGCACGTGCGGCTGAGGATCGGCGTCGCTCTGCAGGATGCTGCCCTTGACCCTAAGCAAACCGGCAACGAACTGCTGAGCCTGCAGGGGCGGCTTTATGGCCTGTCTGGCAAGGCGCTGAGCAGGCGGCTCGCCGAGCTAGCAGAGCTGATCGACATCGATGACGCCCTGGACCGCCCGATCGGAACCTATTCAGGCGGTATGCAGCGCCGCCTCGACCTTGCCGCGGCCCTGGTCCATAATCCGCAGATCTTGTTCCTCGATGAACCAACCACGGGCCTCGACCCGGCCAGCAGGGTGCGGGTCTGGTCGGAGATCCGAAGGCTCAACGAGCAGCTCGGCATGACCATCTTCCTCACCACCCAGTACCTCGAAGAAGCCGACGAGCTCGCTCATCGCGTGGGCATCATCGACCGGGGACGGATCGTCGCCGAGGGCACGCCGCAGCAGCTGAAGCGGTCGGTCGGGACCGATGTCATCATCGCTCGCGTGGCCGGCAACGCTGAGGCCGCCCGGTCAGTGCTCGGCGGCGTTCCCGGCGTGCTCGGAGTAGAGGCGCACGGCAACGAGCTGGTGATCTCCACCGCGAACGGCGCTGGAGTGATAAGCCCGGCCGCAGTTGCCCTGGCCGGCAGCAACATGACCGTGCGCGACCTGACCTTGCGCACGCCAACGCTCGACGACGTCTTCCTCGAGCTGACTGGAACCCACATCGAACGCAACACCAGCACCTCGGAGGACCGGCCATGACCGCGCTCACTGAGATTATGCCGACAACGGCCTCCGGCGACGTCATCCATGCTCGCCCGGCTGGATTTCTGCACGACCTAGCGGCAATCGCCGGCCGAGCCCTGCGCGCCGTGCCGCGCGACCCGGCTGCTGTGGCCCCGCCGGTGTTCATCGCGCTGTTCTTCTTCGTCGTGAACATCGCCACGCTCAAGAAGCTGACCGGGAACCAGGCCGGCTTCAGCTACACGGCGTTCGAAATGGCGACTGCCATTCTTCTCGGTGTCACGGGTGTTTCACGTGCTCCGGCTCTCGTCCTAGACGTGCAGACTCAGTACCTCGACCGGCTACTTCTCACCCCGGTGCGACGAACTGCGATCCTGCTCGGTCACATGGCCGCGGATGTCGCGGTTGCGGCCGCGCTGACCGTCCCGATTCTCGTGCTCGGGGTCGTTCTGGGGGTGCGGTTCCAGGGCGGGCTGCTCGGCGTTGTGGTATTCGTCGTGCTCGCATCGCTGTGGAGCCTGGCGTTCGCGGGATTCGGATACGCCATCGCGCTCAAGACGGGGAACCCAGCGGCGGTGAATTCTACCTTCCTGCTGTTCTTCCCGTTCTTGTTCCTGACCTCGTCCTATGTCCCGCGCAGCGAGCTGTCTGGCTGGCTGAACACGGTCGCTGGGTTCAACCCTGTCACCTATCTGCTGGACGGTCTCCGGTCGCTGGTGCTCGGCGATAGCTGGCAATGGGGCCAGCTCGCGCAGGCAGTCGCGGCGATCACCATTGTCGGCGTGATCAGCATGGCCATGTGCTTCGCGGCCCTCAGGGGAAGAGTAAAGCGCAACTCGAGCGCCAGGTAGCCGTCGATGGTGCCCGGGAAAACTCCAATCCCGAGTGGTCCACAGCCGTCACCGCAGGTACTTGATACAGCTGAGAACGTGATCCCCAAAAATGGCGGCCACGTCTTCCGCATTGGGCCGTCTGAGCGCCTGGACGATCTGTGCGTGTTTCCGGACCGATTCTTGCTGTGATCGACCGGCTTCCGGTCCGTGCGGGAACGAGCGCCAGAGCAGTCTCATCAGGAGGAGAAGCATCGGCGAGCGGGCGCATTCGTAGATTCGAAAATGAAACCGGCGGTTGACTTCTGCGAATTGATCGTGGTCCGTGCGGCATGCAGCGACTTGCCGGTGTAGGGCTTCGATTTCCGCGAGATCGTCATCAGTCATCTTTGCCGAAGCAAGGCTTCCGGCTAGCGCATCCAGCGCGGCCAAGATCCGATAGTTCTCTTCCAGCTCCGTCGACTCGGTGCGCGCGACCGTGGCTCCCCGGTGCACGTCACTAACCACGAGGCCCTCGGACTCGAGGCGCCGGAGCGCCTCCCGGACGGGGGTATAGCTCACGTCGAACTGCTGCGCGAGGTGACGCTGGCGAAGCGGCGTACCGGGGGAGAGCCGGCGGTCGGTGATGAGCTCTCTGAGGACATCCGTGACCATGTCGCTCTTGCTGACGTATTTCCCGCGTGCTCGCAGCGCGGACGCTCGGATCGCGCTGGAGGATTGCTTGCCAGTGTCGCCATGTCGGCGCAAAGGATTGTCCGCTGGATCGCCGGCCTCGCTCATATTCTTGATCCCTCAAGTTTGGACGCCTGGGCTGGCGCCATCGGGTTACCGGCAGAAGTCTGCGGCTACCGCGATGAGGATCTCGGTGCACGCGACCATGCCAGACAGGCTGGCCCACTCGACAGTGGCATGCGCGCCGTCGCCGTCCGGCCCGAACAGGACTGTAGGTATGCCGGCGCTGGCGATCAGGGATGCATCGGCCCAGTAGCTGACGCCAGTGAGCTCGGCGGGTTTGCCGAGGGCCTTGGTTGCTGCCGCGGCGACGACCTGCACGATGTCCTGATCGTCGGCGGTCTCGAACGGCGGCCGGGCCAGCGTTGTGTGGCTGGAGACTCGGAGTTCGGGGTCGGCGGCGCAGCATGTGGCCAGCAGTTCGGCGATGTCGCGCTCTACATCGTCGACACTCTCACCGGGAAGGGTGCGGCGCTCTATGGTAAGGACGCAGCTGTCAGGGATCGTTGATTCTTCGCGGCCCCCGCTGATGATCGACGCGTGCACGAATCCGTTTCCGAGCCGGGGGTGCTGGCGCCCGCGCAACTGCTCGTTGAGGTCGGAGAGGGATACGAGGATGGGACCGGCTTTGAGGATCGCATCCGTGCCGAGGTGCGGCCTGGACCCGTGAGCGGCCTTGCCGACGATGTTGATCTCGGTCCATACGAAGCCCCGGTGCGCGGTGGCGACCATGAGTTCGGTGGGCTCGGTGACGATCGCGGCATCGGCGGCCGTGTGGCGCAAGATCTCCTGGACGCCGATGCTGGAGTGCTCCTCGTCGGCGACGGCGGCCACGACGACCTCGCCAGGCAAACCAAGCCTGGATGCCTCCCGGCAGGCGATCAGCGCGGCCGCTAGGCCTGCCTTCATGTCGTAGGCGCCGCGTCCGTAGAGCCGGTCGCCGTCGATGACGGGAGTCAGCGGGTCGCTCATCTGGCCGACGCCCACGGTGTCCAAGTGGCCGCACAGCATCAGCGACCGGCCGGTCCCATGTGCGTGGCTGCGGACGAGCACGCTGGGGCGGCCCGGGGTTGCCTCGAGCGTCTGGCTGGCTAGGCCAGCTGATGTTGCCCAGTCGGCGACATACGCGGCGATCCGGCTCTCACCGCCTCCGCCAGGTACCAGTGCGGAGTTCTGGGAGTCGATGGCGACCAGGTCTTTCAGCAGTTCGACCGTGTCCTTCTCCATGCACAGCATGCTCGCGGCCGACTTACATAAGGTCAAACGATCTCGATTGCAAGAACGGTTGGACCGCGCGCCGGGCAGGATGGCACTAGTTACCAGGCCGGGAGGTGGACCGTGACTTATGCGATGAGCCGGGCCGAGCGGGAGCAGTTCCTCGCTCAGCCGCACGTCGGAGTTCTGAGCGTCGCGGAGAACGGCACGCCGCTCACCGTGCCTATCTGGTATGGATACGAGCCCGGCGGGCCGGTGATCGTTATCACGAGCCGGGAGTCACGAAAGACGCGGGCGGTCCGGGCGGCTGGCTGGTTCGGTTTGTGCGCCCAGGACGAGGCGTGGCCGTACAAGTACGTGACGGCATCTGGGCCCGCAATCATTTCCGGCCCTGCCAGCCTTGCCGACCAGCGCGCCATGGCCAGCCGGTATCTGGGCGACACAGGTGCCGAGGATTACATGGCGTGGATCACCGCGAGCGGCGACGCGGACGAGCAGGTCATGATCGCGATGACACCGCAGACCTGGCTCACAGTCGACTACGGCAAGATGGGCTAGCCGATCGGCGTTCAGCTCCAGATCGCCGCCTGCAGCCCGTCGCTGAAGGTTTCCGGCGGATCCGGTATCGGCCGAGCCTGCCCTTGGGCCACCCGGATTGCTGTCCATGCCGCTACTGCGGCGTCGAGGATGTCAGCAGTTCCGGCTGCCGCTCCCGCGGCGGCGAGGTCGTCAGCAAGCCGGATTCCTGTGCCAGCGAGCAGGTGCCTGCGCTGGGCAGCACCGTTCCACGTCGACTTGCTGTGCGGCAAGGGCTGGCCGGCCAGCTGCGCAAAGGCGAGTTCCGGGTGGACCTCGACAACGCGATGGCCGGTACGGCGGATCCACCGGTCGACCTGCCTGATCTTGTGCCGAAGGGCGAAGGCCTGCTGGGAGATTCCCTCGCCGGCGGCGCGTAGATTCTCAGCTGACGCGATCCTATAGTCGTCATGGCCTAGGGCCGTGCGAACGGGCGTAATGAAGACCGACGCCCACCTCGGCCCAAGCCTTTGCCGGGCGAGGACGTCCGCTGTCCGGCGGCCAGCATCGGGCAGGCCGATCGGCATGTCGACGGTGACGGCGTCCAGAGCGCCATCTCGCTCCGCAGCAGCGGCAAGATCCTCGATGTCCCGCTCGATGTACGCGCGAAGCCCACCTACGGACAGGACGATCCCGACCCATCCCGCTCTGCAGGCGTCGACGCCCATCACGCGGTAACTGCGCACAGACCAATCATGCCGGCGCCCCGCCGGGCTTTCTAGCCGCCTCGATCCGCGCCGCGGCGCCGTCCAGGATCAGCTCGACCTGCATCTGCATCTCGCCTTTGGGATCGAGCCGGCCGGAGTTGGTGACCGCCTGCTGGAACCGCGGGTAGTGGCCGTCGGCCAGGATCCGGCCGAGGAAGGCCCCCACCGATGAGGTGATCTCTTCGTCGGTCACGTGCAGCCGTGACCGGGTCCGGGCCTCGGCTGCGGCATTCTGCGCCGCCGCCATGACAGTGCTGGTCAGCGTTATGACGATCGGGGCCCGGTCGACGACGGGCAGCTCAGTATCGTCGAGGATGCTCAGCGCGAACTCGAAGGCAGCCACGCCATGCGGTGTGATCGGCGGCCGCTCCATCACAGCCTCCGGGTACCAGGGATGCTGCTGGATGAAATCCCACATGGAGCTGGCCAGCGTGCGTAGGTCTTCCCGCCAGCTACCGGACGGGGCATCCGGTAGCTCCTGTTCGCCGAGCACGTGGTCAATCATGAGGCTGACCAGCGCGTCCTTGTCAGGAACATGCCGGTACAAGGACATGGCCCCGGTTCTCAGCTCGCTGGCGATCCGACGCATGGTGACCGCCGCCAGGCCCTCGGCGTCGGCGATCAGGACCGCGGCCCGGACGATCCTGGCCCGGTCCAACAGGCTGCGCCGGGCGGGCGGCGCCTCCCGGTCGGCCCAGAGCAGGTCATATCCGCCCCAGAAGGACCCGGCAGCGGCGGCCAGGCGGTCCGGCTGCCCACGCCGCGCTGCACGGCCGCCCCGCACCGCGCTGCCGCCCTGCGCCGGGTCACCACTACTTGACATGCGTACATTGTAGACCTAGCGTACTACGTACGCAGCGGGTACGACGTACGCAAGGAGTTCCTATGACCGGCTACGCGATCAGGGCCGACGGACTCGTCAAGTCCTTCGGCTCCACCTCGGCCCTACGCGGCGTGAACCTATGGGTGCTGCCCGGCAGCGTCTGTGCCCTGCTCGGCCGCAACGGCGCGGGCAAAACCACCATCGTGCGCATTCTCACCACCCTGATCCAGCCGGACGAGGGTCGCGCCGAGGTGGCCGGCTTCGATGTGACCCGCGACCCTGAGCGGGTCCGGGCCAGGATCGGCGTTGCCGGGCAGAGCCCCACTATGGACGAGCTGCTCACCGGGCGGCAGAACCTGGACCTCATCGGGCGCATGTACCACCACGGCCCGGCCCGCTCCAGGCGCCGGGCCGTGGACCTGCTCGACGAGTTCGGGCTCACCGACGCGGCGGACCGCCAGGTCAAGACCTACTCCGGGGGTATGCGACGGCGCCTCGACCTAGCGGCCAGCCTGGTGTCCGACCCACCGGTGCTGTTCCTCGACGAGCCGACAACAGGGCTGGACCCGGTGAGCCGGCTCGGAATGTGGCAGGCCATCCGTGATCTGGTCGCGGGCGGCACGACGGTGCTGCTCACCACGCAGCACCTGGAAGAAGCCGACCAGCTGGCCGACGTGATCGTGGTGATCAGCGGCGGCGTCGTCGCCGCGGCGGGCGCGCCGGCCCAGCTCACCTCGACCGCCGGGCAGGCTCGTCTGCGGGTGACGCTGGCTGCGGCAGTGCCCGCGCAGCTCTGGGAAATCCAGGCCGCGCTCGGGCCTGGTGCCCGGATCGAGGGCCGAGCGGTCACCGCGCCCGCCCCCGGCGGGCTGGCCAGCCTCACCGCGGGGGTCGGCCGCCTGCAGTCCACTGGGGCCGCCATCCACCAGGCGGGGCTGGAGTTCCCCACGCTGGAAGAAGTCTTCACCAGCCTCACCATCGGCGCAGACCCGATAGGCCAGCCAGGAGGCCACGATGGCGGATCCCGCCGACTGGAGACAAGCGCGTCATGACCGCCCTGATCACCGAACCGAGCTCGGCCGCGTCCCGGCTGGGCTTCGCAATGACCGACGCCGTCACCTCGACCCGCCGGTACCTGCTTCGCAGCGTCCGCCAGCCTGACATCGTGGTCGGCGGCATCTTGATGCCGATCATCTTCGTGCTGCTGTTCGGCTACGTCTTCGGCAGTTCGATACAGCTGCCGGCCGGCAACTACCGCGCGTACCTCATGTCCGGCCTGTTCGCCCAATCCACCCTGTTCTCCTCGGCCGCGGTGGCCGTGGCCGTGGCCACTGACATGGCCGACGGAGTGATCGACCGTTTCAAGGTGCTGCCAATCGCGCGGTCGTCGGTGCTGATCGGCCGGACCGTCTGTACAGTGATCGTCGGCCTGCCGTCGCTGGCGGTGATGATCAGCTGCGCGCTGGCTGTGGGCTGGCGCGCTGAGAACGGCTTCGGTGACGCGGTAGCCGGCTTTGCCCTGCTGTCCCTGTTCGGCTTCACGATGGGCTGGGCGGGTGCCGTGATCGGCATGTATGCGAAGAGCCCGCAGGCCGCGGACGCGCTCAGCATGGTTCCATCGATGATGCTCGGCTTCGTGTCCAACGTCTTCGTCAACACCGCCAATATGCCGGCCTGGCTGCGGGCGTTCGCCAACTGGAACCCGATGTCGGCGGTGGTCTCCGCGTCGCGCGCGCTGTTCGGCAACAGTCAGGGAGTGCCGGTGCCCCACGTGTGGCCACTGCAGCACCCGGTGATCACCACGCTGGCGATGAGCGGCGTACTGCTCGGCGTGTTGGTGCCAGTCGCCGTCCGGCGGTACGCGGCCCCAACGTGACGAATTGGATGGCCGAGGCCGTCGGCACGCACGGCATCTGGCGGTTCGCGCGCGTTCCCAGCTTGGCCGCCCAGCTACGCGGCCCTCCGCCACGCATCGGCAGCAGCCATCCTCGGCACCTCAGGCAATCGCCGTGCCTGCTATATGTGGAGGGTGTCGATCATTAGCCTCCAGCGTGAGCTCCGCGACTTTGCCGTCGAGCGTGACTGGGAGCAGTTTCACTCGCCGAAGAATCTGGTGATGGCGCTGGCTGGCGAGGTGGGTGAGCTTACTGAGATCTTCCAGTGGCTCACGCCCGAAGAATCCGCCGATGTCATGGTGCAGGCGGCCAGCGCTGCGAGGGTTCGCGACGAGATAGCCGATGTCCTCGCCTATCTGCTACGGCTCGCTGATGTCCTGGATGTTGATCTGGAGGCAGCCCTGGCGGACAAGATCGTCAAGAACGCGGCGAAGTACCCAGCTGAGACGGCGCGGAGCATTGCCACGAAGTACAACGACTTGTCCAGCGGTGACAGACCATTCGAGTGACCTCCGTCCAGGATCTAGCCGTCGAGTCTCAGCTGATCAATGTGTGCAGAAGATCCCGAGTTTCTGGATCGGGCGAGTAGATGATAGTTCCGACCATGCCGCGAGTGAGCAGAACCTTGTAGACGTTGCGGATGAGCCGGCCGAACTCCATCGCTGTGACCTTCGTCTGGCTGCGAAAATCGGGATCCTTGTTCGCTGATCTGATGACAGCCCAATCACTGCCGCGCCAGACCAGGTCTGGCCCGATGATGACGCCGTTCCAGTCGTATTCAAATCCCTGGGCTGTGTAGACGCATCCGACCTGGCCGAAACCGGTTGGGTCAGTTGCCCATAGGGCCGATGGGGGAGCGCCGGCGATGGCACGCTCGCCCTTGAGGTTCCATGGCCTGGCCCAGCTGCCGATGACCACATCGGCTTCAAGCGAGCCATCGGGTCGCGGGTCGCTCCAAGGCCAGCAATATCCAGCCGCGATCCGGGCACCGTAGCCCGCGTCAAGTTTCGTTCGGAGCAGGTGCTCCATTTCCTGGGGTGTGTCAGACACTTGCACGTTGAATGCCGGATCGCCGATCCACTCGATCGGGCCGCCGGGAACTAGGCCGAGCAGGCGGACCACCCACCGCAAGTACTCCTCGCTGCCTCCGCACCGAAAATACGCATCGAGGGGAACCTTGTGGACGGTCAATCCGGCCTTCTTGGCGCGCGCTTCGACCTCCCCTACCGTGCCCATTTCCCCTGGCCGCACAACCTGATGCTCGTCTAGCAGGAACACCGGCACGCGGGCAGCGGCGATGAGCTCGTCGACCTGCGGCCGGTTAGTCCGGAGGCGCGCGGATGTCCATCGGTTAGCCGAGGTCTCACGGATCCGGTGCGCCTCATCGGCGATGAGGACTTCCAGCCCATTGCGGTCCGCCTCCATGAAACTGTTGAAGTACTTGAACAGGCTCTGGGTCCGAGGCGAGTTCCGACCCGCTATCTTCCGCAAGGTCTGAGTGAAGGAGCGGGACCCAGTGGCGTGGACGACGGTTCTTCCCTGCCGGGCCAGTTCGCCAAGTAGGGACAACGCGATCACACTCTTGCCGCTGCCAGGGCCACCGGTCACGATGACGACCGTCTTGGCATCACGGGCTCTGGCCGCTTCGGTAGCGTGCAGGACTAGGTTGAACGCGAGCCGCTGCTGGTCGACTAGGACGAATTGTTCCCGACGTTGGATCTCGTCAGCTGCGACCGCAAGCAATTGGCGGCTCGGTGCGGCACGCAAGCCCTCGAACTCATCGGCATATCCCGCGCCAGCAACGCTGCTTGTCAACCGGGATCGAAGAAAGTCCAGGAACTCGCCTCGCTTTTGGCCAGTGAACATCCGCGCGCTAGCGGACTCAGGAAGCTGCCGCAGCGATGCCACCGAGCGCTCGGTGGCGTTATGCAGGTAAGCGACACCAGACACGGAATCGGTGGCGCCCCGCAGTCCAGGCAGGAAGTCGACGAGGTACTGGCAGTACCCGCGGACCTGCTCGAGCGGATGGAGACGTGGCTCCCGACCGTAACCGCCGATGATCACGAGCGCCGGGTCGCCTTCGTACAAATCCGCGCCGCTCCATTGCTTGAGCTCCACCAGCACATAGGAAGGAGCTCCAGTGCTTGGGTGGCAGCCGGCCAGGATCGCGTCGACGCGGCGGCTGCTGAGCGGTAGCCGGTGCTCGAGAAGAACCTCGACATTTCCGAGGCCAGCCTCGACGAGGTCATGCGCCAGCACCGGGATACTGCGTGACCAGGAACGGGCCTCGCCAGGGGAGGGGCGCGGCCCGGAACCGTACAGCGTCTGTTCGAACATCAGCTCAAGGACACTGTCCCGGTCAGCAAGCGCGGCCAGGCTCGCGGCCGAGCGGCGGATCAATGCCAACGGACCGGCTCCCGCGCAACACGAAACAATCGCGCGGGTAGGGGCATGTCCGGCTTGGTTCGGCAGTGCCGCGGAGTGGAAGCCCGTCGGGCCGCAGTTTCGGCAATCCTAACCGCAGTTGCGACGATCGTGCGATTTCGCGCACCTGCTGCTGTTCGGTTATGTCTTCGGCAGTTCGATACACCTGCCGGGCGGCGAGTTCCGCCGTGTCAAGGGCCGCCCACAGTTGCGCGATCTTCCACGCGCCCTCGACGAACAGGCCCTCGCCGCGGGGAATGTCGGTGCGGTCCGTCATGATGAACCCCCGAACCGGGATGCCTCGAATTCTCCATTTACCAAGAGATTGACCACCCTCGAGCGTTCCTGCTCTACGAGCGGTACATAAGCGAGGACGCCTTCCGGGCCCGCCGGCAGACAGAACACTTTAAGGAGATCATCGAGCAGCGGGTTGTGCCGCTCCTGGACGAGCGTGTCTGGACACGTATGGAACCGCTAGCCGCCTAGCACCAGACAACGACCATGACCGGTACCGAAAATCAACGATGGGCCGGGGGCTGCTCGCGGGCGGCACTCGTGGCCCTTTGCGCCTGCCGCACCTCCCTGAAGCCGTATAGCGTGGTGACCAGCACAGTAAGGCCTCCGAACGCGACTCCTGCGCCGGTTCCTGCCCCCGAAAGGGGCAGCACATCGGTGAAGATGAGGACTCCGCCCAGCCCGATAGACGCGAGGCCAAAGAGCACTGCGGTAGCCGTCGCGATCCGATTGGTGGCCGTCTTCTCGGCTGCTGACCGTGCCAGTGCTCGTGCGTCCACCAGACGGCGCCTAGCCCACTGATATTCAACCGCGAACACAGCGACAGCCAGGACAATGACCAAGATGCCGGGCCCTGGCGCAGCAAGAAGCACCAAGCCGACTGCCAGAATCACGGTACCCACGACGGTCACTGCGATCCGCCGCAGCAATAGGACCGGGTTCTTCATCGGCCCACGGTCAACAGGAGTGGTTGGTTTAGCTGACTCCTCTCGCTCCTCAGCCGACGGCCTCGGACCCTCCGGACCGATCATGGGGTGACCCCAGACATGTACAGACCTACGACACCCGCGATTACCAGCCCGATGGACACGAGCTTCAGGGCCGATACCGACTCGTCCAGGAGCCACATCCCGACGACCGCTGTCCCGGTCGCGCCGATGCCGGTCCATGCCGCATAGGCAGGGCCGACTTCCAACTGCTTCAATGCGACGCTCAGTACCCCGAAACTGAGTAGCGCGCACGCGGCGAAACCGACCGTGGGCCACAGCCGGGTGAAGTGGTGACTGTTCTTGAGCAGGACCGCGAACCCCGTCTCAAACACCCCGGCGAGTGCGACAAGAAACCACGCCATGAGTTCACCCTTTCATGCCCTGCTCTGTTCTTCACGTCCTCGCTCCCTGACGGCATACGCGCGCTTCGGCCCCTCCACTCGGCCGACCGCAGAGCCAGCCGACGTGCGTCCTGCCCGCCCGTTGCGCTTGGCCAGCACACTGGTGGCTGTCACGATGGCCAGTACGCCGCCGATGATCGCCATGGATACGCCGGTGCTGATCTGCGGAACAGGCACCGGTCCGAGCTGGTGAACCCCGGATCCGTGCAGCGCCTCGGCGATCAGCTTCAGCCCGATGAAGCCCAGGATCGCGCACAGGCCAGCGTGCAGGTGCTGCAGCCGTCCCATCAGCCCGCCGATGAGAAAGTACAGGTGCCGCAGTCCTATCAGCGCGAAGATGTTCGCCGCGAAGATTAGGTAAGGTTCCCGAGTCAGCGCGAAAATCGCCGGGACCGAGTCGAGCGCGAACGCCAAGTC
>Ga0066388_100002028_pt1 | contig 12033 bp, 6 predicted proteins | sample PanSoiMetaGPlot6_FD_64539 | JGI IMG/M metagenome (GOLD analysis project Ga0066388, IMG submission 64539) | Tropical forest soil microbial communities from Panama analyzed to predict greenhouse gas emissions - Panama Soil - Plot 6 (Hybrid Assembly) | ecosystem: Environmental > Terrestrial > Soil... | reverse complement strand
ACGCGTACCCTCGTTTGGATCGATCGACAGGGGCGCGAGACGCCGCTCGCGGCGCCGTCGCGTGCGTTTTTTTTCCCGCGGATTTCCCCCGACGGCGCGCGCATCGCCGTAACCGTCATTGATCTGCAAGCCGACATCTGGCTCTGGGATCTGACGCGTGCGACACTCACGCGCGTGACGTCCGGGATTGCTACGACCCCAGTGTGGACGCCGGACGGCCGCCGCCTGGTGTCCTCGTCGAGCCGGTTGGGGCCGTTGAATCTGTTCAGCCAGGCAGCGGACGGGACCGGTGCCGTCGAGCGGCTGACCGAGAGTCCAAACACGACGGTCGCCAGTGGCGTCTCGCCCGACGGCTCGCAGTTGATGTTTTCAGAACTCTCCCCGACAACCGGTTGGGATGTGATGGCGCTGCGATTGGACGGCCCGCGTCAGGTCGTCCCGCTCGTGCAGACGCCCTTCAACGAACGCAACGGGGTCGTGTCGCCGGACGGTCGCTGGCTGGCGTACGAGGCGGACGACTCGGGGGCCTTCGAGATTTACGTGCGGCCGTTTCCAGATGTGGACAGCGGGCGCTGGCAGGTCTCAACGACTGGTGGCACACAGCCGTTGTGGGCACCTGGCGGAGGGGAGCTGTTCTATCTCTCGTCCGACGGCGCACTGATGCGTGTCGCCGTGGCGGGAGGATCAGCGTGGACAGCCGACGCACAGACGAAGGTGGTCGACAGTCGTTATGACGTGGGCTCGGCCGGTTTCATCTCCCGAAACTACGACGTCGCTGCCGACGGCCAACAGTTCCTCATGACGAAAGCCTGCGGCACGGAGGCGACCGATGCGCCTCCGCAGCTTGTTGTCGTCCAGCACTTCGACGAGGAATTGAAGCGCCTCGTGCCGGCGAAATAGGGCAGCGCTGCGCGGTAAAGCCCTGCTTCTTTCAGTAGCGAACGCCGAGTCCGAAGCCGAACGACATGCGGGGCGTGAGCCCGTCGCCCTTGCCACCCATCGGAACCAGCAGGTTGGTTTTGATCAGCGTCCGATCGGTCAGCGCGACCTGGGCGGAGGCGACGGCGAGCAACAGCGTCGCACCCTGGCCTTTCACCTGGAGCAGCGGGCCCGGCACGAGCGGATCGCCAGGCAGCAGCGCCGGCGCGGTCGTCGGGCTCACCTCGAACGTCGTCAGCTTGTCGATGCGGCGTCCGAACACGTCGGCGCCAACCGTGAGCCGGCGATAGAACACGATGTCGGTGCCGCCGGCGAAGTTGATCTCGGCCGGCAGCTTCAGATCGAGCGGAGTCGGCAGTGGCACCTGCGTGCAGTTCGTGGCGCGCGTGGCCGGAGGCGCCGGTGTCGACGCGGTACACGACGTCACCCGGTTGAGGATCGCGCTGCTCTCGCCAATCCCAACCGTATACCCGGCCGCCACATGCGGCAGGAAGCGTCCCGACTGACCTCGCCACGCCACGTTGCCCGTGATGCGCGTCCCGCCGGCGCCGATCAGGTTGTCGGCATCGCCGGTCGGCAGGCGAGCGGCAAGGGTGATCGCCAGCGGATTCTTGTCAGAATTACTGAGGCGATAGCCGAGATACCCGACGATGTCGCCGATGCCGCTGGCCTTGCATCTCCTGGTGACCGTTCTTGACGCCAGCTCCACCATGTCGAACAGCGCCACGTCTCCCGGTGCATGGGTCACGCCCTGAATGTCGATCGAGCTGGTCTTGCATCCGTCGGCTTGCAGCGGCGTCGACGGGTACACATCGAAGAAATGCACGTCGGCGGGAATGCCCGGCACCCGATCGCGCGGCACCAGCGACGGAACGGTGCCGAACACCCGCGCCTGCACCTGCCCCTCCATCTCGATATGCATCATCGGCACGCCGACGCCGATGTCGAGGTGTTCGCTGGCGCCGAATACGACGCCGAAGGTGGCGACGCTCTGCTGAATCCGCAGCGCCATCGATTCGTGAATCACGTCGCGTCCAAAGCGCGCCTCCGTCGCGGCCGGAGACCTGAGCACGAAGCCCAACTGGAAGTCCTTGAGGGGGATCCCATCGAGCCAGCCGTACGACACGTTCTGGTAGTTGAATGACACGCTGGTCTTGCCGCGCCCGATCGCGCCCGCGCGAACCGAGAACGGCGCGCCGAATCCGTAGTTCACCGGCACCGAGACGAAGCCGGGCTTCGCCGTCGACAGGCCCATGTCGAACGGGAACGTCGACAACTGGAACCCAATCGACTGATTGAGCTGCGTCGGCAGGCCGCCGAGCTGCTGCGCAATCAGGAAGTCGCCGAGCTCGACCGATGCCACCGAGTCGATGCGCGCCCCTTCGGCGACGAGATCCGCGATGAAGCGCGCGAGCGGCGCGTCGGTCGTCTGAGCGCTCGCGGCACGCGACCAGGCCACGACGGCCAGAACGATGAAGACCACTCTTTTCGCGCGCATACGATCCCTTTCGGAAGGAAGACCCTTCAAATAACGGTCGCTGACGCAACTGGAGCCGTGACGCGCCCCTCGAACGCCAGGATCGAGGGGAGGCGCGACGGCGCGGCCAGTCGCAGCAACTGATAGCCAATTCCCGAGAGCCCCTGAAAGAACGTCGGCTCGAACACGACGTATTCCGAACCTGGCGACACGAACTGAAAATAGCCGCGCGACAACGCCTGGTCCTCGACCCGGACCGCCAGCGCGGTGGCCGCCTCGATCGTCGGCTGACGCGCGAGATGGCGCCCCGCCGTGAACAGCACGTCACAGCGGCCGATGTTGCCGCAGCACAAATGGTCCCCTGGGTTGCCCGCGAACTCCGCGGTCGTGGTCAGCGCGATCTCGATCTCGTCGGCCACTTCCGGATCCTCGCTCACGATGGCGTCTCGCACCAGCGAACGCGCAAGCCCGATTCCCGGCGCGCCGTGGCACCACGCCGTCATCGTCACCGCGACGTTGCCGGGCAGGTGACCGGCCGAGCGGACGAGCGGCCAATTCTTGTGAGCTGCGGAGTAGACCGAGCGCTCGTAGCGGTGCCCGCGGAGCGCGGCATCCAGGTACTTACGCTTCCCGGTCGTTTCGTACAGCCGGATCAAGGCGTACGCGATGCCGGCGGCTCCGTGCGCGAAGCCCGCCAGCAGCCGATGATCGCTGGAGGGCCAGTTCGATCCCCAATGCGTGTGGATCTGGCTGGCGACCAACTGGTCACCGCACGCGATGGCCCGATCGAGAAATCGATTTCCGATTGATTCCTGCAGTGAAAGCAGCGCGAGTATAGCACCTGCACTTCCGCCGATGATGTCGAGGTCGCGGTCGTTGGCGATCATCGACGGCTCGATCGCCGCCGCCACGCGCATAGCGCGATCGACGAACGCGTCGTCCTCCAACAGGGCGCCGAGCCACCGAAGTCCGTAGACGATCGAGCCAATGCCAGAACCGATGCCGAGCGGGTTGCCCGCGAGCGAGACGCCCCCTGACACACCGTCGGCGAACTGGCAGACCGGCACGGACGCGCGGCGCGCCGCGGCGCCCCAGGATCGCTCGCCCGTCACGTGCGCGAGCGCCGCGAGAAAGAGCGCCGGGCCGAGCGTGCCGTTGTACAGCACATGTCGTTCGACCGCGCCGGCGGCGTAGCCGGGGGTGTGCAGGCGCCAGGCCAGCGCGTCGCCGTCCTCGGTAGCGCGATCGAGAAACTCGCGGCCGATCCAGGTCGCCATGGCGAGGTGCCGCGCGGCGGACACGTCCTCGCTGGCTGACGCGGCCGGCACCTGAGGCGCCGCCACGTGGAACTGTGACGCCTGCGATTCGGAGAGCGATCGCTCAATCCACTCGAGTTGAACGGCGAGATCGGCGTCCGACAACCGGTTGAAGCGGTCGCGGGCCATCTCGAGGCCGGGCTTGCTGAAAAAGCGATCGCCGATCACGCGCTCGGCGGCGCGCACGACGGTTTCGCCGGCGGCAACCGTGAAGTGCGGAATATCGAGGTTCTCCAGCGCGTCGCGTTCCTCGATCGCCACCGGCCACGCCACCGGCTGCGCGCGATCCATTGAAAACGGCCGCGCCATGACGTCGAGCGAGGTCGATCGCGTGACGCCGCTCGCCTGGTACTTGGGCGCGCCGAGCACGTCCTGCAGCACGGCGTACTGGTTCGTCGGCCGAAACAGCACGCGTGCGCGCCGTCCTTCGAACACGCTCAATGCTCCGTTCGGACCGGTAATCTCGTCGCGCACCCTCGCGCAGAAGCGGTAGGTTGCGGCAAAACCGTCCAGGAGTTCCGCCTGGTAGTCTTCGGGCCGCTGCTCGACGCCGTTGAGCACGACGCGGTTTGCCGAGGGAGCCTGAAATTCGTGCCGCTCGCTGTACGCAATCGCGTCGGTGCCGAGCCCCGTCCAGGCGCGGCGGGCGCGCGCCGATCCGCGCAGGCCCGTGCCGCGCAATCCACCGGTTTCATAGCGCCGACCGTCCGCGCCGTTTTCGCCGAACGTGATGAATCCCGTCTCGACCGAGGAGGCTGCCTTCTTGCCGGCCGATCCGGGGTTCGATTCGACGACGCGCGGGCGGCCCGGGTACAGGAGCGATTCAGGATCGACAATCGCCGGCCCGGAGAGCGTGGCGGCGACGTTTTCCATGTGGAGATCCATCGCGCCCAGCAGGTAGCTGAGCGCGGCCATTCCGCCAGCGCGGTAGTAATAGCGCCGCACCTGCGCCTCGTCGACGAAGTTCTCGTGCTCCGCAAACTCGACCCAGCCGTAGCCGGCCCGTTCGATGACGCGGAGCGACCGCTGCGGCATGAGCCCGCTATGCGCATTCACCCAGTCGAGAAAATCGGAAAATGCCTTCTCGATCCCGACGTCGCGCGGCTTGTAGATCACGCGAAGGCCCGAGTCGAACGTGAGCGCCGCGACGCGACGGCGGCCGTTGTGCGGATCCGACAACGCGGGCGCCAGCCCCGTCACGAATCCAGGATCGACTCCGCCGCCAAGCTGCAGCCGGATGGCCTCGTGATCCGTCTCGAGGCGCGCCGCGAGATCGTTGGTCGTCTCGACCCACTTTTCGATCACCAGCGCCGTGAGGCGCGCCAGAATCGGATACGCCACCCAGAACGTCGACAGCCCGTCGTCGAGCATCGAGTACACGAAGGCGCGGTAGCGCTGATTGCCGGCAGCGGCGTCGTCCGCGGCCGCGCTGCGCTCGGCGCCGTCGGGCGGTGTGCCCAGCACCTTCAGGAAGAGGTCGTGAAACGTGCGCTCGCCGGCAATCGCCAGCTCTTTGACCAGCTGCCGCTCGAGCGCCTGGCGCGGCGGCTCGGTGAACGTGGCGTAGGCTTCCGGGTTCAGCTTCAGCAGGAAGGTGCGAGCCGCGCGCAGGCCGGCGATCGCGAACTCGATGAACGGCGGCTCGTCGCCCAGCTCGAAAAAGCTCGCCTCGGGCGGCGCGCCGGTCTCGAGCTCCGCCTTGAGCTTCGCGGCGGAATCGAGAATCAGATCGAGCCAGGTCGTCCAGTCGACATCGGGATCGGAGCCAATCGCGGTTTCAGAGAGCGCCCGCCCGACCGTGGTCCAGTCGAGACCGTCCCACTGCAGCCGGCGGAGAAAGGCGTCGCGATCGCCCGGCGAGAACACGCGGCTCCAGTTCTGGAGGGCCGCGTTGGCGTCCGGACGGATAACTGCGTCGCTGTCAGTCGAAGAGACGCCGCGCTCCGCGTACGCGGCAACGCGCTCGTACACCGACATCGCGCCGAAAACGATGGCGCGACGCTCCTCGATTGAGAGCGAAGGCATCCGGACCGCTCATCCTTTGATGCTGATATTGCTGTTCAGCATGCGCTGCGGCTCAGACCCGGTCACCACGCAGTTGGAGTTGAGCTCGTCGACCAGGCGCGATGCCACCTGCTCGAGATCGGTCTCCGAGATCTTGCCGCCCCGATGGTCGAGTTCGGTCTGGAAGCGCGAAAGCAGACGCTGGAGCTGACTCCGCGTCATGACGATATCGTCCCCCATGGGTCCCTCCGTTTCAGTGGATCGGATTGAGGCTGCGGCTTCAGATCGTGATGGCGCAGAAAATCCATGAACCGCTGGTAGTCGCTCGCCGGCAGGCGGAAGGCCACGAGCAGACGGCGATAGTTGCCGTGCGACTCGGACAATCCTTTCTTGACGAGGGCGCGCACCTGCCCGCGATTCAGGTCGCGGTCCATGAAGCGCTCGTACACGCTTTCCCAGAAGCTCTCCCCGTGCCGCGTGATCCGCTCGAAGAGCTCCGTTCCGATGTCGGCCGCGGCCGGCGTTGCGACTGCAGGCGGATCCAGGCTCCTGGGCACGGGGAGCCGCTCGATCGGTTCGCCTTCAGTGGGCTTCGCGAACTCCGCCGCGAAGTCCTCGGGCTCGATGAACGTTCCCTCGGACATCGCGTAGCCCATCGTCACGACGCTGATGAGCTGGCGAACGTTTCCCGGCCAGTGATAGCTCTCGAGCGCGTTCAGCGCGGCGTTCGACATCGGCTTGGCGATGCCGTACTTTTTCGCCAGGCGCAGGAGGACGTAATCGACGATGAGGCGCCAATCGTCGCCGCGTTCGCGCAGCGGCGGGACCGCCAGATGGAAGTACCAGAGCCGGAACAACAGGTCGTAGCGAAATTCGTTCTTGAGGACCAGCGTGTTGAGCGACCGGTTCGTCGCCGACACGACGCGCACGTCAGCCGAGCGCGACCGCGTGGAGCCGAGCGGCTTGAACTCGCCGGTCTGCAGCGACCGCAGCAGCATTGCCTGCGCCGTCAAATGGAGATCGCCCACCTCGTCGAGGAAAATCACGCCGCTGTCGGCTTCCTCGAACGCGCCGCGGCGATCGGCGATGGCGCCGGTGAAGCTGCCGCGGAGGTGGCCGAACAGCTCGCTCACCGTGAGGTTGCCGTCCTGATGTTGCGGGCAGTTCACGGAGACATACGGCCGGCCCTTCGGCGTGCCCAGCAGGTAGATGGCCTGGGCGAACGCTTCCTTGCCGACGCCGCTCTCGCCGGTAATCAGCACCGGCTCCTTGTAGCGGGCGGCCTTCGCCAGCTTGGACTGGAGCTCGAGAAACTTCGGGGAGAAGCCGACCATGTCGAGCGGGTTCGACTCGCCCCAGCGTTCAAGAGAGGCCGCACGCAGCCGCAGGGCCTGCTCGCTCATGTACTGCGACAGATCGATACTCGTGGTGAGGAGTTCGTCGATCCCGCGGCTGCCGTGCGAGGTCATGTGTGGCACTGTTTCACCCGCCCCAACCGTGCTGGCCGGCGTCGAGCGGAAAGCAAACTAAATAAGCGGTGGCGCCAGCGACGAGACGTTCAGCTGAAAGTTCACATGGTCGATCGTCGCGCAGGGTAAGAGGAATCCGGCGGCCCCGGGGCCGTCGTCGGGGATCCGGTACGTGGCGCCAGGCTGCAGGTCCTGCACGAAGTTGACGATCCGGGCCTGTTCGGTGTCGTTCGGGGTCATCGCCGCGAACTGCACGACCACGTGCACAGGCACGGTATTGGCGTTGCTGACGAATCCGCGGATATGACAGCAGCAGACACTCGGGTCGCGCACGCCGCCCGAGAGCACGACGGTCGGCAGCTGCGCGACGCGCCAGCCGGCATTCGTCTGGATTTGTGAGTTATTGATGCCAATGAAGGCGACCTTCGTGAGCGACGGCCCGAGCGGCACGCTCTCGCATGCCAAGGACGACGCCAAGAGACCCAATGCGCACAGGGCAAGCGCGACGCCGCCCATGGGTCGCCAATTACGGAGTGACCGCATGCTAAATCTCCCGCGCGCAGGCATGTGTCGAGTGATCGGAACGATGGCTCACACGAAGACCGGCACGTTAACGCAGACGATTTTTCGTCGCAGTATACATAGCGGGACAGCACGGCAGCAAGCCGCCGCGAACGGTTTGGTGACGTAAGTGAGACAACTTTGATCCTTCGTGATTCGCGAGTGACGTCCACGACACATTCGCAGGGCGCGATGACACTGTATCGAGAACATCACACGTCAATTGCCGTTGCGGCGCGCGCGGTTTCTGGCTAGAATCCGACTCTCTTCGAAATCACCGATCTACAACAATCAGGAGTTCGTGAAATGAATCGCGCTACGAGAACCGCGCACACCGCGGTCGGGGTCACCCTGCTGTTTTCGCTCGCGGCTGCGCCGCCGCGCGCGTTTGCGCAAGCGCAACCCGGCGTCGCAGCGCCTCGAGCCGGCGATCCGCGCGAACCGCCGGTCATGCGATTCGATCCGCAGGGCATCGATCTCGTCCAAGCTGTCGCGATCACGCTGCAGAATGCGCCCGACCTCCGGCTCTCGGAGGCGGCCGCCTCGCAGGCGCTCGGCGCGGTGCAGCAGCAGGTCGGGTTGTTCGACACGAACCTCTTCGCCGACACGAACTACAACTACCAGCAGCAGCTGCTGACGCCGACCGATTTTCTCGGCGAAGTCTTGAAGCGCGACAACCTGCGGCAGCAGGTCGCCGATCAGGCGGCGACGCGGACGCGCCTGAACTCGATCCGCGATCAGTTGGGCACCATCCGGAACCTGCCGGCGGAATGCGGCACCGGCAACACGTCGGCGCAGCTGGCCGCGCTCAGGCGCCTGGATCCGGATACGGCCACCGAGCTGGAGCTTCTCGATGCGCTGTGCGCCTCGTCGAGCCAGGTCGACCCGTCGCAGGGACTTCGCCGCGATCTGATCACCATCCGCCAGCGCGTCGTGACCGACACAATCGATCGGCTGGGGCAGGGCGTGAACGACGCGATCACCGCGGAGACCTTCCTCACCAAGTTCGCAACCAATCTGGGCGTGGCGCCGGATCAGGAATTCTTCAGGAACCAAGCCTTCAACGCGTCGCTTGCTCGGTTGTTCCGCAACGGTCTCAGCTTTTCGCCCTTCTTCAACGGGACCGGCAACGTCTCGAACTTCCTCGACAAGCCGTTCAACTCCGACTGCGAGGCCGGGCCGTGCGGCGGGAAAGGGCAGTTTCCGCTCTACAACTTGAAGGTGGGCGTCAACGCGTTCGTCCCGCTGGCGCGCGGACTGGGCGCCGCGGCGACCGCCGCGGGCGAGCGCTCGGCCCTCATCAACGAGCAGGCGGCGAGGCTCGACGTGCAGCACCAGGCGGCAGTCAGCGCGCTCGGCACCATCAACGCGTACTGGGGCCTGCGCGCGGCGCAGGACAACATCGACATCGCCACGCGGTCGGTCGAACTGCAGGGCCGCGTGCTGCAGCTCACGCGCCAGACGATTGCGGCGGGAAACCTGCCGGCCGTCGAGCTGGCGCGCGTGCAGGCCAGCGAGGCCCGCTCGCAGACGGCGCTGCGCGACGCACAGGTCGCATTCGAGCAGGCGCGCGTGGGCCTCGCGACTGCGATGGGCATCGCCGTGGGCAGCGACGATGCGACGCTGCCGCGCGCGCGAGATCAGTTTCCGGCGGCGCCCGACGCCACGTCGGTCGACGAGCAGCGTCTGGCGCAGCTGGCCACCGACGGTCTGGCGCAGCGGCGTGACGTCACGGCCGCGCTGCGGCGCGCCGAATCCGCCCAGGTCCAGGTCCGCGGCGCCGAGCTCAATCTCAAACCGATCCTGGATCTGAACGGCGACGTGCACTACACGGGCCTCGACGAAAAGGTCGTCACCAACGCGTTCAAGCGCTGGGTGGGCCCGAGTTACAAAGTCGGCGTGAAACTCGAGAAGCCGTTCGGCAATAACACGCAGGAGGGCTTGCTCGCCGAAGCGCAGGCGAGCAGCCAGTCGTCGCAGATCTCGTCGGCCGATCTCCGGCGGCAGGTGCGCCTCGACGTCGTGCGGACCGGCCGTTCCATCGTCGAAGCCATCGAGCGCCTGCGGCTGGCCCAGGATTCGGTGACCTTCTTCCAGCAGACCATCGACGCCGAGATCGCGCGCTTTCAGATCGGCGAAGTCACGCTGATCGACACGATCCAGACCGAGTCCCAGGCGTCCGATGCGCGCCGCGCGCTCGTCGCCGCGCAGCAGGATCTCGCGCAGCTGATCGCTGAATTGCGGTTCGAGACCGGCACGCTGGTGCAGGATGCCAGCGCGCCCGTGGCCGCGCAGAACCTCACCACCGTCCCCCGTTAGGACCTGCAATGCGATCGTCGTTGAAGATCCTGATCGTCCTCCTGTCCATGGGCCGAGCCGCGTGGGCTCAGCCGCCGAACACGACCACCGCGCCGCCGGCGGCGCAGGGCGACCCCCAGCGCGTGATCGACGAACGCGCCCGCGAGACGGCGCTGCCTGGTGCAACGGCCGTCGCGCCGAAGCTGACGGTGCCGTCGATTTCGATGGGCGATGCCGTGAACCTGACGGTGGCCAACGGTCCGCAGATCAAACTCGGCAGCCAATCAGTGGCGACGCGAACGGGGAGCGTGCGGCGGGAGCGTGGGCTCTTCGACTGGAAGCTCCTGGTCGATCCGTCGCTCGAATACAACAACCTCGCGCTCGACCCCTCGACCCGCCAGGGCGAGAGCGATCGGCGCCTGAAGCTGGCGATTACCGCCGCGGCCTTCGGAAGCGTCAACCGGCAGCTGCTCGAGCAGATCAACTCGCTCCAGCCCCGGCCGCCCCGGTGCCCGCTCGATTTCGCCGAACTGCGGGACGTCGCGCGCCTCAACATCGACCAGTTCGCCTTCAAGTTCCGCGACATCCCGATCCTGAAAGACTCGTTCTTCACGCTCGGGGGAACCGGCGGGCGGGCGACGGCGTCGACGTTCAGGACCGCCTGCACCACGCTCGACCTGGGTACGACGGTCTCGAACACCGTCGTCAACGCGCTCGACAATTCCAACAATAACGTCTTCAGCCGGATGTTCGGGCTGGCGACCGGGCGCCAGAGCGTGCGCGAGCTGCTGAACGGCGCGGGTCTGCAGGAGGCGGTTGTCACGCTGGAGCAGACGCCGCACGAAGTCCTCGGGGTCACGCAGCAGTTCGCGCAGGCCGCGTCGGCGCAGGCGATCCTCGCGTTGCAGCGCCTCGGCGTCGTGCCACTGGACACGGTTGTGAAGACGGCGAAGATGGACGTGAGGCTGACGCGCCTGTTCCCGAGCGGCATCACGTTCGGCACCGGCATGGTCTTCAACAACACGTTCGACAACTTCAAGGACAAGTCGCTGGATCCCTTCTACGGCGGCAGCGGCAAGCCGATCTTCTACCGCGCGAACGCAACCGCCGACGTGACGATCCCGATGCTCCGCGGACGCGGCACCGGGACAACGTCGAACCTCCGCGCGGCGGAGCTGTCGCTGAGCGCGGAAACCGATCGGCTGCGGTTCACCGTATCGGAAGAAGCCTTCCGGACGGCGACGGCCTACCTCGCCCTGGTCGGCGCGCAGCAGTCGCTGCGCTCGTTCGAGGAGTCGGCCGCGCGCCAGACGCGGATTACGCAGCTGACGCAGCAGCGCATTGCGGCCGGCGATCTCCCGGCCGTCGAGATCGCGCGGGCGCAGGCGCGAAGCGCGTCGGTCTCGTCGTCGCTCAGCCGGGCGCGCACGGGCGTCGTCGAGGCGCGCATCTCGCTGGCGGAAGCGATGGGCGTCGATGCCGACACGATTGCCAACGCGCCGCTTGCGGCCGAGAACTTCGCGACGACGCCGAAGCCGCTGCCCCCGGTGGACGAGCTGTTCGCGGTCGCCGCGCAGTCGCGGCTCGATGCCAAGGCGCTCTCGGCGTTGCGAGCCGCGGCTCAAGTACTGGAAGAGGGCGCCCTCATCAACTCGAAGCCGCGCGTCGATCTTTTCGCCAAGGGCGGGATGGGCACGTTCTTCGACAACCTGACCTTCTTCCACGATCCGGACGAGGTCAACCCGATCTTCACGCTGCTCGCGCAGGACGCGCCGCCGATTCAAACCAGCGGCGCGACGCGGTTCAGCTCTCCGGTCGGTTTCTACCGCGCGATGTTCAAGCGCTCGTGGAAGCCGCTGTTCAACGTGAGCCTCACGCTCGACCTGCCGTTCACGAACAACCGGCTGCGCGGCTCGTACGTGCAGGCCCAGTCCAACCGGCAGCGCGCGGAAATCCAGGAGCGCGATCT
>Ga0066388_100002027_pt1 | contig 12033 bp, 7 predicted proteins | sample PanSoiMetaGPlot6_FD_64539 | JGI IMG/M metagenome (GOLD analysis project Ga0066388, IMG submission 64539) | Tropical forest soil microbial communities from Panama analyzed to predict greenhouse gas emissions - Panama Soil - Plot 6 (Hybrid Assembly) | ecosystem: Environmental > Terrestrial > Soil... | reverse complement strand
CGCGGCCGGGTCCCAGATGCGTACAGTGCCGTCGCTCCCGGCTGAGGCGAGCAGGGTGCGCCCATCGGGGCGGCCGGCAGCGTTTACGCCGGGCACCGTACACACCCCCCAGACTGGGCCGGAGTGGCCGGCAGCGTTTACGCCGGGTACCGCGTACACCTCGCTGACCGACCCGGTGTGGCCGGTCAGGGGCTCGCCGGCCGGGGTACCCGCGGCCGGGTCCCAGATGCGTACAGTGCCGTCGCTCCCGGCTGAGGCGAGCAGGGTGCGTCCGCCGGGGTGGCCGGCAGCGTATACGCCGGGCACCGTGCACACCCCCCTGACCGACCCGGTGTGGCCGGTCAGGGGCTCGCCGACCAGGACACCCGCGGCCGGGTCCCAGATACGTACAGTGCCGTCTCCCCCTGCTGAGGCGAGCAGGGTGCGCCCGTCGGGGTCGCCGGAAGCGTTTACGCCGGACACCACGCACATCCCCAAGACGAGGCCGGCGTGGCCGGTCAGCGGCTGGCCGACCGGGGCACCGGTGGCCGGGTCCCAGATCCGCACCGTCCCATCCATCCCGGCTGAGGCGAGCAGGGTGCGCCCGTCGGGGTGGCCGGCAGCGTTTACGCCGGGTACCGCGCACACGCCTATGACGAGGCCGGCGTGGCCGGTCAGCGGCTGGCCGACCGGGGCACCGGTGGCCGGGTCCCAGATCCGCACCGTCTCGTCCAGCCCTGCTGAGGCGAGCAGGGTGCGCCCGTCGGGGTGGCCGGTGTGGTCCACGCTGGGCAGCGTGCACACCCCCCAGACCGGGCCGGTGTGCCCGGTGATCGTTGGGCCGTCGGGGTGGCCGGTGGCTGGGTCCCAGATCCGCACCGTGCCGTCGTTCCCGGCGGTGGCGAGCAGGGTGCGCCCGTCGGGGTGGCCGGTGTGGTCCACGCTGGGCAGCGTGCACACCCCCCAGACCGGGCCGGTGTGCCCGGTGATCGGTTGGCCGACCATGCGTCCGGTCGCTGGGTCCCAGATCCGTACCGTGCCGTCGTTCCCGGCGGTGGCGAGCAGGGTGCGCCTGTCGGGGTGGGTGAGGACGGCGCTGTCTTCCACGGCGCCGGTGTGGCCGGTCATGGGGGCGCCGATAGGGGTGGCGGTGGCGGGGTCCCACAGTCGGATGGTGCCGTCGTCGCTGGCTGAGGCGAGCACGGTGCCCCGGCCGGGCAGGGTGAGGCTGCGGACCGTGGTGACGGAGGCGATGTGGCCGGTGAGGCGGACGTGCAGGGTGACCCGCCCTGCCTGGGCGGCCGCGATGCCCCAGCTGGTGGTGGGTTCGTCGATGACCCGCCGGTGGCTGTGGGTGGTGGTGGCCAGCTGGCGCAGGCCGGCGCGGTCGGCGGGGTCGGCGTTGGTGAGTGCGTCGCGGGCGCCGATGATGCCGGCCACGGGTGGGGGGATGGGAAGGCGGCCGAACAGGGTGCGCAGGGCGTCGGCGGTGACGGCCTGCGGGTCCAGGCCGTCCAGTACGCGGGGGTGGGCGGCGAGGGCGTCCCAGCCGTCGGCGTCGGCGGCGTGCCCGGACAGGTGCCGGGCCAGGTAGGCCGGCATTGCGGCGGGGTTGGTGGCGGCGGTGCGCGCGGCGGCGTGCAGCAGGGCGGCGGCGGCCTGCTCCCGGTCGCGGCCTGGGTCGGCGCAGTGTCGGGTGTGGACGGTGAAGTACTCCACGAAGGTGCGGTGCGCCAGCCGGTACACAGTCCCTGCTCCTGCGGGGGCGCGGTCGTGGCCGGCCTGGCCGGGTTCGGCTGGCCGCTGTCCTGGCTGTGGGGGGCCGCCGTGGGGGGTGCCGAGGCCGGGGGTGGCGGTGGTGGGGGTGTCGACGGTGATGTAGGCGGCTGCGGCGGTGAGCAGGCTGCTGGCCGCTGTGGCCCAGGCGGCTGGGGTGGCCGCGGTCAGGGTGCTGCCTCGGCCGGCGGGCCGGGTTGCGGCCCAGCCCGGGCTGGGCGGGTGGTGGTAGGGGGGCGGGCCGGTGTGGGGGGTGAGTGCGGCGGCAGTGGTGGCCCAGATGCCGTCGGCTTCGGGTAGGCCGCGGCCTCGGGCCAGGGCCAGGGCGCGGATCAGGGCGGGGTAGCGGTCGTCCAGGCCGGCGAGGCGGTCCAGGGCCTTGGCGAACAGGTCCTGGTGGTCACCGGCGAGGAGGGCGGCCAGGGAGGTGGCGCGTTCGGGCGCGAGCAGGCGTGGTTCTTCGATGAGCTCGTAGACGGCCAGCCGGGCGTAGAGGAACTCGCGGTCCGGGCCGGCGACGGCGGCGGCGACGCGGTCGATGTCGGCGTCGGTGACGTGGTCCAGGCCGGGCACGGCCAGGCCGCGGCGGCCGTGGCCGCGGGCGGCCCGCAGCCGCCGGGTGACGTACCTGCCGACCGCGGCCGGGTCACGGGCCACCCAGAGCGGCCCGCCGCCGGCTGTCGGCGCCGGGCTGGTGCCATCGGCCCGGCCGTGGCGCTTGGCCTCAGCGCTGCCCTCGGCTCCCGCGCTTGCATCGGCTCCAGGGCTGGGGTCGGCTCTGGGGTCGGGGCTGGGTGGTGGGCCGGTGGCCAGGGCGTCGAGGAGGTTGTCGTCCTCGGCGGGGGCGTCGGGGGTTTCGTTGGTGGAGGCTCGGGTGCCGACCAGGACCCGTACGCCGGGCAGCGCGGCGATGCGGGCCAGCAGTGAGCGTGCGGTGTCCAGGGGGGCGGTGGCCTCGTCCAGGGCGTCGGCGAGCACGGTGAACGGGCGGCCCGCTTCGCTGGCGGCGGTGCCGGCGTGGTCGGTGAGGTGGTCGGTGAGCCAGTCCAGGTCGGCCGCGACCCCGGCGGCAGGGTCGGTGTCCGACGGCGGTGGGCCGAGGTTGGCCGCCGCGGCGATCCGGCCGGTGACCTGCGGCAGGGTCAGGCCGAACAAGTGGATCACGGCGTCGAACACCCGCTCCGGCGGGGCCTGGGCCGGGTCCAGGGTGGTGGTCAGGCCGCGGCGGGCCAGCGCGTCGCGCAGGTCGGGCAGGGAGTGCACCAGCACGTTGCCCAGCAGCGCGGACTTGCCCGACCCGGCCCGCCCGGTGACCACGAGCATCCCGGAGCCGGCGGTGCGCAGCCAGGCCACGATCCGGGCACGCTCGGGCTCACGGCCTTCGAAGAACCACGACAGCTCGCCGTACTCCGCGCCTTGGGCCTTGGCCAGGAAATGCCGCCGCTCGTCCGGGCTCAGGTCGGCCAGGACGTCCTCGAGATGCCGGACGGTGTCCAGCGGCGCGGACATCCAGGAAGCCACCGGCGGGTAGGCCGGCACCAGGCCGGCGCCGGTCAGGTCCCCCAGCGGGCAGACCTCGCAGCCGGGCAGCAGCCGGGGCAGCTGCGCGGCCAGGTCGGTCAGCGCGATACGCCCGCTGGCCTGGAACGTGGTGTTCAGCACGGTACGCAGGGCGCCGGTGAACCGGCCCAGCGTCGTCGTGCCCTGCCCGGACACCCCGACCAGCAGCACCCGCCGCGGCGGGTCGTGGGCGGTCAGCGCGGCCACCAGCAGCTGCACGAACCGCCGTGACCGGCTGGTGTCGACCACGACCAGCACCCAGCCGCCACCCCGCCCGTCGTCGTCCGCCCCCGCCCTCGGAGGTGTGCTGCTCGGGGTCGGTGGCCGGGGCCTGCCGGGTGCGGATGGCATCGGCCAGCTGCTCGGGGGTGACGCCGGCGGCGCCGACCCGGGCCGGGCTCTGGGCATGGGCCAGCGCCGCCCGGGTGCCGTCGGACCAGCCGTGACCCACCCAGTACAGCACCGAGCCGGTCACCGGCGGGTCGAGCCTGCTCGCGGCCCATTCCAGCAGCCGCTTCTGCACCGCGCCCGCGCCGCGCTCGCGCGCCGGCGCCGCCCACGGCGCCTCCCGGCCGCCGAACGGGGCCAGCAGGTCCACCAGCCGGCCGACCGCAGCATCCACCTCCAGACCCGGCAGCCCCGGGTCGGCGTAGTGCCCGACCGCCACCGGGAACACCTGCACCACCGGCGCCGCCGCCACCCCGGGCGCCCGGCCGGGCCCGGAGAACACCGCCGGCACCCCCGTACCGGGGCCACCCCCGCCGAACCCGCCCAGCTCGCCCGCGCCGGCCGGCTCCCCGGCCAGACCGGCGAGACTGGCGAGCGGGAGCTGCGGGTCGGCGGCGGCGCGGGCGGCGGCGAGGGCCAACGCCAGCGGCAGCCCGGCGCACCGGGCCACGACCTGGTCCACCGCCTGCGGCTCGGCGGCGACCCGGCCGGGGCCGAGGCGGCGGGCCAGCAGCTCCCGGGCCTCCTCCGGGGCGAGGACGTCGAGGCTGACCGGCCGCGCGCCGTCAGCGGCGACCAGGCCGGTCAACCGGCTGCGGCTGGTCACCAGCACCAGGCAGCCGGGCGCACCGGGCAGCAGCGGCCGTACCTGCCCGGCGTCACCGGCGTCATCCAGCAGCACCAGCACCCGCCGCCCGGCCAGCACGCTGCGGTACAGCGCCGCCTGGGCGTCCAGGCCCGCCGGGACGCGGGCCGGCGGCACGTCCAGCGCGTCGAGGAACCCGCGTACGGCCTCGGCCGGGGCCATCACCTGCCCGCCCGGGCCGGACCCGCGCAGGTCCACGTACAGCTGCCCGTCCGGGAACCGGTCGGCCACCTGGTGCGCCCAGTGCACCGCCAGCGCCGTCTTGCCCACCCCCGCCGCACCGGCGACCACCGAGACCACCACGACCCGCTCACCCGGCACCGTGTCACCGGCCTCCAGCGCCGCCGTGAGCGCCTCGGCCAGGCTGCCCAGCTCCGCCGCCCGGCCGGTGAACGCGACCGGCGGTCTGGGTAGCTGCCGGGGCACCCCACGCTGCCGGCGAGCCGCCGCGCCGAGACCGCCGGCCACGCCGGCCAGGTCGGTGACCAGCCGGCCCAGGTCCGCGGAGGCGTCGCGGTGCCGCAGCCGGCGGAACTGGGAACGCGCCAACGGAGCGAGAACGTCCGGCAGCTCGGTCTCGGCGGGGAGGTCAGCGCCGTCGGTCAGCACCGGGACCACCCGGACTCCGGCGGCGAACGCTGCCACCAGCTCCCGGCGGAGCAAGTCGGCCGGGTCGTCGACCCGCCGCCCACCGTCCGGACCAGCCACGCTGAGCCAGCGCCGGCCGATCACCGCCAGCACCACCTCCGCCTGCCGCACCCGGCTCAGGATCAGCTGGGCATAGTCCGCCCCGGCCGGGATCGACTCACTGTCCAGAAACACCAGACCCGCCCCGAACTGCCGGCGCAGCTCCGCATGCAGCAACGCCGCGTAGCTGTGGCTGTCCTCACCCCGGTAGTTGATGAACACCCCACCAGGCACCCCGACCAACCCCCCGCCGCGCACTGCCGACGATCAGTAACCTGAACTGTGACATCTGGCGTCAAAAATCGGTAGTAAATTGTCGCGCCGCTCGAGGCCGCGTGATCATTACGAACTCTCGAAAGATCAATGCGGCGCTACACCAGATCGATCGTTTGGGCTGCATATGCTGCCCGGAAGGGCAAGGTGCGCCAAGGGTTCTGGACGTGCGGTGCCTGCCGCGCTGCACTTGTGGGGTCGGCAACGAAGCGGGTCGACCGGGAGGCCACAGCGGTGAGTCGGATGCTTTCCGTGGAGGCGGAGTCTCTGCCGCGCGCGTCGCGGGTCGAGCGTCCCCGGCCGGTTGCCGGGCACGCCGAGCGTGCGCTGGCTGACCGGCCAGATGGGACGCACCGGGTGCTGACCCGGCATGCACTGTCTGTGCTGCAGTTGCAGGCCGGCAACCGTGCCGTGCAGCGCCTGTTCGCCGACGCCTCTGCCGGCCTGGCCGGCGCCACCGTGCAGCGCTGCGGGCCGACCCCGTGCGACTGCCCGCCGGAGGAAAAGGCCGCCGCCGAGCAGAAGTCCGCGGCGGCGACGCTGGTCACGGGGGAGGGCGGCGACCAGGAGACCGAGACCGTCACCCGGACCGCGGACGGGATGGACGCCGGCGCCGGACCATCGGACGGCGGGCTGCCGCCCGGCGGTGCGCCGCCAGCCTGCAAGAGCGTGTCGGGGACCGCGAACCTGCCGTCGGGCACGCTGCCCGCGACGCTGAGCGGCAACAAGCTCGGCGCGTCCTGGTCGATGTCGGCCGACTTCACTAGCGACCCGGCCGACCCGGCAGTCTGCGGCCCCTGCGGGGAGTACCGGCAGTACGTGCGCGGCACGTTCACGAAGAATGGCCGTACCGTGACGCACCGGCTGTGCGGCACGGACCTGGACCCGACCACGTTCCAGGAGGACTGCGCGCAGATCGGCTCCACCCAGTACAAGTACGGCTACCACTCGATCCCGTTCGCGAACAGCCGGTTCAGCCGGCCCGACCAGGCGACCGGGCAGCGCTGGGACGGTCGCGACGCGCCTGGGATCACCGGCTCGTCCGGTGACACGCTCGGGGTCAACCTCGACTTCCAGGGCTCGGTCATCGACACCTGCAACGGCGCGACGCTGGGCGGCTCCACCTGGAGCGTGTCCGGCACGGCACCGTGCCGTAGGCGGCGACGATGACCGCCGACTCAGTGCCAGTGCGCCCACCCGCCGTCGATCTCACCGATGTCACCGTCTCCGCGGTGCTGCGCGCCGCGCCAGGCGACGGCTGGGACGTCACCGTGGTGGTCAGCCGGGCCCCGGGCCAGCCCCAGTTGCCGGCAACCGACGTGACGGCCGTGCTGGTCGACAGCGGCGGCCAGCCGCTGCCCCTGCTGGACCGTGACCAGGGCCTGCTCGTCGAGGCGGGCGGCGGCCTGGGTGTCTCCGCGAACGCTGCCTTCCGGTTCGCCCCGGGCAGCAACCCGCCGGCCCGGCTCACCGTGACCTACCGCGGGACGCCGGCCGAGTTCGACGTGGACGACGGGGCCGGCACAGACGGCTAGCCCGAACCCGACACGGTCACCCTCGCGCCACGCCGGCCCAACTCTGGAGCCCGCATGAACTACCTCGAAAGCGTGGCCTACGCCATCAAAGCCGAAGTGCCCGCCGACAAGCTCCCGAAGGCCAACACCGATCTCCTGTTCCTCATCTACGCCGCCCTCATGTTCGCCAAGGGCGAGGCTGTTACGCGAGAGGACGTGCACAACGCCTGGACAGCCTGGGCAACCCACATTGGCAAAGACAGCAAGGCGCTCGTGGCATTCGACCAGCTCTCGCCTGACCTACAATCCCAGGACCAGCCTTTCGTCGAGGCCATCGTCAGTGTGGCAACGCGCAGTCAACGTGAGCACTTCGTTTAGGGGAGCAAAGCCCGTCGCCTGAATGGGAGGAAGCGTACCGTCAGGCGACGGATACGGTCACACTCGCCGAGTGGTGGCAGATCGGCGCTGAGCGCTATTTCCTGCTGCTCACGCTGGCGCAGGTCGCAAGTGCGTCCTCGCGCTTCCCGGCGATTATGACCTGTGCACCGCGGTTTCGGCTGCCCGAAGAGGGAGCGCGACGTCCGCCCAGTTCGTTCATGTCAGTGTCCGAATGCGTTCGCGCGGGCCGAATGTGTTCGGATGCCAGTCGGACCTCGACTTGGCTAGCCGGCATCTGGAGTGAGCACCAGGTGGACGACCTCCACGCCGCTCATTGTGCGACCTTGCCGATGACATCGGAGTCTGGATCGTGTTCGAGCAGGCTGGCGCATGGGCTCACCCGCGATCAGGCCCAGGTCCGGTCCTCGTCGGTGAAACATGGCCACGGCCGTGTGCCAATGGGCATGTCCTTTCGGAGCACCGTGGCGACTTGGCAGCACCAGGTGCGTAGGTCAATGAACTCCAGCATGAGACCCGCGATAGCCTCCGGGTTCAACGAGGTGAACAACATCCGGTCACCGTTGATGACCCCGACGCGCAGCAGCGGTTTCGCCCAGTCCTCCGAACCGTCCAGCCGCTGAAGCCACTCCGCACGCACGCCCACCTCGGACAGTCGGTCGACGATCCCGTCCGGAGACATGCTGACGAAGAAGAACATGCCGTCGGCGATGAGGCTGGCGGCGACCTCCGGCGCCAGCGGATAGATCGCCCACGGCGGTCGGACCGGCCACCGCGCGACCGAATCGAGGCTCGTCAACGTCAACCTGTGCGCGGGCGACCGAATGCCGATCTTCCGCTGGTAGCGGTCGACGTCTGTCGCGAGTCGGTCGCTGAACTCCTCGGCCCGGTAGTGACCGGTCGCGGTGTACTGGCTCGCCGCCACGACCGCCCGGCCCGGTGAGACGATACCGCCCTGGATTCCCGTACGCTCGTGCGCCAATCCGAGCAGCTCACGCAGCCCGCGCAGATCCGTCCGAAACCGAATGGATGTGCGGATGGGGGTGAAGCCGCTGGGCAGGGCGCCTTCCTCGTTGGCCAGCACCGTCGATGTGTCGAGCACCAACTGGTCCTGCTTCTTGATCCGGTGGCTCTGATTGGTCTTGACCTCATACACCTGGGCGGTGCCGTCGCTATGCAACACCGTGACGTCCCCGACCCGCAACGCGGTGGTGAGGTCATGGTGCAGAACGAACTCACCGTGCTCGCGCCACGCCGCCTCGATGAACACACGCTCTTGCGTAACACCGTCCTTGCCGTACATCAGCCCCGGCCGGTCGTTGCGCGACAAGGCCACGATGATCCGGCGGTCGTACCCGAACGCCCGCCACGCCAACGCATCGGCAATCGACTTGTACTGCCGCCAGATCCGCTCGAAGACCTCGTCCTCCAGCAGCCATGAATCCAGGTCGGACGGGTCCAAGCCGGTGCCGAGTTCCGGCGCGTCTGGTGGCACCGTGCCACCGGGCTTCTTGAGCCGCTTGACCACACGGATGATCGCGGCGCGCCGCTCCTCAACCTCCCATACCAAACCGAACAGCCGCTCCTGGAACTCATACAGGTCCGCCGCACCGTGAGCACGACGCAGGTCCCGAACAAGCCCGATCAACGTTTGCAGTGCCAACTGATGCCGAGGATGGGTGAGGATGACATCGACCTGACCGTCCGGCGCACGGTCCATCAACGACCTACGCATACGACCTCCGCCGAAGCCAGTCGTCTGCGGCCACATCGGCGGCGCTTCCCGATCTGCGGACCCCGGCCGCGGCGAGACGCCGGTCTGCGTCGGCACCGGCAACGGTCGGCCGGTGAACAGACGCAGACCGGCCCGTCGATTCCTCCGGCACGGCAATAGCCTGCCGGCCAGCCCATCCGCGGCTCAACGACATTCCACGGTTCGACCCGGGCATGCTGGCCGTTGACCTCCACTGGGATCGTCCGGGGCGGTCGCGGCCGCTCCTGGACCCCGACGGTCGCGCCACTTTCGTCCATCGCCTTCTCCTCGATCTTGTGAGCCCTGGTGTACACCAGGGATGCTTCGAGTTCGCCACACTGCTTGACATGTCGAACACTACGCCGAGGCGACGGTACCACCACGTGACGCGAGAGTCGAACAGTGATAGAAAGTCGCGAGGTGTTCACGGGGTGTGAGGGGTGGCGATGGCCCAACCAACGGTCGATGTCGGCAGCCTGTACGCGGCCCTGGACGCCGCGCGGACCAGCAAGGAGCTGTCCTGGCGGCAGTTGGCCAAGGAGATCGGGGTCAGCCCGTCGACTATGACCAGGATGGCCAACGGCCAGAAGCCCGAGGTCAACGCGTTCGCCGCGATGATCCGCTGGCTCAACATGCCCGCCGAGAAGTTCATGATCGACGAAGACACCGCACCGCGGGACGAACCCCCGCTGCTCGCCCAACTGGCCCCGCTGCTCCGGGCACGCACCGACCTCGACGCCGACGACGTGAAGTACCTGGAGGAGATCATCGGTGCCGCGGTGCGCCGGTTCGACAACGAGCGGGACGCCAGGCAGAGGTAGGCGTGAGCAACTGTCGCAACCAGGACGAGATGCGCGCGCTGGCCACTGAGGAACGCGCCGGCCTCAACCTCGGACCCCTCGCCCCGCTCAACCCGTACGACCTGGCTGCCGAACACGGCATCCCTGTCTACGGGATCAACGACCTCACCGAGAACGGCTGCACCATCGAGGCGATCGAACACTTCACGTGTCGCCGAGTTGGCAAGTGGTCCGCGGCCCTCGTCCCGCGGGGAACCGGCCGGTTCATCATCGAGAACACCGCGCACAACCTCCAGCGTCGCCCACGAGCTGAGCCATCAGCTACTCGAACACGAGTTCGACACCGTGCTACTCGCCGACGACGGCTCCTGCCGCTTCGACAAGAAGAAGGAAGGCCAGGCCAGATTCCTCTCCGGCCAACTCCTCCTCCCCGACAAAGCTGCCGTACGCGCCGCCTTCCAAGGCGCCACGAACGACCAGATCGCCGCGCACTACGGAGTCAGCCCCGAGGTTCGCCCAGTGGCGCATGTCCGGCGCCCGCGTGATCGCAGACCGCGCCACCAAGAAGCAGGCCCGCGCCTAGCCAGCCCAGCGTCACTACGCCCATCCCTGACCGCATCTAGCCCGTTGGGCGCCGTGCCGCCGCAGGCCGCGCACCAGCTGCGGCGGCGGCCACACAGAGTTACAGAAGCTGGTGGCGCCGGCGGGCTTGTTGATCATGCCATGCACGCTGGCCGCACGCGTGGGCAACATTTGGGCAACATAGCGGCCCTCCGCCGAGGCGTAAGATCGCTATCCAGCGTAAAAGCCCTGGTCAGACGTGGAGCCGCCTGTCGGAATCGAACCGACGACCTGCTCATTACGAGTGAGCCGCTCTGCCGACTGAGCTAAGGCGGCGTGGCGCGGGAGCGGGTCCGGTGCGCCAGCGGAGACAGTGTAGCGGGGCCGGGCGGTGCGGGTAGGCATCGGCGTCGTGGCGGGAGACTCAGCTCTCGGTGGGTGCGGCGGGGCCGTCGCCGTAGCGCTGCTCGTAGGCCTGGCGGGAGCCGCAGACGGAGGCTCGGGAGCAGGAGCAGGTCCGGCCGCTCTCGGCGAGGCGGACCTTCACGGTGTCGCCCGGGACGTTGTAGTCGACCACTTTGCCCGGGCCTTCGGGGGTGTCGACGAGGGTGCCGCGCTGCGGCATCGTCTCGTGCGCCTTGACGTACAGCGGGTGCTCGTACTTCAGGCAGCACAGCAGCCGGCCGCAGGCTCCGGAGATGCGCAGCGGGTTCAACGGCAGGTCCTGGTCCTTGGCCATGCGGATCGAGACCGGCTCGAAGTCCTTGAGGAACGTCGCGCAGCACAGGTCGCGGCCGCAAGAGCCGATGCCGCCTTGGACGCGGGCCTCGTCTCGGGGGGAGAGCTGGCGCAGCTCGACCCGGCACTTGAGGGTCGCGCCGAGGTCGCGGACCAGGGCGCGGAAGTCGACCCGGTGCGGGGCGCTGAAGTAGATCGTCGTGCGGTTCGCGGACGGCACGTGGTCGACGCCGACCACTTTCATCGGCAGCCCGTGCTCGCGGACGAGTCGCTTGGCCGCGACCCGGGCGTCCGCCTTGCGGCGGCGCAGCTGTGCGTCGCGGTCCAGTTCGTCCGGGCCGGCGAGTCCTGCGAGGGTGGGGAAGCCGCCAGTGTCCTCGTCGACCCATTGCGGCGCCCAGACACACTCGGCCACTTCGGGGCCGTCGTCGGTGGGGACGAGCACGCGGTCGCCGACCCGGGGCGAGTACGGGCCTGGATCGAGGTAGTACAGCCGGCCGTACCGCTCGAAGCTGACCGCGCACACCATGCCCATGTGTTCGAGACTACGGGTCGGACCGGCTGCCTGGCCTGCGGCAAGGCTCACGGCAGCCGCAGCGCGACCGCCATCGCCTCGACCGCGACACGCGGCTTGACGTTGAGCTCAAGCGCCTCGCGGCACTCCAGCACCGCCTCCAGCCGGACCAGCGCGTCCTCGGGCGCGAGTGCTCGGGCCAGCCGCCGGACGTCGTCGGCCGCATCTGGGTGCGCGGGCCGTACTTCGGCACCGGTGCCGACCACCAGCACGTCGCGGTAGAACGCAGCGAGGTCGACCAGCGCACGGTCGAGGGCGTCACGCTGGGCCCGGGTCGCCCGGGACTTCTGCCGACGCTGCAGGTCACGAATGGCTCCGGCTGTGCCACG
>Ga0066388_100002026_pt1 | contig 12034 bp, 10 predicted proteins | sample PanSoiMetaGPlot6_FD_64539 | JGI IMG/M metagenome (GOLD analysis project Ga0066388, IMG submission 64539) | Tropical forest soil microbial communities from Panama analyzed to predict greenhouse gas emissions - Panama Soil - Plot 6 (Hybrid Assembly) | ecosystem: Environmental > Terrestrial >... | reverse complement strand
TTCCGCAGAGAGTCTACGGCCGGCTCAACACCAAGGTATAACAGGTGCTCGGAGCGCTCTTGATATCCCTTCTCGAGCCAGTTGAAAGCTGAATCCTTGTCTCCGAGGCCTATGTAAATGAGGGCCACATAAGAGGGAGCGACGTAGCGGCGGTGCGAGACGGCGATGATTTCTTGGAGTTTCTCATTGGCTTCTTTTTGGTGACCCCAAACAGCCAGAGTGTGGCCGCGCAATGCTGTTACCATCGGGAGATCCGCAGCGGATTGTTCCGTTCCTTTCGCTCCTCCGGTCAGGGCATAGTGGGGCGCGGCGCGTTGCGCCTTATCATATTCGGCGATGGCCTCCGGGAACATCGCCTTCTGCTCGTAGGCCATTCCCAGTAACACGAGCGCAGGAATGTAGCTGGGATCGATTTCAAGCGCTTTTTGCGATTGAGTGATGGCCTTATCGTACTGGCGCGTCAGAAAATATTGGCGGGCCAGCCCGTTGTTGATAAACGGAGAAAGCGGGTCCAATTCTCGCGCCCGCATCGCCTCGGCCAAAGCTTCTTGGGTGCGACCTACCTGCATCAGGTAATGGGCGTACCAGTGGTGGGCGGTCGCGTAGTTTGGGTTCAAGGCGATAGCCTGTTTGAACTCGCGCTCCGCTTCTGGGAAGTTCCAGTCGTAGTTGTGCAGCACATGCCCCATGGAAGCATGTGCCTCAGCGAGAGAGCTGTTCAGCTCGCGTGCCCTTGCCGCAGCCGCTTTAGCCTTGGGCATCGCCTCGCGGGGCGGAAAAGTTTCGGGTCCGCCGATCAGGCTCAGAAACGCATAAAAATCCGACAAGCCGGCGTAGGCCAAAGCGTTTTGCGGATCTTTCTCGATTGCGCGCTGAAAGTAGCCGGCCGCCTTGGCGAGTCCATCGCCGGTCCTCTTGTTCCAGTAGTAGCGACCGGTCAGATAAGCCTCGTAGGAGTCGGGTTGGATCGGCCGAACACGCGGAAGGCGCTCACTCTCAGGCGGAAGCTTGATGTGACATTGCTCGGCTACATCGCTGGCCACTTCACTTTGCAGCAACAGCACGTCCTTCCACTCTCGATCGTAGGTCTCTGCCCACAACTGGTGGTCGGTGGCTGCGTCAACCAGTTGCGCCGTGATTCGCACTCGATCGCCGGCTCGCTGCACTGCTCCCACGACCACTGCATCCACATTCAACTCGCTCGCGATCTGCGGAAGTCGCTTACTCGTGCCTTTGTATTGCATGACCGATGTGCGTGAGATCACTCGCAAGTCCGGCAGCTTAGAGAACTGGGTAATCAGTTCCTCGGTCATCTCATCGGCAAACGGCCCCTGAAGCGGATCGCCGGAAAGGTTGTCGAGCGGAAGAACCGCCAGCGATCGGAAACGAGGCGCACCCAACAATCGATCCCGGAAGCCGCGCCAGTTCATGTCGAGCGCCAAGCCGAGCAGCACCACGATCAGGCTGCCTCCCACCACCGCCCAATCTCGCCAACTCCGGCCTGGCGACAGATCGCGCGTTGTTCCTTCCTCTTCTTCTTGTTTTTCTGTCCCAGGCGCGCTGGGCTTGGGTGTCTCCGATACCTGGATTAGGGGCGCGATAAAACGATAACCGTGCTTGGGAACGGTCTCGATGAACAAGGGATTTTGTGGTGAGTCACCAAGCGCCTCGCGGAGACGATTGATCGCGGTGTAAAGACCTTTTTCGAAATCGACATATGTATCTGACGGCCAGATCGTCGATCTTAGCTCCTCGCGGGTTACAAGTTCGCCGGGATGCAGCACCAATAGTTCGAGGATCCGCAGAGGCTGATCCTGCAGTTTGACTTTGACACCCTGTTTGCGCACTTCTCGCTCGTGGAGATCGATCTCGAACAGACCGACGCGAATGAGTCTGACCGACGTATGCGGAATTCCCATGCAGTGGCGCCTTGTCAGATGGCGAGTGTAGCACCCGCACTTTTACCCAGCAATTTAGAAATTCCCCTAAGTAACTGACACTCAGCGCGTTGCCCCGTGAGATTGACAGGAGAACAGTTTTAGAAGCAAAGGATTTGACCTGTGACGCGGCGGGGCTCATGGTCTGCGGCATACGACGGAATGCTTCCTCCCGGCGTCGGCAAAAACTTTTCAGAGGAGGATTCACACATGAATTCGCAACTTGTGTGGTCTCTGGCTGGCTGGGTCGTGGCTTCGTGCTTCTCCGCAGAACTGCTGGGCTATTTGCTGCATCGCCTGCTCCATAGCGGAAGAATCCGCTTTCTGAGTCGGAACCACATGAGACACCACATGGTTCTCTACGGGCCACTGCAAGAGCAGCAGTCGGCGAGATACTACGACGCTACGGTGGGCGAGGTCTCGGTGGGCAATGTCGGGTTGGAGTGGCTCATCCCTGCAGGGCTTCTTCTGTTCCTGGCTGCTACCGCCTTTCGCCTGTTACAGGTTAGGGTCCTGTATCAGCTGGTTTTCCTTGGGACCACGTTAACGTGGAGCTTTCTGCTTTTTAGCTACCTTCACGACCAGATGCATGTCGAAGGAATCTGGCTCGCCAAGGTTCCTGGTTTGAGGCGCTGGTTCCTTCGAGCCCGTGATCTGCACGAGATTCATCACCGCACACTCAACGACCAGGGGCTCATGGACAAAAACTTTGGTATCGGCTTTTTCGTTTTCGATCGACTTTTCGGAACCTTGACCTCGGAGCCCCAGCCTTTCAATCGCTGTGGTTATGAAGTCGCCCTTGAACGATGTGATGCAAATCACTGATACTGTGTTAATTAATTGCTACCCTAGGCGGATGTGCGCCTACCAGCAATTGTGGCGAATAAGGAGACGCGTTTATGCGCAGATGCAATCGGAAGTATCTGTCGGTCTGTCGTGCAGTTCTTTTTACTCTGGCCGTCTTGGGGATCCTATTTGCACTCGGCTGCGGTGGAAGCAGTTCTAGTACACCGGTGCAGCAGCAACCCCCACCGCCTCCAGCGAATACCTCAACTCAAATCAGAATTGGTGATGCTGCGGTGGACCGCATCGTTTCTTTTGAGGTCACTCTTGCCAGCCCGATCGTTGTAACACCTTCTGGCGGCGGCGCAAATCTCAACATCACCGTTGCCAACAATCGCCTCGAACTGAGCCACATGTCGGCCAACTTTGAACCGCTCGGCATCTTGAACCTGCCGCAAGGAAGCTTTTCAAGTGCCGCCATCACCGTTACGAATCCGGAAATGACGTTCCTGGACAACGCCGGCGTATCGCATTCGATTCAGTCAAGTGCCAGCCAGAGCGTCACAGTGAATTTCACTCCGGCGCTGACGATTCCGGCCACACCTACCGTGCTCAACGTAGATCTCAACGTGGCAAACTCGATCAGCTCGGATGCTTCAGGGAATATCACCGGGTTCAATTTCACGCCCGCGTCCTTCAACATCACGACCCAGCCCGTCGCCGCCCAGAACCAACAGGATGACGACAACGGCGAGATCGAGGATGTTACCGGATTGGTCACCTCAACCTCAGGTTCAAGCTTCACAATGAAGGTTGGTCAAACCGGGGCTCAGCTTACCTTTACAACTGACAGCAGCACGCAGTTTTCAGATGGTCTGACGACCGTTGCGAGCACACTTAACCAGATCGTCAAGGTGGAGGGCTCGACCAAATCCGACGGCACGCTGTTCGCCAGCGAGGTAGAGGGCATTGAAGATCAGAATGGAAATGAACTGGAAGGCGTGATCACCACGGTGACCGGTAACCCAGCAACGGCGCTGACTATCCTGGCCCAGGATGGAACTGGAAACGGCGTGACCGCCGCGAACGTGGGCGCTGCGTTCCCCGTTGACGTCAGCGGCGTTCAAGCCAGCGCATACAGAGTGAACCAGGGCGGCGTCGATTTCAGCGGTCTCGGCCCTGTGGGCGGCAATTCGTTGAACTTTCCCTTCGGCCCGGGTTCCATCTTTCCCGGACAACGCATCGAGGTGGAGAGCGTGAATGCGTTGCCGGCCAGCGGAAGTGTCGTCGCCGAAAAACTAAAACTGCAGCAGCAGACGCTCACTGTCACGGTCACGGGAATAACCAGCAACTCCGTCCCAACCACGCTGGCTGTGACTCTTCCCTCCGACTCCTATCTCGCTCTTCTGGCGGGAGGCACAGTTAACCTGACCGTCTGGCAGCAAGCCGGGACCAACGTTCGAACTCCTGGTAAGACGATCCATGTCGGAGACACAATTCGTGTCCGCGGACTGCTCTTCTGCTCCCACGGCCCGATTCCGAGCCTCACGGGATGCAACCTGATTGCACGGCGGATCACGCCGTAGGGATCGGGTTCAAGGGGCGAATGTGCGTGCTATAATTTCCACTCGCATTCGCCCCGCGAAGCGAGGGAGGACTGTATCGACAAACGCTTTATCCGCACCAATGAGCGCATTCGAGCACGCGAGATTCGCGTAATCAGCGACGACGGACAACTGATCGGAATCATGCCCCCGTTCGAAGCGCTCAAGATGGCCCGCGAACGGAATCTCGACCTGGTTGAAATCTCGCCTACCGCGACTCCCCCTGTCTGCCGCATCATGGACTATGGGAAATACCTCTACCAGCAGGAGAAGAAAGAGCGCGAAGCCAAGAAGCACCAGAAGACGATCACGATCAAGGAAGTGAAATTCCGCATCAACGTGGACGACCACGATTACGAGACCAAGAAGAACCACGTTCTGCGCTTTTTGGACGAGGGAGACAAGGTCAAGGCGACGATTTTCTTCCGCGGGAGAGAAATGACGCGCACGAATCTGGGTCGCGAAATTCTGGAGCGCCTGATCAAGGATATTTCCGAACGAGGAGTCGTGGAGTTCCGCCCTCGCCAGGAAGGAAATACGCTGCATGCGATTCTGGCACCTAAGAAAGCAGAACCTCCAAAAAAGGAACACAAGCAGGCACAGGCGCCGGTGCAACCTCGTGCCAACCAGGCGTGAAGACGCCTTCCGGCAATCAACCGCTTATTTAATTTTCAAGAACGGAACTTATGCCCAAACTTAAAACACACAGCGGCGCGTCCAAGCGCTTCAAGAAAACCGCAACCGGAAAGGTCAAGCGCAGGCATTCGCATCTGCGCCACATGCTGACCTCCAAAGACAAGAAACGGAAGAGTCATCTGGGTAAGGCGAAGTTGGTCGACCCGGCCGACCAGCCAAAGATTAAGCGGATGATCCCTTACTAGGGATCCTCTGACGCGGGCAACGGTCCGTCAGGAGTCGCTTCAAAACTGATGTGACTCCGAGGCGTGTGAAGAGGTCCAAAGACTCCGGTCTCCTACCTCCAGCCGCCAAGCAATAAGTAACGAAAAGGAGCACACCATGCCTCGTGTAAAACGCGGGACCAAGCGCCGCGCCAAGCGGAAGAAGATACTGGATCGCGCGAGCGGATACTTCCTGACTAAATCGAAACTGTACCGCTCCGCCAAGGAAGCGGTCGATCGCGGGCTCAAGTTCGCCTATTCCGGACGCAAGCAGAAGAAGCGCCAGTATCGCTCCCTGTGGATCGTACGCATCGGCGCTGCCGCCAAGCTGAATGGGATGAGCTACAACCAGTTCATTCACGGTTTGAAGACGGCTGGAGTCGAACTGGACCGCAAGATTTTAGCGGACCTCGCGGTGAACGATCCGGGCGCGTTTAAGAGCCTCGCCGAGCAGGCGAAGGGTGCTCTCGGCGGGGCCGCGTAAATCAGCTCTCAGGTCCTTTGAATTGTCGTTCCGCGCGTGAGGGAGGACTCCCGAATGCGATTGTTATTCCGAGCGTAGCGAGGGATCCCATCGCGGCGGAGCTTAAGGAAGCTGTGATGCTTCGACTGCTTGTCGGTCCAGTTCCCAGATTCCGAGCACCGCGAGGATTCTGCAGCTCGCTAATAGTCTAGTGTTTCGAGATTTTCGTGGCATACAAAGTTGCAAAGCTGAAAGACTACTCCTCACCCAAGCTCGAGGCGGCAGCGCAGGAGTTTCTGTCTGCCCTCGAGCAGGAAGCGGCCGCTGTCGCCAGCGAAGCCGACTGGAAGGCGTTCCGCGACCGCTGGATGGCCCGCAAGAATGGGCTGCTAGCCCAAGGTAATGATTTGTGGCTGAAGCCCGCCCCCAAAGACGCAAAGAAAGAAACAGGACAGCGAGTCAACGCGCTCAAGGCGAAAGTCGAGCAGGCGGTCGACGACGCTCTCGCGCGCCTGAACAGCGGAGCCGGCGTTGTGAAAGTCGCTGCCAACCGACTCGACATCACCCTCCCCGGCATCCGGCGGCCCATTGGCGCGGAGCATCCCGTCATCCGCACGATGAACGAAATCATCGCTGTCTTTCGCAACCTCGGCTATTCCGTCGAAGAAGGCCCGGAAGTTGAAACCGACTACTACAACTTCGAGGCCCTGAATTTTCCGCCCAACCATCCCGCCCGCGACACGCAGGACACATTGTTCGTCGCCGGTCAGGAAGCGAAGCCACTGCGCGAGAGGTTGCTGCTGCGCACGCACACTTCCCCGGTGCAAATCCGCACCATGGAGAAGCTGCGGCCCCCGCTGCGCATCGTTATTCCGGGCAAGGTCCACCGCAACGACCCGCCCGATGCCAGCCATTCGCCAATGTTTCATCAGATCGAGGGCCTGGCGGTTGACACGAACATCACGTTTGGCGACCTGAAGGGAACTCTCGATCACGCTATGAAGGCGTTATTCGGATCGAGCGTGAAGACGCAATTCCGCCCGTCATTCTTTCCTTTCACCGAGCCCAGCGCCGAGATGATGGTGAGTTGCTTCATCTGCGGCGGGAAGGGGACACGTGGCAGCGAACCATGCCGCCCCTGTAAGCAGACCGGATGGATCGAGATTCTGGGGTGCGGGATGGTCGATCCCAACGTTTTTGAATTCGTGAAAAATAACGGCTACGACCCTGCCAAGGTAAGCGGATTTGCCTTCGGCATGGGACCTGATCGGATTGCAATGTTGAAGTACGGCTTGGACGACCTTCAGCTGTTCTTTCAGGGCGACGTGAGATTTTTGCAGCAGTTTGGATAACCAGCCGCCAGCTCTCAGCTTTTAGCTATCAGGTGGCGCTGATGGCGGAACGGCCGCTTGGAGGCGCAGCTAAGGATGCGGGCTCGGAGTTGCAGAAGGGCTTTTGGTGGGGACACTGGTTGGTTGTCTGGGCTTCTGTGGCGGGGTACCTGGCAGTCTGTTGTACTGGCTTAAATCTCTATGTATTGGCTCGGAGCTGAAGGCTGATCGCTGATAGCTTGACATGAAACTTTCTCCACAATGGCTGCGCGACTTCGTCGATGTGAAAGTCGACGACCGTCGTCTGGCAGAAGATCTGACGTCGATCGGCATGGCCGTCGAAGGCACCAGCGGCGCCGGTCCGTCGACGGTCTTCGAGATGGAGATCGGCACCAACCGCCCCGACGCCATGAACCATTACGGCGTCGCGCGCGAGGCCTCGGCCTTTTACGACTTGCCGCTCGCGAAGATTGAGCCGAAGCTGCCGAAGCCCACTCCGTCGGCGCCATTCCCCATCGCCATCGCGGAGCCCCAGCTCTGCCCGCGATTTACCGGGCTAGTCCTGCGCAACGTCACGATCAAGTCGTCGCCGGCAAAAATCGTCGCAAGACTCTCACTGCTCGAGCAGCGTCCAATCAACAACGCGGTGGACGCCACGAATTATGTGCTCTGGGAAATGGGCAAGCCTACGCACGTTTTCGATCTCGACCTGCTGGAAGGCGGGCGCATTGTGGTGCGCCGGGCGCGTGACGGTGAGAAGCTCAAGACTCTCGACGGCGTCGAACGCAAGTTGAGCACAGAGGATCTTGTCGTCGCTGATGCTCAGAAGCCCGTCGGACTTGCGGGCGTGATGGGCGGCTACGACACCATGATCACCGACACAACGAAGAACATTTTGATCGAGTCCGCCTGGTGGGACCCGGTGACCATTCGGAAAGTGTCGAAGCGCCACGCACTGCATACCGACGCCTCGCACCGTTTCGAACGTGGCGCGGATTTTGAATCGACGATCCTCTCGTGCAATCGCGTGGCCGAGTTGACTCTACAATCGGGAGGCGGCGAAGTTGTCGGCGATGTGGTCGACGTGATCGCCAGACGCATCGACCAGGCTCCGATCGCATTGCGCCTGAGCGAGGTGCATCGCATTCTGGGTAAGGCTCTGGATGCGGAAGAGGTGATCCGGATTCTCCGTAAGCTAGGCTTCGAGGTTACTCCGGAAACGCGAGATGCGGCCGAATCGCGCGTCTTGACTCCTTCCTGGCGGCTGGACGTGGAACGGGAAATTGATCTGATTGAGGAAGTCGCCCGCCTGTATGGATACGACAAGTTCCCCAACACACTGCCCGCCTTTGCCGGTTCCGTGATCGAGCAACTGGAAGCGAAGAAAGATCGTCGGTTGCGGAGTAGCTTGCTGGCTCTGGGCTACAGCGAAGCCATATCGCTCACCTTTATCTCCCGCCAGGAGGCGCACAGATTTTCCTCCGCCCAGCCGATCGAAATAGCCAACCCGCTGAGCGAAGAAGCGTCAGCGATGCGGACGTCAATCGTTCCCGGCATGCTTGAAATGCTGGCGTACAACTTGAACCGTGGAAGTAACAATGTGCGGCTGTTCGAAGCTGGAAATGTCTATGACCTGGTTGAAGCGAAGTCATTCAAGAACTCGAGAGAGCGAAAGCGGGCGTGCCTTGGGGCAACAGGCAGCGTTACTCTGCCATCTGCGATGCAGTCAGCCCGACCCTATTCGTTCTATGACCTGAAGGGTGATGTCGAAACACTCCTTGAAGGCTTTGACCATGCATCGTTCCACTTTGACGACAAGGCGGACGGTTATTATCACTCCGGCAGATCTGCGCGAGTCGTCATGGATGGCTCAGTAGTGGCGCAGTTCGGGGAGATCCATCCTGAGGTATCCGCGCTGTGGAAGCTGCGGCAGGACGTTTATATCGCCGAACTGTATCTTGACCAGCTTTATGAACACGCATTACACGAACCACTCTACACCGCATTGCCTCGATACCCAGCGGTGGAGCGTGATTTCTCGTTCGTGTTCAGCGACTCTGTGATCTACGAGCAGATTCAGGACGCGATCAACAGACTTGCAATCCGTGAGCTCCGCAGCTTCATGCCTGCCGAAATTTTTCGTGGTGAAGCGGTCTCTCCGGGCAAATATTCCCTGCTCCTCAGAGCCACCTTTCAGTCAGGAGAGCGCACGCTACGGGAAGATGAAGTCGCGCAGTGGTCGGAAAAAATCGTGCGCGCGCTGCGAGGTCTCGGAGGCGTGCAAAGGGCATAGTCCTGTCGCACCAGGTTTATGGCATCGGTTTCTCGCGTCTTTGTCCCCCGCGCCCCAGGTGAACGACCTCGCACTCCTGTGCTAGTCTGGCCGAATTATGGCCCGGGCTGAAACCCAGCAGAAAAACTTCCTCAGCGGCAAGGTCGAGCATTTCACCGAGTCGGTAATCCGTGAAATGACGCGCCAGGCCATGCTCCACGGTGCGATCAACCTCGCCCAGGGCTTTCCCGACTTCCCTGCCCCGGCTGAAATCAAACGTGCTGGGCAAGACGCCATTGCCGCCGACATCAACCAGTACGCCATCACCTGGGGCGCAAAGAATCTGCGGCAAGCGATCGGTCGCAAGATGAAGGAGTTTCAGGGTATTGCGGTTGATCCTGAAAGGGAGGTCACAGTTTGTTGTGGTTCTACCGAAGCGATGATCTCGACCCTGCTCGCAGTTTGCAACGCGGGCGATGAGGTTGTGATTTTCGAGCCCTTCTACGAGAACTACGGCCCGGATGCGATCCTGTCAGGCGCCAAGCCGCGATTTGTCAAACTGCATCCCCCGGTGCTTCCCGATGATGAGTGGACGTTTGACGAGCGAGAGTTACGTGCAGCTTTCCATAGTCACACGAAGGCCGTCATCCTGAACACGCCCAACAATCCGACGGGAAAGGTGTTCACTCGTGCTGAATTGGAACTGATTCGCGACCTGTGCCTCGAATTCAACGTCCTCGCCATCACCGACGAAATCTACGAGCACATTGTTTATGACGGAACGGAGCACATATCGATCGCGACGCTCGACGGCATGCGAGAGAGAACGGTAACGATCAACGGACTCTCCAAGAGCTACAGCGTGACCGGATGGCGTGTCGGTTGGACAGTGGCGCCGGAACCGATCACGAATGCCATTCGCAAAGTTCACGACTTTCTGACGGTTGGGGCCCCGGCTCCGTTGCAGGAGGCGGGAACCACAGCGCTTGATCTCCCCTCCAGCTACTACCTGAAACTGGCAGAAGGCTACCGGACGCGGCGCGATCACCTGCTGCCGGCGCTCGCCAAAGCGGGATTCAAATGCTTCCGCCCGCGCGGCGCGTACTATGTGATGACTGACATCAGCGCATTCGGCTTTTCTGACGACGTTGCGTTCGCGCAGCACCTGGTTAAAAACATCGGCGTAGCTGCGGTGCCGGGATCAAGTTTTTATAACGATGCTCGCGACGGCGCCAAGCAACTGCGCTTCGCATTCTGCAAGCGCGACCAGACCTTAGAGGAAGCGATTCGACGATTGCAGACTCTCGGCTCCCAAAGCTGAGGCCAGTTACGCCAGAGGCAGGGAGGACAAACGGCCGATCTTCCGATGACGTCACCCGGATTATTTCTAGCTACGATCGCGCCGCGCCACGATCCGCTCCTGAATCTTCTGACGCCAATCCTGGCATTGGTCTGCCTAACGGTTGGAGTGTTTCTGTTCTTTCGCGGCTTTCGAATCCTTGAGCGCAAACGACTGATCGAGAGCACGCCGGTTTCCACCACGCGCAGCGCCGCCATCGGCCGCGTCGAAGTCAGCGGTAAGATTGTGGGGCCGTACACGCTCGTCAGTCCTCTCTCACAACTCGACTGCTTTTATTACCGTGCGCAAGCCTGGATGTATGAAGGCGAAGGCAGGAACAAGCGCCAGAAAAAAGTCGCTCAAGAGACGCTGTGCGTTCCATTTTTCGTGGAGGACGAAACCGGGCGCCTGATGGTGGATCCGCGCAACGCAGAGATTGACTGGCCCCCCAGTTATGACGATCAATGCGAACAATACAGCCAGCCGGCGATGCGTTTCCTGGGCCGTCGTGGCATTCCGCCTGGCTCGTTCGTAAAGCTCGTCGAGCATTGCATTCAGCCCGGGGATGAACTTTTCGTCCTCGGAACGCTGGGAGAAAATCAGCGGCAGTCGAGCGCTAGTCTGCAGGGCGATCCGGTCCAGGAAGAAGACCTTCATTTTCTGAGCCGCGCCGCCGCGGACTTGCAGAGACGCGAATCCCTCGACGCGATGGGCGTTCCTGTTCCGCGGTACACGCCACGGGTGGCCGATGAGCAGTTATTCGAGACCAATCCGCCCGTGTTGTTGCGAGCGGGCAGTGGGCAGCCTTTTTTCCTTTCGCGTCACAGCCCTCGCGCTGTGGTGAAAGAGCTGGCGTGGAAATCATCGATCTACATTTGGGGCGGACCGCTTTTGGTGCTCGTCGGTACGGCAGTCCTGCTGATCGAGCTGAATTTGTGGTAGGTACAGCGCTGCCTGGCCTGCCTTCGTCGTGAAACAAACCATCATGAACGCCCAATTAGGGCGTACTTCCACAGGTTTTCTGGGTTATACTGCGCCCAAGAGGTTCAAAATCTCTCAGGGACGAGTGGAATCATGTCTGTAAAAGCTGTCGAAGAGGTACCCGAGAAGGTTCCCGCCGACGAATTTCACGCGCTAGAAGAAAAAATCTATCGCACCATCGAACTATACAAAGCGGCGCGCGACGCCCGCGCGGTGGCTGAACGCGACGCGCAGCGGCTGCGCGAGCAACTGGAAGAGCGCGAGGAAGAAGCTGAAAGCCTGCGGCGCGAATTGATTGGACTGCGCAGGGAACGCGAGGAAGTGCGTGGCCGCGTGGAGAAGATGCTTCGCCAAATCGACGCCATCAGCGAAGAAGCAGTCGCCGGCTGAAGAAGGCCGCTTCGCCCCGGCAAAGGAGTCTGAAG
>Ga0066388_100002025_pt1 | contig 12034 bp, 9 predicted proteins | sample PanSoiMetaGPlot6_FD_64539 | JGI IMG/M metagenome (GOLD analysis project Ga0066388, IMG submission 64539) | Tropical forest soil microbial communities from Panama analyzed to predict greenhouse gas emissions - Panama Soil - Plot 6 (Hybrid Assembly) | ecosystem: Environmental > Terrestrial > Soil... | reverse complement strand
CGAGATGAGTCGGCCGCCCCTGCTTTCGCGGAGCGGGTCGACCGCGTCATCGCCTTTTTGCGTCGGCAGTGGTGGATAATTCTAATTTTCCTGGTGCTGTCGCTGCCGTTCGGAGCGTTCTATCACTTTACCGCTCCACCCACCTACACGGCTTCCGCCACGATGATGATCGAGACGCGGAAGAGTCCGATTCCGGAGATGCTGGTCGATGCGGTCCCGGATGCTGGTTGGATCGAGAGCCAAATCGGAATTCTGAAATCGCAAAATGTTGCGGCCTATGTTGTCAAGCAGCTTCGGCTTGCTGACGACCCTGAGTTCTCCCGGTCCGACTCGATCTTGGACAAGATGCTCGTTCGCGTTGGTTTGAAAACGTCCGAGCCAAGAAACGAAGCAGAGCGTGCGAGCCAAGCCATTGGCGCAGTATTAAGCCAAGTGGACGTCCGGCGGGTCGGCCAAAGCTACATGATGAGGATCGACGTCCGCTGGCACAGTCCCGACCAGGCGGCGCGAATTGCAAATGCGATGGTCGATGCATACACGGTCGAACAACTGAACGCCAAGTACCAGGCCAATCGAAGAGCGGGCGACTGGTTGCAGGAGCGGCTGCAGACCTTGCGGGAACAGACCGCCGCCGCTGAACGTGCGGTTATTGAATTCAGGGCCAAGAACAACATCGTGAGAGCCAATGGGACTCTCATGAATGAAAAGTCGCTGGGCGACATTAGCAACCAGCTGGGAACGGCTCGCGCCAACGCCACCGATCTGCAGATTCGTCTTGAACGGATCGCAGCTGTGCGTCGATCCTATCAGGAAGATCAGCCCGCTTTATCCGTTGATGAGACCATTTCCGAGGCAATGTCCAATGCGATCATCACCGGTCTACGATCTCGCTATTTGGATTTGATCAATCGTGAGGCCGATTGGTCCGCGCGATATGGAAAGAATCACATTGCTGTCGTCAATCTGCACAATCAGATCCGAGACATTCGTAAATCAATCCGTGATGAACTAGGACGGATTGAAGAGACGACAAGGAGCGAATACGAGATCGCTAAGAAACGGCAGGAGGAGCTAGAAAAGTCGCTTAGCGGTTTGGTGTCGCAATCAACTGAGACGAATCAAGCGCAAATCACGCTCTTTAGCCTTGAGGCCACCGCGCAAAGCTATCGCAAGATCTATGATAGCTTTTTGCAGCGGCATACAGAGTCGTTGCAGCAGCAGTCATATCCGATCAGTGATGCGCGTACAATTTCGCCGGCAGCAGGCGCCGTCAAGACGGGCCCAAACGGCCTGAAGATCTGGCTGTCAACGATCCTCGCGGGCGGAATGGTGGGATTCGGTATCGCCATGTTCCGCGAGATGATGGATCGGGGATTCCGAACGAGGGAACAGGTCCGGTCGGTTCTTGAAAAGGATTGTCTTGCGCTGGTTCCGCTCATGACGGATCAGACAGCCCGAGTGCTTTCGATTCCTACACCGGTCGGGGCCTCGATTACTCGTCGCCTAAGCGGAGGCCGTTACGCGGCTTCGCAGATATTGCGAACGGTTATCGATGCCCCAGCATCTGGTTACGCGGAGGCGGTTCGGTCGATTAAGCTCACGGTTGATCTGAATAGTCCACAAAAGTACACGAAGGTTATTGGCTTAACCTCCTCCCTTCCGAGCGAGGGCAAGTCCACCCTGGCCGCCGCGATGGCAACTCTGATTGCCCAGAGCGGGGCACGGGTCATTCTTGTTGATTGCGACGTACGCAACCCATCGCTTTCGCGTATGATCACGTCTGATGCGAGCGTCGGATTTCTGGATGTTGTGGCGGGTGAGGCGTCCCTTACGGACGCGGTGTGGTGTGACGCCACCGGCAATATGAGCTTCTTACCCATGGTCGCTCGTTCGGGCTCGGCGAATGTAGCAGAGGTTTTGGCTTCAGACGCGGCGAAAGCCCTGTTTGGAACGCTGCAAATTAAGTATGACTACGTGATCGTGGACTTAGCGCCGCTGATTGCGACCCTCGACGTACGTGCGACTTCGAGATTTATTGATTCCTACGTTCTCGTGATTGAATGGGGTGCAACGAAAGTCGACGCTGTCCAATATGCCCTGCGCAACGCCCCCGACGTTCATGCGAATATCGTGGGGGCGGTGCTCAACAAGGTCGATTTGGCCTCTTTGGGGCGCTACGACAACTACGGCGCTAACTACTATTACGGTCAGAATCGACAAGCGGTCAGAACGAACTAGCTATGTCGCATTTTGACACCGGAACTCGATCTCTCACGGGAAACGAGAGGTGGTTTCTGGTTCGCACGCGACCGAAGTGCGAACAGAAGGCCGCGTGGAATCTCCAGGCGCAGAGTTTTCGCATCTTTCTGCCCCAGATCCTGAAGACAGTTCGACACGCTCGACAACTCAGAACAGTTCGCGCACCCCTGTTTCCCGGCTACCTCTTCATTCTCCTTGACCTGGCGAGGGATCGCTGGCTCTCGGTGGGAAGCACCATCGGGGTTATGCATCTATTTGCGCATAAAAGCGGCCAGCCGGTTCCTGTTCCTGTGGGCATTGTCGAGGCGCTGATGGACCGCTCGGAGGGGTCTGTCGCGCGCCTTGATTTCGGCCTCGTCAAAGGACAGCGCGTTCGCATTTTAGCAGGGCCCTTCGCTGATCTCATGGGTACTCTCCAAAGATTGGACGATGCGGGGCGCGTCCAGGTCCTGCTGCAAATGATGGGCGCTACGGTTCCCGTCACGCTGCACCGGTCGGCGCTCGCGCCGGCGGCATAAAATCCTGCATCGCGCTTGGCAGGCGCGCTGCTCTGATCGGACGGGGGGCGGGTGAGGCGACTCACCCGAACGGCGGTAGCTTGGGCTCAAGCTGCCGCGACAATTGCAGCGAATTGAAAAATGCCACGATCGGGCAATCTAAATGAGCAGGCGGCTCGTCTACATTTGTGATTGGCTTCCTCCGGACTTCGGTGCGGTGGGCCAGTACGCCGTGCTGGGCGCGCGCGAATGGGCAAGCAATGGGTGGATGGTGACCCTTGTGGGGCTGACAAGTGGGGCATCATGCCGAGAATATACCGGTCCGATTGGCGAGGGCTCGCTTGAGATTATCAAAGTCTATCGACCCGCCTACCAGAAGCAAAAATTCGTATCGCGTCTGATCTGGACCATTCTTTCCAACATCATTGTACTCGCGGCAGCCTTTCGCACGATGCGTCGAGCGGATACGGTGTTGTTCACTGGCAGCCCTCCACTTCTGCTGCACTTTATCGCGCCGTTGAACGTATTCATGAGGAGACGCCTGATTTACCGCATCATGGATTTCCATCCCGAGTGCCTGATTGCAGAGCGCGGAAGAAGCGGGCTGCTTCTCGATGTATTGCTTCGGGTCACCTATTTCTGGCGCCGCCGCGTCAATCAATTCGAGGTGCTCGGGCTCGATCAAGTGCGGCGGCTCACCGGGATCGGCATCCCGGAGAGCCGAATTCAGGTTAAGCGTAATCCGTCTCCTGTGACCTTCGCCCCGGACCTTGTTCCCCTTCCACTGCCGGCTTCCTTGCGCGAGGCTGCCGGAGTAATCCTCTATTCGGGGAACTGGGGGGTCGCTCATGATGAAACCACGTTCGTCGAGGCCTATTCGCGGTACTTCTTCGGATCGACGAACCCCCTTCGCTTCTGGCTGAACGCGACCGGGGCGAAGGCGGATCGCGTCGAACGAGAGTTCTGCCAGCGCGGCGTGCCAATTCATCGCTCGAGCCTGGTCCCGCTTGAGGACCTGCCGCGCCTCCTTGTCGCGGCCGACGTGCACCTGGTGACGCTCCGGGATCCTTTTGTAGGCTATGTGGTGCCGTCGAAAATTCATGCCTGCATCGAATCGGGTGGGAGGATCGTGTTCGTGGGCAGCGAGAGCTCCGATGTGCATCGGCTGGCGAGTGACTCCCTCCCGCCGGGCCGATATCATCGGGTCAATGTTGGCGATATCGATGGACTCGTTCAGGTCTTGCAGGATCTCGAATCCGAGGTTGTTGCAACCCGCAAGCGCGACGCAGAACGGCGAGATCGGCTTGTCGATATCGAATCCGAACAACGAACCACTCGCGTAAACGCCCAACCAGGCCGGGGCATCTAGCGACCGTGTCAGTCGTCCCTGCTGAGCTTGTGAAAAGCATTCCAGCGCCAAACAACGCGTCAGGCGTGCCTGTGGAGCCCTCGGACAACACATACGAGCTCGTTATCGAGCCCGGCCGTGCCGAACGTCATTACTGGCGTGACCTGTGGCGCTATCGTGAGCTGTTTCAGGTCCTGGCTTGGCGCGACATCTCGGTACGCTACAAGCAGACTGTGATCGGTGCCGCCTGGGCGCTGATCAGGCCGTTTCTGACCATGGTGGTGTTTACCGTGATCTTCGGCAAGCTAGCCGGCCTACCATCGGAGGGCACAGCACCCTATGCACTGATGGTGTTTACCGGCATGCTGCCGTGGAGTTTCTTTGCAACTGCGCTTGCTGATGCGTCGAACAGTATGATCAATAACGCCAATCTCATCAGCAAGGTCTATTTTCCTCGCCTGATCGTGCCGATCGCCGCCGTGATGGTTGCGTTCGTCGACTTCCTGATCAGCTTTGTGATCCTTATCGGGCTGATGGCTTGGTATCATTTTATGCCCGGCTGGCAGATTGTCTTTCTTCCAGTGCTCGCTGCGATTGCATTCATAGCGAGCTTTGGGATCGGCGCATGGATCACCGCGTTCAATGTCAAGTATCGCGATTTCCGTTATATCATTCCATTTCTGGTGCAGCTGGGGCTCTATGTGTCGCCTGTCGGATTCAGCTCCAGCATCATCCCAGGGGAGTGGCGCCTTCTCTATTCGATCAATCCAATGGTCGGCGTTATCGACGGATTTCGTTTCTGCCTGCTCGGGGGCGAAAGCCAACCTTATTGGCCTGGACTCTGGCTCAGCTTGGCCGTCGCAGGCTTCTTCCTGTGGTTGGGCATTCGCCAGTTCAGGAAGATGGAAAGGGTTTTCGCCGATCTGATCTGATCGGCGGCGTTCGATTAATCCGATGTCCGACATCGTCATCGCGGCCGAGAACCTATCGAAGAGCTATCTGGTGGCACACCAGTCCGCGAAGCGTGAACAATACGCTGTGTTGCGCGACGTCATCGCGCGCGAGGCGCGCGTTTTAGCGCGCAACGCGCTCGATTTCGTGCGTGGGCGTCAGATCGTGCAGGGGGACCAGGTCGAGGAATTTTGGGCGTTGCGGGACGTAAGCTTCGAAATTAAGCGTGGAGAAATTGTCGGCATTATTGGTCGAAATGGTGCAGGAAAATCAACCCTGCTCAAGATTCTAAGTCGGATCACTGATCCGACTGCGGGGCGCGTCACGCTCCGCGGGCGAGTTGCTTCGCTCCTGGAAGTCGGTACCGGATTTCATCCCGAACTGACGGGCCGTGAAAACATCTATTTGAACGGCGCCATTCTAGGAATGAGCAAAGCAGAGATACGATCCCGGTTTGATGACATCGTTCGTTTTGCTGAGGTAGATCGTTTTCTTGATACGCCGGTCAAGCGTTATAGTAGCGGCATGTATGTGCGTCTTGCCTTTTCAATCGCTGCCCATTTGGAACCAGAAATCCTCATAGTGGATGAGGTGCTCGCAGTTGGAGACGGCGACTTTCAAAAAAAATGTCTTGGAAAAATGGAGGAAGTTGCTTCAGAATCTGGCCGAACTGTTCTGTTCGTTAGCCACAACATGGCTGCAATCAACAGCCTTACGACTCGGGGAATCCTTTTGGAGCAAGGGCGAGTCGTTTCCTGTGATTGTACGGAGCGCGTAGTCGAGTTGTATATGCGTTCGATGGGCCAGCGCGACGGTCATCTGGGGCGGAAATGGGGTGCAGGAACTCATACGAGAATTTGCGAAGTCCGAGTAGTTGATTTTAACGAGTTGCCCGTTACCTATTATATCCCAGGCGCACCGCTCCGTGTACAGGTCACCTTCGAAACAGATGGCACCCGGGGGATGTCGCTCGAAGTCTTCCTTGCGGATGCGCGGCGGAACAGAATTGGTCTTGCGTCCACCTTCCAATTCCATGGGACCACATTGCCCGAAGTAAAGGGTCGGTATCAGATAACACTGAACCTAAGCCCGGTATGGCTCGCTGCTGGGAGCTATTCACTCGATGTTGCAACATCTGTTGTGAACTTGGAGTGGGACCACTGTGTGGAATGTGCCACTTCTATGGATGTGAAATTTTCTAATCCGCTTCGACGTTCATGGAACTTTCAGCAATCTGATGGCTTCGGTTCAATTGCACTAACTTGCGAAACGCCACCTGAGTTTATGGCAGTATGAGCGTCGGCAAAATCATTAATGAGCTGGTGCTCGCGAAGCTTGGCCTCAAACTCATTCGTACGTCTGTGTCTGAGAAAGAAGCCAGCACTGGTTCAGAAGGAAATTCGTTTGTTGCTCAGGCAAGAATACTTGAACTTGCATCACTTTTAAGGCCGTATCGAGCCCTGGAACGCGAGAAGATTCGCGTGGGTGGGCAAAACGACGGGGGATACATATCGTTGGACGACTTCGAGGGAATATGTAAAGCCTTTTCATTCGGGATTGGTGCTGACGTCAGCTGGGATTTGGACATGGCTCAGAGAGGCATATTAATTTATCAGTTCGACCATACTGTACTGGGTCCAGATAGCTGCCATCCAAACTTTCGCTTCCAGAGAAAGCGAATCGTGCCATCCAGCCCGGGGGAGGATGAAGAAACCTTACTGTCATTGTCGAAGCAGTATCTTAATCATACTGAATACTCAATTTTGAAAATAGATGTGGAGCATGACGAATGGGCCATTTTCGATGCGGCTGCGGATGAGGCTCTGAAGCCGTTTGCTCAAATCATTTGTGAATTTCACGGTTTCAGCTCAGTAGTTGACGACATTTGGTTTAAACGGGCATTGGCGGTTCTTCACAAGCTTCGGCGGCAGTTCGCTGTCGTCCACGTCCACGGAAATAACGCGATATCCTGGACTAACATCGGAAATGTGCCGTTCCCCGAGTTGCTTGAGGTTACGTTCGCTAATCGATCACAATATTCCTTTCAGCCGTCAGAGGAGCTGTTTCCAACAACTTTAGATTCGCCCAATGATCCGAGCAATCCAGATTTATTCTTAGGAAATTTCGTCTTTTCACCCTTTCAGGCATTCCAGTCGAGGACTCGACGAGAGGATTAACTTATGATCGAATTGAGCGTTGGTATTGTGACCCCCTCGTTTAATCAAGGCTCATTTCTTGAGAAAACTATCGATTCTGTTCTATCGCAGAACTACACCCGACTGCAGTACGTTATCATTGACGGGGGGAGCACCGACGGAAGTGTGGAGATTATCCGCAAATACGAAAAGTATTTGGAATACTGGATATCAGAGGCAGACCGCGGTCAGTCTGAAGCTATCAATAAGGGTCTACGGAGATTGCGGACGGAAATTTGGGCTTATCTAAACAGTGATGACACGTACGAACCTGGAACCCTCCATAAAATAGTGACAGCATTTCAGAACTCTAATGTGAGATGGGTTACTGGGCGTGGGCTTTACGTCGATGAAAAAGGAAATCCCGTCAAAGAAATGATCCCTGTAAGTGACTGGAGTCTCGACGATGTGATCGCTAGTCTAATTGTTGATCCGGTTATGGCATCAGTGCAAGTCTCGACGTTTATGCGGCGTTCGGTAATCGAACGGTTTGGTTATTTTGATGAGGATTTACACTACTGCATGGACTGTGAATATGGATTGCGTTTGCTGCTTCGTGGAATTCGCCCGTACGTGGTTGACGAGGTCTTAGCCAAGGCGACACTGCATTCAGAATCAAAGACCGTCCTCCAAGATTCTGCAGGTGAATTCACGAGGGAGAAAGTCGAGATTCTCAAACGTTTACTCAGGTCCGACCTGAACACTCCGCTTTTTCAGACAGTCCTTAATACGTTGCGCCAGTATCAGCGGGCTCAAGCACTCGATTCTGTGCGCTCTGCTTGGCTCACCAATGGGCGCTTGGCCGGTCTCAATGCTTGGGTCGGGTTAGCTGTTATGGATCCGCTCCTTGCCGGTCGTCGGCAGGCACTTGGTTTGTTGCGGCGCATTTTGCAGGGCTCGATTGCGTGAACTGTGGTCAGTGTCGGGCTTTCGAGGTCGGCTCGTGGCGCCGCTCAGCCGATTGGCAAAAGGTCCAAGGCCCTCGGTGTCGCTATGAGAATCAGGCCTGGGGCCCTATGGCTTGTTTTTCGCCAAACGTTTGGTCACGGGGTGCGGGTGGCTTGGTATCGGGACGTGGTGCGTCCGCGCATTCTGTCGACGGAACCGATCGTCGGCACGACCGACAAGCGTTGCGAAATCCACGTCCTAACCTCGAAGAAAGACTGGCTGAATCTCATCTGGACTCTCAAATCGTTCTATATTGCAAGCGGTCGCCGGTATGCATTGTGCATTCATGAAGATGGATCGCTTGAAACGGCCGAGTTGGCCACCCTGCAAGAGCATTTCCCGGACGCTCGGATCGTCAGTCGAGTCGATGCAGATGCGAAGATGACGATGGTCCTACGCGACTTCCCTCGGTGCCTGGCGTTTCGGAATACAAACCTTCTGGCTCCAAAGCTCTTTGATTTTGCTGCTTTCCTGGCTTCCGATCGCATGGCGTTATTCGATAGCGACCTATTGTTCTTTGCAGAACCAACAGCGTATCTGCGGCGTCTGGAGGATGACAGTTACAAGTTGAATACATTCAATGCCGATTGCAGCTATGCTTATACCGTTGACGTCGATTTGTTTCGAAAGCGGACTGGGAGCGAGGTGCTGGGTTTCGTGAATACGGGTCTTGGTTTGGTCCATCGAGACTCACTAAAATGGCATTGGATCGAGGAATTTCTCGGATTTCCGGGAATCCTTGATGGTCACTTTTGGCGAATAGAACAGACGCTCTATGCACTGTGTAGTTCCCGGTACGGAGCAGAACTGCTGCCGGAAGACTACTCCGTAAGCTTGGAACCAGGCCTTGGTACCCGCTGTTTTCGGCACTATGTCGGGGCCATTAGACACTTGATGTACGGCGAGGGGCTGGCCCAGCTTGTCCGTCAGGGCTTCCTCAAGAAACAAGTGTCTTGGTAGACATGCGTATCCTGTTTGCTCCCGATTATCGTGCCGGAACGCCCTACCAGGAACTCCTAGCCAGGGCCCTCGGTAGGCATGGGATCGAAGTGTCGTTCTTGAGTGAGTACTACCGAGGACTTCCTCTTTTCCGCGGTTCGCTGACAAAAGCGCCGGACATCGTACATGTTCACTGGCCAGAAGCTTACTTCTCCCGCAAGCATGATCTATGGGACTCGTTGCGGATTATCCGCTACCCAGGAGACCTTTGGCTGACGGCGCACTACCGGCCGGTCGTTTTTACGGCTCATAACTTACTTCCTCATGATCGAAAGGACGAAAGCGGAGTTTTACATAACATTCGACATACAATACGCAGTTCGAAGGCGATTTTCGTGCATTCCAAGGTTGCTCATCGGCAGCTTTGCGATACTTTCGGTCCGATCAAACCAGCTATTCATACAATTCCATTTGGTGACCATGCTGTTCCTTTGGGTCCACCGATGGCACTTGAACGAGCTCGGAATTTGCTTGAGTTGCCGCTTGCGGATAAAATTTGTTTGGTCTTTGGAACCGTGAGCCCGTATAAGGGCAGCGACGAAATCGTTAGATTTTGGGCAAAAGCAAATGTGCCCTACCGACTAGTCATAATTGGACCGGTGTTGTCAGACGCGTTTGCGAGGAGACTGCATGAGCTCGCTCGAGGCATCCCTACAATCGACTTGCGGCTGCTCGACAGTTGGTTGGACGATAGCCTCTTGCGGCTATGGTTGAGTGCGGCAGACTGTTCAATCTTCAACTATCGAGATATTTTCACTTCTGGGGCGGCTGCGCTGGCACGCTCCTACGGATTGCCCCTGCTTCTGCCTCGTCGATTGACATCGGTGGACCTCGACGAGCCGCACCCACACGTGTTTCGGTTTGATGCGTTTGAGTCAGACTTTCTAACGCAAGTGGATCGCGCGCTCGCGACCCGTCGTGACTACGATCTTGCTGCGGACTGGCGTCAAAAGACCAGTTGGGATCAGATCGCTCAGGTTACTGCGTCTGTTTATCGGACGGTAACAAGAAAGCGCTCGTCATCAGAGAATGGTCGCGCACCGGTGGGCGTAGGAGAGACTGGACGAGGTCCCTAACCGCCTTGCGTATTTCGGTCATTACGCCCTTTCATAACGCGGGTCGCTGGATTGCCCAGGCCTTGCGAAGCGCTGCGGCGCAGACGTACGCCGCGCACGAGATCATCGTTATCGATGACAGCTCTACAGACAATTCCCGCTCGGAAATCGACCAATGCGGCGTCCACGTCAACCTCTTGCGGGTGAACGCGCGCAATGCCGCTGTTGCACGCAATGCCGGAATCGAAGCTGCGACCGGCGATTGGATCGCGTTCCTCGATGCCGACGACGTCTGGTATCCCAATCACCTGGCCCGGGCGGTCGAAGTGCTGACGGGAACGACTGACGTGGCTTATATGTGCAATCACGATTGGATCGGATTGAAAGGGGAGTTGCTGCCCATTCCAGATGAATTCCGATGTAGGCTCGCTGCGCCGCGTTCAGGAATGAATGTCGAAGAATTCTTCCAAACCCAGGATGACGGGTTTCATTTCGGGCACTCGACGATCCTTTATCGCGTCGATCGCCTGCGGGCCGTCGGTATGTTCGATCCCAGCCAACGGCGGCGACATGATACCGACCTGTGGATTCGTATGATCGCTGATCAAACGTGGACTTACGATACGGAGATTTCGGTCGGATACCGTGAAAACACGCCCGATAGTGTTTCGAAGGCGGAGGCGGAGTGCGATTATTTCTACCTGCGCGCCCTCGTCAAGAATATGGACCGTGTCCCTGGTCAGTCCTTTCGAAATCATTTGGCGCGACAGGCCCGCCGCGCAATGGGCATCGCTTTCGTTGATGGTCCGCCGGAGCACTACGCAGCCATTGCTTCGCTAGCTTGGCCACATTTGGCGCCGGAATATCGCCTGTTTTATCGGTGCGCATCGTTGTGGCCAGCCGCTGGACGAGCTCTGATGCGGATCAAACGTCGCGTCACAATGCGCGGATTGCCGCGCTCAACTCCAGAGCTTGCGGGTCCATGACTGCGCTCGCCGTCGTGGGCGCGCTGGCGGTAGCCCTGATCGCGCTCGGCGCGGTGGCTGTTTGGATCCGACATCAGGCCTATTCGCGGTATCTGCGGTATAGCCCGAAGCAAGATCGGGTGCTCGGAATAGCCGAGCCCGCAATCGAGACGATTCCCCTCGTTTGCAAAGGGGCCGAATTGTTGCTGCCTGATGTCGCGATCGGAGCAGCAAGCGCAGTGCTCGAATTGGATGTCAGGGCATCGCTGATCGGGCGGCTTTCCGATCCCGCGATCGAGATCACGGCAAATGGCTTCCATGATCTCCAATATGTCGAGCGCGGCACCTCTGGCGCGCGCTTTTTGAACATTACTCGTGCTCTCGGAGCGTCAGGAAAAAGGCAAAGCATACATCTGCGCGGACATGGGGTGAGCTGGGGCTGGGGGAAGACGGCGCGCTTGCACCTGTGCCGTGAGCGACCAACGGCCGAGGATCGCGTGTTGGTGATTGCTCCGCATCCTGATGATGCCGAAATTGCTGCTTTTGGCCTCTATTCTGACACACGTTCAACGGTGGTGACGCTCACGGCCGGCGACGCCAGTGACCGTTACACGAACTCTGCGCAGCCGTGGTTGGCGTTGTCGCGTCGTGCGGTTGCAAGCACGCGGGTCTGGGACAGCTTGACGATCCCCCAGCTCGGGGGCGTTCCACCCGAGCAGGCGATCAACCTCTGCTTTCCGGACGGGCGGTTGAACGAAATGCATTGCAGCGACGATGTCGACATTCGAGGCGAAGGGCCGGATGCTCCCGACTTCTC
>Ga0066388_100002024_pt1 | contig 12036 bp, 12 predicted proteins | sample PanSoiMetaGPlot6_FD_64539 | JGI IMG/M metagenome (GOLD analysis project Ga0066388, IMG submission 64539) | Tropical forest soil microbial communities from Panama analyzed to predict greenhouse gas emissions - Panama Soil - Plot 6 (Hybrid Assembly) | ecosystem: Environmental > Terrestrial >... | reverse complement strand
CGGGCACCGGCACCTACAGCCGAGCCGACTCCGAACGGGGTCGGGACGTGAACCCCGGCGACCCCTCGGGCGAGCACAGCCCGGACACCCCCGGTACGCCGACCCACGGCAACCCACCACCCCAGCGGCGACGGCGGACGGCCGGACAGACGTCCCCTCCGCGCCGGCCACCCAGAGAAGGCGGCGGGACTGGTCGGGTCTTCCGCCGTGGCACCGCCGGCCGGACGCGCGCCCGGTCCGGCTCGAGGAGGTCACCCCGGAGATGCTGCGGCCGGTGCAGGCGTGGGCCGACCGGTCCCGGCTACCCCAGACGGTCTGGCCGAGTGAGTACTACGGCGCCAACTTCCAAGGGGTGGACTGCCTGCTGGTCAGCGCGGCGATACCAGACACGGGCTGGCAGCACCCGCACGCGGCGCCAGGCTCCCTGCCGCTGCTGACCGTGCTCCCCCGCACCTACTACCCTCGCCCGGACCCCGACGACCCGGCCTGACCCGCCCGGCACTCAGCAGAGCGCCCAGGCGCGGCAACGGGCGCCCGCCAGCGCGGGACCTGGTCCCTTCGCCCGGCTCCTTCGACCGTTCCCGACTGTCCTGTGTGGAGGCTCAGCATGTCCACTGACAGCGCAGCACACCGCCGGCAGACACAGGCGGATCCCGACGGTGCGAACCACCGCGCCGGCAGCCGCCGCGGCCCGGGCGGCGGAGCGCGTGACGGGTCCCCAGCCCAACCGGCCGCCACGACCGCGCGAACCTGGCCGTCCGGCCCGGGCGTGGCGGCGCGGCGACGCAGGACAGCGGCCCGGCCGAGCGGACCCGGACCAGGCGCCGGGCCGCCGCTGCGCCTGGGCGGCCGGCACGCGGGCGGAGCGGGGCCGGCGCGCACCGGCCCGCCACCGGAGGCGGGAGGCGACCGGCCGGCGGCGCCCGAGGCTGGCTGGGCCGGCCCGGGCCGGAGGGCCTGGGCTAGGCTCGACAGCGCCGACCCCGCTGCGCGGGGCAACGGCCCCACCCTCGCACTCGTAGAGGGCGGGCTGCGTGAAGGAGCCGGCGGGGCGTCCGAAACCCTCCCTCACCGGAGGGTGCCCCGCCGGCCTCACACCACCACGACCCCCAGGCCAGCGGGCCGGGAACCCCGGCAGCGGCGCCCGTTCCGGCCCGCTCTCGCGACGTCGCCAGCCGGCCAGCACAGCCGGTCCACCCTGCCGCCGCCGGGCACAGCCGCACCCTGCCTCACGCGGGCCTGGCCGCTGGGCCGCGGACCCAGCTACCCCCGCTCGTCCGGTACGGGCCGAGGCGGTGCGGCTGGCACCCATCGCCAGTTTCCGGGCTCCCCGGTCGTGCTGTGCGGCCAGCCACCGAGCCACCGTCCCTGACCTGACGTGCCTCTTCTGAGGAGTCCACAATGGATACCCCTACCCGCCTGCCCGACCGGGCCCGCCTCGCGGCCAACCGTGCCCGGCTCACCGACCCAGACCTGGCCCGGCTCACCCCCGTCACAGCCGAATGGCGGATACGGGCGCTGCACACCCGCACCCTCGCCGCCGCCCTCGGCCTCGACCCCGCCAGCGTGGTCGTCAGCAACGACCCCCTCCGCCGCACCGGCCGCTACCCCGCCTACCTCATCACCATCTACGACGACACCACCGTCCCATCCCCGGACGGCACCGGCTGGCTGCTCCGGCCCGGCCGGCCGGTCTACCGGTTCATCCCCGAACCCGGCATCGAGGGCAGCTACCTGCTACTGCAGCACTGCCCCGACTGCCAGCAGCCGGTACCCGGCGCCGCGGTCGCCTCCCTGGCCGACCTCGGCCGGCTGCTGGCCGGCGACCCGGCGCTGGCCACCGGCTACGCCCACTGGGACCCCGGCCACCAGCCCGGCTGCTCCCTCCACCAGCCCACCACCTGACCCGCCAGGCTCTACAACCCCGCACCCGAGAACACACACCGGTGAGCAGCGACGACGCCGTGACCGAACGACCCGGGCAGGGCGGGCCGCCGCGCCGCGCGTGCCACGCCGACCAGGTCTCCGCCGGACACACATGTTGCCCGCTGCCGCTGCTGGACGGGTGCACAGACCGGCGAGCGCCAGGTAAGCCCCGGACCGGTGTACGACCTGCTCAGCAGGTAGCTGACCGGCGCCGCGGTGACCTGGCCGGCTGCGAAGCCTGCGGCTGCTCTACCCCGTCGGCGAACGCCACGCCCAACTGCTCACCGAGCCAGGCACGCCCCAGCTACCCGCTCCACCCAGCACACCGCGGCGGCGGCCACCCGGCCCCGGCTCCCCGGCCACAGCACCCGCCAGTAGCCACCCGGCCCGTACCCGCCCTGCCCGGCCGACGCAGGCCAGCTCGGCCATGGCTGAAAGAAACAACCGGCCGTCCACACCGGACACCGAACCCGCCGGTCCCCAACCGAGTACCGGCGCCGGTCCGCCACGGCTTCCCACCCTGTCCCGACGTACACAGGAGTACCCGTCATGTGCCCCACACCGCTCACCCCACCACCGGGCCGGCCCGCCGCGGACGACCCGCGCCGGCTGGCGCCGAAGATCGCCGAAGCGGTCGACCAGGCCTGGCACCGCTGCCCACCGGCGGTCAGCAGCCGGATCGAGGTCCCCGTCTCCGTGGTCGCCGCCCTGTCCCTCGTCCAGCCGACCGACCCAGCCAACGCCGCGATGATCGGGGACTACCTGCGGGCGCTACCCCCGCCGGTGTTCGCCGAGACGCTGCGGGAGCTGTGGCGGCTCTACGTCAACCTGCGGCCCGACCTCGTCCCCCGGCTGTACCCGCTGTTCTCCTGGCTGTTCGCCGACGACCTGCCCGACGACCTTCTCCGGGCGGCACAGGACACCGCACACGCCGCGCTGGCCACCGGACAGCTGCAGGTCACCGGCACCGACGCCCGCTACGAGGTCGACCTGCTCGGCGCAGTCCTCACCGAGCTGCGCTCAGACTCCGCCCGCAAGGGCCACGCCCAGGTCTACACACCAGCCGACGTCGCCCGGCTCATCGCCGAGACGCTCGGCGTCGCCGACGGGGAGACAGTGCACGAGCCGGCCGCCGGCACCGGCGGGATGCTCCGCGCGGCAGCACAAGCCATGCGCGCCGCCGGCCGGGACCCCACCACCGTCGGCTGGGTCGCCGTCGACATCGACGAACTGGCCATCGCCTGCCTCGCCGTCAACGTGCACCTGTGGAACCTCGGCACCAACGTCCTGCTCGGCGTCGGCAACAGCCTCACCGACGACTGGACCACCCGCGCCGAAGCCGAACGCCGGGAGTGCCTCGAGCTGGCCCAATCCATCCGCCGCGACCGGCTCATGCTCCGGCTGCTGGCCACCATCGATGCGCTCACCGACCAGGCCGCCACCGAGCACCGGCACCCCGCCGACAGCCGCGACCAGCACGGCGAGCACCACACGACCGGTCCCGACCAGCCCGAGCAAGCGACCAGCTGACCAACCCTCGACCGGCGACGGTCCACAGAGGACGACGACGACCGGCAAGAGCGGGACGATGACATCCCCGATGACCACCGAGGACGGTACATCTGGGACACAGACCGCACCCAACCGTGAGACGCGCCATCCCGGGCTATACAGGCCAGACCGGCACGACCGGCGCGCTTGTTGGGGCCGCCGGATAGCCTGGTGGCCTACGACCGATGCTGGCGTCGCAGTCGGCACGCGCACCATGGCTGGACTGGGCGGTGGGCGGGCGGGCGTCTGGCCGGCTGTCGTAGCCTTCGGTTTGGCCCTTGGGTGGGTGGACAGGAGGTGGGGGTGTCAGACACCGACGGGCCGGATGAGCTTGCCCCGTTCCGGCAGACACTGGCTGACCTGCTCACGGCCTTGCGCAAGGAGGCTGGCCTGACCCAGGAGCAGCTCGGCCTGCGGCTGGGCTGGGCCCGGGCCACCGTCGCCGGCGCCGAGACCGGTGACCGGCTACCCGGCGAACAGTTCTGGGCCGCCGCCAACGACTTCCTCACCCCGCGCGGTGACCTGCGCTCGGCCTACGCCCAGCTCGCCGCCGCCCGCCAAGACCGCAAGCAGCGCCTGGCCCGCCAGGCCGAGGCCGAACGTGAGGCCAAAGTGGCGCGGTGGCGAGCCGCCCACAACCTGCCAGTCACCTCGGCCGTCCCCACGCGCGACACCGAAGCCGGAGAGGAAGTCCGGCAAGCCGACGTCGAACGAGACGCCCGAGCCGATGCCCGGCGCACAGAGTTCGGCCTGCCACCGCTGATGAGTCAGCCGGCAGAACGCAGGCAGGGATGGCCTGCCACGTTCGAGGACGTGGCCGCAGCCGGCGGCACGCCTGATGTGCCGCGTGTCGCGGCTGGCTTGGCTGCCCTTCGGGGTTTCTGCGCCGCGCTGCCGGGCGGCAAGAATCGTCAGGCGGTCGAGACCGGCGGTGCTGAGCTTGTCTCGGAGGTAAGAGATACGGCTCTTGCGCATCGCCGGTCATACCGCTATTTGTCGTACGAGGCCTTGTTACCGCAGGCGCTTGCCCACCTGGCCGCTGTCATTGACTTGCGTCCTGGCTGGCAGCCGTCTGCCGTCCGTACACCGCTCGTCGCAGCGGTCGGGGAGATGGCGGCTCTGGTCGGTGCGCTGACTACGCTGGATATGCGGATTTCGGGCGTGGCGAGGGCTATCTCAGGATGGCGCTGACCGCCGCCACCGAGACGGCAAACGACGACCTGGCCAGTTTCGTGCTGGGTGTCCGCGCCTTCCACGCCACCTACCGGGGGCGAATACGCGACGGGTTGGACTACGCGCAGGGCGCGGCGTCCTATGCTGCCGGCGGCCGGGCGAGCAACACCACCCGGGCGTGGCTGTCCGCCGTGGCGTCGGAAATCTTCGCCGCCGACGGGGACGGCAACCGCTGCCGCCGCTACCTGGACGAAGCCGAGGCCGCGCTCGCGGTCGCGGCCGAACACGATGACGAGCCCTGGGTAGGCCTGGGTGTCTTCGACGCCGCCAAGCTTCGCGCCTACCGAGGGGGTGACCTCAGCCGGCTCGGGCGCCACCGAGAGGCGCAGCACGAGCTGACCGCGGCCCTTGACTCGCTGCCGAAATCGGCGCTGAAGCACCGGGCCACAGCCTACATCGACCTTGCCGAGACCCACCTCCGGCTCAATGAGATCGAAGAGGTGTGCGGTCGTGCGCTCGCCGCGTTGGACCTGACCGAGCACACCCGCCACGCCGACAGCCTGAGAAGAATCAAGCTGCTCCATGCGCGGGCCTGCGGCGTGGACCAGAAGACAGCGCCAGTGCGCCGGCTCGGCGAACGCCTGCTGGTCTTTGCCGGTGCCGGCCAGCAGTAGGACGGAGACCCATCCAGTGAACGGGCGGCGCCGCAGGCGTTGATAGTAGACTTCGGTGGGGTACTGACCACTGACCTCTTCGACTGCATGCGTACCTTCGCCGAGCGCGAGGGACTGCCGCGTGAGGCACTGGTGCGGCTCGTGACCGCGGACCCGGGCGGGAAAGACTGCTGGCCGCGCGGGAACGTGGGAACATCACGCAGCGCGCGTTCGAGCCGGAGGTCGGGTCGCGGCTCGGCCTGCCCGACGAGAACCTCGAGGCCAGAATCATGGCCGACCTCCGGCCAAACGACGCGATGCTTTCAACTGTGGCCGAAATCCGGTCGGCCGGCTACCGCGTGGCTGTCCTCTCCAACACCTGGGGACTCGAGCCGTACAGCGTGTATGACGGCTACGACCTGCCCACCCGCTGCGACGTACTCGTCTACTCCGAACAGGTGCGGCTGCGCAAGCCGGACCCTGCCATCTTCCGCCTGACCGCTGACCGGCTCGGCGTTGCACCGGACGGGTGCGTGTTCGTGGACGACATCCTCCATAATCTCAAACCAGCCCAACAGATGGGCATGACCACCGTTCACCACGTCGAAACACGCGCCACCATGTACGCCCTCCGGCAACAATTCCACGACGGCCAGAACAGCCAGCACACGGCGGCAACAATGCAGCCATGACCCCACCGTCAAGCCCGCCGGTGTTCGGCAGGCCCACACGCCCATACCCGCCGGGTCCGTGACCCTCCGGTCGGCGAAGGTCATCGAGACTACCGTCAGGTAGTCCGGGCCATAGCTGCGCGCCAGGTCCAGCAGGACCGGATGCCCGCTTCGACATGCCCGCCAGCACCAGATGACCAGCCAACACTACCGCGTCCAGCGTCCAGAAGCTGCCGGTCGGCCCGCTCGAACCCCATCCACAAAAAGATCATCCCAGGACGACGACGATCAAACGAGCCGGCGACACGCCGTCGCGTCGCCCCCCTTCAGCAGGCTCCTAGAACGAGGTCGTCGTGCTCACCCCGGCCGAGTGTGCACGGTAGTGGGCATCGCTGGCGGAGGCCAGCGATGCGCTGCGCACCCTTGACACACGCCGTTGCTACGTTGCCATTAGCATATAGGTCGCGATGAACGCCACCGCCCTCGTCATGCGGATCGCCTCGGCTCGCGATCCCGCAGGTTGCGGCTGTCGAGCCGATCGAGCGCCGTCGCCGTCGCCGCTCGACGAGATGCCCGGGTTGCCGACGCCGCAGGAAGCTAAACTACCCGTGGCGATCATGAGTGACCTTCCCACGACCGCCCGGCCGCAGTACACGGCGAACGAGGACGGCGACCTCGGCTTGTGGTCAGACATCAGCCCGAGCAGCCTGTGTTCCGATCAGCCGGTACAGCCGGACGGCGTCTTCCCAGAGCAACATCGGCCGATAGTCGTGGATCTGGCACCATTCGGGGCTCATGGTCGCGTTGGGCCCGAGGTAGACCTCGACATGTCCTTCTTCAAAGTACCGGCAGGTGCGGGAGCGCCTGCGCTTCTTGGGAGTAGGGCAGAGCTCGGCAGACCCCTCCTGGTCATCGAAGGACCGGTAGGTGCGGGGAAGAGTGCGCTTCTGAGCACGCTCCTCCGCCTGAGCGCAGCTGACTCTCTAGCTGTCATAGCAGGGCCTGCCTCGCCGTGGTCACGGCCCACGCCCGGGATGTGCGCGGGCCTCTCGAAGATCTCGGCCTACCCCTCGCTCGCCAACCCTTCCCTCTCGGCTGGATTGCGGGATGCACCACCCGCTCGGCAAGAACGCCGACGCAGTCGTCGCCGATTTCTCCTCGATACCGCTAGTCTCCTCGGACTGACGCGTGCCGACGCGCGCCAGTGGCGCAGACGTCTCCGCAACTACCTCCTTGCCGCCTGGGTGGCGCTGCGAGGGAGCGCGGCCCAGGCTACCGCCCGTCACCGAGCGTATGAGCCCGAACTTGCGGCTTTAACGGGATCGCTCACGCCAACAGCTCCGCCCACCTTCGCTGCCGCCTGAGCAGCGAGGCTGGCTGACCACCGGCCGCTGCGCTCCTCATCTCTCCTCCGTCTGCGGCCTTGGGTGCCCGGTCAGCGTCGAGGTCGCGTGGGGACTCGTCATGGTCGGCTTTCTCACATCCTCGACTGGCCTCATCGCGACCGTTGTCGCCGGAGCGGTGATCTTGGCCCTCCTCCACCTGCTCATGTTTCTTGCAGCGCTGCGCGCCTGCTGGAAACATCAGATGCAGAGCACCGAAGTCGCGACACTGCTGCGCGCCTCTCGGCCGAGGCTGGCCATTCGACTCTGCCGTCGCCACCGCCGAAAATCGTGGTGACGAAGGCGCGGACCGCTTCGACGGCAAGTCAGGTGGCGACGCACTTCTACCTTGACGCCCGCCCTACGCCTCGAAGCCGTGTTCACCGGCCACGGGCACCCCCCTACTGTCATCGATCGCGCTGGGGAGAGCGGATCGGTCGTTCTGGTTCCTGATCCACGACCGCGACACCCGACCAGCCCAATCACCTGCGCTCGGACAGTCCAACCTCGACATCCCTGGCCGCCAACCCGCACAGCACCGATCTCACGCAACCGGTCGCCTCGACCTTCAGTTCCGCCACCCGTGCCCGCAACCACCGCAGCGCCGCAGCGCGGACGCATCAGACACAAGCCTCCGCCGACACCCCCTGAACGGCACCGCCGCCGCCCGGCGCGCACGGGTGTGCACGGCCAGCCCCATACGGAGTACCCACCTCTGCCACAGACCGCTCGCCGTGCCTTCCCCATCGCGATGTTGCGGAGCGTGACAGGTGGCGGTGGTCGGTACAAGTCCCGCCTCGGCTCCTGTGACCTTGACCATCCGACGCGGCTTCGAGTGCGGGCCGGCTGCGGCGGGGAGTCCATGGCGAGGGGGAAGTCTCGGTCGGCGGCCGGGTGGTCGGCTGCGCACGATGAAGCGAACGATGGTGGTGGAGAATGCGAACGTCGCGGCGTCTACCGCCGACGAGGTGCGGAGGCCGAGGAGCGCGACGAGCAGCCGCCGTCAGGGCCGTTCCGTAGACTTCCCGTATGTCCTGGCATGACCTCTGGGTCGGCGTCGTCGTCAACATCGCCTCGGCGGTCGCCATCGGCCTGGCCGGCTTCGCGTGGTACCAGATGGCCCGGCGTCGTCGCCTTGCCTTCTTTGGCCTTGGCGGTGATGCCGATCGGGTCGTCGTCTACGCCTCTCGGCTATGCATTCCACGATGGACATCGCTTGGTCCCGACAGCAGCCGGCGGTCCTTCGAGGGCGTCGCCACGCCGGAATACGAAGCCATCAAGGTGGCTGACATACAGGGATTCTTCGGTGGGCTCGGCCGCGTGTGGAGGACGACCGGCCTCCGTTGGGGAGACATCCAGGTCAAAGCCTTGATAGCGCCAGCAGCGCGGGAAGACGTCGACCGCGAGGCCACTCTCATTACGATCGGTTCGCCCGGGTACAACGTTGTGTCAGAGATGGTCGAGGAGCAGTCCGATACACTGGTTAGGTTTGCCAACGACAATAACAATCTCGCTAAGCGAGACAAGACAGTCGTGGGCGGAGCCGACGCGTGCTTCGTCCAGCGGCTTGTCAGTCCGGCGACCGGCCAGACGATATTTTGGCTGGCCGGGCCTACGAAGGATGGTACAACCGCCGCCGTCGACTACCTGCTGCGGAATTGGCGGAAGCTCTCGCGTAGGTATCGGCGTGATCGCTCCTTTTGCGAGGTGCTGCGCCGCACACGGAGCGGCTATTACGTTCTGATGGAGCAGTTTCCGACGACGGAGCAACGACGGGTCCGCGGGTTGGCGTCCCGAAGTACGCCTGAGGACGGATGAACCATCCACACAAGTCCAGCGGTGCGGTACGTCGCGACGTACTTCAGGATCCAGACGATGGACGGACGATGGGGGCTCGATGGTTGGCAACAAGGCGACCAGCCGTCGACGCGATGATCAACTGTCCACACCTGCTGCCGCTCGCTGGTTAGCCGCTGGCGTCGACGTAGGGGGCTGCTGGGCGCTGTCGGTAGCCGTCGTCGGCATGGATCGTGGTGGGATGAGTAGCGTTGCGGCATTGTTGCCGCCCGGCGAGCCTGCCACCCGTACCGATCCGCCGCGGTGGCCGCACGCACAACCTCGTCGTCCGAAACCGCCCGCCCGACCACACGACGATCATGGCACCGTCCCGCGAGAAGCTCGCAGGTGACCGTAGCTTTCAGATGCCGACGACCCGCGAAAGAGCCGCAACGGCCACAAGGAACTGGTCCGACCCTGGCAGAGCGGCGCGTTGCGGCCGGTACCGCGGGACCGGTAGAAGTGTGATGCCTGCCGTCGGGTGGGTGGGCGGCAGCGTAGCGCGATCAGCCAATTTTTGGGAGTCTCGTGTTGCCTGTCGGGGGATTGTGCAGCCTGGGCTGGGCGGGGTGTTCAACCCGTCTGGCGCCAGAAACGATACTCGGGAAGCGGTTAGTACAGGGCCGGGAGGGCTCTTGCCACAACGTCATGGAATCGGATCAGCAGCGATTCTAGCGGCTGGCTGGCCTGCATGGCTGAGTCGAGACTTCCTGCCCAGACAGAGTCGCCGGCAAGGTTCCGCAGCTGTGCAGCCAGCGAGCGCAACTCGTCGTCGAACACTCGCGCTCGTGACGACTCCAGCCTCAGCACTGCCGCTGACCATCTGACCGCCGTCGGGGTCTTCCACTCGCGGGCAGGCCACTGCCCCCCTCGCTGGGACTCGGTCAGCACCCGGTCCAGTTCGGCGTATGCAGCTTCGGCCAACTCCGTGACCGCCGACTGCAAGGCCAGGATGCTCTCCCTCTGGAAGGCTTCACGAGCAGCCTTGCGTTCACGCTGGTACTGCTGGTCACGCATCGCGGTGTCCCGCCTGCCCGCCAGCCGCTCCTTGTAGATCGTCAGGACCGACGTCGTGAGCGAGGCACTGGCTTGCCGCCGCCAGCGGATGGAGGGCTCACTGTCTTGGCGCACCGGGGCCGGCAACTTCGGCTCGTCTGATTCCCTATAGAGGATCGGCTTGTCAAGGTGCTGGTCGGTCGAACTTGTGGTCGGTCGGTGGAGGGGTGTGCGTGACTGGCCGGTGGCCGTTGTGGGAGGGCGCGGCCTGCCGGCGGGTGGTCGGGCGGCGGGGGAGGTGGTCAGGTGCCGGCGGTCACCTGCTCGCGAGCACGTCGGTGGCGGGGAGAGGTTCGTCGCAGCACGGGCAGCGGGCCCCGGCCCCGGCGGATGAGCGTGGCGCAGTCGGTGCGGCGCTGCTCGCCGAGGGCTCGGGCCGCGCAGCGGCCGCGGTCATAGACCGTGATGGGCCGGCGGGGCTGGGCGGCGGGCACGGTGCCGGGGCGGTCGGGTGTGGAGTTCATGGTCTGCCTGCCGCCGTGGTGGTGGTGGCTTGGGACGGGGCCGGCTGCTTGACCTGTGTGCGGGCCGGTGGTGAGGATGGTGGTGGGGAAGGTCGCCTCGTGGCTGCGCTTCGGGCGCGGGAGCCGCTGTCATGTCCTTTGTGGACTTGGTGAGGGGCCTTCCCCGTTGTTGTCGTGGTCTTCTTCGGTGGTGTCGTGGTCTTCTTCGACCGTCGGCGGGCGCGGACGTCGGCGGGTACGGTGTAGCGCTCGGCGATGATCGTCTTGGCCTGCTCGGGGGTGACCGGGGTGGCGTCGACATCGCAGATGACGTAGGGCATGCCGCGGGTCATCACCGCCCAGGCGCGTTCGGCGAGGTGGGCGGCCACGACGCAGGTCGCGCCGAGGTGGTCTTTGCCGCGTTCGACCATCTGGGTGTGGTAGATCCGGGCGAGCTGGGGGTCTTGTTTGCGGGCGGTGTCGGCGGCGCGGATGAGGGTGGTGCGTAGCAGCGCGGAGCCGGCCTTGCTCATCGGCTGGCCCTTGCGGTCGGTGTCGCCGGTCTCGGATGCCTTGGGGGTCAGGCCGGTGTAGCAGCGGAACGCCGGGCCGCAGGCGAACCGGGTGGCTTGGCCCATGCAGGCGACCAGCGCGGGGCCGCCGACCTCGGCCAGGCCGGGCAGTGAGCGGGCCAGCCCGCCGAGGTCGGTGTACCGGTAGGCCTGCTCGCGGGCTTCGGCGTGGCCGGCGAGCTCGGTCTGGACCGCGCGTAGCAGCCGTACTTCGGTGGCGACCTCGGCGGCCAGGTCGAGGTAGGCCACGGCGGGGTGGGTGCCGTAGAGGGCGACCGCCTCGCCGGCGGCAGTCAGCCACTGCTCGGCCCGGTCGGCGCCGAGGTGGTTGTGCGAGGCCTTGGCGATCAGGCTGGTCAGCCGGGTCTTGCCCAGCCGCAGCAGGGCGTTGGGGTCGGCGTAGCGTTCCAGCACAGCCAGGTCGGCCACGCCGAGGTCGCCGGTCAGCGGGCTGGCCGGCATCAGCTGGCGGACCAGGTCCTTGATCCGCCGCTTGTGCTCGGCGCCGGCCCGGGTCAGCCGGTCAGCGGCCCGCACCCGGCGGTCCAGCGCAGCCTGCTCGGGCCGCTCGGGCAGCTGCAGCGGGTGCAGCCCGCCCGGGTCGACCAGCGGCAGCCGGGCCAGGGTGTCCGCGTCGATGCCGTTGGACTTCGCGTGCCGGGAGAAGAACCGCCGCAGGTCGGCCGCCTTCGCCGAGGACACCCGGTACACGGTGTGCCCGCGCCCGATGAAGAACACCGCGATCGGCAGCCACGCCGGCCCGGTCGGCTCGA
>Ga0066388_100002023_pt1 | contig 12039 bp, 11 predicted proteins | sample PanSoiMetaGPlot6_FD_64539 | JGI IMG/M metagenome (GOLD analysis project Ga0066388, IMG submission 64539) | Tropical forest soil microbial communities from Panama analyzed to predict greenhouse gas emissions - Panama Soil - Plot 6 (Hybrid Assembly) | ecosystem: Environmental > Terrestrial >... | reverse complement strand
GGGTTGATGTTATGTCCACTGTAATCCTTGTTGCCGACAATCGAGACCGAATCGCTGCAGTGCGAGAGCTTTTTCTGGAATATGCCAGGAGTCTCAGTTTCAATCTCTGTTTCCAAAGTTTCGAAAAGGAATTAGCCGAGCTCCCAGGCGACTACATGTTCCCCCACGGAATCTTGCTTCTGGCACTTTCAGACGATCAGCCCGCGGGCTGTATCGCTCTGCATCGGCTTGAAGAAGGCATTTGCGAGATGAAGCGTCTGTTTGTACGTCCGCAGTTTCGCGGTTCAGGTATTGGATCGCAACTGGTGCGGCGGCTGATCGAATCCGCTGTGGAAATGGGGTACAACCGCATCCGGCTGGATACGGTTGCAGAAGAGATGCAGGATGCGCTCAAAATGTACCGACGGCTTGGTTTCGTTGAGATCGAGCCTTATCGCGAAAATCCCATGCCGAGTGCGTTGTATCTGGAACTGGACCTGAGACAGGTCAAAGCTTCAACTGCGGCTGCTCGAGACGATAAGAAAACCCTGGGACAGGTAGGTTGAAGTCCTCCGAAGTTCAACTAATTCATCCTGGCATGCGATTGAACGGCACACCAGTCCGGTGGCCGAAACAAGCATTCCTCTCTCCTGCTATCTTCCTGAGAGTTTTCCTCAAGATTCCACAGGTACTACGACTCGCTATTAGCAGAATGACAAAATTTGCTCTTGCACAAAGGTTCTACTCTGGTTACTATGCAGGCACTCCCTCGACCTAGAAAGTGACGAGAGCCCGGTAAAAAATCCCACGACTATGAATATCGGTGACACGATTCGTAATTACCGCCTGCAAAAAGGTATGTCGCAGGGGGACATCGAGAAACGGACTGGGCTTTTACGCTGCTATCTTTCCCGCGTTGAAAATGGACATACGATTCCATCTCTCGACACGCTGGCAAAAATAGCCTCGGCGATGGATGTTCCGTTGGCCCAATTTTTCGCCGATCACGTGCTCGAGAACGGCCATCACCAGAAGCATATTCCGCAGTTGAGCGAGGATGAAGTCCGCTTCCTGACCCAGATCCGCCGCTACTCTTCGAATTTGAATGAGAGTGACCGCAAGCTGCTGCTGGCAATGGTAAAGAAGTTTGCCGCGGGGGCGGGCCGATAGACATTCGTCTGGAGAATCCTTCAAGAAGAAGGTGAGCGGCGAAGCTGCTAGGCTGCTTTCGAAACCTCGTTCAGGGCGAGAACCGCAAGTTCCAGCCGGTCCCGGGCGCCGGTTTTCCCAAAAATACTTTGTAGATGCCGCTTGACGGTGTTTTCGCTGATGGAGAGCTGTTCAGCGATGTCGCGGTTCTTGAGTCCGCGGGCCACTGCATAGGCGATTTGCCGCTCCCGCTCGGAGAGGCGAGCCAGAGAGTTGACCTTTGGCACCTCTTCGCGCCACTCGGTTGCCATAGAACTTACAACCTGTTTGGCTAAATCATCGGAAAAGGCAAGCTCTCCCTGGGCGACAGTTCGCACAGCGGAGAAAAGCTTCTCAGGTCCGTCACTCTTGATGACTAGCCCACGGCCGCCGAGCCGCACAACCTGAACATAGTCCATCTCACTCTCTGATCCAGTGAGCACAACCGTTGCCACACGGTTGCCGGCGCGGTCGAGCGTGCGCAGTACGTCAAAGCCATCAAAGTCTGGCATAAAAAGGTCAAGCACCAGCACATCCGGATGGCGCTGCTGCACCAATTCCAGCGCCTGCTGACCGTTCGCCGCAGTTCCGTCGACTACAAAATCGGGTTGGGTGTTCAATAGCGCTGCCAATGATTCGCGGAGCACGGCATGGTCATCCGCAATGACGAGCCTGATCTTCGATCCCGGTTGTACCATGACTTTCGTTTAGATGCAGAACAGAATGATCGTGACAGCCTCACTTGGGACGCCCAGAATAGCCGTGGGGATGTGTGCTGTAGTCCCAAAATTGCATTTTTCGGACGGAATGCAGCCGGCCGGCCGATATCTTCCGAGTCCCAACAGGTCCTCCCGTGCCAAGTGTCGACGAAGAACTGAATAGTCTAGACGACGGCGTCAGGCGCCTGAAAATCGAATACGACGTGTACTTTGGCGGTGGATCGAAGAAGCCTCCGGCCGATCTCGAGTGGCGTGTTCAGACACTCATCAAGAAATACGCTGATGGCCGCAGCATGAATTACGCGCAACGCTTCCGTTACAACACGATTACTCAGAAATACGCGTTGTTCAACAATCTATGGCAGAAAAAACTGAGAGTAAAAGAAGAAGGTTATCGACGGCCGCAGGACGCTCTACTGGCCATCCAAGGGGTGCGTGAATTCGGAGACAAGGGCCGCAAAGGGACGCGCGGAGCTGGTGAGTTTCGCATCCAGTGCTCCGATCCCGAAGCCGAGAAAGATAAGGTGCGCGCGTTATTCGAGGCAATGGTCGAAGCTAAGAAACGCGCCGGCGAAAAGCCCAACACCGCAGGAAGCTTTGAATCGTTCCAGTCATTTGTGAAGAAAAAGACCGAACAGATCCGCAAAGACCAGCAATGCAGCTCGGTCGAGTATTCTGTTGAGGTTGACAAAGGCCAGGTCAAACTCAAGGCGAAGGCGGGCAAGTAAGCACATGTCCCCCAAGCAGGCACTAGCGTCGACGATGTCCAACCCGCTAGCAAATCGCAATGGTCCAGTCCGTTGCTCAACCTGGTACGTCGCGCCGGGGATTTTTTTTGTTGTGTTAGCTGTATACATATTGTCAAGCGCAGGACGAATCGACATAGTCGATGGGCAGGCTCGCTACGACGTAGCTTACAACTGGCTCACGGAGGGCCGGCCTGTGCTGCGAGATTCGTGGATTGGGCCTTTTATGGGAGTGCCCGGTCGAGATGGACTGCGCTATTCGTATTACGGAGCCCCAGCTTCTTTTTTTTCGATACCATTACTCTGGCTAGCCAAATTTTTCGACACACCCGCGCGTGAAGTGAGCCGTTTTCTTTTTTCATTGACATCATGCTTTTTTGGCGCAGCGATCGCTGGTGTCCTTTTCTTGTTCTACGTTGAGCTTGGTGTCTCACACAGGCGAGCTGTCTTTTGGGTCGCCGTGAGCAGTTTCGCCACACTACTATGGCCTCTCTCCACGTCTACGTTCGACAATGCACAGCATGCTTTCTTTCTTCTAGCTGCCTCCTATTTGGGATTCATGAGCGCGAAACGCAGTTCAAAGCTGCTCGCTGCAGCCAGCGGAAGTCTTGCTGCCGTGCTAATCCTGTATCAGGAATACTTTCTACTGCTGGTCCCCGTGCTTGCGGTTTCAACGCTCAGATGGGATTTCGCAAATGATGCGATATCGGCAAACCCACCTGTCGGATCGCCCAAATCGTGGTACTCAGAGTTAAATTCCGGTTTCTATTACGACCTGCGGCGCCTTTTCGAATTAGCACGAGCGGCCTTTCGAGAGGGGGGAGAAGCAAGGGCCTCCTGCGATCGCTTCTTGCTGTGTGCTGGCACGGCAGTAACGGTAGGTCTCGCATTATCGTTCACCTACAACAACCTGCGCTTCGGGTCTTTTTTAGACGATGGAAAGCTTCGTCCGGAGCTGCATCCTTTTCCACTGTTTGGAAATCCCTTGGCCGGACTTGTGACGCTTCTTTTGAGCCCTGGAAAAAGCGTCTTTCTGTATAGTCCTCCGTTGATTCTGGGGCTCTTAGCAATTCTTCATTTTCGCGTTATTCAGCGGGCAGTAGCATTTACAGTCGTGACGACGAGTATTGTTCTGATTTCATTTCTTTCTTGTATCTTGTTCGTCGGAGGTGACTGGTGCTGGGGTCCTCGCTATCTAGCGCCTCTGCTTCCACTCTGGGCGCTGGGTTTGCCTTTTCTGGGCGGCAAAATTCGGCGCGAAGTAGTTCTATCGATCATTGGTGCCGGTCTCATTATCCAAATGCTGGCGCTCAGCGTCGAAAATCAGAGATTCTTTTTCGAGCGGTCCCTGCCGGCATATTTTTGGGCTTACGATCCGTGGTTTTACTTTAAGCACAGCGCTTTGTTCGCACGGGTAAGTGAAACCATATCGCTCAGCAAAGGGCTACCGTCGAATGCACAGTTCTTCAATTCCATTCCTATTTCAGATTGGTGCACATATACAATCCTGGGTCCACCCGTCAACTTGCCTTCAGGTCGCATTCCGGAATGGATGCTGCACTTCAAAATCTATTACCTTCCGCGGCCGTGGCCACTCTGGATGTCCTGGATAAAGCCTGCCATGCGCCCCATCAACTTGCAGGCATGGGTCTACACCTTGTTAGGAATTCTGGGCATAGGATTGGTCTCAATTTGCCGCGGTCTGGAGTTGGGCCTAAAGAAAAGATCTGCCCCATATATCGAGGTGGAGAAAGAGGCGGCACTGCCATGATTCATCCACCGCTCGATTCACTTCTTGATTACGAAGCAGACTATCAATCTTCAGAAAAAGGGGAAATCGAACTCACCATCCTGCTGCCATGCCTGAATGAAAGTGAAACTTTGAAGACTTGCATTCGAAAGGCGCAACAGTTTCTGGATGAGCACCAGATTCGTGGAGAGGTTTTAGTTAGCGACAACGGCTCGAAAGACGGCTCTCAGGAGATTGCGTTGCAGTGCGGAGCGCGGGTCACTCACGTTCCGCTTCGTGGCTATGGAGCGGCGCTAATTTATGGCAGTCTGGCGGCTCACGGAAAATACATAATCATGGGCGACTCAGACGACAGTTACGATTTTTCAAATCTACTTCCGTTTGTTGAAGAGCTTCGCATCGGATGTGATTTGGTCATGGGCAACCGGTTTAAGGGGGGAATAAAGCCGGGAGCTATGCCATGGAAAAATCGCTGGATCGGAACCCCAATCCTGTCAACGATAGGAAGACTATTCTTCCGTTGCCCTGTAGCAGATTTTAATTGCGGCCTGCGTGGTTATTCGAAAGATGCATTCTCCAAGATGGACCTCAGGACAACGGGTATGGAGTTTGCGTCGGAGATGATTGTAAAAGCAACGTTGCTACAGATGAAGATTGCCGAGGTGCCGACTACTCTAAGTCCCGATGGTCGCACGCGTGCACCGCATCTTCGGCCATGGCGAGACGGCTGGCGCCATCTGCGCTTCATGCTCTTGTATAGCCCGCGCTGGCTGTTTCTTTATCCTGGCATGCTGATGATGTTGTCCGGACTGTTGCTGGGCGGCTGGCTTACTCCTCATCCAAGAAGGCTCGGACCTCTTGGCCTCGATATTCACACATTATTCTTCTGTGCTATTGGTGTATTAGTTGGACTACAGGCAATCCTATTTGCAATTTTCAGTAAGACATTTGCAATAACTCAAGGGCTGCTTCCGCCAGATCGCAAAATGGACAAAGTTTTCAGGCTCTTTCATATGGAAACCTGGTTAGCACTGGGTACCATGCTGGTGGCCGGCGGCTTTGCAGGAGCAATTTATGGTGTCTTGGTTTGGGAACATCACGGCTTTGGTGAGCTGGTTCCCACGCACGTGATGCGTATTGCGATACCGTCGGGACTGGCGCTCGCAATTGGCTGCCAAGTCATGCTTTCCAGTTTCTTTCTCAGTTTGCTACGCATGGCACGAAAGTAAAAAAGCTGCTTACATCTACGACCAAATCTTCAATGAAACGATCAATGAATTCTAAGTCGCAAATTAGTGGAATTGATACGCAGCAGAGCCGTGAAGAATATGATCGCCTCTGGTCAGGCACATGGGGCGATCTTCAGCACTACGGTCCGGTCCACCGCCATCAGCGCGAGGCTGTCATCGATCTTGTCAGGAAACTGAATGTCAATACTGTGCTTGACGTGGGTTGCGGCTCCGGCGAGAACCTGGCCGCCCTGGCGATCGCGATGCCCCATCTTGTGCTGTCAGGCGTTGATATCTCACCGGAAGCGCTTTCGCTTGCCAAGAAACGCACTCACAATATCCAATTGCGTGAGCTCAATGTGCAATCGGAAAGCCTCAATGAGCAGTTTGATCTCGTGCTCTCAATTCAAGTAATTGAACATTTGGCTGACGATACAGCGGCACTTCGGAACATGGCAGCAATGTCGGGTCGGTGGGTGCTTATCACAACAATGCGCGGCACCATGCGCCCTTCTGAGCGGCTGATCGGGCATTTCCGCAACTACTCTGATAAGGAACTTCGTGAAAAAGCAGCTTGCGGGGGACTTGAGGTTGTTGACCTCTTTGGCTGGGGCTTCCCGTTTTACTCGCCCCTGTTTCGCACAGTTGTCGAGTGCCTGCCCAGCGGTCCTCCTCAGGGGCCGATAAGTGCGGGACAAAAGACTATCGCAAACTTTCTCTACTTTCTTTATCGGTTTAATATTCCGCGGCGGGGAGATGTTGTAACTATGCTGGCGCGTCCACGCGGAAGGCTCGAGTAGATCCCAATATTTCATAAATTCCCCTTATAGAACGGAGTTCGCCAACCCAAGGGCACCCGGGTTGATCGCGATGATGCTGGAAAGGACTACAAATGGCATTGCGCCAGCCAGATGCCGTCTGCGGGAGGCAACTTCCATCGGGTTACTGAATGGGGCCTTGTGATTGCCTTGGTTCGGGGTAAGCAAGTGTGCCTTTGAGGAAAACGATTCCAGCTGCACAAATCGCAATTATGAAGGACGCGGATACGACAAGGACCCGATTGGCGAGAGCGAATTGGGCGGCAGCAGATAAAGGAGTTCCAAAAAGGCTGAGGGCCGTCGCGTAGGCCAGTTCGCCAACCCCAAGGGCACCTGGGCTGATCGCGATAATGCTGGAAAGGACTACAAATGGCATTGCGCCAGCCAGATGCCACAGTGGTACTTCGATACCGACGGCTTTTGTCGCCGCTCCAGCCATCAGCACGAGAATAACGAAGCGAGCAATTGACAGCAGCGCGAGCTTTCTTGCCACTTTCGCATTCAAGAGGCCGGAAGCGCGCAACCCGATCAACGCCCTGTGCAGGTGACCACTATGCAAGGTTTGCCGGGCAGCTAACCAGTCAGCGAAGCGTTCGAGGGAACGGACAGCTGCGCCAATGGCCAGAAGGCCTGTGACAGTGCTGATCAGGGCGACGCTGGTCCACATCACTGGTCCTCCTTTGTAGAGCCGCGTAACAACAGAGGCGGGAATCAGAAGGCAGACAAACAGAAAATCAAAGCCGTGCTCGAAAATCGTGGCGCCAGTTCCACGAGTGAATGCTCGTCCGCGTGCGAAAGTGCCGAGGGTTCGAGTGGCAGCCATACCCATTGCTGCCGGAACAAATTGGCCGAGAGCAACTCCCCCGCTGCTGAGAGCAAAAGAGATTGAGCGCTGCAGGGGAAGATCACCAGGACGGCGAATCACACCATCGATGATGTTCCATTTCTGGGTGGAAAGCAGAATGTGCAGAGCCATTAATAACGTGAACACCAGGAAGGATATCGTATCCAAATGGCTCAATTTGCGTAGAGTGTCTCGAAAATCGATCTTTCCCAACACAACGAGATACGCAATGAGAATGACACCCAGTGCTAAGGAGGCCAAAGTCAGGACCAGCGTTCGAATTTTCATGGCGCGACGTGGTCTTCAATTTGAGAATTGCGGTAACTTGCAGCCAGCTTCTTTTGAGGGATTTCAGATCGCCACCTTTTTGATTCTGGAACAAGCGAAGACGCAAGTCCCATGTAACTCTCTGCAGCTTGTTGCCAGCAATATCGTGATGATGCAAAACGCCGTCGTTCTTCTGACAATCTGACCGTGGCAGTTTCCCAACGAATGACATCCCGAAGCATGGCGTTAAATGCAACCGCAGAAGCTCTATTATTCTCAGGAATCAATTCAACTCCGTATACGAACTGCTTCAGGGCGGGGTCGGCGGTTACGGTTTCCGACCCACACACCACGGGGAGGCCTGTTGCTAAAGCCTCCTGAATGACAACGGGAAAACCCTCTCGCAAGCTGGGAAGTACGAATACATCGCTAGCACGGTAAAGTTCTGCGAGAAGCTCGCCATACAGTTTGGAAAACACATAGACATTGGACGCATTCCACTGGGCAGGATCGATCGGACCCCAACCGGCAAAGGCCCAGGAATAGTCCTGTTCCATCTCCACCATGTGCTTGAGTACAGGCAGGCCTTTCCACTCCACAAACCGGCCCACGAATAGGATGACGGGCCGTTCCGGTGGTAAGGCGAACGCGCGACGGAGATCTGCTTTTCTATCTCCGAAGCGCAGCTGGCGGAAAACTGAGGTGTCGACGCCGTTGAAGATCACGGCGGGAGTTTTTCTGAAGCACACCCGTTTAAAGTGGGCCTTGGTAGTCTCGCTGATGAACACCACCTGGTCTGCGTGCTTCAACATCGGTCGGGTCACAAATGCATTGCCCAGCCGCATTAGTCCGCTCAGCATACTGTGCGTATAGGCGCCCGCGCCCACATGTTGAACGATGATCACCGGTACTGCGTAAATCCATGCAAACAGAAAGGTAAGAATACTGATGAGATATAGACAATCATGAAAAATCACGAGATCGGTGTTTCGGATCTCGTTATGTATTCGCTGCACACCGCGGAGTGTCGGCACCGGAAACGGCACTCCTAGTTTTTTTTCGACCAGATTGAAAGCCGGGATTCCAAGCCCACGGCTCCTTTCGACAGGTTCCGGAGGCGCCGTGGCATCTGAGGCGATCCATACCACCTCCTGCTCTAAAGCTGCGAGTTCGATAAAGAGTTTCTCGGCAACCGTTTCGATTCCACCTCGATGCGAACCAAAATAATGGGTGGCCATCAGGATTTTCACAATCTGGTTCCTTCAGTTCACGCCTGCGTGCGCACATCTTCGTTGTAAAGCCGATTGAGTGACTTTCCTGAGGCGGAACTTCGGGTATCAGAACGTATCTTTACTCCTCTGACAAGATGACTATGGGCATGTGCATTACGGTAATGTTTGGTAGCTCAGGTGCTGCTGTCATCTGGGCAGAAGTTGGCCACTGACTATTTCCAAGAAGGTCACCGACTTGGACGCCGGGGATCAATGGCAGAGCTGCTATTGCATTTGAGTTTTGGGATGGAGCTTGAGTTCGTCTGAGAACTCCATCTGCGCTTGTTCAGTTTTGCCGCTCGCTTCGAGCGCCCGGCCTAACCAATAGTGGTAATCGTATCCGTCCGGATTTAGGCTCAGCGCTTTTCTCAAGTGCGTTTCAGCCAACCCGGTTTTTCCAGCGCGCAAGTAAAGCTGACCCAAGTAGAAGTGGGGAGATGGCAGACTAGGCATCAATTCAGCCGCATGCAACAGAAGTGGCTCTGCTTCCGAGTCATGCTTCATTAAGAAATACGTGTATCCGCAATTATAAACGGCAGAATACAGATCGGGCTCCTCTTGTAGGACTTGACCAAAAAGATAAAGCGCCCGCTCAGAATCGCCGATCTCTGCAAACAGGATTGCAACTTCAGTCTTTCCAGCGTTTGACTGCAGGAGGTCCGGTGCAGCCCTCAGCTCTGTCTCAAGAGCATGCCTTGCCTCTTCGGGCTTGTTTACTCTCGCATATAGTTTGGCGAGAACATAGTTCCGGTATCTCGAGGACTGGTTCGAAGACCGGGTTAGTACTGCAGCAGCCGAAGCATACTGCTGCATCTTTATAAGATCTTCTGCGAGGTTCAGTGCTGCATCTGTATTCTGCGGATAAAGAGAATATCCACGAAAGAAAACCATAAAATCCGTGGCCCAGAAGATCTGTTGTGTCCAGATGCCCATTCCGTATGCAATACAAAGACCAGCCAGAATTCCAGACCGGACAGCCACACACAGCCTCCCAGTAAGCCGTTCGCTCACCGCTAAAATCGCCTTGGCGCTCAACATCGCGAATGCTACTGATCCCAGATAGACATAGCGGTCCCTGACTGCTGCACCGGCGGCAAAAGCTCGCAAATGCAAAATGGGAATCAGAGAAACAATCATCCACAATCCGAGAAATCCGATTAAACCGTCTCGGCTTCGGCGAGACCACGCCCATATCAAGCCAACACCGAGCAGTAGGAGTACGAGAGGCAAACCAAAATTCCAGAATCCAGGTGGCGTGGCATAGGGAATGTCATACAAGCCCGTCAGCCCTTTAGGAAAGAGCAAGAGTCGCAGATAAGTAAACAGGACGATTGGCCAGCTTATGATTACGTCAAAATTGGTGTAATCACTGTCCAATTGTGTTGAACGATGTAACACAAGCATGCGGAGGACGAGGTAACCAGCCGTGATAAGCAAATATGGGATTGCTGGCACTACAGAACGACGAAATCTTTCATACCAGCGTAGCAATTCCTCTCTAGGCGCCAACCATTCATAGATTGTTACCATCGCTGGAAAACTGACAGCCATTTCCTTTGTCAGCAACGCGCACGCCAGCCCAAAATATGAGACGAGCTGCCAAGCCCATGGTCTATGCGTCTGTTCGCGTGCCTTGAGATAGGTAATGAAGGCGAACAAATAGAGGATGGTGACCATGCTATCCGATCCGGATGAGATCCATGCAACACACTCAATGTGGATCGGATGGAGGCCAAACAGCAGAGTTGCGAGCAGTGCCGGCCAATATTGCATGTTCAACCTGCGTGCGGTCGGGAAAACCATGCAGGTTGCGCTGATGTGGAGAAGAATTGTAGTAAGGTGCCATCCAGAGCTTTTTAGACCGAAAATCTTAAAATTCAAAATGGACCAAAGGACGAACAAGGGTCGGTAATAAACTTGGTCCCTTGCTGTATGGAACCACAAGTCGCTTAGGAACACTCGCTTGAAGTTCCAGGATCGCAAAAGGGGATTGTCAACAATCTGCGAGAAATCGTCCCAGACAAACTCGAAGGATGCAGTGGCGTAATAGATGGCGAAAACGCATACACCAATCAGTAGGAGGCCGATAGAAGGATGACTGAAAAGCCGGCGCATCTGCTCCACTCGACTGGAAACCGTTTCCGTTGAAGAGTTGGCCATGGACAGCTTGATGCTGCCATTCACGAAATTGAAGGTCAATAATGGCTTTATTCCTGGAGGTTACCTTAGATGCTGCAGGTGTTCTGTCGGAGCAGTCAGTTCTGGCGAGACAAAGAGTGTTCACCCTGCAGAGATCAATCAAGAAAGGCGACTGACTGAACCCCGGAGATTTCAAAGCGCTTACGGCAGCGCAGATTCTTGCAGGCGATCATATCTTCCCTGCGGACCATGTAGGAGCGGGCTTTAGCCCATTTTGCGCGGTCTCTCTCATCGGCCCGCGAAGGAAGCTGCTTCTTCTTCGTCCGAACCAGCCAGGAGATCTCATAATCGGCAGATTGATGGCAATGCGGGCAATTCAGATTGTGAGTCTTTTTCTGCTCCCGCTCGTCGTATAACTCCCGCTCGTCCATGCAAGATTTTCCAGTCTGCTGAGCATTGACGATTATGGCACATTCGCTGGTACGGCTGAATTGATTGTGTTAACAACAATGGTTGAAGATGGCGCGCAAGAAAAAGCCGAAATTCAACGCGATCAAAGCAGTGAAGGCAAATGCGCGTGAGCGGCTCGGCAGTCCCCGGCCAACGCAGCGACAGGACAATCCGAAAAAGTCAAAGACCGAGAAACACAAGCCCACGCTGGGCACCCTGTTGTCAGATCAATAAGATTGGAGAACCGACGATGCCCGTGCCCCACCACATGGTTACCACTGCATTCGAATTGAACAATTACCGTGTCGTCAGGACGTTCGGCGTGGTGCGCGGAATCACCGTGCGTTCGCGGTCGGTGATCGGTACCATCGGCGCGAGCCTCCAGACCCTTATTGGCGGCAACATCACACTTCTTACAGAATTATGCGAGAAGGCGCGCAATGAGGCCTTTGAAATCATGATTCAGCATGCTTCCCAGTTGGGAGCGAATGCCATCATAGGCGCACGCTATGACGCAACAGAGGTAATGCAGGGCGTGACAGAGGTGCTAGCCTACGGAACCGCGGTCTCGGTCGAGCCAGTACAGAAATAGAGGACTTGCTACTGTCTTTGGACTTGGGGCTGATGAGGAGCAGAAGC
>Ga0066388_100002022_pt1 | contig 12042 bp, 12 predicted proteins | sample PanSoiMetaGPlot6_FD_64539 | JGI IMG/M metagenome (GOLD analysis project Ga0066388, IMG submission 64539) | Tropical forest soil microbial communities from Panama analyzed to predict greenhouse gas emissions - Panama Soil - Plot 6 (Hybrid Assembly) | ecosystem: Environmental > Terrestrial >... | reverse complement strand
TGCGCGGAGATCATCCGGGAAGTTGCCGACGCGGGGATCAAGGTGAACTACGACGCCGGCAATGTGCTCGACTATCTCAACATCGATCCCATTCCCGATCTGAAGAAGTGCGTTGACGAGGTGCGCAGCTTCTGCATGAAGGACCACCGCAACTTCCCCAAAAGCGAGGACTGCGCTCCGGGCTTCGGCGAGATCGACCACTATAAGCTGCTGGCTCAGGTCGCCTTCACTGGCCTGACTATGCCTCTATGCTGCGAGAACATTTCGTATCCACTCCTGCCACGGCCCGACAAGCCGGAGGGAGTGGATGAACAGGCCCGGCGCACCCGCGAGTTCCTGGAGAAGGTGATCGCGGGGTTGCAACAACAGAACCACTGAAAGCCGGCCGCGGCACCAAGGCGATCCCCCTCGACGTCCAGCCATGTACTCGGCCTGCAGGATTCTGTGCCGATCCAATTGGTTCCACGGCACCCCTTCACCCCAGACGTGGAGGAATCCAACATCCCTGGAACCATGCATTCTCGTGGAATCATGCATTTCGTCTGGAATTATTAATCGACTCTGGAGGAATTAGGCTGCCGCCTCAAGTCGGCCACGCATGCTGATTCAAGTCGCCTCTGGGTTTGGCCTCGCCTCGGAAGTCTCCGGCTCCGCGACCTCGGCGACGACTGGCGCTGCATCCACCGGGGGCTGTGGTGGTTGGAATTGCGCAAGCAACACGGGCAGCGCCTCGCTCGGATATGTCACCCGCGCGTAGTTCTTGACGCCCTTGATCTCCCGTTTCTTGTTCCACATTCGCCGCACCGTCTGCACCTCGAAAGGCGCCTTCTCCTGGCAGTGCGGGCAGACATCCACGTAGAGATCGGCAGCTTCGCGCTCCGGCGGGGGCGAGCCGTCTTTGAGCACCGCCCACGGCTCGCCATCGCGCACCGTCTGGTCGAGGCGGTCTCCCGTCACTCCCATCGCGGCGATCTGCACCCGGTTCTTCCACGTCCCGCAGTCGGTGCAGAATGGCTCCGACGCCTTGCTGCGGACCATTGCGAAGGAGATGCCTGCGATGATGAGGACTTCCAAGCCCCAATAGATCCACGATCCGACATACCCAAGGTTGGTTTCCTTGCCCCCGCCGCGAGTGCTTTTGATTTCGACGCCAATCTCCGCTGCGCCGTCCATGAAGCCGAAGAAGCTCTCGTACATCTTCAGGGGCTGAGCGCGCGGGCCGGCCGCGCGAAGGGCTTCGCGCATGTCGTCGGGCAACTGGAGGAAAGGAGCAACGATGGGTTGGACTTGCGAGCGGAATTCCAGGTATTCGGCATAGTGCATCGCCAGCATGGCCAGGCAGCCGCCGAGAAATCCCGCCACACCGGCCAGCGCCGGATGGCGAATCTTGTGGCGCTTGACGACCCAGATGCCAATCCCGCCCAGGATGGCGCCGATCAATACGGGGAAGACCATTACGAGCCAGATCATCTTGCTGACGTAGAAGGCAATAATCCCCAGCACCGTGCCCGCGCCTAGAAATATACCCAATAAGAGCGCCGAATTGGTCGGCGTGAATCCGCGGTCGGGTCGGTATGGAATCGTGTCGAACCGTGACGGCGGACCTGCCGGGGAGACGGGCTGGTTTTCAGGGATCTCGCTCATGGCGCGGCTCCGGGTGGTATGAGACGTGCGGACTGAGCGGTATTATTTCGACCGGCCGGGACGAGGTCAACGGTCTATCTGGCGGCTGGCAAATTGTTCGTGTGCGCGAACCCGGCCACTGCGACCCCGATCCATCATTCGCGAGTATTCTGCTTGGATTCGGGACTCCAGATCCCCGGGACATCAGCCACCCCGAGGGTTGATCGCATCGGCTGTCGGAGATGTTTCGCTGCCAGATTTGCCGCCGTATGCAGCCGCCCGGGACGAGTTGTCACCGGGTCGTCACTCGCTACCGGCGTGTCAAGTACCCATACCGGAAGGATGCCAACTTGGTCGTCCGATGGGTGAACGGAAAGCCGAAGGAGAAGAGGGTTGATGACCCGGGTGGATTCGGTTGGGAGGCGATCGGCGAACGGATGATGTGCGCGGTCTGTGCTGCGGCGTATGTGCCGAAGTAGGAGTGAAAAGACACGCGGGTAGGTCCCGCCTGCCGGGCGGAACCTGAGTTCGCAATCTCAAGCCCGCTGTAGTCATCCGCAGCCACTTGAACTCCGCCAGCGCGGGTCCCGCCCGGCAGACGGGACCTACCCACCACGGGGATTCGGTCTTCGCCTTACCGGCGGGCACCGCTGGCCGCTTGGGCCTCATCGCGGTGCTGTTTGGCGAAGCTCAACAACTCCTTGACATGCGGCGTCTGGTCGTACTCGCCTCGCGCATACATATCCCCAAATCGTTCGAGCTGACCGGGAACGTAGACCGCATCCGGTTTGTTTTGTTTCTCCTCCGGCTGATGGATCGCCACATTCAGGAACGCACCCGCCTCCCCGCAAGAGCCGACGGCCACCGCCTTCCCGTTGCCCGCAGCCTGCTGCCACTTGGTCCATTCAGCTCGGCACTCTGCATCCTTCGCCAGGTCAATGTTCAGAGAGACATAGCCATAGACCGGTTTGGAGTAATGGTCGTAGCTCCGATTCTCGATCCGGGTGAAGCTCCCCCAGATTTGAACGCGATCTGGGGCATCGCCCTTGGGCTCGAGCACGACCTTGTCAACGACGACATAGACCGGCGGCGGGCCGCCCGCTCGGGCGCTGGCGGCAATCACCAGCAGGGCGAGCATAGTTCCAATACTCGTTCGTCTCATGATTGCTCCTCGTCTATAAGCCCGGGAATCGTTCTGCCTTCCATGAACAGCCTACGCGGAGGTGCAACCACGGAAAAATAGTTTAGAATGAAATTCATCCACCGAAATGTTGTTTGGCGCCGGGAGGCACTATGGCCGCCGAATTCCCTTCGCTCTCAACCGATCAAGTGGCGGCATTCGTGGAAGTCGCTCGCCGAGGGAGCTTGCGCCAGGCCGCGGAGGTGCTGCACGTTACCGAGCAGGGCGTCCGCAATCGACTCTTGGCCCTGGAAGGCCGTTTGGGCGCATCACTTTATCACAAGCAGCGCGGTCCGCGTCGCGGCTCTCCTCTTACGCGCCAGGGCGAACTCTTCTTGCCCCACGCCTTGGCATTTCTGGAGCGGGCCCGGCAACTCGGTGATGTGTTCGGCGGTGAGGGGGGCCCGCGCGAGATTCACGTTGCCGCCACGCAATACCTGACGCTCTATGTGCTGATCGGTGCTATTCGCCGCTTCCACCGGGCCTATCCCTCGATCCGAGTGCGGCTCAGCACCCGCTATGAGCAAGAGATCGAGGAGGCCCTCCTGCACAACGCCGACCTGGAGCTGGGGGTCGCTGCTCCCTATGAGGCCGCGGCAGGGCTTGAATACCGGCACCTCTTCTCACTCGACTGGGCGCTGATCGCGCCCTCAAGGCACCCCCTCATCCGCAAGCGGCATATTGAGCTGGCCGACCTGGCGGGAGAGCCGCTTATTGTCTTCGAGCGCGGCTCGACCGGCCGGCAGCATGTGCTCGACACCTTTCATGGAGCGGGATTGTCGCCGCGCATCGAGATGGAAACGACGTTCACCGGCATCATCGTGCGCATGGTCGAAGCGGGACTGGGCGTATCGGTGGTGCCGGTGACGCCCGATGGCACGGTGACGCGCGGAGTGAAGGTCGGCGTGCGCAACCTGGCGGGATTATTCCCGCCGATTCACTCGGGCATCCTGACGCGACGCGGGGAACGACTTACACCGGCCGCGGATGCGTTTGTGCGGTTCTTGAAGAAGGAATGAACTGCGGAACGCGGATGTCTACATGGGGCGCGGTTTCAACCTCCCTGCGGCTCGATGCCGAAGTCGCGAATGGTAAATAGCGGTCGAAAATCATACTTGGCCAGCCGCTCGCGCGCTCCTTGCAACCGATCGACAATACACACAACGCGCGCCACCGTGGCGCCCAGCTTCTCCACCTCCCCAATCGCCTGAACCACCGATTCGCCCGTTGTCAGCACATCGTCGATCACCACGACGCGGTCACCTCGCTGGACGCGCCCCTCAACGCGCTCGCGGCTCCCATGCTCCTTGGTCTGCTTGCGGACGAAGAAACCCTCAACCGAACGTCCCATCTCGTGGTAGCGCATGGCCGCGGCCGCCGCCATTGGAATAGCCCCGATCTCCAGCCCGCCCAAGGCCTGAATGTCGAGGTCGCGGGTGGCGTCATAAAGGAGTTCACCCAAGAGAGCGATTGCTTCAGAGTTGAACAGTACCTTTTTGGAATTGATGTAGTAGATGCTTGTCTGCCCCGATGCGAGCGTGAAGTTACCGAAGGAAATCGCGCGGCTCTGGAATAGCGCCTTGAGCCGGGCGCGGATACCTTCCATCGATTGGTCGGGCTTGGTCATGAGTGCTTGTACCGTAAGGGCCCGCGGAAATTCCTTAGCCCCGGCGTCGTTGTCAGGTATATGCTCAACTGCAGACAGCGGACAACGGAAGATGGGAGGGGAAGATCATGTCTGAGGCAAAACTACGCGTCTACACCGAAGCCGAAATCGCCGCCAAGATTACTGAGCTGCGTCTGACCGGTTGGTACCTGGAGGACGGCTGGCTACGGCGCAAGTACAACACCGAGAACTGGCCGCAGACGTTGCTCGCGGTCAATGCCATTGGCTATTTGTGCGAGGCCGCCTGGCACCACGCCGACCTGGCCGTCACCTACGCAAAGCTCTGGGTGAAGCTGCAGACGCACTCCTCTGGCGGGATCACCGACAAGGATTTCGAGATGGCCAGGAAGATCGAGGACATCGTTTTGTGGCGGCCGACGAGCGGAGCGCTAGCCCCCGGCAACCCGAACAAATGGGTCCACAGCAAGTGAAGTACCGCCGCACCTCGCACCCCGAATGGAGCTTCCCATGACTAGCACTTCTTTCAAGCCGCTGGTCGCCTTGCTGATGGCAACCGCGATGCTTGCGGCTGTCGCGTGCTTCGCGGCCCCGGCGCCCAAGGCGCCCGCCGAGCCCCGCAAGGACGGCGAATCCGCTGAGCCGGCCGAGCCGGCCATCGACCCCGGCAAGCTGGCGGACAATCCCGTGCTGCGCATTCGCGACAATGCCAACCGTGCCAAGAGCAGTAACAACCTCAAACAGATGGCGCTGGCCTTCCACAACCACAACGATGCAATGGGCTGGATGCCCGCAGATATTGTGGGCAAAGACGGCAAGCCAATCTTGAGCTGGCGCGTCCTCGTCCTGCCATATATCGAGCAGGCGCCACTCTACAAGCAATTCAAGCTCGATGAGCCGTGGAACTCCGAGCACAACATTCAGCTTTTGGAGCAGATGCCCAAAGTCTTCGATTCACCTCGGATCGTCCTGAAGCGCAAGGGGTACACGGTCTACCAGACCTTCACTGGCCCGAATACCCTCTATCCACCAGGCGCACGCGCTCCTCGTATTCCCGGTTCGTTCCCGGACGGGACGTCGAACACGATCATGGTCGTTGAGTCGAGCATGGCGGTGCCCTGGACCAAGCCGGCCGACACAGCAGTGGACCTGAAGAAGGAACTGCCGGACTTCGGCAAAGCGTTCGGTCATAAGCCGCTGGTGGCGCTGGGTGATGGTTCGGTCCGAGCCCTCGACCTCAAGAAGCTTTCCATCGAAACACTCAAGCGGGCGATCGACCCGGCGGATGGCATGCCGCTCGGCAAAGACTGGTAAGACTTCTCGGAGAAAGTTATGAAACGGTTGTGCGCGATTACCTTCGCATTTCTCAGTGCGCTCACCCTGGCTGCGGCGCCGGTGCCCAAGTCGCCCAAAGACGCGCGGAAGGAAAGCGGCGCGGCCGAGCCCGTTGAGCCGGCCATCGATCTTGCCAAGCTGGCGGAGAACCCAGTCCTGCGCGTCCGGGACGCGGCCAACCGCTCCAAAGGCAGCAACAACCTCAAGCAGATCGCCCTGGCTTTCCACAGCTACCACGATGTCAACGGCAGGCTGCCCGCCGATGTCGTTGACAAGGACGGCCAGCCGATCCTGAGTTGGCGCGTACTTATTCTGCCGTACCTCGAGCAAGCTCCGCTCTACCAGGAGTTCAAGCTCGACGAGCCGTGGAACGGGCCCAACAATAGCAAGCTGCTCGAGAAGATGCCCAAGACCCTCGAATCGCCGCGTGTCGTGACGAAGAAGAAGGGCTACACCGTCTATCAAGGCTTCAGTGGCGATGATGCGCTCTTCCGGCCGGGCAAGCCCGCGCTGAATCTCCCGGCGATCCCCGACGGCTGCTCGAACACGATCATGGTGCTGGAGACGAGTAGCGCGGTGCCCTGGACCAGGCCGGCCGATATCCCCTTCGACCCGAAGAAAGACTTGCCCGACATCGGCAAAGCTTACGGCCAGAAGCCAATGGCCGCGATGTGCGACGGCGCGGTGCGCGCGCTCGATCTGAAGAAGATATCGGCTGAAACCCTCAAAGCGGCCATCACCCCCAGCGGCGGCGAAGTGCTCGGCAAAGATTGGGAGGAGTGAATCAGGAGAAAGCCATGAAACATGTCATCACCGTTTGCTTGATGTTCTGGAGTGCGAGCGCTCTTCGCGCCGCGCCAGTCCCCAAGTCGGCGCCCGATCCGCGCAAAGACGGTGAATCGACCGCGCCGGTGGAGCCGGCCATTGACCCCGAGAAGCTGGCCGACAACCCGGTGCTCCGGATTCGCGACAGCGCCAATCGCGCCAAGAGCACGAACAATCTGAAGCAGATTGTCCTGGCCGTGCACAACTACCATGACGCCAATGGGCGACTGCCCGCCAATGTCGCTGGCAAGGATGGCGAGGCCGTCCTAAGCTGGCGCGTGCAACTATTGCCGTACCTGGAGCAGGAAAGGCTCTATAAGCAGTTCAAGTTCGACGAAGCGTGGAACGGGCCGAACAACATTCAGCTTCTGGAGAAGATGCCCAAGCTCTTCGACTCGCCGCGGGCGATCGTCAAGAAGAAGGGCTACACCGTCTATCAAGGCTTCACCGGCAGAGGGTGCCTGTTCCGCCCGGACAATACGGCACTGCGCATGGCTGACATCACCGATGGATTGTCGAACACCTTCTTCGCGGTTGAAGCCAGCACGGCTGTGCCGTGGACCAAGCCCGCGGACATTCCATTCGACCCCGAAAAGGAGCTGCCCGATTTCGGCAAAGCCTACGGCCACAAGCCGGCCCTCGCGATGTGCGACGGCTCGGTGCGCGTGCTCGACTTGAAGAAGGTCGATAAGGAAATGATCAAGCGGGCGGTCACCGTCGCGGACGGCATGCCCGTCGATCTCGATGAGAAATGAGGTGGGCGTGCGGCCGTAAGACATGCGGGAGGTACCATGAGGCGCCTGCTTGCAATTTGCCTTGTTCTGTCGGGCGCGGCCGCGCTGCTCGCTGCACCGCTGCCCAAGTCGCCGTCGCAGTCCCAAGCGGGCAGTGGAGAGCCCGAGCCGGTCGAGCCGGCCGTCGACCCCGCCAAGGCGGCCGACGACCCAGCACTTCGTGCGACAGACACTGCCAACCGTGCGAGGAGCGATGATAACCTCAAGATGCTCGGTCTGGCCTTGCACAAGTACCACACGGCAAACAACCGCCTACCAGCGAACGTCGCTGACAAGGACGGAAAACCGCTTCTGAGCTGGCGCGTGCAGTTGCTCCCGTACTTGGATGAGGTAAAGCTGTTCAAGGAAATCAAAGTCACCGAGCCGTGGGACGGGCCGACCAATAGCAAGCTGCTCGAGCGGATCCCGAAAGTGTTCGAGTCACCGCGCGTCCAAGTGAAGAAGAAGTGTTACACCGTCTACCAGGGCTTCGCGGGGCCGGGCGCGATCTTTGACCCAACGACGAACGGACAGCTCACCTTCTTTCACATTATCGACGGAATGTCCAACACACTCTTCGCGGTCGAATCGAGCGCGGCTGTGCCGTGGACCAAACCCGCTGACATCCCGTTCGACCCGAAGAAAGAACTTTCCGATTTCGGCCGAGCATATATTGCCAGCCCCTTGGCAGTGTTCTGTGATGGCTCCGTCCGCAACCTCGACCTGAAGAAGTGGAAGCCCGAGATGCTTCAGCGGGCCATCACGATCGCTGACGGTTTCCCTCTTGATCCGGATCCCAAGTAAAGCCCCGCATGCTAAGTCATTCCGACAATCCGAGGATTGCATGAACCGAATCGCTGCCTGCTTCATCGTCCTATGGCTCTCCGGCGCCGCCGCGGCCAAGGAGATTCAAGTGACCGTTATCGGAGGCGCTGAGGACCGCGCGAACGTCGTGGTCGTTGCTCCCCTGCCAAAAGAGGCGGGAGCGGCCCCGGGTGCCGCCTATGTGACGACGGCTGATGGCAAGTCGCTGCCCGCGCAGGTGACGGCGGCGCGGCTGCTGGCCGCGGAGGGGGACCTCCCCGAACTCGTTTTTGTGCTCCCATCACTGAAGGCAGGCCACCCGGTGACCGTCACCTATGGCGGACCAGCCAAAGGCCCCCACTTCGAGTGGAAGCAGAACGCTGAGGAGCTCGAGGAACTCGACTATGAGGGCCGGCCGGTGCTCGAGTACTTCCACAAGCCGTTCGATGTGAAAGCCGCCAAGGACACCACTCAGAACCCGACCATCAAGCCGTTCCACCACCTATACGACCCCACAGGCAAGGTGCTGCTCACCAACGGCGTGGGTGGCTCGCTCTATCCGCATCATCGCGGTATCTTCTTCGGCTTCAACAAATGCTCCTACGATGGCAAGTCAGCCGATGTCTGGCATGGCAAGCCGCCCGGCTCCCATCAAAGCGCCGACAAGGTGCTCGCCACGGAGGCTGGTCCCGTCCTCGGCCGCCATCGGGTCGCCATCGGCTGGCATGGGCCGGACGGCAACGTCTTTGCCAATGAGGAGCGTGAGCTGACGGTTTATCACGTCCCGGGTGGGACGCTGGTGGAGTTCGAAACAATCGTGCGGCCCGCGGTGACCAAGGTCAAGCTCGACGGCGACCCGCAGCATGCCGGGTTCCATTTCCGCGCCAACGACGAAGTGGCCAAGCAATCACAAGCCAAGAAGCCGCAGACCTATTACCTGCGGCCCGACGGCAAGGGGGCGATCGGCGAGACGCGCAACTGGGAGCCGAAGAACAAACAGGGCCCCGTCAACCTGCCGTGGGACGCGATGAGCTTCGTCGTGCAGGGGAAGCGCTACACGGTGGCGTACCTCGACCGGCCGGACAACCCGAAGGAAGCGCGGTTCAGCGAGCGCGACTACGGGCGCTTCGGCTCCTATTTCGAGTACGACCTGACCAAGGAGAAGCCGCTCAAATTGAACTGCCGGCTCTGGGCTCAGGAGGGGGAAATGACGGGTGAGCAGTGCCAGGCGCTGAGCAAGGCGTTTGTTGAGCCACCTCAAGTGATGGTAGCTGTGAAATAGGCGCCGCCGACAGTTCGGTGTGCGGGGCCTCTACGTTGACCCGACGATGAGCGGACCTGCTCCGCGCGCCGGCGGGGTTGATATCTTATTCGCATGAGCGCAATTGCCATCAATCACTCCCTTAGCCTTGCCCCGCAATCCGTGCTCCAGCGGTGGCGTTCGCCCCTGCGCATCGGCAGCGTCGAACTCTCTTCGCGCTTCACCCTGGCCCCGCTGGCCGGCTACACGAACCTCCCCTTCCGGCTCAACATTCGCGAACTGGGCGGCGTCGGCCTGTGCACGACCGACCTGGTCAATGCCCGAGCGGTCCTCGACGGCAGCCGAAAGACGATGGAGTTGCTGGCCACTTCCACCGAAGACCGGCCGCTGGCCGTGCAGATCTACGGAGCCAACGCCGATGAGATGGCTCGTGGAGCCCAATGGCTCGAAGGCTACGGGGCCACGCTCATCGACATCAACATGGGCTGTCCGGTGCGCAAGGTGGTCCGCGGCGGCGGCGGCTCGGCCATGATGTGCGACACAAGCGGGACCACCACTGAACTGGTCCGCAAGATAGTCAAAGCGGTCAAGATTCCCGTCACGGTCAAGATGCGCCTTGGCTGGGATGAAGAGAACCTGTCCGCTCCGCTCTTTGCCCGCACCTTCGAGCAGGCGGGGGTCGCCGCGGTCACCATTCATGGACGCACGCGGGCCCAAGGCTTTACCGGCGGCGTCAACCTGGATGGCATCCGCGCCGTGGTGGACGCGGTCGAGCGCATCCCCGTGATCGGCAACGGCGACGTCCGCACTATTGCCGATGCCGAACGGATGCTCCTTTCGACCGGCTGCGCCGGCGTAGCGGTCGGCCGCGGAGCGCTCGCCAATCCGTGGATCTTCCGGCAGCTCCACAGTTGGTTGCATACGGGGGCTCCGGCGCCGCACGGCAGTTACGGAGAGCGCCTGCGTTTCATGGAACTGCACCTCCAGCGCCTGATCGAATGGCGCGGCGAGCACCTTGCTTGTCTCCAATTCCGGAAAGTGGCGACCTGGTATTGCAAAGCCTTACGCACCGGCAAAGCGGTACAGCAGACCCTGGTCCGGCTCGACACTCGCGAAAGCTTCCAGCACATCGTCGAGCTGCTGCGCGAAGCGGGTCCAGCTCCGGGCTGGAGCGACCACGACACCAGCTCACAGATCCCTGTCCCCGCGGGCCCCATCGCGCATTGGTGATCGCCGCGACAGCACGCACTTTCGCGGTCCTTCCATCTTTTTTTCATCTTCGGATGCGGCCGATTTTTTCGTGCCAGCGGCGAACTTGGCGCTTGACAAGTAGCTACCAAGAAGAATTAATGAATCCGCTCGCTGCAGCCTCGCCGGGCGGCGCTAGTCGGGTAAGATCGACCTCGCTGGAGGCGATCGACTTGCGCGTCCCCTTGCGAACCTCTCCCCATGCAGAGCCCTCGCCGGTTGAAGCCGGCTTCATCGTTAGGTTATTCATCATCTGAAAGGGAGTGTTATGCAGCCCCCATGTCGCAGACGGTCCGGATTCACACTGATTGAGCTTTTGGTCGTTATCGCCATCATTGCCATCCTCATCGGTTTGCTTCTCCCCGCAGTCCAGAAGGTTCGTGCGGCCGCGGCGCGTGCGCAGTGCTCGAATAACCTCAAGCAGATCGGCTTGGCCGCCCACAACTTCGAAGGCACCTACGGACGCTTCCCCTGCGGCCTCAACCTGCCGATCTCGAACCAGTCTGGGGCGGTGTTCCCCACCAACACTCTCGTCAAGAACGGCACGATCGTCCCGCCCCCCGAGCCGGGCCGGTTCATCTCCTGGTGCGAGGCCGTCCTGCCGTTCATCGAGCAGGATAACCTGCAAAAGAACCTGGACCTGACCCAGCGGGAGTTCGCCAACTGCAATGGCCCCAGCTCGACCGGCGCCCAGGTCATCAAGATTATGGTCTGCCCGGTCGACCCCATGCCGCAGCCGGTCAGCACGTTCGTCAGCGGCGGCACCACTTATTACTTCGGGATGAACAGCTACCTCGCAAACGGCGGGACGCGGTCGTGGTACGTCGGCAACATGACCACCGACGGCATGTTCTACATCAATAGCAACATCACCGTAACCGGTGTGCTCGACGGCACGAGCAATACGTTCTTCTTTGGCGAGCGCTACCACAAAGACCCGGTGTACACGAATATCGCCACGCTGGGCGGCTGGGCGTGGGCGAACTTCAATGCCCCACAGGACTACATCGGCAGTACGCCCAAGCCGATCAACTACCTGCTCCCCGCCGGCACGACGCTCGGCTCGCCAGCCTTCCCCGAGGACGACCGCATCTGCGCGTTCGGCAGCGGCCACACCGGCGGGGCGAACTTCTGCATGACCGACGGCTCCGTCCGCTTCGTGACCCTGACGAGCAACTCAGACATCCCTATTTTGCAAGCGCTCTCCACGCGCGCGGGCGGCGAGGTAGTTTCCGCCCCTTGACCTCAGAGAGCCGACCGGAGCAAACCCATGTCTGCCCGCCGATTCACGCCGTTGCTGCTAGCGGCCGTCATTTTGCTGTCCGGGTGCCGCGGCAAGCCTACACCACCGCCTGTCGTGCCCGCCGAA
>Ga0066388_100002021_pt1 | contig 12049 bp, 14 predicted proteins | sample PanSoiMetaGPlot6_FD_64539 | JGI IMG/M metagenome (GOLD analysis project Ga0066388, IMG submission 64539) | Tropical forest soil microbial communities from Panama analyzed to predict greenhouse gas emissions - Panama Soil - Plot 6 (Hybrid Assembly) | ecosystem: Environmental > Terrestrial >... | reverse complement strand
TAACACGGCTGGCCCCACTTCAGTTCTTCGGTTAGGTGACAGTCGAGAATGATCGTTCTCAATTTCTCAAATTCTTTCTGCCACTTTTTGGCTTTCCTTAAAAATCCATCAACCTTGGGATTCATTTTACTCTTTGTCATAGATGAGACAGAGATAAGCCACGGCGAGGTGTCGTGGCAAGCTCACTTAAGTTGCTTCGCAAAAGGGCCAACCTGCTCGCGAAAGCCGCTTCAAATCGTCCGCCTGTCCGCGACCACGATCCCAAAGCGAACCTCAGGCCGGGCCTAATCTTTCCGTCCCGATCCGTGCGCTGCCAACAAATGTAGCATTCTCATCAACCATAAGCCGCGGTGCTTCGATGTCGCCACGCAGCGTGCATCCCGCCTGGAGTTCGCAGCGCTCAGTCACGAAAACATTGCCCTCCACCGTCCCTCGCACCTTCACCGATTTCGTTCTGATCTCACCGCGTACCAGCGCGTGCTCTCCAAGCGTGAGCGTTCCGGTGGAATCGATTGTGCCTTCCACCTCGCCGTCGATGCGCAGCTCGTTCAAGAATTTTACTAAGCCTTTGATCGAAACACCTCTGGAGAGAAGAGCGCCGGATGGCGTTGGCGCGAACGTCCGGTTGGATGGCACTGGAGCGACAGATGGCGTGGTCGATTCGTTGGCGCGAGCCGGGGTTTCGATCCTTCGGGTTCCGTGATTCCTCCAGGTCATCTAAGACCTCAATCTTCATAAACTAGCGACCACGAGTCACGTGACGAATCGTAAAGATTGCGTGACGATTACGTCACCGTCGGCTTTTCAAACCAATTATTGGCGCGCATTGTCCGACCAGCCGGCCCAGGCGCACAAATCTGGCACCGCAAACCGCCCTGAATGATCAGTGAAACAGCGCTGGCGATGAAGGTAAAACCTTAGACATTAGTCTGCGCAGTTTCGGCCAGTCTTTTCTTCTGAGCATCAGCCCGCGACAACGGGGATGCCCGCACCTACACGGCTCAAATTCTTCGCCCAGCTCGAAGTTGTAGTCGATTAAGAGCTCTTCGCCCTGTTTGATTGGGCGTATACTGGTTAACCAGAGGCCACCGCGTTTCTTTTTGATGGCGCAATTGGGATAACAACCATGGTTAACGTGGCCTGCCGGACTCCATTGCGGTCGGGCGTCCATGTCGTGCCTGGCATCGAACTTGATAACATGGTTCGCGCCGCGCAATAACATGATTGCGCCTTCTTCCCACGGGATAAGGCGGCCTTTGAACTCGACGATCGGCGTGCCTGCTTTGATCGGTAGAGCAGCAAACAATCCGATGCCGTTAATTGGCGACCTTCGCTTTTGCCATAGCTGCTTTCGGCGCTGCGGTTTGATCTCCGCCCTCATTCTTTTATTGATCGCATCTTTCGGCTCGTGACCAATTTCTGCGAGATCCAACCAGGCTAAGCTTTGCGACACCACGCCCCGACAGATGCAAACCAGCACGCAACAGTCTTCGATTCTGCAACCTCGGCTTGCAGCCTATGCACCAGGGTATCAAGGCTGCCCAACGACTCGATGGGCAGATGCAACTGCTCCATCTGCGGTCGCAAACTGCACAATGTATCGTAATACCATTGTGCCAGGTAGGGTTCCTTTCCGAACGACAGTTCCATTCGCATGGCAGGCTCGGGCAATCCAGCCTCTACGAATGTGTGGTAAAGGTCCGTTCCCATTTCTTGATTGGCAGCGGCGCGCATTGTTTCGTCAATAAGAGAAGCTGTTGCGAACCAAAGAGGCAGCTTCGCCAAATGCGCAAGCACCGGGGTCCAATATGGCTCCTGGAAAGCAAACACTCCGCCCGGCCGTACCAATTGTGAAATTGAGCGCAACGCTGCAACCGGATCCCGAAGGTACATCAGAATAAAACGGCCCACCGCCGCATCAAAGGGCTTTCCGTCCGGGATTTCACCTACATCCGACTCGGTGAAGCTTACGTTGGAAAGGCCAGCCTCGGTCACGCGAGCACGGGCCTTGGCAATGGACTTCGGGTCCCGCTCAATGCCCACAACCTCACCCGAAGGACCGACCAGTCGGGCCACTAACATCGCCACGTCTCCTACACCGGACCCGATATCCAGAACGCGTTGCCCAGCGCCAACGCCCGCTTCCCGAAAGAATCTCTCGGTGGTGGGAGCGATACGCCAGGCTTGCCGGATCAGTCGCTCGTGCTCGGCGTCTGTGTTCCCCAGCGGGTAATCAGCGGAGCGATGGCTCGTTGTCATCGTAGCGGAGGAATGTTACCAGCTTCGATTTCATATCGCCAGATCTGGCAAACGAGAACGTATCAGACTGTCCGAGATTGAAGGCAAATTTGAAAATACAGTGGAGGTAATAGCAGGCTTCGCCGCTCTCTGAAATCGCCGCCTGCTCCTGCGTATCGATTCATGATACCCAGAGCGGTTCGCTGTAGCGCAATATTAGGCTTCGTTCGGGAGAGATTCATGTCTGCTCGTTCAAAGCACGGATGACTCGGCACGGATTGCCTGCCGCGAATACATCGGCTGGGATCGCTCGGGTGACGACGCTACCCGCGCCGATCACCGCCCTGTCGCCGATGCTAACACCCGGACAAATTAGGACTCCGCCGCCGACCCAAACGTCGGATCCGATGGAAACGGGCTTGCCGAACTCTTGCAACGTGCGCCGCTGGGCCGCGCTAATGGGATGGGTGGCGGTATAGATGTGCACCGAAGGGCCAAAAAGAACGTTGCTGCCGATCTTCACACGCATCACGTCGAGCACGACACAGTTAAAGTTGAAAAAGACCTTCGTACCGAGGGCGATATTATAACCATAATCGCAGAAGAAAGGCGGTTCAATCCATGCGTCGGTGGGATAGCCCAAAAGCTCCGCGAGAATGCGCCGGCGCTCCTGCCCATCCTCTCTGGATTCGTTGAGCCGCTTGCAGAGCTGGCGGCATCGCTGGCGCTCCCGAGAAAGCTCCGGATCGAGAGGATCGAAAAGCTCGCCTGCCAGCATCTTGGTCTTTTCGCTTTTCATGTAGTGATCTGTGCTAAGTGGCCTAACGAGACAAACGCTGAGCCACCGTAGGGTGTCGTGGCAAGCACGTTGAATGGTACCCTTGGAAGGCGGTGCGACATAAATGAGTAAGCCGAAAGCCGGGTAAACAGGAGTGAACGAGTCAACTCATTCCGACAAGGGGGCCGTTGGCTTCATCGATTGGTTAGACCTGGTTACCTTGCTACTGGTTTCGGGAACCGAAACGTGCTCATATACCGCGTCAAGAGAACCTTCTTACTTTCGAAAAGGCCGGTTGGTGCAAAACCTATAATGAAAAAGTTCCTTCGATGCCGGAGTACGAGTACAGCAAAAATGTTGTAGGATCACCCTCCAGTCCAGGACTGTTGTTTATGAACTGTAACCACTTGTGACCAGCGACCGTAATGGGTACAGGTTCCGTAACGGTGGCATTTGGGTCCTGCTTCGTGGCCATGTCTCGGCCAACCTTCACCGCAGCAGCGGGGTCACCCAGATCTTCCGCGGTCACACCGAGCATAAGTCCTGCTCCGTTTCCAATAGCTGTGATGCGCGCGCCACCTTGGTCGCTGATGACTCTCCAAGAGGCAGGAACATCGAGTTCGCACGCAAGAGGTTTGCCACGTAACGGTATCTTGCATCCGTGTCCCTACAGGCCGAGCGCGAGTACCTGGCCTCAACACGGTACCGATACCTTCTCGCTTACTCGGGTTCTCAACTGTTCGGCGCCAGCCCCCGACGGATTGTCGGTGAGTTCGCTCTGGAAGCTAGCGATCAAGCCCGCGATTGCTTCTGCATCTGGTGGCGAACCTGCTCGGAATTCCATGTTAGGCCCGACGACAAAGAGATAAACGTTTGGCTAGGTCTTTTGAGACGACGCTCTCTCACGGTTTGCCAACTCGGCCTTGGCGGATACCCAGAGGCGATATTTCTCCAAAAGCTTCTCTGAATTCTTGTCGTTCAAGGCTTTGAGCATGTCCCCTTCGATTTCAGCCACTCGGAGCCGGACATAGTAATCGAGTGTTTCTTTTAGATGGGCTAGAACGATCTTTCCCGTAAGGATGGGATGATTGTTGGTGACATTCGCATCCGAAAAAGCCAGGCCGTGCTCCAACTCGACCTCCAATCCATCCCGAAAATCATCTGATGAGACAGCAAAGGCCTCGCCTCCAATCAGCTTCTGGATTACACCAGCCTCCTCAATTTTCACCTTCGCCTCTGTCAGCGCGGTCCAATCCGGGATGCCGATGGCGGAGCATACACGCCGCACTTCTTCTTTGGTTATGTATTCTGGAATATTCATCTGTGCATTGATGGCTCGCAGTTCTTCTTTGGTTATGTAATTGGGTCTAACGAGAATCGAGCAGATTGGGAATCTGCAAGATAGACGGGATAGCCCAAGAAGGCGAGTGAGCTGGGAAGATCATGAGTCAAAGAGATAAGCCACGGCAGGGTGTCGTGGCAAACTTGCTGAATGGAGCCGGCGAGAAGTGGAGCGACATAGATGAGCAAGCCGAAAGCCGAATGAGCGGGAGTGAATGAGTCAACTTATTCCGAAATGGAGCCGTTGGCTTCATCGCTTGGTTAGGCCGCGGTGTCGTTCCCTCGCCGATACCGACCTAGAAACAGCTCGGGGATGCAACAAAGGGCTAAAGCCCCAATCACTATTCCTGCGCCAATCCACTTCCATCCCGATGGTCCAAACGGCAGAAGCCCGAGGCCATAAGCTAGAGAAGTAACAGCGGCAAGGATGAAAAACGGTCCGGTGTAGCGGCAGTGAACTCGGCCGCATCGGGCAGCGTTGAGCAAACACGCCGCCCCCATCACCGCAAATGACGTTGTCCACAAACCAGTTCTTAACCCAGGCGGCGCGCTAAAACCCAGCACGAAGACAAGCCATGGAGCACACCAAAGAAGGAACCCGCTCAGCCCTCTACACAATAGGTCGCGCTCCGCGGCGGACGAATTAGATATGTCTCTACTCATTCTTCAGTCGGTCTAACGAGAAAAAGATAAGCCACGGCAGGGTGCCGTGGCAAACAAACTGAACTTGTTTCGAGGCCGGGCCGTTGGCTTCATCGTTTAGATGAGATGTAAATGGTGCGGGCAAGTGGTTAGACTCGCCTGCACTTTATGCAATATGTCATTCAAAACACAGAGTTGTCCTCGTTTGAGGGAACCCGCTGTCAGTTTAATGGCGGCCGATGCGCGATCAAGCTTGGGATTGATGTGCATCAGGATTTTTATGTAGTGGTCATGCAGCAAGGCGGAAGCAACCCCAAGTCGCCACAGCGTCTCCACAAGGGAGCGTTTCTGCACTGGGCGGCCAAGCTCAAGCAGAAGAGGGGAGCGGAGGCTTATGCGGTCTTATGAAGCGTGTTTTTTTTTCTCTTCACCACATTGCCTCCGAGCCACCCAATCACCAGCTCCGGAGCCTTTTTGGAATACCAGTCGAAAAAGTTTCCCGTCACCTTGCCTTCGGCGGGAATCGGCGACCGGAGTGCACTCATGGACTGCGTGAAGCTCGTGGAATCAGGTTTGAACGGACGCAAGGCAACCTTGATCTACGGGTTCGGCTACGCTAGCGAGGTATAGGATGAAGGCCGCCGTCTTACGCACGATGGGACATGCGCCGCGCTGCGACGACTTTCCTGAGCCCGTTGCCGGCGACGGGGAGGTAATCGTCGAGGTCCTGGCGGCGTCGCTGAAGCCGGTGGACAGGCAAATGGCCAGCGGCGAGCACTATGCCAGCCCGCGCGAGCTTCCAGCCGTCTGCGGCACCGATGGGGTTGGCCGTCTCAGCGACGGGCGGCGCGTCTTCTTCGGCGGTGCGCGAGCCCCGCACGGTGCGATGGCAGAGCGCACCGTGGTCCGCGAAGCATTCACCTTTCTGGTGCCCGACGGAGTCAGTGATGAAATCGCGGCGGCACTGCCAAACCCCGGTGTCTCCGCCTGGCTCTCGCTGGTTCACCGCGCAAAACTCACACCGGGAGACAATGTCCTTGTCCTTGGCGCAACCGGCATAACAGGTACACTAGCGGTCAGGATCGCAAAGATACTTGGCGCGGCGCGCGTGGTAGCAGCGGGACGCAATCGTCAGCGGTTAAGAAACCTCCATCAGCTTGGCGCGGATGCAACTATCCCGCTCGATGTGCTGGACGACGACCTGGCAGCAGCCTTCGCGCACGAAGCCGGCAGCGCGGGATTCCAGATTGTGCTCGACTATGTTTGGGGCCATCCCGCTGAAGTTTTGCTGGGCATTATGACGCGCCATGAGTTCGCAGCCATTACATCGGAAACACGCTACGTTCAGGTTGGCGAGGGAGCGGGAGCAAGCATATCGCTGTCCGCTGCGGTGTTGCGCAGCGCACCCATCACGATCATGGGAACAGCCGGAGTTCCGCGTGGGGACGTGCTGCTCGACGCCCTGCAGCAGGTCCTGGCCCGTGGCGCAAGCGGCGAGCTGCACATCGAAACGCAGCGCATACCGCTCGCCGGCATCGAAGCCGCGTGGGAGCAGGATCAGCAAGGGAAACGGTTCGTTGTCATACCGTAGGTCCGTCAGGGGGCCACTGATTTGTCGCGCGATCTGCCTTGACGGCTGCATCAACATCCGCCGCAGAAACTTGCCGCACCAGCCCCTCGACAGGGATGTTGCCGACCATAATGGTACCTTCAGCACACGAAGTTAACACGTGTGCGACGGCAGCGACGGCCAAGAGCCGGACGCAAGCCGTAGGTCTAACGAGAACAAGCTCAGCGACAGCCACCGGACCGTGCGGGCGGAGCGCGCAGGCGATGCACAAGTTACCGGCGCCTCTCGATCGGAAGGCGCGATAGCTGTTCGCTGTAGCGCCTTTGTTAGGCCACTGTTATAGTCTCATACAAGCGGCTCAAAAACAAATCTGTATCACTGAAATCCGGGAACACGTAAACCGCTCCCTCGGCAGACAGGTGTGCCGCGCGACCATCCGTGGCGATCCCAATAAACGGAATGCCTACGCTACGACATGCGCAAGCGTCCCAGACACCATCCCCGACGTAAATAGTGCCGGCGATTCTGCCATATCTCTCGGCGGCCCTTTGCATAGACAACCTGATGATCGACTCTCTGTCCAACGCATCGTCGCTCGACGCTGCAGGATAATCATCGTAGCACAGGCCGGCGCTTGTCATTTTGAGGCGCGCTGAGTCACGCCATGCCCCCGTAGCAAGGGCAACCCGATGCTCTGCGCTATCAGCCAGGCGCGAAAGCAATAGAGGTGCTCCTGTGACTGCTGCGAATTCAGCTTCGGATGAAACCTGTGCCAGCAAACCTAAAAAGTGCTGACGAAACCTTAAAATCTCGTTCTGCAAAGGAGGCCGTCCGGCGCGGGACTCGTAAATCTCGTGAAAAAGGCCGGAATCAGTCGCGTGCTTGTAGCGAGACCAGTCAGTGTCAACATCGTTGAAGCCGCACACCTCAACGAGCGAACGCACAAAGCATTCTTTATCAGCCTTCATGGTCTGCGTCAGAGTGCCGTCAATGTCGAATATGACCAAGCGCATTGAAGTGGCCTAACGACCAAGCTCAGGCACAGCCGCTGAGCCCGACTCTCCAATGCAAATCTGACAATCGAACTTCATGCCTCGTCGAAACCGCGTGGACCAGCGGCTGTGGGCTGGAGCGCCTTGTTAGATGCTTTCAATCTACGATCAAAGAAGAAATGCACGATGATGCATGCGAACAGATATGAAACGGCCGCTTTGACCACAATGTCCACACCATACAGAATGACTCCGGCCACGAGAACGTCCGATTCGTCAGTCTTCTCGACATGCTCAACGTTATTACCACTGCTCTCGATGACGGCAGATGTGCTTGGGGCAAATCGTGCAAGCAGCGGATCTCCAATGAAGTTCTCAAGCTTGTGTGCAGTCCACATCGCGACGAGGATCAGCACCGTCGAGATACACTTGGCTTTTGATGGTCTGAAGAGGCTCATGCTTTGTGCATCTAACGAGACACAAGATCAGCGGGCGCGAGCCGGTCAAGGGTGGCTCGGAGCCGACGTGTGGATAGCAAACACTCGCAACGTAAGTCGCATCACTGCTCGCGGTTCACTGCATCGCCTGGTCAGGCTATTTTGTGATCTGCAAGAATTCGATTGGTGCTCTAGCTGCCTCAATGAAAGCAACTCGCACTCCTTCTGACGGTTCATTCGGACGTATTATAACGTTCTTTCCCCGAATTGCTGCCTCAAGATCGTCAACTTCGAATGCCACATGTGAGACTGTCTTCACCAAATCGGGCAATGGGCAGTCGTCATCAAACCTCATCCACTGCACCCCGTACGGCGTGGCAAGATGATCACTTACGTGCATCTTGAACTTCGGCAAATATATTGCTCCCTCGAAATCGTTCTTCGTGGGAATTCCACAGTGATGATACCGCATAATCATTATTTTCGTCTAACGAGAAAGAGATAAGCCACGGGAGGGTGGAGAGGCAAGATCGTTGAACTTGCTTCGCAATGGGGCCGTTGGCTTGATCGCTTGGTTAGATGTTGTCGCCCGTCACCTTTTCGACCCACTGCGCGCGCCAAGCAGGGGCGTTGAATGGGTCGGCAAAGTATTGGGTTTCATGTTGCACTTTTCCATCCCGAAACTCCATAATGCTCACCGTGTAGACGCGCTTGCCTTCGTAGTTAATCACGTACTCGGTGATCCAGAGATTGCCCTTTCCCACGATCCGGCGGACCGAAAACCCCGATGGCCTCTCAGGATGATTACTACGAAGCGCCTGCAGGTTACTCCGACCGCGAATTACCTCGCCTGACTGTGGATATTCGCATACCGCGTCATCGTGGTAGATTTCATGTTCGGCAACTTGATCGCCCGCAGCAGACGCTGCCCAATGCCGATCAATGGCCATCCGAATGTTCTGCTCTTCCATTAGCGACCTCCTTTTGCGTTTATGTGTTCATGACACTGAACTTCGTCGACATCCAACGAGACAGAGATAAGCCACGGCAATCGTTGAAAAACAATACGGCGGGAGTGCGTGAGTGCGAAGACGCAAATCGCAGTAGGGAAGCCGGGAACCGAGACGAAGTCGAGGGTGTCGTGGCAATCATTTTAAGCGCATTTCGAGACAGGGCCGTTGGATTCATCGATTGGTTAGACCGATTTGTGTCATACCGGTTTAGTGCTGAAAACTAGAATCTCTTCGGTCTCCCGTGATCGATCAGACCTCCAACCGACAACGAGCGTATACCGGATACATCGTCCATGCCGAGAAAGACTTGGTGGTTGGCGTCCACGAACTTAATATCAGCACCTTGTGCGGACCGGGGGGCAGCCCGGCCAGGTCAATCGCGTTGTGGTGGCTTGCATCTGCCCACCACGAAGGCAGGTCGTCAACCTGGACGTGCAGATGTTCGAACCGTAGAGATGCATGACCGCCCAACAAGTGAATTGGTTACAGATTTTTCTTCGTCGGATTCGAGTTGCCGTTGAACGCGCCCAACAACGGTCACGTCCAATTCAACATGAAACATTTATTCAAGACTCTTCCGCTAGTTCTTAGCCTTACGCTCATGGTGGGATGCGCGAGTGATTTTGTCTCGAGAGACTCAGGCTCATCGAGCGCGACCGATGATTCCGCCGACAGAAGTTTTCACGAAATGATTGATCAGGTGAACCAGCAAACGGCTCTCGACGCAGCCAATGCAGCGGCCCAGCAGCAATTCAATGACGCCATGGCTGCCACCCAACAAACGATGAACAACGCCACCAACGGTCAACCGCTTCATGACCCATAGCAACAGTAGTGGCAGCCACAACACTGCCATCGGTGCTGCCGTCGTGCGGAGGCGGACCCGGTTGCGGAGTAATGAAAGTAGCCAGCAAAAATGCGGTGCTCAAAAGAATAAGCGACCGACCAGCGCGCGTGAGGTCTAACGAGAAAGAGATAAGCCACCGCAGCGTGTCGTGGCAAACACACTGAACTCATATCGAAATGGGGCCGTTGGCTTCATCGAGTGGTTAGGCGTTTAGGCGTGACTGGAAGAAGCGCTGGACATACTGAAACGGATCAATGGCCGGGATGATTTATGCGCACTCGCGATTCGCGGGGCGGCGCGAAAGCTGTGGCGGAGAAAATCTTGAGATTCCTCGACTTTCTCTCGGAATGACAGGTTAGGCCGGGGCGCCTCCAAGGGCGCCGGGGAGCGGCGGTGTGACCTCGGGTGCCACGACTTGCTTGGGCGGTTTTTCAGCCGGCATTTTTTTGCTAGGCGGCGGCGATGCGCCTGGCGGCGGGTTAATCAAACGACCGTGCTCCACGATCTCTTTGATTTGCGAGCCGTCCAACGTTTCGTACTCGAGCAAAGCTTTTGCGATTATTTCCAGCTTATCGCGATTTGCTGTGAGCGTTTCCTTCGCCAGTCGATAGGCGTCGTCAAGAAGCTTGCGCACTTCTTGATCGATTTGCTCCGCCGTCGCTTCGCTGTAATCGCGCGCACGAGAGATGTCGCGTCCGAGGAAAACGTAATCTTCATGGTCACCGTATTCGACCATGCCCATTTTCTCGCTCATGCCCCATTCGCAAACCATCCGGCGGGCGATGGCCGTTGCCATTTTGATGTCGCCGCGCGCGCCGTTTGTAATGTCGCCGAAGATGATTTCCTCGGCCACGCGACCGCCCATGCTAACTGCGAGGCCTGCGAGCAGTTCGTTCTTGCGATTGGTGTATTTGTCCTCTTCGGGCAACCACATGGTCGATCCAAGCGAGGGTCCGCGAGGGATAATCGTAACTTTGTGCAACGGCTCTGTGTGCGGAAGTAGCTCGAGCAATAGGGCGTGACCCGCTTCGTGGTAAGCGGTGTTCTGCTTTTCTTTTTCGCTGAGTGCGAGGCTCCGGCGTTCTTTGCCCCAGCGAACTTTATCCCGTGCTTCTTCGAGCTCGGCGAGCGTGATGCCCTTTAGTCCTCGACGCGCTGCGAGCAACGCCGCTTCGTTGATCACATTGGCCAATTCCGCGCCTGAATAACCAGGCGTGCCGCGCGCGACCACTGCAAGATCGACCCCTTCGGCGAGTTTCACTTTCTTAGCGTGTACGCGCAGGATTTCTTCGCGCCCTTTCACGTCGGGCAGGTTGACGGTGATTTGGCGATCGAAACGTCCGGGTCGTAATAACGCCGGATCGAGAACATCCGGGCGGTTCGTAGCGGCGATGATGATCACGCCTTCCTGAGTATCGAATCCGTCCATCTCGACGAGCAACGCATTCAATGTTTGCTCGCGTTCGTCGTGTCCGCCGCCAACGCCATGACCGCGATGACGCCCGACGGCATCAATTTCGTCGATAAAGATGATGCAAGGCGCCGATTTCTTGCCCTGGTCGAACATGTCACGCACGCGCGATGCACCGACGCCGACAAACATCTCAACAAAGTCCGAGCCGCTGATGGAAAAGAATGGAACATCCGCTTCTCCTGCAATGGCGCGCGCGAGAAGCGTCTTGCCCGTGCCCGGAGGGCCGACCATCAAAACGCCCTTTGGAATGCGTCCGCCTAGCTTCTGAAATTTCTTGGGGTCGCGCAAAAACTCGACGAGCTCTTGTACTTCATCTTTCGCCTCCTCGACTCCGGCAACGTCGCGAAATGTGATTTTGTTTTTGTCACGGGCGAGCATGCGCGCTTTCGATTTCCCGAAATTGAGAGCGCCTTTTCCAGCCATCCGGATTTGCTGGCGAAACAGGAAGTAAAGGACCAGCAAGAAAAGGGCGATCGGCAGAAAACCGACCACGGTTTGGGCAAGCATGTTCGATTCCGTCTTGATGGCGGGCTGAATGCCGGCCGCGGCGAGCTTTTGCTGCAGATCATTGGTGAAACTCAAATACACCGTGGTTCGGAAGGGAACCTGCTGAGAGGGCGCCGAACCGATCCCTTGCCGAACGTAAGCTCCGCGCAGAGTCTGCGTTGGTCGGCCGTCCTCTACCACCAGTTGGAGCGGATAGTTTTTGTCGTTAAC
>Ga0066388_100002020_pt1 | contig 12051 bp, 10 predicted proteins | sample PanSoiMetaGPlot6_FD_64539 | JGI IMG/M metagenome (GOLD analysis project Ga0066388, IMG submission 64539) | Tropical forest soil microbial communities from Panama analyzed to predict greenhouse gas emissions - Panama Soil - Plot 6 (Hybrid Assembly) | ecosystem: Environmental > Terrestrial >... | reverse complement strand
CGTCGCCCCCGACGACGGCACCGCCGACAACTGCGCCACCCACGACGTCGCCCCCGACGACGGCACCGCCGACAACTGCGCCACCCACGACGTCGCCCCCAACGACGGCACCGCCGACAACTGCGCCGCCGACGACGCCACCGCCAACGACTGCGCCGCCAACGACGCGGCCACCAGGCAACCCTGGAAACGACAAGCCCGTTGGGAACTCGGGCGAGCACCCGCCTGGTAACCCGAACGACAACACAGGCGATAAGGGCCACAGCAAGTAGGGAAGTGTTACAGAGAAAGGGTGCCCACCAGCAGTGGCGCCCTTGTGGCAGGGATGAGCGTCAATGGCTGGCGACGTCTAGGCCCCGCAGGTTGGGTCCTGAAACTCGAGGTCAGGAGCTCCGGGCGGTTGGGCTTCGATGCGCGTTCGGCCGCAATTGATTGTCCCCGCACGTTCCCGTAGGAGACTGGGTTGGCTCGCATCCTCAATGCCCGGGGATTCGCCTCAGGCTCCGTGATGGTCCGTTCATGCCGTGAAGCGAATGCTGGTAGGCTTGCATGACCAGGCGGTAGAGCTCTGCTGCCCGCTTGGTGTCGCGTCCGACATCGAGCTCCTCTACCGCGACAGCATTGCATGCCTGGCCCCGCCGGGCTCGCGCATCGTCATAGAGGAAGGGGCGGACGGCCGCTTCTCGGTTGGCGCCGACGACGAAGCGCCGGTGGCCGGGCTCGCACGCGGGGACCTGCCGACATTCGTCATGGACGCCGTCGTGCGCGGCCTCGTCAAGGGCCTGAAGACGGCCGTTGCCCTGCATGCCGGTGCCGTCGCTCGCAACGGCAAGGCGGCCCTGATCGCGGGGCCGACGGGCGCCGGCAAGTCCTCGCTGGTAGCCTGGCTCATCGGCAACGGCTTCGATTACCTGTCGGACGAAATTGCCCTTCTGTTCGTGGGAGAAACCACCATCCTCGGACTGCCGCGGGCGCTCGTCCTGAAGCCGGGGTCCGCCGAACAGGTCCTGGCGCTTCCGGCCTACAAGGGAGCTACGTTGGTGCCCGCCGGCGAACACGTCATGGTCCGCCCGCGGCTCGTTGAGGCCCGAGAGGCGAGTCCTCACGCCTGCGGACTGATCGTCTTCCCCCGTTACGAGGCGGGACCGGAGCTCCGCATCGAGTCGATCAGCCCGGCGCAGGCCGCATTGAGGCTGGTGGGAACCAACCTGAACGCGCGCAACCTCGCCGACGGCGGCTTCCGCGCCCTCACCGGCTTCGCACGCCAGGTGCCCGCCGTGACCCTGCGCTACGGAGGCTTTGACCAGCTGCAGGGGACGGCCGATGTGCTGGCGCGCTTCCTGCTCGACGGCGGCCTCGACGCTGCCGCCGGCCGGCGCTTCCTGTCGCTGTTCGCGCCGGCCCCGCCGCCCGCGGAGGCGATCGTCGCGCCCACCAGCGCCGCTCCGGCGCCCGGGAAATTCGAAATCCCCGCACCAACGCCGCGCCGCGAGCCGCGGAAGCTGACTATCGGCATGGCAACATACGACGATTACGACGGCGTCTACTTCTCCCTGCAGGCTCTGCGGCTCTACCATCCGGAGATTCTCGCCGAGACCAGCTTCCTGGTGATCGACAACCATCCCGATGGTCCGTGCGCCGAGGGCCTCAAGGCGCTGGAGGACACCACGCCGCACTATCGCTATGTGCCGTTCAATTCCTCCTCGGGCACGGCGGCCAGCAAGAACCTGGTGTTCGCCGAGTCAGACGGGGAATTCGTGCTTTGCATGGATTGCCACGTCTTCGTGGTGCCAGGTGGCCTCAGGCGGCTGCTCGGGTACTTGGAGGCTGACCCCGAGACGGCGGACCTGCTGCAGGGGCCGCTGGTGCACGACGACCTCACCACCATTTCCACGCATTTCCGCGCAGGCTGGGGCAGCGGAATGTACGGGTGCTGGGACACGGACGAGCGCGGCAGAGACCCCGACGCTCCGCCGTTCGACATTCCCATGCAGGGCATGGGCCTGTTCGCTTGCCGGCGCTCCGTTTGGCCCGGGTTCAACGCGCGCTTTCGCGGCTTCGGCGGCGAGGAAGGCTACATCCACGAGAAGTTTCGCCAGAACGGCGGGCGTACGCTTTGCTTGCCGTTCCTGCGATGGATGCATCGTTTCAGACGGCCCATGGGGGTCCCGTACACCAATCGGTGGGAGGATAGAGTGCGCAATTATCTCATCGGCTTTCGCGAGCTCGGTCTGCCGACCGCCGAGCTGGAGAGCCATTACCGCGACCTTCTGGGCGAGGCTGCCGGTCCGATATTCGAAGGGATCAGGCAGGAACTCGACGGCGCTTAATTGCCATCGGAATGGAATGCCAAACGGCGCCGTGATCAGCGCGGCTCTGCGGTCCCTGGGCCGGGGCCACCGCCCTCGGCGGGGACCACACCGCCCACCTCCAGCAGTGCTCCCTCGCTGACGAGCAGCTCGATTGCCTCCTGGACATCGGCGGCAACGGCGGTCTCGGACCCCGGATATTCGTTCGTCAGCAGATCGATGATGTCCGCAACGGTGCGGCTTCCGTCACAGAGCTTCCAGATCACGGTCGCGGTATCATTGAGGTGGATCGCCTTGTGGCCGCCCAGGCGATAGAGCAGGTTCTCGCCTTCCATCTCCTCGACGAAGAACCCGAATGCTTGCTTGGGCACGGTTCGCGGTGTCATTTACGCGAGTCTCCCTTGCGCACGTGGCCAGCCCCACGTGCCACATTGCGTGGCTCACAACGTTCCACCGCGCTTCAGTAGAACACGGAAACCCTGCCTGCGCCAGGAGTGCAAGAAGCGCGTACCGCCCATGGTTGACGTGATCGCGGAACGGCCGAGCAGCACCCGGGCGAGGGCGGTATAGCGGGTTGATCCGAGCCCGCGAGCCAGTTCGCGGCAGCGCGGCTCGCCAAACAGGCGGTAGCCCAGGTCGAGCCCGGCGATCGCGGCGAACCGCGCACCGGTCTGCCGCACGAGGGCCTCGAAGCGGTGTTCCTCCTCGGACGTGTCAACCCGTCGCGCCGCCTGGCAAACGTCGACGACCTGGCGCAGCAATTCATAGCGCTCCAGTGCGCCGTGGACGAGGGCGACGGTGAGGAGCGCGGCAGGCGTTTCGGCGATCCCGGCCAGGTCCCCGTAGGTGAGCGACATGGCTCGGCGCAGCTCCGGATGGTGCGCGAGGTTGGTGTGGACCTCGATCATCAGCGCATCATTGTCGCGATGGAGCCATTTCCATTCCTGCCGGTCAGGGTCGCGATCATATTCCGCCAGCTTGAAGCCCTGCTCCTCCAGCACGCGCGCAAGCTGCGGTTCGGCTTCGGGAGCGATGAGCAGGTCTATGTCGGTGAAATTCCGCAAGCCCGGCGAGGGGTATATCGTGCGCGCAAACACCGGCCCCTTGACCATTGCGACGGGCAGGCCGGCAGCTGCCGCCATCACGGCCTCGCCGTGCGCGCGAAGCATCAGCGAGTAGGTCAGTTTCGAGCGATGCCGGGTGAGCGCGTCTGCCTTTACGTCGGCGAGCACGGCATCGTCCTGGAAGGGCGGGTAATGCCGCAGCACTGCCGGAAGCACGCCATGCTTGTCGGCCTGCGCCACGAGCTCGCGCGCCTCCTCCAGCGAGAGCTCACGGCGCGGCGGCGCGGTCCGCGGCCCCAGCGGATCAGCGCAGCGGACGAGCCAATCGCCGACAGCGCGGCGGCTTTGCCGCTTGCCCCTCTGGATCAGCGGTGCTGCATGCCGGCCGATGCTGGACATCTCCGCACGCAATTTCCAGCCGACGGCCCCAAGGCTGCGCCGGCGCTCCCCCGCTTTCCACAGATGGCGCACGAGCCGGGCTGCGACGGCCCTCGCGCGGGCGCCACGGGGATGGCCCTGCGCAAACAGGCTCTCCTCCACATCGCCGAGATGGCTCGCGTCTCCCGTGGCGTCGTAGGCGACCAGACCTGCCTCGGACAGCTCCAGCAGGACTGCGGCGCGTTCGTCCTTCCGCAGATCGAAGCGATCGAGATCCGCCATGCAGAGCGTCTCGATCGCGTTCGTCGGATCGGGCATCCCCAGGCGGCGTTCAGCTCCGGCAAGCCTCGCGATATGGGCACCTAGCGCTTGCTTGCGCCGGCGGCGGGCCGTCGTGTTGTCGCCATGCCATCTGTAGTCGACCAACACATCCGGCATATTTGCCAGGGCGTAGCGCTCTGATAGCCGAATCCACAGGTCATAGTCGTCCGCAGGGTCGAAAGCTCGCCGATACCCGCCGACGGCAACAGCGGCCTCGCGGCGCATCGCCACAGTGGGATGGCCCAGCGCGCAATACCCCGACAGAAGACCCTTCCGAATCTCTTCGGATGTCAGAGGATATTTGGTAGGTGGAGCGATCGGGTCGCCATCCTTGTTGATCAAGCGCAACGCGGAGCCAACCGCCGCAACCCGCGGACGCTCGGCGAGATAAGCCAACTGCCGCTCGATGCGCTCTGGCATGGCGACATCGTCGGCGTCCATGCAGACGATGACGGTCCCCCTGGCCAGCGCAAGCCCGCAATTCCGCGCCGTGGCAAGCCCTTCGTGCATGCCATGGATGAGACGAATTCGAGAGTCTTGCGCGGCAAAGGCTTGCAATATCTCGCCGGAGCCATCGGTCGAGCCGTCATCGACGATGAGGAACTCGAAATCGCTGTGCGTCTGGCGGCATATGCTCTCGATCGCTGCCCCCAGATAGGCGGCCCCGTTGTAGACCGGCATCAGAACCGTGACGCTTTCGCCGTAGTCGTGCATCAATGGCATGTAGAGCATGTGACCGGTCTCGGGGCAATCGAGCGGTCGCGCGACCAGCCTTCCGGCCAAGCGTCAAATCCACGCCTTAGCGGGCCCCAGCGTGTTCGTGCGGCCATTGGCTCTTCGGCGTTTGCCCGAACTTCCCCCTTAGTCCGCCGCCAGTTGGATGATGCGCCGATCATGTGAGCAACGCTCAAGTGGGCGCCGCCACGTTCCCGGAATATGAGAATGCTGTTGCAGCGTGTCAGCAGAGCGCTGCCGTTCAGCAACTTCATCCGAAGTGGGTCAAACCTTGCTGGTCCCGGCACCTCACGGGCATGTCCGAAGCACCTCAGTTTAACTGCCGGAATCGCTGTAGCGCCGCGAAGTGGAGTTCGTGCCAAAGCACTAAATCGCTGCCGCGATAGCCGCTGCGCGGGGGTGCCGTCGGAGGGTTCCGGAGTGGGTCGAGAGGGTCGTCATAGCGGCGTGGGGAGCCCCGTCCTGAGGAAGATGGAGGTCTTGGCATGTGGCCGATGCCGGCTGTTGACCAGTCGCCGCTCACGTGAGTGAAGTCTGCTTGTTCTTGATCTGCGTGGCGGGATTTCGCGCACCGCATGAGATCCTTCCGGAGCGCCCAAAAGGCACTCACACCATCAAGGGCGGAGGACGCGCCTTGACCGGGGTTGCGCATTGGACTGCGTCCCCATGTCCGAGAACATTGACACCGGTCAAGGCAGCTGGTCGGCAATCAGAATAATGCGGAACGCTGCGGGAAGGTTCGGCTGATCGATGAAATGAACCAGAGGAGAGGGGACTATGCCTACTGGCGAGAAGAGCTTCATCTTTTTATTGCGTTTGCTGATGGCGTGGACGTTCCTATATGCCGCGTCGCATCAGGGGATCTTCGCTCCAGACTGGAGCGTCGCGGGGTTTCTGAGCCATACGAAGACTTTTCACGACATATTCTTGGTCTTCACGACGCCCGGTGTGGCGCCCATCGTGACGTTTCTGGTGTCATGGGGTCATCTGCTGATCGGCCTTTCGTTGCTGATCGGCTTGATGGTGCGGGTCAGTGGAAGCTTCGGCATCGTGCTGATGCTCGTTTACTGGATGGCGCACATGGACTTCCCCTACATCGAGAACAGCAACAATTTCATCGTTGACTATCACATCGTCTACGCAACTGTTTTGGGCTACCTCATCTACAAGCAGGCTGGATACCTATGGGGGCTCGACGCGCTTGCGTCGAAGATCCCGCCGTTCCGGGACGGGGAGTCTCTTCACCCCCTGGTTGCCTAACCTTGTCGACGGGTGGTGATGCCCCCAAGGGGCGTCGTCACCTCTCTTGCCGTGATACCTGCCGCAGCACGGGCCGTGAGAGTGTCCGGCTGTTACAGGACAGGCATAAAGGACCGGGCCGTAGAAGCGGTCGACCGAGTGAGGCTTTCTGTGAAAGCACAAGACATCATGACGCGAGAAGTCGTGACCGTTGGCCCCTACACATCGGTCCCCGATATCGCGGCCACCATGATGGAGAAGCGCATCAGCGGCGTTCCGGTATTGACGGACAGTGGCGAGATCATCGGCTTGGTCAGTCAGACTGATCTGTTGCACCGGGTCGAGATCGGAACTGAACGACAAATCAGGCGGAAGTGGTGGTTGAGCAATCTTGCGGATGTCAACGCCCTGGCGCGAGACTATGCCAAGGCGCATGGGCTGAAGGCGCAGGACGTCATGTCCCGTTATGTGATCTCGGTCCGCGATGACGCGGAACTGAGGGACGTCGCCGACATCCTCGACAGCCACCGCATCAAGCGGGTTCCTGTGCTTCAGGCCGGCCGCCTCGTCGGCATCATCACTCGCAGTGATCTCGTCCGCGCGCTGAGACGGGTGCAGAGTTCCAAGCCTGTCAAGAACATCGATGACGCCATTCTACATAAGACGCTGCATGAGCGCATCCGGGCCCAGCCCTGGACCAATGAAAGCTGCCTCAGCATCACGGTGCACGACGGCGTGGTCGAGCTTTGGGGTTTTGTAGACACGGTGGACCAGCACAGCGCTCTCCGTGCGCTGGTCGAGGAAACCGAGGGAGTTAGACGCGTCGAAGACAAGATAAGTGTCGGCGTCCCTTTGAAAGCATGAATATAGCGATCTCGACTGCTATTTCGCTCCAATGCTCTCGGCGGCTTGGCTTAAAGCTGGACGGAGAATTCTCATTGACCGCCCGAGACCGCGACCGACCGAGCGAGATGCGACCCCTTCATCGCTGGGCGCAGGACGAGCGATTTGGCTCGTGAACCTAGCTCACACACTAAAGGTGTCTGCCTTTCGGGCGAACCTGCCGTAAGATCAATGACCTACGGTCACTTTGTGCCACTACCGGAAGCACAATCCGCTCTCATGGTCACCTGTCCAACTGTCAGGGGCTGATCGCAACCGGAAGCGGTCGAACTTCGGCTTGAGGCGCCACGAAGATTGCCAGATACGCTGCATTGCCTCTAAGAACATGGATAGCAACTTGCCGCGAGCCGACCGCTGCAATTTCGCAACGCAAGTCATTTTGGTGGGGTACCGTGCTCGAAAGTCGCCTTGGCCTGATCGATAATGCGAACGCGGGCGCCACCGTATCAACAGAGGGAAGGCAAGACGCACCGCATCAAAGGAGGGGAGGCGCGATGCGCAAGGAGCTGATCGCCAGCATCGTCGCTCTGATGCTGGACGTGGCGGCGGCGAGCGCAGAGCCGGCGGCCCAGCCTGCCGGAATCTACAAGATGGACCTTGCCCATTCGAGCCTCACCTGGAAGGTCAACCACTTCGGTCTGTCGAACTACACGGCCCGCTTCAGCAAGTTCGATGCCATACTCGACATAGACCCGGCCAGGCCGGAGAGCGCCAAACTTCTCGTGACGGTGGATCCAGCGTCGATCCGCACCGATTATCGTTCTGCAGAAGGCAGAGATTTCGACAAGGAACTGGGAGACGCTGAGAAATTCTTTAACGCCAAGAAGTTCACCCGCATCATCTTCTCCTCGACGTGGGTTGAGCGTACCGGTGGGACGACGGCGCGCGTAACGGGGGATCTGACGATGCTCGGCGTCACCAAGCCGGTGACGATCGAGGTCATTCTCAATGGCGCTAAGCCGCATCCAATATCGGGGGTGCCCGCGCTGGGATTTTCCGGCATCGCCAAGCTCAAACGATCGGATTTCAGCATGACGTTCATGCTGCCACTTGTCGGGGACGAGGTGACCCTATTGATCGAAGCCGAGTTCCTGAAATCTGAGGGCGCTCGCGTGCATCATGCCCGCTAGGCCACACTCAACACACATGCGCTACAGCACCGTCGCGATTTTGCTGCACTGGACCATCGCAGCGGCCATCCTCGCGCAACTTGCTATCGGCTTGTGGATGGTACGCGCGATCCGTTTTGCTGGCTCGCAGGCCGTCGCTTTCCACGCTTACCAGTGGCACAAGTCGCTCGGCCTGATGATCCTGGTGTTGAGCCTGCTGAGGCTCTGCTGGCGCCTTGCGAATCCGCCGCCACCGTTGCCAACTACCATGACGAATCTCCAGCGCAAGGCGGCAAGGGTCATCCACGGGTTATTCTACGTGTTGACGCTGGGCATGCCTCTTGTTGGGTGGCTAATGGTATCGGCAAGCCCGCTAGGGCTGCCAACGATGGTCTTCGGGCTTTTCGAGTGGCCGCATATCACCTGGCTGGCTGGTCTCGGGGGCGGCGTTGAGGCCGCGTTCAAAGCAGCGCATCGCTCAATGGGGTACGCGCTCATTGGGCTCTTGACGCTGCATGTTGCAGCGGCCCTCAAGCATCATCTGACCGACCGCGACGACGTGCTGGCACGCATGCTGCCCTTGGTGCGGCAGGGCTGGCAGACGGTGTCGAGGAGCGCGGGTCAATGACGGCCTTACTTCGAATTGCGGTGGTCAGTAGTCTGTGTTTGTTGGGCCCGCAGACCGCCGCGGCTGCCGAATGGGTCGTCGACGCCGGGGAAAGCCGAATCGCCTTCTCGGGCACCCACACCGGCCGCGCCTTCAGCGGGTGGTTCCGCAACTGGGCAGCCGCCATCACTTTTGATCCGGCCGATTTGGCCGCATGCAGAGCCATCGTGCGGGTCGACCTCAGCTCGGCAACCACCGGCGATGCGATTTACGACAAGACGCTGCCGACGGCCGATTGGCTCGATACAGGGCGATCGGCGACAGCCAACTTCGAATCTATAGCGTTCAGGAGTGTCGCGCCCGGCCGGTACGAAGCTAGTGGCGAATTGGAAATGCGCGGCGCAAGGCTGCCAGTGACGCTCGTGTTCGACCTCAGGATCGAGGGTGACACAGCGTGGATGTCCGGGCGCGCCAACCTCAAGCGGCTCGACTTTGGCATCGGCAAGACGTCTGACGCCGACGGCGCATGGGTTTCACTGGACATCCCGCTTGAGATCACGCTCGTCGCCCGGCGGAAGCCCTGATCCAGCGTCCACGTTGCGTTTTTCGGCTGGATCAGGGGCGGCGTAAAGGCGATCGAGCCTCGCGATTTGAGCCTCAAGATCCCGCACATGGGGTGGAACACGCCCTCGGTCATCAACGATCACCCGCTGCTGGCGAGGATAGAGACCGGACCCGATGGTCTGCATGCCTACTTCGTGCACTCGTTCCACCTGGTGACGCCGGACCGTGCGGCCCTCGCCGCCGAGGCCGACTACGGCGGCCCTGTGACGGCCATGGTCGGCAGCGGCAATGTGGCGGGCACGCAGTTTCATCCGGAGAAGCGCCAGGGCTCCGGCGCCAACCGCCTTAAGTGGCGCCCCTAAGCAGAGCCGTCCCACGCCGGCCAAAGCTCGGCGACGTGCCAATCGCTCACAGCATATGCCCAAAGCGTAGGCAACAGGCACGGTGCCCAATTTTCGGGCAGGCGCTGTCCCCGGGCGGCCGGAGCGTGGCGCGGCGATTGCCGAGCGTCTTTTCACAACAGAGCGTTAGGGAGTGCCTTCGGGCGTGGCACGCCGATTGCTCTCGCACCTCTCGGGGGCGTTGTGCACCCGACGATACTGCAAAGAGAGGTGTGTTCAGCTCATGACTCGCATGTTCCTCAGACCCGCGGCAGCAGCCGCGCTGCTGCTGCTGGCGGTCGTCCCGCTGGCGGGGCAGGCCCGGGCGCAGGAGACCATCAAAGTCGGTATTCTGCATTCGCTGTCCGGCACCATGGCCATCAGCGAGACGACCCTCAAAGATGTCATGCTGATGCTGATCGAGGACCAGAACCGGAAGGGCGGCCTGCTCGGCAAGAAGCTCGAGCCCGTGGTTGTCGACCCGGCGTCGAACTGGCCGCTGTTCGCCGAGAAGGCGCGCGAGCTGATCTCCAAGCACAAGGTGGCCGCGGTGTTCGGCTGCTGGACCTCGGTGTCGCGCAAATCCGTGCTGCCGGTGTTCAAGGAGCTGAACTCCGTCCTGTTCTATCCCGTCCAGTACGAAGGCGAGGAGAGCGAGCGCAACGTCTTCTACACCGGCGCGGCGCCGAACCAGCAGGCGATCCCCGCCGTCGACTACCTGGAGAAGGAGGAGAAGGTCGTGCGCTGGGTGCTCGCCGGCACCGACTACGTCTATCCGCGCACCACCAACAAGATCCTCGAGGCCTACCTCAAGTCCAAGGGCGTCAAGGCCGAGGACATCATGATCAACTACACGCCGTTCGGCCATTCCGACTGGCAGACGATCGTGGCCGAGATCAAGCGCTTCGGCTCCCAGGGCAAGCGCACGGCCATCGTCTCCACCATCAACGGCGACGCCAACGTGCCCTTCTACAAGGAGCTGGCCAACCAGGGCATCAAGGCCAAGGACATCCCCTCCGTCGCCTTCTCGGTCGGCGAGGAGGAACTGGCGGGCATCGACACCAAGCCCCTCGTCGGACATCTGGCGGCCTGGAACTACTTCCAGTCCGTCGACACGCCGATCAACAAGGACTTCATCGCCCGCTGGAAGACCTTCATCAAGAACGACAAGCGCGTCACCAACGACCCCATGGAAGCGCACGTGATCGGCTTCGCCATGTGGGTCGAGGCGGTTAAGAAGGCCGGCACCACCGATCCGGACAAGGTGATCGACGCCATCGTCGGCATCAAGGTGCCGAACCTGACCGGCGGGATCTCGCAGATGCTGCCGAACCACCACATCACCAAGCCGGTGCTGATCGGCGAGGTGCGTGCGGACGGCCAGTTCGACGTGGTGTGGAAGACGCCCGACCTGGTTCCCGGCGACGCGTGGTCGAAGCAGCTCGAGGGCTCCAGGGACCTGATCGCCGACTGGGTCAAGCTCAAGTGCGGCAACTTCAACACCAGGACCAACACGTGCGGCTGATCTAGTCTCGCTTGCGGCAACGGCGAAGCGGCGGGGTAGTGCCGCCGCTTCGCCGCAGACATTGGGACCGGGATGGCGAACGTTCGCGTACGCGTGGCGGCGCTGCTCGCGGGGCTTGGCCTCTACGCCTTCGGCTGCCTTGCCGCCGCCGCGCAAACCGAGACCTATGAGCAGGCGCTGGCCGGCTTTGCCGCCGATTCCTTCAGCGCCACCGATGCTGCGATTGCCGGGGTCGCCGCCAGCGGCCATCCGCTCGCTGCCAAGGTGATCGGGGCGATCGAGGATGGCCGCCTGCTGTTCAATGCCGAGGACAAGAAGGTCTACATCCGCGAGGCTTCGGGCGCTCTCATCGACGCCGCCACCGGCAGTCCGATCGCGGGAGAGGCGCCACCCGGCCTCAAGGCGGTCCGGCTCAACAACCGTCTGCGCCGCGCGATCGAGGCGGCGCTCGGTGCCCTGACGCTGCTGGCCCCGGACCCGGCGAAGCGCTTCGAGGCAGCGCAGGCCGTGTTCAAATCGCACGATGCCAATGCGCTGCCGGCCCTGGAGGCGGCGCTCGCCAAGGAAACCGACGCGCGCGTGAAGAGGGCCTACCAGCAGGCGCGTGCCGCCGTGCTCCTGGCGCAGCCCACAGCCGGCGAGGCTGACAAGCTGCTGGCGATTGCCACCATCCGCGAGCGCAGCGACCAGGAGGCGCGGGCGCTCCTGGGGAGCCTGCCGGCGGACCTGCCGCCCAACGTCCGCCGTGCCGCGAACGAGGCGATCACGGCCATCGACCAGCATCTGGAGCGATGGCGCCAGGTGCAGAACCTCTGGTACGGCATATCGCTCGGGTCGGTGCTGCTGCTTGCGGCCATCGGGCTTGCCATCACCTTCGGCGTCATGGGCGTCATCAACATGGCGCACGGCGAGATGGT
>Ga0066388_100002019_pt1 | contig 12052 bp, 7 predicted proteins | sample PanSoiMetaGPlot6_FD_64539 | JGI IMG/M metagenome (GOLD analysis project Ga0066388, IMG submission 64539) | Tropical forest soil microbial communities from Panama analyzed to predict greenhouse gas emissions - Panama Soil - Plot 6 (Hybrid Assembly) | ecosystem: Environmental > Terrestrial > Soil... | reverse complement strand
GCTTGGCGAGCCAAGCCCTTCCTTTCAGTGGATTCGCGCTCGAGACGTAAATTACGCTAATCAACTCTATCGAGAGTTATCCTCTCCATTGTCCAATATTATATTTACTGCAACCCGCCAGTAATTTAATTTCTCATTTTTCACGTAACCGCCGTCATGCAATGTCTTGGAAGGAAAGACAACAAATCTGCCCGCCTTATATTCCACCTTGTGATCTTCAAGAAAAAACTCGCCCCCGTCTCCTGCATTCCACACCGGATTCAGGAAGCCAAGGATCGTCCAGGTGTTTCCTTCATTTGAATCAACATGAAATTCGGTCTTGGAGAAACTAGACTTGGCGCCAACATGAATTCGCTGGATATTGGGTGGCAGAATGAGGTTATTGTTTTTCTTGGCGAGTGCTTTAATTCTGAATATTATGCTTCTGAAATAGCCACTTAAAAATTCAGTATGAATATAGCCACGGGTCTCAATATTTAGGCCCGGGAAGCTCATAGAAGGCAACCCAACAGCTTTCGAGTTTGATGTTCTGGTCAGATTCCACGCGTTGGTAGAGAGCAGTTTGTTATAGATCCACACCAACTCCTCTCCTCCAATAACATTATCAAATATGTAGTGTTCCGGTAATGAGTCTTGCTCAGTGCGTATGGCTGCGTCGGTCATGATGCAAGAGACACTGATTAGCGGGGTCCGAATCCAAGTCGAAACAGTTTCATAGCTCAATGCCTGGATTTCCGTCAGGACGGCTAGGTTAACTCAGCCGCCTGCACTTAGGCAAGCTATGCAGGCTAATGCTATAAAGCTGCCGGAGGGTGCCCCAGCAGTGCTTGAAGATATTTTCAAGCGGTACGCGCCGTGACTATTCGTATTGCGCTGGATGGTGTTCGATGTCCGCGCCGCAACGACATGGGCGCACTCGTATCGTGGCAGTGACATTGGCGGATGGAATCTCATTACTTGCAGAGACCTGTATGTTCTAGCAAGCGTGTCGCAATAATTTTGTTGCCAATCGCATTAGGGTGGCCATCAGCGTTTTCGAAATACGGCTGCTGCGCATTTGATCTGAGCGATGGGGCCATATCAACGTAATTAATATTGGCCTTTTGCATAAATTGGATAAGCCGTTGACGATGTAGATTCTCCTCTGCCGTTAGCTTTTCAAAAAATTTGTGTTCCCTAGCGTCTCGAATTTTTGAGGCAAACACGCTCTCTTTCGTAGGAAGCAAAACGAAGGTTAAAGCTATCCCAGTTTGTTTGGCGACTTTATTGATATCTTGAATGGCCCATTCCGTTAACCAATATCCAACTCGAATCCTTGGATCATCGCTGTTCTGCACCGCTTCGCGGTACCGTGACGTCAAAATAGTTCTCCAGTCAGTTCCCCTAAAAATCGAAGCATACTCGAGTTGCTTTGGCGTTAATGCTGCGACAGATGTCTGAAATTGGTGACTCAGTATGCTCTCTTCATTCGCAAAAACTCGATTTTTTATGGCTCGCCCCAAACCCCACAACGATGAGTTTCGACTTAAAAAATGCCTAAAAGACCAAGACGCCTCAGTAGGACTTTGCGTAGAACTCTGGGAAGAACTCTCGGTAAAATCAGCTTGCCCCATGGCGAAGAAATCTGCGACATCGCGTGAAAGGGGGATACTCCGCTCCAGCTCCAAAGCGGGTTCTAGCAAATTGTCGGGAACTGAATATTTCTTTGGGTTTCGAAGATACATTTCCCAATTATCGTAAAAGTCATTTCCGAAATATATTGCGACGAATATCAACCGCGGTTTGAATCGCACGGCTTCTCTGGCTAATACTGAATATTGCAAAGGTCCATATCCTCCCAGGGCCATGTTGTAAATTCGGCAGGATGAAAGTTTTTCCAAAACACGCGGCCAAGCCTGATAAAAAGGAACGCTTGAACCATAAGTCTGAGAATCTCCAATCGTAACAACGTCGGCGTTGTCCGGGATGCTTGCGTTGCGGAAGCCATTAGCATCATGTTGCGGATACCGCGGGTTTCCCCTGTATATGAGCTCAGGGTCCAAAAGACGCGGCTCAATGGGGCCGTCACGAACTGACGGGTTCAAAATAACGGCAACTTGTGGAAATGCATCAGCCGCCAAATGCAACGCTATTTCTAATATTGTTACCGTGAAAACAATTAGCATCGAAGCGGCGGCGGCCGCTAACATGAAGTAACGCCGGCTATTCAGCTTGTCCATGTTGTTATAATAAAAGGCTAATTAGTCATCTCGCAGAACGATCGCGTGTGTCTGACGCAGCGGACATTCGGATCGTTCACCTCGGCACAAAATAAAACCTCATTTGGTGCGATCCAAAGTCCTGCCAAACGCCGTAAGTTTGCCCTGCGCACCTAATGAGAGGGCCGCCTCGTCGCTGCGTATCCGCACAAGACCGACCGTACCGGAGAATGAAATATCCCGGTCTTGATATGCAAATGGTGCTGAAGCGAGGAACACGTAGTCCGTTGCGGCGCCACTTTGCACCTTGATGGCTTTTCCGCCAGCGAGTTCGGTAACAACTGGCGCCGGTTCACTTTTCAAGCGCGGATAAACGATGGCGGTAAATCCTGCGTCGCCGTTGCTGGTAGCGATCAAGCCGGTCTGTGACGTGGATACGGTTCCGAATACACCGGAAGCGATGCCCGACGTCTGACGTGTCTTTTGCTCGGTCCTCAGGCTGACATCGGCCGGCTCGATAAAAATAATGTCCGTGTTCACGTCCTCCTTACCGACCGCCAGCGCGGTTTGCCCATTAGTCGTCACCTTTTCAGCGGTCAGCCAAAGCCGCCAGGCGGCCGGCACGGACGTCTTAAGGGTCAACCAAAGGCGCCAGGCGGCGGACTTCCGGCTGAGACTGTCGGAAATGACAAAGTAGTTGGGCCCGAGTGGATCGGAGTCTTTTATGAAAGCGATTTGTCGGATCCAATCGCCCTTCTTTACGCCTCGGACATAATCGAGATCTGGCCCGGAGGAAAACTCCGCGACTTGCATGATCTCCTCGCCGGGCGCGCTGGGTGCGACAACCATATTATGGTCCTCGGCCGGCATATAGCCATGATAGCCGAAGTCGTTGGCGATCAACCGGCCTTTGCCCCAAAGTGTGAAACTGCCTGAATCCTCGTCATAGTGCTCGTGGTTGGCTCCCGCGATCAGGTACAATTGCGTTTCGCGATCAGAGGGAAAGTGATTGCGCAGTATGACGCCAGTGAGAGAGAACTTTTCGCTCCGATAGGCCGGCGGTTTAGCGATGATATCGGGGTCGATCAGCAATCGCCGGAACCCAGCCAGGATTGGATAGAAACCTCCCAATCCAGGCTCACCAGGTGAACCGTGCTGCTGGTGCATCCACTGCATATTCGCAGCAAACTCCGGGTCCTTGCGCTTCCATATGTTAGCAACCAGTCCAAACTCTCCCGTTGGCTCGCGCATATAAGTATTGCCAATGGGCGGGAGATGGCGGCGACCATCCAGTTCGGGATTTGGCGGCGTCGAAATCTTGGCAAACCAATCAGCGATCTTCTTCATCTTCGGATTGTAGAGATAATCGTTAAAGCCGGCGTTGTACGCCATTAGGAAGACGCCAAGCAGATAGTCATAGGACAGCGTGGCGTAATGTGGCGCTTCCAGCCATCCGCCCTCATCATCGGACCAATGGTCGAGTTGGTATTTGAGCTCGTTGATGCCGTTTGCGACCCAGGCAGCAGCCAGCGGATGCGCCGGGATCATGGCACCGAGCAGCGCGCGATAGGCTGCTACCGTAGATGTCATGTTCGGATTGGCCGCAAACCCGCGTGGCGGCGACCAGTAGTCGTCGCGATTTACCGTGTACGCAAGCACCGCCACCTGTGCTTTCAGGCGGGCGCGCGATTCCGCGGAAAGGTAGCCGCTCGACCAAATGACATCAGCGAGGTTCATGGCCGTGGCAATCGCAGTTTGCTGGTGCGGAGCAAAGCCCAACGTCACCATCGCGTCCTGCCGGACCAACATATTGACCGCGTCTTGTACCCAGGACAGTGCAGTATTGGTTAAATGCCGGCCTAGTTCCGGGTCATCCGTGCACAGGTAATAGATGATCGCCTCATCCATTTGATAAGGGGCGACCGGAGCTTTGCGATAGCTTTCCAGCTTGGACTGGTCGGCCCGAAAGTTCCTACATGCTGCGGCTATGTCATTCTTTTTGACGATCAAACGCGGGTGGTCGCGTTCGTCTCCCGACCAACGCGTTATGTAGTTTCTGATGCGATCGAGTGGGAAATCGCTGTATTTGATTTGGTATTGCTGCGGCAGGGGCGCCTGATACAGGTTCTTATCGTGCAAGGGGGCAAAGCTCGCATTCTTGTCTAACGCCGCGATCAGCCATTGTCGTGCGCCACCTTTAAGACCGAGTGTCCATTTCAGCCCACCTCGGTCTGACGTCAGGAATGTCTGCGACGACGCGCGCTGCTCGATGTGTTTTGGATCGACCCAGAGACTTGGTGTCCGCGCTGCGATCGCCAGCAAATCTGAGCGTTGCTCATTGTAAAGCGCGAACCAGGTGCCCTGACGCTCGCGCTCCCACCAATGCAGCCAGGGTTCTAGTACAAAAACCGGCGCGTCAGATGTCGTAGGAATTTTCCAGGTGGCAAGTTTACCTTCGCTGCCTGCTGAACTCGCCTTGCCGAGCCGATAAAATAAGCCATCCGGCGAAAATTGCAGGCTCAACAGCAACTGAAACGAGGTCGAGTCGTTAAGAGAAAACTTTTCGTCCACCACAACCACCGGCTCGTTGGCCTGGATGCGTAGCCGCAGTTGCCACGATCGCGCTTTTTCAAAATTGATGTCACAAATTATTTCTGCAAATACTGGACCGCGCGCGGCCAGTCTTACGTTGTAGGACAGAATAGGTGATGCGCCCAACAACAGTGAATTGCCAATCCAATGACCGGACGCCAAGCGGACGCTTTCGATCGGCCCTTGCCCCTCGCCTAATCGTTTGCGAATTGAAATTCCTATGCGGCTGTTGAAAAGCCGGATCGCTTCCGGCGTTTCCTCGATCTTGAGGTCCGTCGTCGGCGCTGGATGGCGACTAGCAGGGGCGAAGTGATAAGCTCGCTTTTCGAACGGGTCGAGGTCAGTTAGAAACTCGATCGCTGCGGGCGCATCAGCGTTACCTTCCACGATCTGATAGAGCACCGGCCTCTGGTCCGACCCGACCAATGGCAGGTCCCCGCGCGCGCTAGCGAGTTGAGACTTAGAGGCTGCAAAGCTCACGCTTTCGTTTCGCCACATGCGCCCGAGGAAATCCTGCAGCTCGAAAGCCTCGCTATCCTCTTTTGATTGGGCCAGCAACAATGAGGGGAAAACGATGGAAAAAAAGGATGCTACGACCAACGTTCTTAAAAACATGCTCACGACCCGCGTTTCTCGATGCGGCCGATCACGAAACCGACACTTGATGGCAACTTCATCTTTGCACCTTTTTCTCCAGAGATAGAGACAGGCTTTCCCGCAGAACTAGAAATAATGCCACCTTGGGTGATCGTATTAGGTCGTGCTAGCGTCAGGCGCGACTGACTTGACGACCGAGGTATCATGAACTTCGATCAGGACCCACCGACCGTGGGCGAAGCTCGAACGCCACCTCCTGGTCGTCCATTTTGGAATTTGGTGTCAGAGCGAATAATTGGGCTCACCTTCCAAACCGCCAAACGGAATCTATCTGCCCTCGCCTCTAAAGACCTAGTTCTTGACTTCGTTGAGCGCGCAGTCGTCCTGATTTTATTTCTTTACTTCGCCAACAAAATGCTTCCCCGGTTCGCAACACTAATTGTCACCGAAATCGCCCATCCCGAGTTGCTTTGGCTCGCGGCCTCAACAAACCTTCAGGCGGTCCTGTTAGTAATTTCGGAATTACTCGGTGTTTTTCTGATCCTGACGCGTCGCTATGCCACAATAGTTTCAATGCGTCCAAGCGACTGGGCTTTGAGCCTGATTGCGGTGAATGCTCCGCTTTTGGTAACGCCGGCTGCAGCAAACCCATTCTTGCCCTCGCAAATCGCAACGGTATTGATGACTGCGGGAATGATTATTCAGATTTCAGCAAAAGCTACTCTTTGGCGCAGCTTTGGCCTGGTACCTGCAAATCGCGGAATCAAAACAGGAGGTCCCTACCGTATCGTACGCCACCCAATGTATGCCGGTTACACTCTGACCCATATCGGTTTTTTGTTGGGCTTCCCCTCATTACAAAACTCTTTGCTCTATCTCACGGCCTTTTTGGTCGAAATTGCGCGACTAATGCGAGAAGAACTGGTCCTGAATCAGGACCCTCTCTACCGCCAGTACGCCGCTCGCGTCCGTTATCGTTTAGTTCCGGGGGTATTTTAGATTGTGGGGCTGCGATTTTCCACAGAATCGTTTCGCAATCTGGCCCTAATCCATTGAAAAATATGGAAATATCTCGGTGTTGCGACTGGGTAACATTTACAAAGCAAATTACTTTGGCTGCCAAAATTTTCGATATCGTAAAGCGTTGCGGTGATACTAGTAAACATTCGAAAGATAGAGCCTTAACCCCGATAAAAGAAGCTTAAAGATGCGGGTCAGATTGCCAGTATCTCACGGTTCTTTTGCCATTCGCTTTTCAAACTTCGACGTTATATGGGCGCTAATCGCGCCATTGCTTGCGCTCTGGATTCGCAACGCAACAGTATTATCGCTGGACAGTTGGCCGACAGTTGCACTCTATTGCGCTATAGCATTCGTTTCGTCACTCCTCGCATTTTTGGTGTTTCGCCTACGCGATGGGATGACACATTTGTTTTCGGTTAATGACACGTTAGAGGTAGCAAAAGCCGTTTTGCTTAGCGAGTTTTTGATTTTCCTTGCACTCTTTTCACTGACCCGGCTTGATGGAATTCCGCGTTCTACACCGGCAATCCACGCATTGCTTTTGTTTGTAGGCCTGGTGAGCGCCCGGGCATTTGTGCGACTGGTTCGGTCTGAAGCCGATCAGCTGGCGCCCACGAGTCAACTGAAAGTTCAGCACATCATTCTGATTGGGTCGAACAGGCTATCGGCGCTTTACATGGATTTTCTGCGCGCTTACGTGCCGAATTGGAACCGAGTGATTGCTGTGCTCGACGACCGCCCTGAAATGATCGGTCGCTCCATAGCCGGCGTCCGGGTACTCGGGCCGACAGTCGACCTACTGAGTGTCATCAATGAATTCAAAGAGCACGGTATACACACGGATCGGATTATAGTGGGAGGCGATTGCGATTTTTTGGCCGAAGAGTTGCAGGCGGAAATCACTCGCATCTGCACTGAATATGAGATTGAACTCGACTTCGTGCCGCAGCTGGTCGGCTTGAGCAAGTTGCAAACGACTATTCCGCAAGCCCAAGTAGAGGCGAACGAATCAAATCCAATAGCCTATTCGTTAGCGCCTTATTTCCGGGTAAAACATTACGTGGATTTTTGCCTGAGCTTGTTGCTGATCGTGGTCTTGCTCCCGGCTTTTTTCATCATTGCAGGTATAACTCTTTTAGATGTTGGCTCTCCGATATTTTTCTGGCAACGGCGCGTCGGAATTAACGGGCAAGGCTTTCATGTGCACAAGTTTCGTACATTACAAGCGGCCTATGACGATCAGGGTCAAGCTTCTGCGACGAGCGACCGCATATCATGGGTCGGCAATCAGTTGCGCAAATTTCGGCTAGATGAATTGCCGCAATTGTTGAATGTGCTCGTCGGTGACATGTCTCTGATTGGGCCGCGCCCTTTATTGCCTCACGACCAGCCATCCGATTCGACGCTGCGGTTGATGGTGCGTCCCGGAATAACTGGTTGGGCTCAAGTGAATGGCGGAAAGCTCATCACCCCGGATGAAAAAAACGCACTCGATGAGTGGTATGTCCGCAATGCGTCCTTCTCGGTTGACGTGAAAATAATTGCCAAAACCATTCTGTTCATGATCGGCGGAGAGAGCCGTCACGAACGGATCTCGGAGACGAAGAGCACCGCGATAACGATGCCTGTGCAACCCGCCGAGTAGCTAAAACCTGGACAAACCAGATTCCCGCGAATTCAATCGTCCCAAATGGAGCTTGTCTGTTCGTCCAAAATCAATGGGACGAATGGCCTCCGAACCCCACAGAGTGATCATGAGCGCAGGGCTTTAGGCTGATTGGGCCATCTCAAGTGTCGCGGCCATCACCAACGCCTGCGGACCACCGATTCATGTCCTGAAAAGATTGGGTATTTTGGCTTCGTTCTGCCAATCGCAAACGGCCACTTACACTCAAGATGATCTGGCGATTGCGCGTGGGTGTCGGCATTCCCGCCGAGTCGCTCATCAAGAGCCGAGCAGCGTAATGTACTAGTTTTTGCTTACTTGGATTGTTTGGCCGGCTGACGCTTGCGGAGACGGCCCCCCGGACCGCCACCATTCTCATCGATGAATTTGGACCCCCGCCAATTTTCGAATGGGCGCCTCAAATCGCGCCTTCTCGAACATGGATTGGAACCGTACTGTGCCTCGAAGTTTAAGCGGCTTGTTGTGCCTTTATGCGTTTGATATCGGCCTGTTTTAGGTTGCTGCGCGCCATTTTGAGATCATAATGGGACTGGAGATTCAACCAGAACTCTGGGCTATTACCAAAGTAAAAGCTGAGCCTGAGCGCAGTGTCTGCGGTAATGCGTCGACGATTGTTGACGATCTCGGTAATGCGGTTTGGCGAGATGCCAATCGTTTTTGCTAATTGGTTCTGCGACAGCCCATATTCTGCTAAGAATTTTTCCTTCAGCATTTCGCCAGGCGTCACAGGAGCGAATTCTTTTCGCTATTGTCTCCTCCTGTCAATGATAATCAACCACTTGAACTTCATAAGCATCACCATCGACTCATTTAAAAATTGCCCGCCACTGATCGTTTATCCGAATTGAGAAAAATCCCTTTAGGTTTTCCCTTTAACTTCTCCAACACACACAAAACTATTGATGCCCTCAAAGCGAAAAACAAAAGCATATGCCTATTCACTCTCCTCGAAGCCGCTGCCGAGAGCTCCCGTTTTGCGGTAACGCAAACCCTTTACAGTTCCGAAGTTCCCCGCAGCGGGGGCGCACGGCGGTTCTGTTGCCCAGCATTTGTCGTTGTTACCAATCGGCTCCCTTATACTGACTTCCCCATGCTTCACCCAAACGAACTCTTCAAACCCCAAACTGCGTGGGACAGGAGGCATCAACAATTTGCGCGGTTCGCGCATCGAGCTCAGCGTAAACTGCGCGGCACTCATCAAGGGTCGCATGTATTGGAAGGAGGACAGACAGAGCACGGCAAGAGCCGAGAATTTAGCAGATCTTTCTAACCCCAGCGTCGATAGCAAGATCATCACTCCAAACACGGATAACCGCACAATATCGAGCCTGTTGAGATACTGCCACGGCTCAAACAACCATATAAAAAAGCAGACACCGAAGGTCACTATTAGCCATCGCTCTTTAAGGTGCGCTAGCGCAAAAGCGGGCACCACAACCAAATATCCGAGCACAAACCGTGTCGCGGGCACTTGGATAGTCAGTCCGATTCCAACAAGCAGGAGCGATCCGATGGTCACGATACTGATCGGCCACGTCTTTGGCCTTACTCCGTAAACCTTTGCAAGAAACATAAGCCCAAGAGCGTTGAGTATTCCCAAGGAAAGCAAGAAAGAATTATCCACCCAGAACATGTGAGTCCGTTTGGAGACAAGCGCCGGTACGACCTGCTGGGATTGATAAACGAACGGAAAATTGACTATCCAGTCGCTTACTGCGTTAGCAGTTTCCCGACTTAAAGCCCAAGAAACCGGTAGTCGCAATCCTGCCATTGGGAATAACGGATAACCGCTTGTTATCGCGTTGACGACCAAGACGGGCAAAACGAGAATGATTGACAATCCAGCTAGGGTTGCAATGCGCGCCCATTGCATGCGGTAGATATGAACCGCGACTAAAAGACTTACAGCAACTACTGCCAGTCCGTTGGCCTTTGCCGAATATGTCCCCGCCCCCACAACGACGAAGGCCGCTGGCCACCATGACTTTGTTACCTCAGAAAACCGTTCGCATTTCACCGCCAACCATCCGAGCACCGCCACAAATAGGCACACGAGCAAATCTGGAGAAGTAGAAAATATGGACCGCTCAAAAATCGGTACTGCTATAATCATGCAAATGGGCCAATAAAGCGTGGGCGGTGCGGTGTCGCCCCGGTTGGCTAAGCAGAGCTTGTTGACACTGAACCATAAGGAAACGATCAGGCAGCTAGCGTTCACCACGTTCCCGAGCCCCTTCAAGGGCGGCAACTCAGCAATCGTCGCTACTGCGAAAACCGAAGAAGTAAACCCGAGACGGTGGTGCAGCAAAGCAACGCCAGGAACTGCTCCATAAGATCTATACCACTCCATAATTTGATAATGATACAATCCACTATCGTAAACTGGAGGGCTCTCGGAAGCCGCTAAGGCGACGAGCAGAACTAATGCCGCCGCAATGGAACCATCGATGGCCGCAAACCCCCTACTGAACCAAATTCTTCGCAACCCATCTATTGCCAAAATTCCGAAAAGGATGATTGTCGGAGCTGCAATGATCCTGAGCGGTATGCAGGCGACGGCAGCAACCGATGTCACTAAAATGAGTGACAATCCCAACCAAAAATCTGCAAATAAATCGTCTGATTTTTCTTCAAATGATAATCCAATTGCTTTAGAGATCCATGAGCCAAGACTTATCGATGCAACAACCAGAGTGAATGAGACTACGATTAAAGCTAACACGCTGGGCCTGTTTGAACATGCTGTTACTTAAGCACATGAGGGTTTCCCCGCCTGACTGTCAACATCAGCCATTGATTTTTCATTCAATTACATTTTCAAAAAGACCGCCGATAATGTCAGTCGTCATTGGACGCGGGAACCCGCCATCGCGACAATTGACTTGGGAAAGAGATCCTTATCCGTCAAGTCGCGGACGGTCTCCTGCCGCCGTGTTCGCATTCCGCTCCGGGCGGCGAGCAGGATGAGTGTGACAGCCGACGACACGAGTCTTATAGTTCAAGGGCGGGGCAATGAAGTGCATACATACCAATCGATTTTAGACAAGCACGGCGGGACTGGTCCTGGCTTTGATTTCTTGCGAGTGGCTCTGGCAGTCTCGATCCTCTGCTATCACTCGCCGCCCGGTCACGCTGACGGTGCATGGCAAAGCCCGATTCAATTCTTTGCTGCCCTTCCGGTACCCGCATTCTTTGCCATCAGCGGCTTTTTAGTGACCGGCAGCGCGTTGAGAATCTCTTCTCTTACTACGTTCCTCAGCTTTCGGGTGCTCCGAATAGTGCCCGCGCTAGTGGTTGAGGTCCTGCTCACCGCCTTCCTCCTGGGTAGCCTAGTCACGGACATGGACCTCCGCAGTTATCTCAGTTCTCCCGATCTGTGGGCATATCTCAGCAACATCGCGGGGCACGTTCATTTTCACTTGCCGGGCGTATTCAAGAGCAATCCCTCGAGTTATGTGAATGTCTCCTTGTGGACCATTCAGCCGGAAATTTTGTGCTATTTGTTTATCGCAATCGTGATACTTGCAGGGATACATCTAAGGCGGAAGCATTATGCGATTCTCACAACAGTTTTGCTCGGCGCATATGTTGCGATAGATACTTTTGATAGTGATCCCAACTATCCCATCGACATAGGCCCCGTCGCGCAGGGCCGAGCATTTGTTTTTTTTGTCGCCGGTGGCCTCATGTTTCTGTTTCGGGATCGGATCCCTTACAGCCCATGGCTTGCCGCGGCCGCTATCACAATAGCTTTGCCAATGCTTCAAGTGCCCGGGTTAGCCATTTTGGCCGTGATTCCCGTGGTCTACTGCGTGACCTTTCTGGGGTTGTCGCGGCTTCGATTGCCCCTTCTTTTTAGGCGAGGCGACTACTCCTACGGCATTTACCTTTTCGGATACCCTATCCAGCAGCTCGTGGTGATGCTCTCTCCATCTGAACTGCAAACTTGGTTTTT
>Ga0066388_100002018_pt1 | contig 12054 bp, 8 predicted proteins | sample PanSoiMetaGPlot6_FD_64539 | JGI IMG/M metagenome (GOLD analysis project Ga0066388, IMG submission 64539) | Tropical forest soil microbial communities from Panama analyzed to predict greenhouse gas emissions - Panama Soil - Plot 6 (Hybrid Assembly) | ecosystem: Environmental > Terrestrial > Soil... | reverse complement strand
TGAACGGCATCTCGTATTACGCGCAGAACCAGTGGCAGACCTCGGCGCTGCAGCCGAAGCACCTTGCCGCGATCTGCACATGGGAGGGCGCCGCGGACTTCTACCGGGACATGGCGCACCACGGCGGCGTCTTCAACCGCGGCTTCGTGCAGGACTGGTCGAAAGCGCAGGTCTACTCGGTGCAGAACGGGCGCGGCACCCGCGGCTTCAAGAGTCGGATGAACGGCGACTGGGTATCGGGTCCGCAGACGCTGTCGGAAGAACAGCTTGGACGCAACCGCCGCGACTTTTACGAAGATTGCATCTCGCGCAAGCTCGACACCGATCCCTATTGGCAGTCGCGCATGCCGGACTGGACCAAGGTCAAAACCCCCCTACTCTCCGCCGCCAACTGGGGCGGACAAGGCCTGCATCCGCGCGGAAACTTCGAGGGGTTCCTGCGCGCAGCTTCTGATCAGAAGTGGCTGGAGGTGCACGGCATCGAGCACTGGACGCATTTCTATACAAACTACGGGATCGACCTGCAGAAGAGATTCTTCGGCCACTTCCTCAAGGGCGAGGACACCGGCTGGGACAAGCAGCCAAAAGTGCTGTTGCAGGTGCGCCATCCAGGCGAGAAGTTTGTCGAGCGGCACGAGAGCGAGTGGCCGCTTGCGCGCACGAAGTGGACGAAGTTCTACCTGCAGCCGGCCGACATGACCTTGTCGACGACGACGCAGAAGGCGGCGAGCGCCGTCACCTACGGCGGTTTCAGCGAGGGCGTCACCTTCCTGTCGGAACCGCTCGAACAGGACACCGAGATCACCGGGCCGATCGCCGCAAAGCTATGGGTGTCATCGGCGACCGAGGATGCCGATCTCTTCCTGGTCGTCCGTGCCTTCACGCCCGACCTCAAGGAGGTGACCTTCCAGGGGGCGCTCGATCCGCACACCCCGATCGCGCAGGGCTGGCTGCGCTGCTCGCACCGCAAGCTCGACAAGAGATTGACGCTGCCCTACCGCCCCTATCACACCCACGACGAGGAGCAGCGGCTCACGCCCGGCGAGATCTACGAAGTCGACGTCGAGGTGTGGCCGACCTGCATCGCCTTGCCGAAGGGCTACCGAATCGCATTGTCAGTGCGCGGCACCGACTACGTCTTTCCGGGCGAGCCCGGCGCCGGCGTCGAGACCTTGGGCAAGGTGTGGACCGGTGTCGGCCCGTTCACGCACGACGACCCGCGCGACCGCCCGCCTGGGGTGTTCGGCGGCGACGTCACTTTGCACGTGGGGCCTGACAGGGAGGCCTTCGTCCTCCTCCCCATCATTCCGAAAAAATGAGCGCGCTGCAGCGTTATCGCCCGCAACGATAAGAATTATCAGGAGCAAGACACCATGAGTTATCGCGAGGTCAGCGAGATTCGAGACAGCATGCAGATCGACTGGGACATGCCGATCACCATGGACGATGGGCTGGTGCTTCGTTGCGATGTCTTTCGGCCAGTGAAGAAAGGTCGCTACCCGGTTCTTCTCAGCCACGGCCCTTACGGCAAGTGGCTGCACTTCGAGGATGGCTACAAGACCGCCTGGAAGCGCATGGAAGAGAAGCAGCCCGACGTGATGGCCGGCTCGAGCAACAAATACCAGAGCTGGGAGATCTGCGATCCGGAGAAATGGGTGCCGGACGGCTACGCCTGCGTGCGGGTCGACTCCCGTGGCTGCGGCCGCTCACCCGGCTACGTCGAGCACTGGTCGCCGCGCGAGACCAAGGATTTCTACGACTGCATCGAGTGGGCCGGCCTGCAGCCGTGGTCGAACGGAAAGGTCGGTCTGAGCGGCATCTCCTACTACGCCATAAACCAGTGGCAGGTGGCGACCATGCAGCCGAAGCACCTTGCGGCGATCTGCGTGTGGGAAGGCTTCGCCGATTTCTACCGCGAGCTCAGCCACAACGGCGGCATCTACAACACGTTCGCGCAGAATTGGTACGACATGCAGGTGAAGACCGTGCAGTATGGCCTCGGCACCAAGGGGCACCGCAGCCGCATGAACGGCGACTGGGTGTCGGGCCCCGAGACGCTCACCGCCGAGCAGATGGGCGCGAGCCGCTACGATCTCGGCAAGACCTATTTCGCGCATCCGCTCGACGACGATTTCTACAAGGCCATGCTGCCGGACTGGTCGAAGGTCAAGGTACCGCTGCTCTCCGCCGCGAACTGGGGCGGCCAGCCACTGCACCCCCGCGGCAATTTCGAGGGTTTTTTCCGGTCAGCGTCAAAACAGAAATGGCTTGAGGTCCATGGCATTGAACACTGGACGCACTACTACACCGACTATGGGGTTGGGTTACAGAAGAAATTTTTTGACTTTTTTCTCAAAGGCGAAAAAAACGGGTGGAACAAACAGCCGCGCGTGCAGCTGAACATCCGTTACCCCGGGGAAAAATTCGTCATTCGCCACGAAGACGACTGGCCGCTGCCGAGTACGAGGTGGACGAAGTTTCACCTCGCGCCCGAGCACCACCGGCTTTCGACTGAGGCGCCAAAGACATCGGCGAGCATAACTTTCGACGCCAAGGGCGACGGCGTCACGTTCCTCACCGAGCCGATGCTGGAGGCAACAGAGATCACCGGTCCAGTCGCCGCACGACTTCACATTTCATCGTCGACTCAAGATGCCGACATCTTTTTGGTGCTGCGTTTATTCTCTCCCGACATGAAGGAGGTCGTGTTCCAGGGTGCGCTCGACCCCCACACACCGATCGGACAGGGATGGCTACGCGCCTCGCACCGCAAACTCGACAAGAAATTAACGCTGCCGTTCCGGCCATATCACACTCACGACGAAAAACAGCCGCTCAGGCCCGGCCAAGTCTACCAACTCGACATCGAAATCATTCCGACCTGCATTGTTGCGCCGAAGGGATATCGGCTGGCACTAAGCGTGCGCGGACGCGACTATATCTACCCAGGCGGTTCGGGTGGCAAACTCTCCAACATGAAGAATGAATTTACCGGGTGCGGTCCGTTCTTGCACGACGACCCGCGCGACCGGCCGATGGAGATCTACGGCGGCGAGACGACGATTCATATCGGCGATGGAAAGGAAAGCTTTGTACTGCTGCCGGTCATCCCCACCAAGCGAACAGTGGAAAAAACACTGGCAAAACCCTCAAAGTCCAAGACAACATCAAAGCGACGAAAATAGGCGTTCACTCTGAGCGTTTTTGGCGTGCCGCAACTCAGCTTCGGAAAAAGGCGGCCGAAAATAGCAAACCACAGGAGCTGCTATGCTCCATAGGCGCACTTTCTGCAAAGCGCTCTCCGCGAACCTCATTTTTGCTGCGCCGGGGATTCTGCGCTCAGCTCTCGCTGACGAAGCGACCGGCATCGTCATCGTGAGCCAACACGGTTTGCCGTACTTGCCGTTGATGGTGATGGAGACGCTCAAGCTCGTCGAAAAACATGCCAGCAAAGCCGGTCTATCTTCGCTCAAACCCGAGTACAAAACTTTGGGAGGCACTCAATCGCTGATCGACGCCCTGCTGAGCGGACAAATGAATTTCGGTGTCACCGGCGTCCCCGGCTTAGCGACGCTGTGGGACAAAACCGCCGGCACGGCAAATGAGGTACGGGCATTGGCCGCCGTGCAGTCGATGCCGTTCATGCTGGTGACCAACCGAGAGTCGATCAAAACGATCAAGGATTTCACAGATAATGACAAGATCGCGTTACCCGCGATCAAAGTCTCGAGCCAAGCGATTTGCCTGCAGATGGCAGCCGCTAAGGAGTGGGGACAGGAACAATATGCCAGACTGGATCCGTTAACGATAAACCGCCCCCATCCGGACGCCGCGCTAGCGGTGATCTCAAAGGGCTCCGAGGTCAACAGCCACTACTCCGTCGCGCCTTACTATTATTATGAACTTGCGACGACTGGTGTGCACAACGTTGTCAAATCCTACGATACCCTGGGCGGGCCAACGACCAATGGTGTGATGTTGATGACTAAAAAATTCCGCGACGCAAACCCGAAGGTAACGGGCGCAGTTTTTACGGCCCTCAGTGAGGCGGAGGAGTTCATTAATAAAAACGCCGGTGAAGCAGCGCAGATTTACGTCAAGACCACCAAAGAAAAGCGCAGCAGCCTTGAGGAGATGACCAAGTTCATTTCCGATCCTGACAATGTCTGGACGATTTCGCCGCAACAATCGATGAAATACGCGGCTTTCATGCACAATGTGGGTACTATGAAGCGGCTGCCGTCATCTTGGAAGGACATGTACATGCCGGAATCACACGAGCTCCAGGGTAGCTGAACTTGACCCATCTTTTGGGCGTTCCGGCTTCCATCTGTGTTGTGTTTTCCCAAATGGCGGAATTCCGGGTATCTGCTTTGCCCGCCAAAACGGACATGTGCCGAGCACCTAGAGATGTCCGCCAGGGCCAATAACGAACATACCAGCCGTGTGCCAACGTGATAGTTTCAAAAGAGGCGTTCATGACGTGGTCAATCATTGCCCGCGATAGAGCTACCGGCCGTTTCGGCATTGCTGTCGCAACAAAGTTTTTTGCCTCCGGCGCCCGGGTGCCTTTCATTGCCGCAGGCGTCGGTGCCATCGCAACGCAGGCCCTGATCAATCCCTTTTATGGTACCAATGGCTTGCGCCTTCTGGGCAAAGGCACGCCGGCGGACGGGGTCGTGAAGGCGCTTGTCGCCGCCGACGACGGACGCGACCACCGCCAGGTTCATATCATGGATGCGAGCGGAGGCGTCTCGGCACACACCGGCGCAGCCTGCATCGGCTGGAACGGGCACGTGGCGGGCGAGGGTTTTTCCGTCGCCGGGAACATGCTTACGGGCGCACGCGTCCTCGACGAAACAGTGGTTGCCTATCTTGCCGGTGAAGCGCTGGCATTTCCGCGCAGACTGATCACGGCTATGCTGGCGGGCGAAGTTGCCGGCGGCGACAAGCGCGGCAAGCAGTCGGCCGCGCTGCTCATCTATGGCGAGGAGGAATGGTCGGATCTCGATCTACGCGTCGACGATCATGCCGAGCCGCTCGCCGAGCTCGAGCGGCTCGAGCGGGTAAGCCGGGAGCGATGGATGTCATTCCGTCGCTTCCTGCCGGGCCGCCGCGATCCGGTAGGCGTGACCGACCGTTCCCTCATTGAACGGGAGATCGCCCGCGAGCCTGCTGGTGAAAATCGACGATGACGTCGCTGATCGAGATCCAAAATCTCAAGGTTACATTCCGCGGAGATCGCGGCCGAACGACGCACGCCGTCGAGACCATAAGCTTCGATCTCGCGCGCGGTGCGACGCTTGGGCTCGTCGGCGAATCCGGCTGCGGCAAAAGCGTCACCGCCCTTGCCATCATGGGACTGCTGCCGAAATGGTCCGCCGATGTCTCTGGCCACGTAGGCTTTGAGGGCAAAAATCTTCTTGATCTCACTGACGCGGCCATGCGCGACCTTCGTGGCGATCGGGTGGCCATGATCTTCCAGGAACCGATGACATCGTTGAACCCTGCCTACACAATAGGCGAGCAGATCATTGAAACGCTGGTCCGCCATCGCGGCTTGACCCGGGCTCAAGCACGCAGCCGCGCCATCGAGTTGCTGAGGGACGTGCGAATCCCCTCGCCCGAGCAGCGTGTCGACGAATACCCGCACAAGCTTTCCGGCGGCATGCGGCAGCGTGCGATGGTGGCCATTGCACTGGCTTGCGACCCGCAGCTGTTGATCGCCGACGAGCCGACGACTGCGCTCGACGTCACCATTCAGGCTCAGGTCCTCGATCTGATGCGCAGCCTCAAGCGGAAAACCAACGCCGCCATTGTCCTGATTTCGCATGATCTAGGGGTGATCGCAGAGATCTGCGACGAGGTCGCGGTCATGTATGCGGGCGAGATTGTCGAACATGCGCCGGTCGCGACCTTGTTCAAGGCCCCCCAGCATCCCTATACAATCGGCCTCCTCGCCTCTATTCCCCGGCTTGATCGCCGGGTAGAAACGCTCGCGACGATTGAGGGATCACTTCCGGACATGAGCGTGATCCCCCAAGGCTGCCGTTTTGCACCTCGTTGCCCTTTCATGAGTGAAGTCTGCGTCAGCCGCCCTCCGCCCGTCGTGGATGTCGGGGCAAGGCATTGGTCACGGTGCGCTAAGACACCGCTGGAGATCCAAGCGTGAGCGCCCTGCTCGAAGTCGAAGCCCTGACACGGCATTTTGTTATCCGCCGCTCGCCGTTCGGACGGCCGATCACGACCGTGAAGGCGGTCGACGGCATCGACTTTAGCGTGCAGGCCGGCACCACGCTCGCACTTGTCGGAGAAACGGGCTGCGGCAAGTCCACCGTCGGCCGTCTGATCCTGCGGTTGATCGAGCCGATGGCCGGCGACATTCGGTTCGAGGGCCGCCGCATTCTCGAATTCAATGAAAAACAATTGCGAGCCCATCGGCGCGAGGCGCAGATCGTTTTTCAAGACCCGTATTCGTCTCTCAATCCGCGTATGACCGTCGAGGAGCTCATCGGCGAGCCATTGGCCTTGCATGATATCGTGCCCGTCTACCGCCGCCGCGATCGCGTAGCCGACCTGCTGAACCTTGTCGGGCTCGACGTAAGGCACGGGCAACGGTATCCCCATGAATTCTCAGGCGGCCAGCGCCAACGCATCGCGATCGCGCGTGCGCTTGCGGTCGAGCCAAAACTGATCGTCTGCGATGAACCGGTCTCGGCGCTCGACGTATCGATTCGCGCGCAGGTGCTCAATTTGCTGGCCGGCCTTCGCAAGCGTTTAGCTCTCACCTACATCTTCATCTCGCACGATCTTTCAGTAATCAAACATATCGCGGACCGGGTTGCGGTCATGTATCTCGGCCGCATCGTCGAGACAGCGCCCGCGGATGAGCTCTTCGCCAATCCGCGCCATCCCTATACACGCGCCCTGTTCTCGGCGATTCCCGTGCCGCAAACTCATTCCCGGCGGCAACGGCAGCTGCTGGAAGGCGATGTTCCAAGCCCGATTTCGCCGCCAACGGGCTGCCATCTTCACCCTCGTTGCACCCACGCCGTCGAGCGCTGCCGAATCGAGAGACCCGCACTTGTCAGTGACCAGAACGGACATTCGACCGCCTGCCACCGGTGGGGTGAACTACCAGCGATGATCGGCCTAGCTGAGCAGGAGCCTCCTGCCCCCCGGCTCGAAAGGCTCATGGCAAAGTTCACCCGCAAGTCCGATGTTCGAGCCGCCAACAGTGCTGATACACTCTAAAGTCGAGAGTCCCAGGCGGCACGCTTAGCCGTCAATGAACTGCGTGAGGGGAACCATGAAGATCATTCGCTGGGCCGCAACAGCGGCCGCGTATGTCGCTTTGACCTGCGGGCTGGCAACCGCTCAAACAACGCTGCGGATTGGGCTGGCCGAAGACCCGGATGTCCTCGATCCTACCCAGGCCCGTACCTACGTCGGGCGCATCGTCTTTGCCGCCTTCTGCGACAAGCTTTTCGACATCGATCAAAACCTCAATATTGTGCCCCAGCTTGCGCTCTCATATTCCACGTCCGCCGACGGCAAAACTGTCACCATCAAGCTTCGGCCCGGCGTTAAATTTCACGACGGCGAGCCTTTCAACGCCGACGCAGCCAAATTCTCACTCGATCGTCACGCCACCATGACCGGCTCGTTCCGCAAGCCAGAGCTCGCCGCTATCGATCACGTCGATGTGGTCGATCCGCTTACGATAGATGTCGTACTCAAGAGCCCTTACTCACCGCTCATCGCACAGTTCACCGATCGCGCCGGCATGATGGTTTCGCCGAAGGCCGCCAAAGAGCAAGGCGATAAGTTCGGCCTGCATCCGGTCTGTGCCGGACCTTACAAATTCGTCGAGCGTGTGCAGCAGGACCGCATCGTCTTCGAAAAATTCCAGGACTACTGGAACAAGGACAACGTCCGCATCGATCGTATCGTGTACTTGCCAATCGTCGATTCGACGGTGCGCCTCGCCAACCTCAAGTCTGGTGCCCTCGACTTGATCGAGCGCGTGCTGGCGACCGACATCAAGAACGTGCGCGCCGAGAAGGGCCTGCAGCTCGCGACTGCGCTCGAGCTCGGCTACCAGGGGCTCGACATCAACGTCGACAACGGGGCGGCGTCGAAGAATCCGCTGGGGCAATCGGCAAAGGTCCGCCAGGCGCTCGACATGGCAATTGACCGCGAAGCTCTGAACCAAGTCGTGTTCAACGGCGAATTCAAGCCTGGCAACCAATGGGTAAGCCCCGAGAATCCCTATTATCAAAACGCCTATCCCGTTCCGAAGCGCGACGTCGCCAAGGCTAAGGCCCTCCTGAAGGAGGCTGGCGTCACCTCGCCTTTTGACGTCGATTTCATGGTACCGAAGGGCGCGGAGACACAGGCGGTCGCCGAAGTGATCCAGGCGATGGCCGGTGAAGTCGGAATCAATATGAAGATCCGCGTCACGGAATTTGCTACCTCACTCAAGCAGGCCGAGCAGGGCAACTATCAGGCCTATCTCTTGGCGTGGAGCGGACGCACCGATCCTGACGGCAATACCTACATCTTCTTCAAATGCAACGCGCCGCAGGACTCGATGGGCTATTGCAAGCCCGAGGTTGACAAGTTGCTCGATGAGGCGCGCATCCCCTCCGATCTCGCCGCCCGCAAGGCCATCTACGAAAAACTTACAAAGACCATCCTTGAGGACGTTCCCAAGATCTATCTCTATCACCGCCGCATTCTTATCGCGCATACAAACAGGCTCGATGGCTACAAACAGGTGCCCGACGGATTGGTGCGTGTGGTCGGGCTGTCGCTGAAGTGAGCGTCACCCTCGTCAGGCGAACGGAGAGAGCTCGCCCGCCATGCTGAACCTCCTCGGCAAGCGGCTGTTGCAGCTGATCCCGACATTATTTTTTGTGTCGGTACTCATCTTCTCGCTGCAGCAGCTGCTGCCCGGTGACCCCGCCTTGATCATGGCGGGCGAAGAGCGCGATCCGGTCGTGATCGAGCAAATTCGCCAGCAATATCACCTCGATCGGCCAATTCCCGTCCAATACGTTTATTGGGTAAAAGGCGTGCTCTCCGGCAATCTTGGGGAATCGATGCGGATCCACGTGCCCGTGCTCGATCTCATTCTCCAGAAGTTGCCGGTGACGATTCAGCTTGCCTCAATGGCAATCCTGATCGCGCTCGCGATCGGTATCACCGCAGGAATCGTATCGGCCGTGAAGAAAAATACCATCTGGGACTACGCGGCCAACGCATTTGCGCTTTGGGGCATCTCAACCCCGAATTTCTGGCTCGGAATCATGTTGATCTTTCTATTTTCCGTGAAATTGGGCTGGCTGCCGGCTTCCGGTTACGTTCCCCTCACCGAAGATTGGCGGGCAAGTCTTGCTTCCACGATCATGCCGGCGTTTGTCCTTGGCAATGCAATCGCCGCGATCCTGATGCGCCATACACGCAGCGCCATGCTTCAGGTGCTCGAAAGTGACTACGTACGGACGGCGCGCGCCAAGGGCCTTCTCGAGCGCACCGTGATCCTCAAGCACGCCATGCGCAATGCCCTCACGCCCGTCATTACTCTGGGCGCGCTCGAATTCGGCACCTTGCTGTCGGGCGCCGTCCTGACCGAACAGATTTTCACGATCCCGGGCTTCGGCAAGCTGATCATCGATTCCGTTTTCAACCGCGACTACGCCGTGGTGCAAGGCGTCGTGCTGGTCACAGCAACGGTCTACATCGTGCTCAATCTGCTTGCCGACATCGCCTACGTTCTCGTCAATCCGCGGCTGCGCAGCTAAAACCATGGTCGACATCACCGCCAACGCCAAGCTGGTCACGACAAGCGAGAACGTCGAAACCCCTTTTCGACGCGCCCTGCGCCGGCTTTTCCGCCGCAGGAGCGCGGTCCTTGGGCTCGCCGTCGTCGCGTTCTTTGTTGCGCTCGCGATTTTCGCGTCCTTGCTCACGCCTTACGACCCTATAGCGCAAAGTTGGACTTTGGTGCGCAATCCGCCTTCTGCATCGCATTGGTTTGGCACCGACGATCTTGGCCGGGATATCCTGGCGCGCATCATTTTTGGAGCGCGCGCGTCACTCATGGCCGGAGTCATCTCGGTCGGGATCGCGCTTTCAATCGGCGTCCCGCTCGGGTTGACCGCCGGCTATCTCGGTGGCCTGCCCGATGCGCTGATCGGCCGAATGACCGACGCGATGCTCGCCTGCCCATTTCTAATTTTAGCAATCGCACTGGCTGCTTTCCTTGGTCCAAGTCTCGGTAATGCCATGATCGCAATCGGGGTCACCGCGACCCCGATTTTCGTGCGACTGACGCGCGGACAGGTGCTGGCGGTAAAGATGGAAGATTATGTCGAGGCGGCGCGCGCGGTTGGAAATCCGCGCTGGCGCATTGTGTTTGTCCATATCCTTCCAAACATCATGCCAGCGCTGTTGGTCCAGGCGACCTTGTCGATCGCAACGGCGATTATTGCCGAAGCCGCGCTATCGTTCCTTGGCCTCGGACAGCAGCCACCGGCCCCTTCGTGGGGCAGCATGCTCAACTCGGCCCAGCGTTTCCTCGTCAACGCACCCTGGATGGCAGTATGGCCAGGCCTTGCGATTTTCTTGACGGTATTGTCGTTCAATTTGGTCGGCGACGGGCTGCGCGATGCGCTCGATCCGCGGGAGACTGACCGCGCTTAGGCGGCGCCGCGCCGGCCATCAACTTACGGTAATCATTGCAGTCCGACCGATAATGGATTGCGCCGAGAGAATGACAGAGCGTAGGCGCCGGCGGCCCCACTTGCTCAGCTGCGGCGAAAAAGATTGCCAGTTTGATCTAGTCCGGTAGACCAGCTCTCACGAGCCCGTCACGCAAGTGGTCCTTATCCGAACGTTGCTGATAGTGAAGTGTGCCCAGAAAACTCTCGGCGGTAAAGGTCGGGTCTCGCTGGAGCACCTCCCGAACATGGGCACCCGCAGCCGTGCGATTTCCCAGCTGCGCCGACGATGCGGCGAGAAAAGCGTGATGCGCATGATCAGGTGCTGTTAGCTTGCTGAACGATTGAATTGCATCAGCATAGAGGCGCGCGGTGTATTGGGCGCGCCCAAGATGGCTCCAGAAACGCTGTGGATGATACGGGTTCAGCCGCATTGCTCGTTGAATCCACTCGATCCCTTCCGCCGGGCGCCCCAGCCACGTAAGTAACTCACCTTGCTGGACGACGATGAGATCACTATTTGGGTTAAGGCTCAGCGCGCGCTCTTGATGATAAACTGCCTTATCATACTCATTGAAATTAAGCTTGAGTGCGGCGAGGATTCGATGCACGTCGGCATCGTTGTCATCGAGCGATAGCGCAGTTTGCACTTCATCGTAGATCGCCCGCATGCTGGCGTCGCGATCTTCGCACCAATTCTGCGACCAGGCCTGACCAATCACGCATGCCTTCCAGGCATGGGCGTGCGCGTAGTTCGGATCAAGTTCGATGGCGCGGTTGAGCATTTGAAGCGCCTCGGTATTGGCTTCGCGATTCGACCAGTGATGCAAGACCTTGCCAGTCAGTACGTACTCGTACGCGGCCATATTGTCGGTTCGTTTGCGCTGAACCCTATCGTGCCGCGCAGCTTCAACGCGACCAAACAACGTAGCGACAATAGCCGATGTAACCTCGTCCTGAATTGCGAAAATATCCTCAAGCTTCCGGTCGTAGCGTTCAGCCCAGATATGCGTCTCTGTCTCGCCATCGATGAGCTGAATGGTCACTCTTACGCGGTCTGCCACTTTGCGCACGCTGCCTTCAACGACATAGTCCACGTCAAATTCGCGCGCCACGACCTGCGCCCTAACGGGCTTGCCCTTATGTGTGAAAACGGCATTGCGGGAAATGACGAGGAGTTCACGGAAGCGCGACAACTCGGTAATGATGTCTTCGGTTAACCCGTCGGCAAAGAACTCCTGTTCCGGATCACCGCTCATATTGACAAAGGGCAACACTGCGATCGAGGGCTTCCGGGCACTCACCAACGGGGTTGATTTGTCGGTGAAAC